>Ga0335074_10011537_pt1 | contig 12350 bp, 8 predicted proteins | sample Lox_Sample_23_FD_206715 | JGI IMG/M metagenome (GOLD analysis project Ga0335074, IMG submission 206715) | Soil microbial communities from Loxahatchee National Wildlife Refuge, Florida, United States - Lox_Sample_2.3 | ecosystem: Environmental > Terrestrial > Soil > Wetlands | place: USA: Florida...
TGCATCAGCAGGGACCGCAGCCCGGCGATCGGCCCGGCCAGATCGCCGGTCAGCCTCCAGGTCACGCTGGCCGGCCCGAAAAAGCCGTCGTCGGCCGGGCTCTCCGGCACGCCGGACACGAAGGCCGCCGCCGATCGCTCAATCAGCCCGGCCGCGGCGGCGAACTGCTCCGCGGTCACACCAATTCCTTTGACCAGCCTGAACGGGACGGTCCGTGGCTCGCCTGGCTCGCAATGGGAAACGCCATACCAGCCAAACTACCCACTCCGGACGCGAGCGCCGTCACCGAAGGCCCGTCTGCGGCGTCACTGCGCCTGATTCAGGTGGCATGACCCATCTGCGCTCCGGGCCGTGCCATTTCCTTGGTAATTACTATGTGTAGTCTAATGACTACATCGGGTATTGACGTCCCGGCCGCGAACAACGAAGACCCGCCTGGACGGAACGGGCGGACCGCGGCGTGGAGGGGACGTCATGCCGGAACCGGTTCGCGCCGGACAGCGGTACATGCCCGGGCTGGACGGGTTGCGGGCGCTGGCGGTGCTCGCGGTGATCGCGTTTCACGAGCAGCTGGGCTGGGCGCCGGGCGGCCTGCTCGGCGTCGGAGTGTTCTTTACCCTGTCCGGTTACCTGATCACCGATCTGCTGCTCGGCCAGTGGGTCACGCGGGGGCGGCTGGCGCTGGCCGACTTCTGGGCCCGGCGCGCCCGGCGTCTGCTGCCGGCCCTGTTCGTGATGCTGGCCGTCGTCACGGCCTGGATCACGCTGGCCGACCGGGCCCGGCTGGCCGGGCTGCGGGGCTCGGTCGCCGCCGCCGCGACCTACTCCTCCAACTGGTATCTGATCGCCGCGGGCCAGTCGTACTTCGCCAGGTTCGCGCCGCCCGCTCCGCTGGACCACCTGTGGTCGCTGGCCGTGGAGGAACAGTTCTACCTGGCCTGGCCCTGGCTGCTGCTGGCCGGCCTCATCTGCCTCCGCCGGCTCCGCCACGGCCGGCCCGGCGGCGTGGCCTGGCTCGCGCTGCCCACCCTGGCCCTGGCCGCCTGCTCCGCCTGGGCCATGCTGGCCCTGTATCACCCGGGCCTGGACCCGACCCGGGTGTACGAGGGCACCGACACCAGGGCCTCGGGACTGCTGATCGGGGCCGCCCTGGCCATGGCCTGGCCCAGTCGCGGCGCCGCGCCGCACGGCGGCATCTCGGTCAGCCGCGCGACCCGGATCGCCCTGGACGCCGCCGCCTGCGCCGGCCTGGGCGGCATCCTCGTCATGATCTGGCGGACCGGCCAGTACTCACCGTTCCTGTACCGTGGCGGCCTGATCCTGCTGTCGGCCGCGTCGGCCGCGGTCATCGCCGCCGCCGCTCGGCCGGGCACGCTCACCGGCAAGGTGCTGGGCTGGGGGCCGCTGCGCTGGCTCGGGGTTCGCTCCTACGGCATCTACCTCTGGCACTATCCGGTCATCGTGGTCTTCACGCCGGTCAACGCGACCGAGGACCTGGCCCGCGCGGCCTGGCAGACCGTGGTTACGATCGCGCTGGCCGCGCTGTCCTGGCACTTCATAGAGGAACCGATCCGCCGCGGCGCCCTGGCCCGCCTCTGGAAGCAACTCCGCGCCGCCACCCGCCGGCCCGCCGGCGCCCATTCCGCCGCAGCCACCGCCCGCACCGCAGCCGCGAGCACCGGCACGGGACCCACCCCAGCCGCCACCAGACCCACCGCAGCCGCGAGCACCGGCACGGGACCCACCGCAGCCGCCACCGGACCCGCTGCTACCGGACCCGCCGCTCGGCCGGGCAGGCGGCCGGCTCACGCGGCTGGCCGATCCGGCGCAGTCATCTGGCCTAGCCGGTCTCGCCTACCGGGCGCCGCGCCCGCTGCCCTGGCCGGCGTCGCCGCCGTCGCGGTGCTGAGCACCGCCTGCGTGGGCCTGTCCGGCGCGGTCTCCAGCCCGCCTTCGGCCAGCGGCCCGTCGTCTCTGGCCGGCTCCTCCTTGCCCGCGGTCTCGACCGGCCACGGAGCCAACCCGGCCGACGGCGCCCAGTCGGTCCCCGGCCAGGCCACTAACAAGATCTCCCCGGTTGTTTCCCCGGCGGCCGGGCCGTCGCCCTCGGCCAGTCCCGTCGCCAGGCCCGCGAGCAATCTGCGGACCTCCTGCCAAGCCGTGGCTCACCTCGGGGACTCCACCTCTGAGGGCATGGTCTCCCCCGCATACCTGCCCAATGCCGGGCAGCGCCTGGTCGCCCAGTACCAGGATGTCGGCGTCCGCAAGGTGGTCACCAACATCGTCGGCGCCAACTCCATCGTCGAGACCCTCCCCGGCGACACCAACGACTACAACGCCGCCCGCAACATCGTCAGCCAGGGTTTCCGTGGCTGCTGGGTGATCGCCCTGGGCACGAACGACACCGCCGACGTCGCCATCGGCTCCGACGTGGGCCGACTGTCCCGGGTCCAGGAGATGATGTCGGTCGCTCACGGCGAACCAGTGATGTGGGTCAACGTCATCTCGACGCTCACCAGCGGTCCCTACGCCGAGGCCAACATGCAACTGTGGAACACCACGCTGCGCGAGGCCTGTGCGCACTATCCCAACATGCGGGTCTTCGACTGGGCGTCGCTGACCCAGCCCAGCTGGTTCATCAGCGACGGCATCCACTACACCCCAGCCGGGTACGCGCAGCGCGCCGAGCAGATCGCTGAGGCCCTGGCCAAGGCCTTCCCGGCCAAAGGCCACAGCAAGAGCTGCATCGTCAACTAGAACCGCCGGCCAGATGGCCCGCTACGCCCTTCGATGGGACCGCGACCTCCGGTGTGCGCCTCGCTCAGGTGCGCGGCGAGAACGTCGTCGCCGAAGTCACTGCGAGGGCGGCGCAGCACGGTGTGCTGGTGGTTCCCGTTCTCGGTCGTGTTGTCGTACTCGATCAGCAGGTCATCGCCCTGTATCCGGTAGTAGTGCCGGACGCCGGGTATGTCCGGGCCCTGCCAGGCGAAGTAGAGCTCGCTCGCGTTGACCCGGGCGGCCTCACGGGCGGCCAGCCCGGCGGGCAGCCGGTCGAGGTAGAGGGTCACGAGCTGGTCGAGCAGCACGCGCGGCTCCTGGCCAAGCCGGGAGACGGCGATGCCGACCGGCTCGATGCGTTCCTGGACGCGCGGCTTGGTCGCCGAGCGGATGTCGTAGGGAGCCTGGTCTGACACCACGGCGACCGCCCGCTGCGCCGGATCCAGCGTGGTCAGCAACTGGCGGGCCAGATCTTCCTCGCCGGACAGCGGCCGGGACACGGCCTGGCCCCCGTAGTTGACCCGTGCCGGGTTGGCGCCGAGGAAGACCGGGGCGGGCGACACCTCGTCTCCCCGGATGGTCATCGTGACCGACAGGTGGTGCCCCTCGAAACGCCACGACCACGGTGCATCGCCGTCGGGGTCGCCGAAGACGTTCACCCAGTAGTCATTGCTGTGCCGGTGCCGCTGCCAGCCTTCCTGACGGTCGAGCACCTCCTCCAGCGCGATGATCACCATCGCCTGCGCATAAGCGTGCTCCGACAGCGCGGTGGACAGCAGCCGGTGGGCGGCCTTACGGGCGTCGCGGCTCATGTCCGCGATGCAGGCGCCCGGCCGGGGTTCCGGGCGGTACTCGATCCACCGCCGTGCAGCGTCGTCGGCGAACGGCTGCGCCGCTAGTTCGAGCGGTGGGCCCTGCAACGTCTGCAGCAGGACAGTAGCGGCCGACCGCATCTGACCGGCAAGAGAATCGTCAGCCATTCTCCCGGTATATCAGGCCGGTGTGGCCGTCTGCTCCCCCCGGCGTGTCAGCGCATACCGTCTAGCAGGAGGTGATCGGGATGCCATTGCAGAATCGCGTCACTCCCACCGGGGAGATCGTGTCCAGCCCGGCGCGGGGCACGCTGATGGGCAACCGCGGCTGCCTGCACCGCGCCGACCGCACGCTGGGCGTCTCGCGCTGGCGGTCCAAGATGTGGATCTGCTGCGTGCTGGAGTGGCGCGGTGTCCGGCGCGACGTGATGCCCCCCGGCCGCTGGACGGCGCTGTTCTTCCTGGACGAGGCCACCGCGCTGGCGGCCGGACACCGCCCGTGCGGGTACTGCCGCCGCGCGGCCTATGCGTCGTTCGCCGAGGCGTGGCGCCGCGCCAACGGCCTCGCCCAGCGTCCGCGTGCCGGCGAGATGGACATACGGCTGCACGACGAGCGGGTCGACTCCCGCACGCGCCGCCAGCTGACCCAGCCCGCGCTGGTCGGCGAGCTGCCCGGCGGGGCGATGATCCGCCACGACGGTACCTGCGGCCTGCTGGTGGGCGGGCGCTTTCTGCCGTGGTCGTTCGACGGCTACCTGGCGCCGGTCGAGCTGCCGCCAGCCACGCAGGTAGAGCTGCTAACCCCGCCAGCGACCGTCGCGGCGATCACCGCCGGCTACCGCCCCCTCCTGCACCCAAGCGCAGACCGCCTCAGCCAGTAGCACGCCGCCACTGCCCCACCAGCACGCCAACTCCGCTAGAACGCCGGCAACCCCCACCACGCGACAGCCCCACCACACCGGCAACCCACCACGCAGGCAACCCCACGACGGCAGCCCACCACGCAGGCAACCCCACGACACCGGCAGCCCACCAGGCTGACCGCCCCACTACGTCGGCTGTGCGGCAATGTCCTGGCCAACTGGCCAAGACTGCTCCTCATTTCGGATAGCCGTTTCCGTTCTTCCGCTACGTCCGAATTCGGTCATGGTGCACATATCACTCACTCGCTACGGACAAATCTGGATATAAGTATCGTGATCATGACTGGAGCGCGTGAAAAGTGGCGACGGGGCGCGCGTCCAAAGGAGTTCGGGGCTGGGATGACCGGGAGGGCTGGGCGCGTTATATGGAGTGTTCCCCCGTAAGCGGCGCGCCACGGCGTACACCCGTACGGGAGATGACGGGGAGGTTTGTCGTGACTCGGCTCAACATTAACGACGCACGGTGCGAGGCGCTGTTCGCGTCCAGACTTCGGCCGTCGGATACACCGACCGCGGCGGAGCTGGCGGAGATCGTCGGCGCCATGGTGCGGGAGTACGGTGTGAGCGGCTGCGCAAGCCTCATGGCCTGGGAGTTCGGCGACCACCCGGAGGCAGCCGCCACCCGCATGCAGTGGGTCAGGCAGCTCGTCGGCGAGGTGTCGGTCGCTCCGCCCCGCCGCCTGCCGCGCCTGGGCGGGCAGCCGGGCCACCGCGGCTCGCCGCATGACACCGGGCCGCTCCGTCGCGCCGCCTGACCGCCAAGCACCCCGCCCGAATAGGGTGGCGGCATGTCCACTCGCCTGGTGCACCTGGTGCTCGACGCCAACGACCCATCGAAGCTGGCCCAGTTCTGGGCGGCCGCCCTGGGCTGGGAGGTCGAAGAGGAAGACGGCGAGATCGGGGTATGCCCGGCCGGTTACGAATATCCGGATCCGGCGGCACTCGCGATACTGTTCGAACCGGTGCCCGAGGCCAAGGCGGGCAAGAACCGGGTGCACCTGGACCTGGCCACGGAGTCAGCAGAGCACCAGGCGGCGCTGGTGGCGCGCCTGCGCAGCCTGGGCGCCGAGCCCGCCGACATCGGCCAGGGCGACGTGCCCTGGGTCGTGCTGGCCGACCCGGAGGGCAACGAGTTCTGCGTGCTCGAGCCGCGGCCCGTCTACCGTGACACCGGACCGGTGGCTGCCGTCGTCGTCGACAGCGCCGACCCGGCCGCGCTGGCCGGTTTCTGGGAGCTGGCGTCGGGCTGGGCACGGGTTCGGCCGAATGACAGCTTGGTGTCCTTCCGGTCGCCGCAGGGCGTCGGGCCGTACCTCGAGCTGGACAAGGTCGCTGGGGCCAAGACGGTCAAGAACCGGATGCACCTCGATGTCGCACCGCACAAAGGTGAGGATCGCGCGGCCGTGGTAAAGAAGCTGCAAGAGGCTGGAGCGGTGCCCGCCGACATTGGCCAGGGCGACGTGTCGTGGGTCGTGCTGGCCGACCCGGAGGGTAACGAGTTCTGCGTCCTCAGTCCGCGCTGAGCCGCGCAGCCAACTTGGGGAGCCGCTAGCCGTCGGGGGTGCTGCGCCGAGCGCGGGCGCGCCGCTTGCCTTCGTGCATCGCCTGCACCCGGGCTATCGGGATCGCGTGGCCCTCCTCGATCAGCTCGCGGCTAAGCTCCTGCTCAGGCAGGCCGCCGAGCCACGGCTCGCGCCCGGTGATCAACCGCGGCGCGGTGTGCACGGTGAAGTCCCGCGGCTGGACGTTGTCGAGTTCCTCCCAGGCCACGGGGAACGACACCGGCGCGCCTGGCCGGATCCGCGGGCTGTACGCGGCCGCCACGGTCGCCCCGCCCGCCCGCGTCGAGTCGAGGAACACCTTGCCGTCCCGGTCCTGGAGGATGAAAGCAGTGGTGGCCAGGTTCGGGTCCAGCCGCTCGGCCCGCGCGGCCAGCGCTCGGGTGGCCGCGGCCACGTCCTGGATTCCGGCCCTCGCGCCGATCGGCACGAAGACGTGCACGCCCTTCGATCCGCTGGTCTTGACCGCGCCGGCCAGCCCGGCGTCGGCCAGGGCCTGCCGCACCAGAAAAGCGGCGCGGACGGCCACCTGGAATCCGCCGCCCTCGGGCGGGTCGATATCGAGCACCAGGTACGTGGGCCTGCCCAGGTCATCGACGCAGCCCAGCGTCGGGTGATACTCGACCGCCCGCTGGTTGGCGAACCACAGCAGTGTGCGGCGATCATCACATAGCGCGTACGAGACCTCGCGCCTCGAACTCTCCGCCCACAGCGACACGGTCGGAACCCACGGCGGCGTGTACTTGGGCACGTTCTTCTGCATGAACGGTGCCTGCCCAGGCCGAACCCGCACCACCGACAGCGGCCGGTCCCGCAGTTCGACGATGATCAGGTCGGCAACCGCGTCCAGGTACTCAACCAGGTCACGCTTCGTCGCCCCGGCCCCGTCGAACAGCGGCTGGTCAAGGTTGGTCAGTGACACCCCATTCCGCACCTCACTGACGCTGACCACCTGGCCACCCTCCCACCGATCCCGCCCGAACGCGAGCGACCCCCGCCCTAACGCGAGCGCCCCCGGCCCGAGCGCCAGCGCCCACGAGCAGATGATCATGACTAACGACCCGGACACCAGCACTTGTGAGGCTCGGGTTCGGTCCTCGTCAGGCTGGCTAACCCAGGACTCACCGACGGGCGAGGTCCGGACCATGAGCATGGCGATGTCATCGGCCGGTTTAGGCGCGAGCGAGCTGAGCAGGGCGTCGCAGGCGTCGTCGACGGTGAGCTCGCTCAGCATGGTGAGTGAGTCGGCCAGGCTGGCCATGCCGGTGCCGATATCGGTACCCGGGCTTTCGATGAGCCCGTCGGTATAGAGCACGAGCGTGCTGCCCGGTGGCGGCTTGATGCGCGTCGCCTGGTAGTGCCCGGCGCCGATACCGAGCGGCAGGCCGGGGGGCAGGTCGAGGAAGCCGGTCTGGCGGCCTTGGGTGGCCAGGACGGGCGGCGGATGCCCGGCGCTGGCCATCTCCCACTCGCCGGACCCGGCGTCGTGGACGGCATAGACGCAGGTAGCGAATGTTTCCTGGTCGGTCAGGTCGGCGGTGACCCGATCGAGGCGGCCAAGCAGTTCCGCCGGGGTGAGATCGAGGCTGGCCAGGGTCCTGGTGGCGGTGCGGAGCTGGCCCATGACAGAGGCGGCGTGGATGTCGTGCCCGGTCACGTCGCCAACGATGAGCGCGTACCGGCCGGGGGAAAGGGTGATGACATCGAACCAGTCACCACCCACCTCCGCGGCCATCGCGGCGGGCACATAGCGGTGGCACAGATCAAGGCCGGGCACCTCGGGGATGTCGCGGGGCAGCAGGGCGCGCTGCAACACAAGCGCTGAGGCTCGTTCCCGGGTGTACAGCCGGGCGTTGTCGATCGACAGCGACGCGCGGGACACCAGGTCGCTGGCCAGCGAAAGGTCCGCACTGCTGAACGGCCTCGAGCCGCGCAGCCGGTACATGACGAGCAGGCCCATGATGACCTCGCGGGCGATCAGCGGAACAATGATCAGCGAATGCGCTCCCGCCCGGCGAGCGGTCACCAACCGCTCCCGGCCCGCACCCACGTCCAGGTGCATGATCTGCTCGGTGCTCATCGCCCCGAACGTGGGCAAGAACATCGGCCGGCCCGCGACCATGAGCCGGTGGTGCAGGCTGGCCGGGTTGGTCTCCATCGAGCCGATGCTCGCGTAGTCGGCGGGGGTCGGGGAGTCACCGGACCAGCGCACGGCGACCCGCTGCAGCCGCAGCCCTTCATGCTGCGCCTGCCGGACCAGGTCCTCGCCGTCAATGACCCGGCTGAGCAGGTCGACGGCGGCCACGTCAGCCAGCCGCGGGACTGCTACGTCAAGCAGTTCTTGCGCGGTCTGGGTGGTGTCCAGCGTCTGGCCGATGTGCGCGCTGGCCTGTTCCGTGAGGGCGAGCCGGCGCTGACTGACGGCACGCTCGGTTACATCACGCATCACATGGACGACCCTGGTGCCGCGCGCTCCGGGGGCGCTGACCGGGAACTGGATGCAGCTCCAGTAGCGCTCTTCGCCCCAGACACCGACGCTGTTGGTCACCACCAAATCGAGCGCGGGCTCGCCGGTGGCCAGAACCCGCCGCAGCGACTCCTCGATCGCGTCAGCGTCGATTTCCTGCATGACTTCGGCCACCCGCCGGCCGCGCCAGTCCTGTGGTGCGAGGCAAGGCGTAGCGGCCTCGGCTGCGCTGTTAGCCCAGACGATCCGCAGATCCGAGTCGAATATCGCCACGGTGAGGGGGGAGCGCGCCAATCCGTCCCCGATCAGCGTCTGTGCCGTGGCCAGGTTCACCGTTCCTCCCTCTCGTAGAGGCAAGCACGCTGCTCGCCTGCTCCGGTCGGCCCGCCCAGCCCCGGAGTGCCGCGGGGGAGCGCCGGCGACACGGCAGAGATGGCGATAGCCGGAAATTCGGGGAAGGTGTTCCGGGGCCAGCTTTCGATTCCGTTGACACTAGGGTCACGCCGAATCCGCCTTACGGGGGGCGCGTCGTCACAGCTCGACACTGAATACGAGGTTCTTGAGTATTTATTTACGACGACGCCGCTGAATCACCGGAGGCAATCCGCCCGGAACCATGCTCGAGGAAGAACTCCTCCGGCTCAGCCGGTCGTGCTCCTTTATCGCTCGCAACACTGACGGGCGGCCGGGGCCGCCGCGATGGTCCGGTATGACCGTCCCCGCACTAATACACTATGTACGCATTCTACCTCCTTATCCTACTGTACGGTCAGGTAATCGGCCTCTGAAGCAGCACCGGGTTTACCCGCGACTTAAATCCCACACTAACCTGCAATCGGCTGCAGTCCACCTGTGCAGTTCGACGCACTCTGAATTTATTCAGAGATTAAGGTTGCGGTTACATCTCTTATGTGGATGATCATGAGAGGTGGCTTTGTTCACCTCGTCGCGTTCAAGAATGTGTTATTTACCGACTTGTTCCGGGTCGAGCGGGCCGAAAACTGCAATCGAGTGCAGGGCGAAGACGCCGGGCCGGCATTAGGCGGGCTGCTGCTGCGCCACCTGCGGCAGCGGGTGGACCGGGGCAGCCGGATAGGCGGACGGGGCACCGCCAGCCAGCCGCGACTGAGGCAGCCACATGGCCAGGATCAGGCTGCTGCGGTCGAAGACCTTCTCCACGCCCAGCTCAGCGGGCAGGAACCGCCCCACTGATTCGGTCCGCTCCAGCGCGGTGACCGAGCGCGAGGCAGCATCGGCCGGATCCCTGCCGTCCGCCTTCGCGGCCACAGTGAGAATGCCGATCTGTTTCTGTTCCGGCTGGAACAGCAGCCAGGCACTGGTCAGGCCCTGCCGTCCCGCGTTCTCGCGGACCGTCGGCCACACCTGTTCCAGCAACCGCTCCCAGTCCCCGCCGGTGTACGTCCAGCGCTCAAAGCGGTTGGTGTAGTGCGTGGTGGCCAGCGGCGTGAAGTCATGAGCGCCGGTGACCCGCCAGATGTGCCGGTCGACACCGAGGAAGAACGGCCGGTCCCAGAACTTCACGCCGGGTTCGAACTCCAGCTCCTCACTGGTGAACGTGCCGTAGTCGACCGCATCCTTCCAAGTGTCGAAGAGATAGCGGCCGCCGACCTGACGAGCACCCGTAGCTGGGTCGAAGCGCAAGGGCGTGTACTTATGACGCATGCCAGGGCGGACGTCCATGCTGCGCCGCTCGATTTCCAGCATGTTGATCAGGTGTTGCATGGGTATGTCATCGGGGATAGCGAAGTCCGACGTGAAAGCGGCCTCCACCGTGACCGGACCGGTCTCGTAGCCGCGAATATCCATGATCGGTTCTTTCCCGGTTCATCCGTCACGACTCTCCTGAGCCGAGGTTGTCCACCGAGGCGCGGATGGCGGTGATGCACGCAGCAACCGGAGGCTGGTGGCGGGTGCCGTTCCGGTAGGCGATCCGGGTCCGGCGGCGGGTCGGCAGCGGGGTCAGCATGACGTCCGCGGGCGGGCCGATCGCGCCAAGCTGCGGCACCAGGGCGACGCCCTGGCCGGCGGCGACCAGGGCGAGCACGGTGGCGAAGTCGTCGGCATGGTGGCGGATGCGGGGAGCGAAGCCCGCGGCCTGGCAGGCGCGTACCGCCATCGCGTGACACAGCGTGCCGGGGCTGGCCATGATCCACGGCGCGTCGCGGTGGCGCCAGATGGCGTCTTCGGGAGGCGCGGCCGACGAAGCCAAGGCGGCCGACGCGAGCGGCGCGGCCGACGCGGGGGGCGCGGGCGGCGCGGCCAACCCACCCGGCGCGGCCGACCCACCCGGCGCGGGCGGGGGTCCTGAGGAAGCGAGGTAGATGGACTCCTCGAGCAACGGCTCGGTGGCCAGGGCGGGGTCGGGCGGCGTGGGCACGTAGTCGTATTCGTGGGTCAGCGCGATGTCGAGCGCCCCGGAGCGCAGGGCGTGGGGGACGTCGGCCGGGTCCAGCTCGGTCACCATCAGCTCCAGACCGGGATGATCGCGGCCGAGCGCGACCAGGGCGGACGGGAGGATGGTGCGGACCGCCGTCGGGAACGCGCCGATCCGCAGCGGCCCGGTCAGGCCCGCCCGGGCAGCGGCGAGCGCGGCCGCGGCCTGTTCCAGCAGGGCCAGTATCGCCTCGGTCTGGTCGGCCAGCGCGGCGCCGGCCGGGGTGAGGGTCACCCGCCGGCCGCTGCGCTGCAGGAGTGCCACGCCAGCCTCGCGCTCCAGGGCAGCCAACTGCTGGGAGACCGCGGACGGGGTGTAGCTGAGCACCTCGGCCACCGCAGTGATCGTTCCGCAGCGGGCCAGTTCGCGCAGCAGGCGGAGCTTGCGCACATCGAGCATCAGTTCAGCTTACGAGCAACTGAAGAAACGTGAACTGGACCTACATAATTGGCGCGTGCCAGCCTCAAGGCATGGACCTCACCCTCGCTGGCCACGACGTCACCCTCACTGGCCAGGACGTCACCCTCACTGGCCAGGACGTCACCCTCGCTGGCCTGTACGTCCCGCTGGTCACCCCGTTTACCGCGGACGGCGAGCTCGCGCCGGACGCGCTGGAAGGCCTGGCGCACGCCGTGCTCGACGACGGCGCGGCGGGCATCGTGGCCCTCGGCACGACGGGCGAGCCGGCCACGCTCACCGCCGGGGAACGGCGCAGCGTCCTGGACGTCTGCGCGCGCGTGTGCCGGGAACGCACGGCCACGCTCATCGTCGGCGCCGGGTCCAATGACACGCGTGCCTCGGCCGAGGCGCTCGCCGAGCTGGCCAAGTGGCCGGAGATATCGGCCGCGCTCACCGTCGTGCCGTACTACACCCGCCCGTCCGAAGAGGGCGTGGTCGCCCACTTCACCAAGCTGGCGGGCGGGAGCCCGGTGCCGCTGATCATCTACAACATCCCGTACCGGACCGGCCAGGTGGTCGGGTGGCGTGCGATGCGGCGGCTGGCCGACGTGCCCGGCATTGCCGGGGTCAAGCACGCCGTGGGCGGCATCGACGAGGACACCGTCCGGCTCATGGCCGACCTACCGGAACGCTTCGCGGTGCTGGGCGGCGAAGACGTCGTCGCCGCGCCGCTCCTCGCGCTCGGCGCGGCCGGCGGCATCATGGCCTCGGCGAACCTGTGCACCCGCAGCTACGCCGACATGATCGCCGCGTGGCGCGCCGGCGAACTCGCCCGGGCCCGCGTGCTCGCGAACCGGCTGGTCGGGCTGTCCACGGCGCTGTTCGCCGAGCCGAACCCCACCGTGATCAAGGCGGCGCTGCACGCGCAGGGCCGGATTCCCAGCCCGGCCGTGCGGC
>Ga0335074_10011539_pt1 | contig 12349 bp, 8 predicted proteins | sample Lox_Sample_23_FD_206715 | JGI IMG/M metagenome (GOLD analysis project Ga0335074, IMG submission 206715) | Soil microbial communities from Loxahatchee National Wildlife Refuge, Florida, United States - Lox_Sample_2.3 | ecosystem: Environmental > Terrestrial > Soil > Wetlands | place: USA: Florida...
TAGTTGAACTAGCTCGGCCAACAAGCTCGAGTTCGGCTCCACGAACAGATACTGAGATGAAAGATACACCGCCTACATCTCCAATCTCTCACACTAGTAATGCAGGAAGACTCACAAACATCATGGACGATGGAGGAAATTCGTATACCGGAGATACTAATATGACCGGAATCAACAGCGAAGAAGATATCCCAACCCTCAAGGATGCTCTATCCCGCAGTATAAAATCATCGCCTCCATCCTTGATCACTGGGCCTGATAAAGGTAAAGGAAGGGCTTTTGAAGAGCCCGAACCATTGCCTACCGACTTATCAGTTCTTCAGACGACTGAACAGACTTTGGATACAGCTCCGATTCAAGTTCGGCCACCGAAAGTAGCGTTGAGAACCGCATTAGAAGACAGCGACTCGGATAGCGATCTTGAGATTGTGTCCAACCAGACACCGATACGGAGGACCAAGGAGTCTATTTTCGATCGCATTCCCGCAAAACAAGCTAGAGAGTCTCATTCGCTTCAAGCTCTTCGAATGCTTGCTCATGTCACCTCGCCGGGGAAACAACTAAAGGGGAGAAATACCAAACCTTCATTAACGGCGGCTGAGCTACAAATGTCGCTTCAGCAACGTGCAAGGCAACAAGCAATGCGCGAGAGAGAAGAGCGGCTGCAGTCTCTCAGGGACAAGGGAGTAATTGTTCAGACGGCTGAAGAAAGAGAGAAAGAGATGGCAGATATGGAAGATTTAATAGCTAGAGCTCGACGTGAAGGGGAAGAGATTATGAAAAGAGAAAAGGATGCAGTAAAGAGGGAGAAAAAGGCTAAAGGCGAAGTTAATCTTTTAGGAGAAAGTAGCGACGATGAGGAGTGGGAAGAAGAGGAGGAGAAGTTCGCAGAGCAAGTGTCAGCCTCTGGTTCTGAGATCGACGGCGATGACGAAGGTGACGCTAGCGAGGAAGAAGAAGATGACGAAGAGGAAGATAAGGACGCTATGTCCGTAGATGAGGAAGAGGCAGATTTGGCTGTATCAAAACCGGTTGACACACTCATCGACAATGAAGCCTCTGAAAGCGACACTGCAGAGGAAGAAGGGGATATGTCCGAACACGATGCCAGTGCGGATTTTATCGACGATGGGGATGAAGTTTCAGATAATGCTCACAATGACGAAGAAGAGCTACCAAATATACAGGCTCGACGGCGCACTAGGCATCTCGTAGTCTCGGATGACGAGGATGAGCAAAATATTAACATCAGGTCTTCAATGTTGCCCCATACGGAGTCACCTCTTCCCCGCAACGGGGAATCACCCAAAGTCCCTCCATCCGTACTTCGCTCAGCTACCAAAACTTTTATTCCAGGCCTCACTGTAGCTGGCCCTGCTGGACTTGGGTTGACTCAAATCTTCGCTGGCACAATGGACGATAGCCAGATACAGGCTTCTGAAGGTTCTCCAACTATGCAGAGCCAACCAGCTCCTGACTTCGATACAGCGCAGGACTCCCTGGCTTTCTTGCGAAACTTGCCTGGCCCTGAGCTTCCTGCGTTTGAGCCAACCATGGATGAGGAGTCTCAGGATATCATTAGAGATAGCCAAACGCAAGTCAGCCAGGTACCAGAATCACCACTTACTGGAGCTACTTCGCAAGCTATTCACTTGCACTTCTCACAGTCGCAGATACACGGGTTCGATAGCATGCCTCAAAACCCCTCAGCAACGCAGTTCTCGGAGTTCCCTGAGCCAACCCAAGACGCTGGATTCCAGGCCATATCGCCTATTAAAGGTCGTTTTGTCGAGCCTCCACCATCAACGATTGACACGGTTATACTTCAACAAACCCCAGCGCCGGATCGCGTTGACGATTCGCAAATCGCTAAAAAGAAAGGAAAGCTCCGAAGGAGGAATGAAATGGCAATCCTTTCAGATGACGAGCATTGTAAAACGACTAACGCACCTGCTGCAGAACAGATCGATGAGTTCGAAATATCGGAGAGCATATTCGACATCATGCGTAAGGCTTCAAAGCGAAAGGAGACTGAGGTGGACGACTTTGATAAAAAGAAGAGCGGGGCGAAGGAGATGGTGCAGGAGCAGGCAGAGGAATCTGAAGATGAATATGCTGGTCTTGGAGGCGCCAGTGATGATGACAGTGAAGGCGAAGAGGATGCATATGTCAAGGAGATAATAGATGATGAAGGTGGCAAGGATGCTGACGAGCGTCAGCTTGCTGCCTTTTATGCGTAAGAAAACTATGGCCCAAGTCAAGTATTGTTACTAACCTGCATCGTATAGAGATAAAGAAAGGGCAAGCGATGAGAAACAAGTGGAGAAGTTGTTTAAGGATATTACGAATGGCATGCTCCGCCGTCACAGGGGCGCTGATTATGACCTATCCGACTCAGATGATGGGGGTGAGGCCCGAAGACGGATGAGACGTAATCAGGAAGCCAAATTACGGAAGGCCCTTCTTGAAGATGAACGGATTGGAAAGATTGCAGAAAATCCCAAGAAAATGGCATTCCTACGTGCAATCGAGGATCGAGGTGAAGATGATGAGATAGACTTCCTCGATGACCTGAACGACGCTGAGGAGACGATGGACTCTCCGTCTCAGTCACAAGCAGATGCATCTCAGGAGGTTCTTCAAGTCAATGACAGCCAGCCAAACCCTGCAACGGGTCTGCCCAAACGTAAGCTTTCTCAAGACTCTGAAATCGAGAAGCGTCTGCCTCCTCATCTCCGCCGTACCAAGCCGGCTAAGCGTCCTTCGAACCTATCTGAAATTCGTGAATCTTTGTCCAGCCTTATCGAGGAACCCAATACAATCATGTCCCACGAGTTCTCGGGATCCGATTCAGAACAAGAAATCGACAACGGTACCGATACGAGACAAAGACAAAAGGACAAAGAGAATCGGGATCCATTCGCATCCCGTCACAAAGACAGCATCGCAGTCGTTGACCGTATCTCTCTGAAGCGTGCCTTATCCAACAATGTATCCACGAACACACGACTTGCGTTTGCTGCTCCTTCTTCTACACTAGGCTTCAAAGTGCCTGCACTTCTAAGACGGACTACCACCAACAGCTCCATATCATCCGGCTCTTCTACGTCTGGTGTAAGTGGGACTGAGAGAATGGCAGGAGGATTTGGAAATGAAGCGAAATTTGCAAAGAAAGCGGGCAAGAACAGCGGTGTGAATTACTTTGCAAGGGAGAATGAGAGGAAGATGAAGGTAGAAGAAAGCGAAAAGAGAAGGAAAGAAAAGAGATGGAAGGGGGCTGAGGGGAGGAGAAAAGTCGTTAGGGGTCTATTCGGGATGGGCAAATTTGAATAGTATTTGAGCTTCTGTGTCAGAAACATATGTTCACACTCTAAAGCCAGCTGCTATGCCAATTAATACAATTGGCGTTGTAAGACTTCATTTAGACGGCAAATTATATACATAGAACCATATTCCCCGAACCATTGAAGCTCACTTTCAGCTACATTGCTTCAGAGAGCTTGGTGCCGAGGCGCCACTGACGGGGGACTTCGCTAGAAGCCGGCACCGCGTCACGCGTAAATCAGCTTTGCGCGTCATCCTAGCGACCCTGCAAACAGACCTCATACCACCTTGAACCTCGATTTACTGCGCAACCCATCACAAACATCTCTTTAGCAATTGGGAGACCCCATTCTAATATAAAGTGGATGAAAACCACTCCCTGTACAATCAATACTAGATCTTTGTCTCCAGATCACTCTACTCATCAAAGCATCGGCCTATCTCAATCATGGCCTCAAACGCAAATACACCTGTAATGACGCCCGATCAGTCAATGAGTGCAGAGGATGCACTCAATTCAGTCAGGATCTCCCTCGCAGACCTATGCGCAAAGGGTACTTCCCACTTTGCCCACAAGAACTATACAGAAGCGGCCGACTACTTCGCGCGAGCTTCGGAGCTTCAAGCCGAGCTCAATGGAGAAATGGATCCCGAAAATGCAGAGATCCTCTTTCTCTACGGCCGGAGTTTGTTCAAGGTCGGGCAAAGCAAGAGTGATGTCCTCGGAGGCAAGGCTGGAGGGGAGAAAAAGAAGCCCAAAGAGGTTGCGAAGTCAAAGCCGAAGAAGGAGGACACCCTCGTTGCTGCGCCGTCGAGTGAGCTTGACAAGATCGCGGAGGAGGGTGTGGCATTGGTCGCAGAAAAGAATGGGATTGAGTCTAAGAAGGAAGATGATGCGGGTCCGAAGAAGCCTTTGTTTCAATTTACGGGCGATGAGAACTTTGAGGATTCAGATGAAGAGGGAGAGGTGAGATTGAACCCTTCTATTAAATGGTGATGCCATCTAATAACACTTAAACAGGATGACGAAGGCGGAGGAGATGAGGAAGAAGAGGAGGATGACCTTGCCGTTGCATTTGAAGTTCTCGACTTAGCACGTGTACTGTATACTCGTAAATTAGAGCAGCCGGAAGAAGGCGAAGAGAAGGGGAAGTCAGTTGGTGACTCATCAAGAACTAAACATATCAAGGAGCGGCTTTCGGATACACATGATCTTCTTGCGGAGATCTCGTTAGAGAATGAAAGGTCAGTAAACGGGACCCCTAGTCCCTATGCATGTATCCACAATTTCTAACTTTGTGTAGGTTCCCGAATGCAGTCAGCGACTTCAAATCCGCCCTCGTATATAAGAAGGAGTTGTATCCAACCGAGTCTGAAATTATTGCCGAAGCTCACTATAAACTATCTCTTGCGCTGGAGTTTGCTTCAATCACTACCGCCAAAGACGACAACGCTGAGGACTCTGATGATGGCCCCAAGGAGACTCACGTCGATGAGGCAATGAGGGAAGAAGCTGCTAAAGAATTAGAAGCCGCGGTTGAGAGTACGAAGCTCAAGTTACAAAGCAAAGAGGTTGAACTAGCTTCATCGTTTTCCCCTGAAGACAATGAAGTCACCACAGCTCAGATCGCTGAGGTACGAGAAATAATTGCGGATATGGAACAACGAGTAGGTGCTCCGCTTTCACCCCTTGGATGTAGTGTAGGACTATTAACATTTTGCTAATTCCAATAACAGCTTCTGGACCTACGCGCTCCCCCAATTGACGTCAACGCCGCAATAAACGGCCCTGCTGGTGCACCAGGTGGGATCAACCCTATGGGTGGCATCCTCGGAGCCACCCTAGGTGAATCGCCAGCGGAAGCACAAGCGCGAATCGAAGAAGCCAAGAAGACGGCAAAAGACCTCACCGGGCTTGTTCGACGGAAAGCAAAGGCACCCGAGACAGTAGAAGGAAGCACAAATGGGACCATTGACACTGCCACGAACGGTAAGCGCAAGGCTGAAGACTTAGAGGAGGAGGATGGAGAGAGCTCGAAGAAAGCAAAAGTCGAAGATGCAGTGGAAGCCTGATGTTCGGCGATTTGCTGATGTATTAGAGCTTATCATGTTCCCAAGTAGCTCGTTTAGGGTAAGGTGATTTGAGAACGGTGGCGTTGGCATTGTCACTGCATACCATTTGGAATGGCTTGGGTTTTACGAGTGACGAAGCTAAAATGAAAACAGCATGTCACTGGCATATATGCTACCATACTAGGTTGTGCTACGAAATCGTGTTTCGCGAACTTTTGCCATTTCATCTTTACCATATGCCCACCGAAGTGGCCTTTGCCCATATGTCAGTTCAGCTGTCAAGCAAGTATAATATTATTACGAGATGTTATCATCAGTTTTAATTAATCAGATACAGGTGGTAATTTCCCTGGAAATTCTTATTCCTATTTAATACATCGGAGGTGCCATAAACCATTTAAACGTGACATATCCCGTCCGAGACCGTCCTCCGTCCCCAGTTATGCATCCAGCCCGTGAAGAAGCCACTCCTTTGCAAATGAAAGTTGGAGAGCGAAGCTGAAGAGCCGAGTGAAGTTGCAGAGCAAAGCCATTAAATAAAACCGTCCTATTTTCAACGCCAAAGCCCAGCTCAATTGCCCCTCGCATACGGATGATAGCCCCTGGCACCCCCTCTACCACCCCCCCTATAATTCGCACCCGGCTTCCCCGCGTTCTTGGGTCCCGTCGGTGCTCCCGCAGGCGGCGCCGGCGCAGGCCCGCTTGGCGGCTGCGAACCACGTCCTTGAAAATTCCCTCCCCCACCCGCACCCGCACCACCTCCTCTGCCCGCGTTCTGCACCGGCGGCTGCGGAACGTCATCATACATGCCCTCCCAGCTCGTTGGTCCGCCAGAACCCATGCCATAGCCTTGCTGTGCGTATCCTGACTGTTCGCGAACGGCACGGCGCTGTTGCTGCTGTTCGTATTTTTGTTGTTCGAACATTTGTTGCTCGTAGGCGTTATAGCCGGGCGTACCGATGCGGCCACCGGGATTGTTTCCACCTCCAGCACCGCTGCCTGCTCCAAAACCACTGTTTCCTTGCATACCTGCACCGGTCATGCCTTGTTGCTGCATAGCTTGCATTTGCTGCATCTGTTGCATTTGGGCGAGCATGGCGGGGTTCATGGCTTGCATGTTGGCCATTGCGGCGTTGGGGCTTTGGGGGCTTTGGCTGCGTACGTTGCCGGCCATTTGTTGTTGTTGAATGGCTTGTAGTTGTTGCATTTGTTGCATTTGCGCTATCATGGCGGGATTCATTCCGCCGCCCATGCCCCGACCCGCACCCATGGCCATTTGCTGTTGCATGACCATCCAGTATTGTTGCATCCGCTGGAAGTATTGTGCCATCATTTGAGGAGTCATACCTCCAGGTGCCATTTGGTTGGCTCCTGCTTGTTGCTGTTGCTGGTTATTGTTGGAATGGTCTTGTCTGTCATCACTACCGCCTCCTTTTCGGAATCTATTTCGTCCTCCTCTTCCGCTGTCCTCCTCTTCCCGCATGTTGCCCCGTGGCTGTGCTTTCTTCACTTCGATGGGCTTGCCCAGAATCTCGAGAGGTATATCTAAGCATGCCTCGACGGCAGCTTCGCTATCGAAAGTGACAAAGCCAAAACCGCGTGGCCGGCCGGTATCTTTGTCCATCATCAAAGTGGCGTCGACGACTCTACCGAATTGTTGGAAGTATTCCTTGAAGTCCTGCTCGGTAGCCTCTTGACTGACACCACCAACAAATATCTTGCTTGTGCGCTCCTGTTCGTCACGGGGGATCGCACGTTTGGGGTCGATCTTTAGAGCATCACGTGAGCTTTTTTGTCTCGACTTACTTGAAAGAAACTGCTTTGAAGGGTGGAAACGCATAGAGTTATCAGAAGTCTGAAAGTCGGGTCTTACAATTTTACCGTCCAGATAGTGCTCCTTAACCATCACTATGTTGACGGTCCTTGCATCCTTGAAGGTGAGAAAGCCAAAACCACGAGATCGACCAGACGCGCCATCACGCATGACAGTACACTCAAGGACTTCTCCAAACTGCGAGAAATATTCCTTCAGAGATTCTATTAGAGTGAAGCATTCAGTAAATATTATGTCCTTCGAGAAAAGATGTGAGCGCGTGAGCGCGTGGCCAGACTTACGATCTGTTGTCTCCCAATTCAGTCCACCAATAAACATTTTCCTACGAGGGTAAATAATTGTCAGCATTTGGATCATTAATCTAATGTTACAAGCTTAATGCATTTGGAAAGATAAGAAGGAAGTGTGTTGTGCTAAGACGTGCAATCTTTGACATGTTTTGCTAAGCGGCAATATTGAGGCTGCCAACCTCGGAATCACTGCGGCCAGCTTTTGGATTATAAATTCGATCTAATCTGAATAAATCGATCTGGTTCGGAGGTTCGAAGCAATGATTCTGTAAAGACGTAAAAGTATGTAGGGCTTGCGCATCAACGGTTACAGTGGTCTGACGGTCCCAGCGAGCTTGCTGGTGTTGGAACGTGTTGGACGGTGGAACTGTGAAGGGGGGCTCATGATATCCTGGGAGCTTGCGTTTTTGAGGGTTGACAGCCCCGCATAGTCGCGGTATCATGCCAGATTTTGCCTCGTAAAGTCATGCAGTGAAGTATGACGGCACAAGAGAGACGAGAACATTCGTGTCTTTTGTTATCGTGATGCTAGTAAGGTACTGTCGTCGAGCGCCAAAGCACTTCCCGTTTTGCTAAGCCTAAGAGCATATGTAGCTGCTCTTTCTGCTCTATGAAGATTATCTCGACAATAGGCTATGTAGTAGTAGGCTGACTATGATCGCTGTTGTTGGCGTGTGCACGAGGCGATACCAGTCCTGATCCACTCCTCAAGCTTCCTCTGACCAGCCAGCAATCGTGACCCTACATTCCCCAGCCCACGGGAATTCCGTAGAACTCTCAGCCTTTGGCAGCTCGTTGTAACCCAAGCATATGATTGATTTTGCAGCCGCTTGTAATTTAAGCCGTAATCTTCCTTGCTCCCAAACTTTCCGTCCCTTTTGACCTAAGTCTGGTATTTTGAAGCTTCAAGGTTGATGGCATAACAGGTATATTCCCTCTTCCATGACGAAACTCCTTAGTTTTCATTTCTAGTCCAAGCAATCTAGATCTTGTTGAGCCAGCCTTGTAGCTTGACATGTCGACATAGATTCACTCTGACCCATGAACTTACAGTACCATAGTCCTTGTGATTTAGCTGACAGAATGAACGAAAAATTTTTAATCTTACCCATCCTCTTTGATACCAGGTCCATGACCACCATGATGCGTTGTAGGTTCTCTATAATCATTGCCGTTTCCAAGGTTGAAATCTATTTCAGCATCACCATCTTGGTCCTGGCTGTACATCTGCTGATCTCCTCCTCCATTCTTTTCAGTATCTCCAGCATGATCCTCCACCTTGGCTTCACTAGATCCATTAACAACGGCCGGCTCAGCTCTGATTTCCAGCGCAGATTGGCCAGGTTTTGGAGCTTCCTCCTCTTCATACCTATTTCACATTAGTATAAGTAGAGAGAGTTGCTCATATGGATACGAAATCAAAAACAAGTTGGCATGCGATGTGGGTGGAGGTGAGAGAAAGGTCACCCAGGACTAGATCGATAGTTAAGAGACGAGACTTACAGATCAGCAAAAAGATCTTCCTCGAAGTTCTCCGGCTCCGTCATTTTAGCTACCGAAGTTAAGTTAGTGTGAAGAATCTCTGTCAATCGAACATGCAACGTCCTGAGCGAGGCTGAACTGAACAGCCAACGCGCCAGATGATGCTCTCCAAAACAGTATAGCCTCAAGAGATGGTTGAGCGGAGTTGCTTGAGGTCAGGCGTAACGATAGGGACGAGTATGTGAGCGAAAAGAAGAAATGAGAAGATGAGATGGAAGATGGAGAGATGAAGGAAGGACGAAAGGACGTTGTGGTTCTTTACTTCTGGAAACGGGGCTAGTCCTAATCAGTCGCTAGCCGATCGACCTCCTCAATTCATCAGGTCAGCCTCAAAGAACTATGGAGTGAATAATGTAGCGATTGGGCTATCTTTGGCCTCAAATACGATGTTTTCGTCACCTGGTAGTGGCAAGAAGCCTGTCCAGCAGGTTTGTCTCATTAATTAATCTTCTAACATGTTAGCCAGAGCTAATTACAGTTATGTAGGAGATGGTTCAGGTTGGTCAGTCGAGCCCCTCAACTCAACAGCTTCCCTTGCAACTCGTCTCGGAGTTCATACAGGCTTGTATTAGCTGGTTTATGCTAACTAGTTGACTATAATGCAGAGAGATCCGAGTAAGTAGGCTCTACAAGCGCTGGATATCTTTGAATAGGATAGGCGTGAAGGACACTAACAACTGCTTCAGGTCAGCTTCCCCATTCTGGCGCAGTCGACCATCGAACAATCGACGGGACTCATCACCGAAGAAGCCTGTCCGGGATTCGAATCTTGTTGTTGGCGCCTCATACTCCCATGCGGATATGCTAAATCTCGACTTGTTGTATGGCTTCTCCTTGAGCTCCTGCTGAGCACTACTGACCCGCCCTCAAAAGATCATTATCTTCCAGTGGAAATCGACCCCGGACCCCTCCAACATCTTTGTCACAGAAAGGGAAAAGTGGTACCAACACACCGCCTCCGACCAAATTTTCCGCTGGACTTGCCTCTCCTCAAAGAAACTATACCGACTTTTTGTCATATACCAACGAGGACTGGGACGCGAATGATGAAGATGATGAAGATGAATACGCATATGATAATGATGACGGTGATGATTTTGGGCTACCTAGTGTTTCAAGCATGAAACGAAAATCAAAGCGAATAGACACCAAAGTGGACACGGATCCAGGTGGAGGTCTTTCACCATGGGGATATGGTACGAAAAGTAGTGGTAATTTTTTGGGACCTCGGCGGCTCTCCAACAGCGCGGATATTGCTATTGAACGTCCCCCTCCGTCACATCCAACTGCTAAGAAAGGTGAAGGAAAGATACTGCGGCCACAATACAAGGAAATTCTTAGAGGTATGCCATGCCAATAACACGATATGGCTTAATTTTATTGATGTTCTTTCCAGACCCAGCGAACTCCTTGCACCTGATTCACCATCCACCCGTCCCAGATGATGCTTCGCCAAAGGAGGTCGATGTTCACAGTCACAGAATAAATAGAATTAATAAGTTTAAGAAGATATTGCAGACCACTTCAATCCCTCTGGCGGAATTAAGATCTGCATCCTGGAATGGGATACCCGAGGAAGTTCGGGCAATGACATGGCAGTTATTACTTGGCTACCTCCCTACCAGCAGTGAACGTCGCGTAAGCACTTTAGAGCGGAAACGTAAGGAATATCTTGAAGGAGTGCGACAAGCATTTGAGCGTGGTGGCGTGGCGAATTCTTCGGGAAGAGCGAGAGGATTGGACGAAACTATCTGGCATCAGATCAGTATCGATGTGCCCAGAACAAACCCCCATTTAGAGTTATATGGATATGAAGCAACACAGAGATCATTGGAAAGAATACTCTATGTCTGGGCCGTCCGGCATCCGGCAAGTGGCTACGTGCAAGGTATCAATGACCTCGTTACTCCTTTCTGGCAGGTTTTCTTAGGTAGCTACATAACCGATCCTAACATCGAGAGCGGAATGGATCCTGGGCAACTACCAAGACCAGTTCTAGACGCTGTCGAGGCGGACTCTTTCTGGTGTCTAACGAAACTTTTGGATGGCATCCAGGATAACTATATCTACGCTCAACCTGGAATCCAACGCCAAGTCGCCGCACTCAGAGATCTAACAGCGAGAATCGATGCTAATCTTGCAAAGCATTTGGAGCGAGAAGGTGTTGAATTTATTCAATTCAGCTTCCGCTGGATGAATTGCTTATTGATGCGCGAAATTACAGTAAAGAACACTATTAGGATGTGGGATACATACATGGTAGGTAGACACTTACCCTTTGCTCTACATTATAAATTCTGAAATTACCCGTTAGGCCGAAGAACAAGGATTCTCGGAGTTTCACCTATATGTATGTGCGGCCTTCCTGGTCAAATGGTCGGATAAGCTGCAGAATATGGACTTCCAGGAAGTTATGATGTTCCTACAAGCCCTGCCGACCCGCGAATGGACGGAAAAGGACATTGAGCTGCTTCTCAGCGAAGCTTTCATTTGGCAGAGCCTATTTAAAGGCTCAAGTGCGCATCTGAGGGGTGGCAGTAGTACCACCCCATCAAATACAGTAATGCAATGAAATGAATTACTGCCAATTTGCTGTGCAACTATGCGAAATATCACAACAATGATGCAGAACAGCTTAAAGAGCGATAAGTTATCCCTAACCTGACATACTTACCAAAGACATCATTTACAGAGCTTACAAATATATTCATGCGTATATTGAAGCACAAAGTTAGATTATTCTCAAATTTCGTTTTACGTATATGTCCAATCTACCCCTCTCTTTCTCCCATCTGGAACTAACTAGTATCTACAAAATTAGTGTATCCTGGATGCTTTTGAGATCAGCCGCGCAAATCATACTCCAAACTCCTTATACCAATGCTCATGCTTATCAGCCACTTCTATCATATAGTATCTTTTTACAGTCCTGCTTGAACCTCATTTCCATATTGACTGTCCTCTTCATTGTCCTCATCATCACTAACAAGCATTTCATCTCCAGGAACCATAGCATATTCCTCATCCCTACCAACCTCCGCCTTCTGCACTCCTGTATCCCCCTTCTGCATAGACCCCCACACCGTAGCGGCAGTGACAATAGCACCACCAGCCCAAGAAAGCCATGTGGGTACAACGCCCCAAATCGCAAAATCAGCGAGGAGACCGAACACTACACTGCTATACATCATATTCGTGGCTCTGCTACTCTTATCCTTAACCAGGCCCAACGTCATCAGGAATTGGAGGAAGAACCCGAAGATGCCGAGCCCTATCAAGAGTCCCC
>Ga0335074_10011540_pt1 | contig 12349 bp, 11 predicted proteins | sample Lox_Sample_23_FD_206715 | JGI IMG/M metagenome (GOLD analysis project Ga0335074, IMG submission 206715) | Soil microbial communities from Loxahatchee National Wildlife Refuge, Florida, United States - Lox_Sample_2.3 | ecosystem: Environmental > Terrestrial > Soil > Wetlands | place: USA...
GCCGTCCGATGCGGAGCTGATCCGCAAGCACGTGGCCGGCGACCCGGATGCCTTTGGCACGCTGTTCCTGCGGCACCGTGACCGTCTCTGGGCCGTGGCCGTGCGCACCCTTTCCGACCCAGAGGAGGCCGCGGACGCGCTCCAAGACGCGATGATCTCGGCGTTCCGCCGGGCGGACAGCTTCCGCGGCGACTCGGCCGTGACCACGTGGCTGCACCGGATCGTCATCAACGCCTGCCTGGACCGCCTGCGGCGCAAGGCCGCTCGGCCCGTGGCAGGCGGCACCGACGAGCGGACCCTGGACAATCTCGCGGTCGGCCACGCGGTGCCGGATCCGTCGTCGGACAGCGACACCTCGCTGGACGTGATGGCCGCGCTGCGTACGTTGCCTCCCGACCAGCAGGCGGCACTGGTCCTGGTGGACATGCTCGGCTACCCGGTGGCCGTGACCGCCGAGATCCTGGGGGTGTCCGAGGGAACGGTGAAGAGCCGATGCGCGAGAGGGCGGGCCCGGCTGCTGCCCCGGCTGGCTCATTTGCGCGGCCCCGCCGAGCGGCGCCCCGCTGGGCACGGGCCGGCCGGGCAGCGCCCCGAGGGCACCCGGTGGCGCGCGCCAGGGAACCGATCGGCCGCCGGAGACGTCCTACCTGCGCGGGAAGGGGGTGAAAACCCGTCATGAGGCCGCATGTCAGCGCGGAAACCATGGCCAGGTACCGGCAGGGTGACCTGAACCAGCGCCGGACCTCTCTTATCGGCACGCACCTGGCCGGGTGCGACCGCTGCAGCGCGCTGAACGAGGACCTCGGCGGTGTCACGACGCTGCTCGCCAGCGCCAGCCCGCCGCCGATGCCCGACGATCTCACGGCGCGTATCACCAACGCGATCGCTGCCGAGAGCGCCCGTCGCGCCGCGGCCCCGCAGACGCCCGGGGCCCCCGCCCTCCCGGCCGCCGCGCACCACCGGGCACCGCGCCCGTCGCGCCTGCCCCGCGTCAGGCCCAAGCTCGCGCTGGGCGGCCTCGCCGCTGCGGCAGCGATTGTGCTCGTCGCGGGCGGCATCTACGAACTCGTGGGGCACAGCGGCCCGGCGTCGAGCAGTGCGTCGCCCAGCGTGCCCGCGGCCGCCCCCGCCGCCAGGTCGACGGCCAACGGGCCGATGGCGCGGCCGGGGCCCGCCTCCGGGCCGGTCCTGCGGTACCAGCGCAGCGGGCGCAAGGTCAGCATCGCCCCGATCGCGACCGGCACCAACTTCACGACGGCCGGGCTCACCAGCCAGGTAACCGCGGAAGTCAGGAAGTACGGCGCAGGATTCACGAAGACGGGCCCGAACGAGCACTCTCCCGCTGGAGCAGCCAGCCCCGCCACGGTGCCGCGCGCGGAGGCGGGAACGTTCGCGGCCATCCCGCTGGCATCCCTGCAGGGATGTGTCAACCGGATAGCCGCGGGAAGTCTGGTGCTGCTCGTCGACGTGGCGCACTACCGCGGCGCCCCGGCCACCGTTATCGTCACTGAGGCAGCGGAAACCGGACCGATGAAGATATGGGTGGTTGGCACCGGCTGCAGCGCGTCGAGCAGCGACGTGCTGCGGCAGACGACGGCCGCCACCCCCTAACTCGGCGGTGGCCACGGGAATCTCCGGGCCCTCAGATCTGTTGATGCCGCTGCGTGTTGCACAGAAGGGCAGCAAGAAGTGACCGACGTTCGTGATGTCATCGTCATCGGGTCCGGCCCGTCGGGGTACACGGCTGCGCTGTACGCGGCGCGGGCACGGCTGCGCCCGCTGGTCTTCGAGGGCTCGGTGACTTCCGGCGGCGCGCTGATGAAGACCACAGACGTTGAGAACTACCCGGGCTTCCCCGACGGAGTGCTCGGTCCCGACCTGATGGACTCGATGCGCAAGCAGGCCGAGCGGTTCGGCGCCGAGTTGATCACCGACGACGTCACCGAGGTCGACCTGGCTGCCGACCCCAAGGTGGTCAAGGTGGGCGGCGACACCTACCTCTCGAAGACCGTGATCATCGCGACCGGCTCGGCCTACCGCCAGCTGAACGTCCCCGGCGAGGACCTGCTGTCCGGCCACGGCGTGTCCTGGTGCGCGACCTGTGACGGCTTCTTCTTCAGGGAGCAGGACATCGCGGTCGTCGGCGGAGGCGACTCCGCCCTGGAGGAGGCCACGTTCCTGACCCGCTTCGCGCGGTCGGTGACCGTGATCCACCGGCGGGACGCGCTCCGCGCCTCCAAGATCATGCAGGACCGGGCCTTCGCGAACCCGAAGGTGAAGTTCGCCTGGGACAGCGTGGTCGTGGAGATCCTCGGCGAGGACCGGGTGACCGGGGTGCGTCTGCGGAACACCAGGACCGGCGAGGAAAGCGAGCTCGCGGTGACCGGCGTGTTCGTGGCCATCGGCCATGACCCGCGCAGCGAGCTGTTCACGGGGCAGCTGCCGACCGACCCCGAGGGCTACCTGCTCGTCGACCAGCCGTCCACGCGTACCGCGATCGAGGGCGTGTTCGCCGCGGGCGACGTGGTCGACCACACCTACCGCCAGGCCGTGACCGCGGCCGGGACCGGCTGTGCCGCCGCCCTGGACGCCGAGCGGTGGCTGGCGGACCTGGCGGACCAAGAGACCTGAGGCGGGGGACGGCGACCCCGGCCTCGCGACCAAGCTGCACTGCGAAATGGAAAGGAATACCGCATCATGGGCGCAACCCGAGCCGTAACCGACGCGACCTTCGAGGACGAGGTTCTCAAGAGCGAGAAGCCCGTCGTCGTGGACTACTGGGCCGAGTGGTGCGGTCCGTGCCGGCAGGTCTCCCCGGTTCTCGAGGAGATCGCCAGCGAGCACGCTGACAAGATCGACGTCGTCAAGCTCAACGTGGACGACAACCCGGTCACGTCGCAGAAGTACCGCATCCTGAACATCCCGACGCTGTCGGTCTTCAAGGGCGGAGAGGTCGTCAAGGAGATCGTGGGGGCCCGGCCGAAGTCGGCGCTGCTGCGCGAGCTGGCGGACTTCATCTAGACAGACAGTTGGGGGGCTGCGCCCCCCAACGACCCCCCAAGACCAGCACTGGCGGGGGTTAGGTCAAACCCCGAAGAGCCTGAGACGGGCGCCACAAAAAGCGTGGCGCCCGTTTCTACGCGAGGCGTAGCGCGCGTTCGGGCGTCATGGAGCCCAGGAGGCGCTCCAGGGCCACCTCGACGTCTTCACGCCAGGACAGGGCGGTCTTGAGTTCCAGCCGCAGGCGCGGATAGCGGGCGTGCTGGCGCACGGTCTTGAACCCGACGGCCAGCAGGTAGTCGGCGGGAACCACGCAGGACGGGCCGTCCCACTTCAGGTCGCCGAAGGCCTCGATGGCTTTCACCCCTCGCCTGGTCATGTCCTTGGCCACGCCCTGGACCAGCATCCGGCCGAGCCCACCGCCCGCGAATTCATCAAGCACGTGCGCGGTCATCAGCAGCACGGCGTCGGCGCTCACGGGGCTGGTGGGAAACGCGACCGACCGCGGCACGTGGTGCGGAGGCGCGTACATCACATAGCCGGCCGGAACGCCATCAACGTAGATAATCTTGCCGCAGCTGCCCCACTCGAGCAGCACTGAGGAGACCCAGGACTCCTTCTCCAGCCGTGGATCCGCTTCCTCGTGCGCCCGGGCGTAGCTCACCGGGTCGAGTTCCCAGAAGACGCACCGGCGGCATCGAGGCGGCAGGTCGCCGATGTTGTCCAGCGTGATGCTAGCGAGGCGGCGCGACACTTGGCACCCCTGAAGTTGTGGCAGCTGGTCGGATTCCGGGCGCCGGACGCTGGGCTGCGTTGTGGCTGTGCATCCGTCGCTCCGCGCCCCCCTGACCCGTACACCTAAGGGTACCCACTGAGCGCCCGCTACGCTCAGTCAGTGACTTCCATGCTGACACCTCCGCAAGCGCTGCCCCGCAAGAGCTTCGGCAGCGACAACCACGCCGGTGCCCACCCGGCCGTGCTGGCCGCGCTCGGCGCCGCCAGCCAGGGTGACGTGACCGCCTACGGCGACGACCCATGGACCGAACGCGTCGTCAGCCAGCTCATCGGTCAGTTCGGCGCCAGCGGTGCGTACTTTGTCTTCAACGGCACCGCCGCGAACGTGCTCGGCATCAGCCTCATGCTGCGCCCGTACGAGTCCGTGATCTGTGCGGAGGAAGCCCACCTCAACGTGGACGAGTGCGGGGCGGCGGAGCGGGTCCTCGGCTGCAAGCTGCTGACCGTGCCGTCCCCGGACGGCAAGCTGACGCCGGAGCTTGTCGAGACCCGGCTGGCCGGCCGCGGCGACGAGCACCGGTCGCAGCCCCGTGCGGTGGCGCTCACGCAGGCGACCGAGGTTGGCACCTGCTACACCGTCGCGGAGTTGCAGCGGCTCGGGGACTTCTGTCACGCGAGCGATTTGCTCGTCTACATGGATGGCGCGCGCCTGGCCAATGCGGCCGCTTTCCTCGGCTGCCCGCTGGCCGACCTCGCGGCGAACGTGGACGTGTTCAGCTTCGGCGGCACCAAGAACGGCGCCGTTGGCGCCGAGGCGCTGATCGTCATGAACCCCGCGCTGATCGCTGACGTCCGGTTCCAGCGCAAGCAGCAGATGCAGCTGGCTTCCAAGATGCGCTATCTGTCGGCACAGTTCGGCGCGCTGCTCGATGACCAGCTCTGGCTGCGCAGCGCCCAGCACGCGAACGCGATGGCGCGGCGGCTCGCCGATGGCGTCACCGGAGTCCCGGGCGTGGCCCTGCGATACCCGGTCGAGTCGAACGGTGTGTTCGCGATCCTGGATCCGGCGCTGATCGAGCCCCTGCAGCGCGAGTGGAACTTCTACGTGTGGGATGCCCACGAGCACGTCGTGCGGTGGATGGCGGCCTTCGATACCTCGGAGGAAGACGTGGACGCGTTTGTGGCGGCGATCCGCCGGGCCGCAGGCGGATTGGCGTAGACCAGTGCGGCGCGGCCTCGGCGGGTGATGTTCCACGTGGAACCGGAGTCCGCGGGCAATGTTCCACGTGGAACCAGCGGGAAGTTCAGGCGCTGCGGGACTGATGGGTCCAGCCGGGGTACATCGTCTTGACGATCCGCTCCAGGTCGTCGAGCGTGGCGAACTCGACCACGATCTTGCCCTTGCGCTGCCCGATCTCTACCTTGACGCGGGTATCGAACACGTCCGAAAGCCGGTCCGCCAGATCTCTGAGCCCTGGTGCCGTGGGCTTCGGCCTCGGGTCATGCTGGCGGGGTGCCTTTGCAGCCTGAGCTCCGAGGGCGACGATCTCTTCCACCGCCCGCACCGACAGCCCTTCCGCGACGATGCGGTGTGCCAATTGCTCCTGCGCCTCAGGGCTCTCGACGCCGAGCAGGGCCTTGGCGTGGCCGGCCGACAAGACGCCGGCGGCGACTCGCTTCTGCACACCGGCAGGCAAATTGAGCAGCCGGATGGTGTTCGAGATGTGCGGGCGGGACCGGCCCACCTTGCGCGCCAGTTCCTCGTGCGTGGCGGAAAAATCGTCGAGCAACTGCTGATAGGCGGCGGCCTCCTCGAGGGGGTTCAGCTGCTCCCGATGCAGGTTCTCGATCAGCGCGTCCCGCAGCATGTCGTCGTCTGACGTCTCCCGGACGATCGCCGGGATCTGGGACAGGCCCGCGATCTCACACGCCCGCCAGCGCCGCTCGCCCATGATGAGCTCGTAGTGGCCCGGCATGATCTTACGGACCACCACGGGCTGCAGCAGGCCCACCACCTTGATCGACGCTGCGAGTTCGTCGATCGCCTCCTCGTCAAAGACCTGCCGGGGCTGCCGCGGGTTCGGGGTAATCGAGCCCACTGGTATCTCTTCGAAGTACGCGCCGACGTCCGGCTGGCCCTGGGCCACCACCCCGGCGGCATAGTACTGGCCGGGATCTGCTGCGGCGCCCGGCGGCGCGGCCGCAGCGGTCGGTGCGGTCGGAATCAGCGCGCCGAGTCCCTTGCCCAGCCCGCGCTTCTGCTGCGGCATTGCCTCTCCTCGCTGTCCGCTCCTGCATAGCTCCCACACCGGTCCGGCCGCGTCGCGCACCTGGCCCGGCGGATCCCGTCAGAGCAATCCTGCCAGGCGTCCGCCGGGAAGCAGACATCATCGGCCAACGCGCGGCCCGTTCCCGGCCCGGTCAGGCCGACGGGGCCTTGCGGTGGGCCATCTCCCGTGCTGCCTCCAGGTACGCCTGTGCCCCGCTCGACCCGGGATCGTAGGTCATTACAGACTGCCCGTAGCTGGGGGCCTCGGACACCCGGACGCTGCGCGGGATGATCGAGGACAGCACGATGCTGCCGAAGTGCTCCCTGACTTCGTCCGCGACCTGAGAGGCGAGGCGCGTGCGCCCGTCGAACATCGTGAGCAGGATCGTGGAGACCGCCAGGCCCGGGTTGAGGTGGCTCTTGACCAGATCCACCGTGCGCAGCAACTGCTCGAGCCCTTCAAGCGCGTAGTACTCGCACTGGATCGGGATCAGCACCTCCGGCGCCGCGACGAGGGCGTTCACGGTCAGCAGGCCGAGCGACGGGGGGCAGTCGATGAAGATGTAGTCGAAGCCGGAAGAGTCGAAGCCAGCGAGCGCTCGCACCAGCCGCGACTCCCTGGCCACCAGCGGGACAAGCTCGATCTCCGCCCCGGCCAGGTCGATGGTGGCGGGGGCGCAATAGAGCTGCGGGATCGAGGCGGCGGGCTTGATCACACCCGACAGCGGCTGCCCGTCAACCAGCACGTTGTAGATGGACACGGTGCCGGACCGGTGCTCGACGTCGAGAGCCGTGGACGCATTGCCCTGCGGGTCGAGGTCGATCACGAGCACCCGGAGGCCGTGCAGCGCCATGCTGGCCGCAAGGTTGACGGCCGTTGTCGTCTTGCCGACTCCGCCCTTCTGGTTCGCGATCGTGATGACCCGGCACGCCCCCGGGCGGGGCCAGGCGGGGCCGCCCCGGGCCGCCAGGGCAGCGCGCGCAGCGCGGGCGATCGGGGTATCCAGCGTGCTGTCGGTGACGAGGCGCGGCGCGGCATCACCGCCGGCCGAGCCCTGGGGGTCAGCCGCCCCGAAATCGGCCACGGCGGGTGCGGGCGCGCCCGCCTCCGCCCGCACCGGGCTGCGGTGCTTGCCCGTTCCACGTGGAACCGGTGGGGAGGGCCACCCGAGGCCGTGCTCCCCGCCCACCGCACCAGGGTCGGGCCAGTCGCCGCGCGGCGGCGCCTGGCCGGGGCCCGCGGCATCGCCGACGGTGGCGGGCGGGGTTGCCGCAGCACCTTCGGTGTCCGGGTGACCCGGCCATCCCAGGCCACGATCGGCGGCCGTCATCGCGTTTGTGCTCCTCCCGACGGCCCGCGGTCAAGCGGCGCCGTGCTGGCCTCCAGGACTACGATGCCTCGCTCCAAGGCCGGCCGTCAGCCGGACGACTGTTGGCGGCGGACTGACCTTACCGCGCCCCGCCGCCACCACCGCCGCGTCTTGCACACCGAGCCTGCGGAGCACCGGCGCGGCCCGTGCGAGCTCCTCCTCCGCGGCGGCTCCCTTGATCGCGAAAACCAGACCTCCCGGGCGCACCAGCGGCAGGGCAAGCCCCGCCAGCCGCTGCATCGGAGCAACCGCGCGGGCGGTCACCACGTCGGCGGTGAGCTGCCCGGCGACCTCCTCGGCGGGTCCGCGCCGGACCTCCGCGTTGCCCAGGTCCAGTGCCCGCACGCACTCCTCGAGGAAGGCCGCCCGCCGGGCCAGCGGCTCGAGCAGCACGACACCCGAATCGGGAAGCAGCATCGCCAGAACCACGCCGGGCAGCCCGGCTCCGGAGCCAAGGTCTATCAGCGAACTCCCGGGCGGGATCAGCTCGGCGACCGCGGCACAGTTGATCAGGTGCCGGTCCCACAGGCGGGCCGTCTCCCTGGGGCCGATGAGCCCTCGCTCCACGCCGGGCCCTGCCAGGAGTTCGGCATACCGCTCGGCGAGCCCAAGTGCCGAGCCGAACATCGCCTCGGCCTCGGCCGGCGGGATCGGTGCCCGCCGTGCCGGGGGCGTCCCGGCTGGGCCGGGCCGGGCTGGCTCAGCTTCCAGGAAGAACGACCACCCGGCGGTCGGGCTCCTCGCCCTCTGACTCGCTGCGCAGCCCAGCGGCAGCGACCGCGTCATGCACGATCTTCCGCTCGAACGGGTTCATCGCCCACAGCTTCTTGGGCACGCCCGTGCGCTTTACCTCGTCGGCCGCGTCCCGGCCGGTCTCGGCCAGCTCGGTTCGCCTGCGCATCCGGTAGCCGCCGACATCGATCATGATCCTCGTGCGCATGCCGGTGTGCCGGTGCACCGCCAGCCGGGTCAGCTCCTGCAGCGCCTCGAGCACCTCGCCCCTGGACCCGACCAGTTCATCGAGCGTCGCGCCGACCACCGAGACCATGGCCCGGTCGCCCTCCACGTCCATGTCGATGTCGCCATCGAGGTCAGCGACGTCGAGCAGGCCTTCGATGTAGTCGGCGGCTATCTCGCCCTCGAGTTCCAGGTCCGCGACGTCCGTCAGCCCGGGCGCCGCCGTCCCGTCGTCCGAACCGGGACCATCGTCCTCGCCGTCGGAGACCTCGTCCGCGTCAGCCTCGGCCGCCGCGACCGGCTCATCGCGCTCATCGGGCCGATCGGGCTCATCGCGCCCGTCCAGCGGCTCCGCCGGATCGCCCTGATCTGCGGACACCTGCGGCTCGGTGACCGCGCTTTCCCCTTGGCTCACGACCGGGGCCTCCTACGTTCGGGGTTGATCTCTCCTGACAGCCAGCACGCAGCCACGCCGTCGCGGCGCGTCACCGCTTGTTGCCGGAACGTTTGCTGCGGGACTGCCGTTGGCGTTGCTGCCTGACGAGCTTAACGTCGGGGGCCGGGGGCTCGGGCTCCGGTTCGGCGCGCTTGCCGAGCCGGCGCAGTACCCCGCCAGCACCGCCGCCGTTGGCCGAGGGCTGGGCACCAGTACGAGCGGTCCCGCCGCTTCCGGACGTCTTCGCCGCCGAGCCTGCCGACGCGGAATTCGCTGCCTTGCGGCTCTTGCCGGGCTGAGTGCCGTTCGAGCTCTCCTGGCCCGCGGCGGGCTTCGCCGCACCATTGGCCTGGGCTGCAGCCGACCCGTCGTGCTCGGCCGGGGTGGCCGGCAAGGGCTTGGCCTGGCCGGGCTTCACCGGGCGCTTCGGCCGGGTCGTCACCACCGGGGCCACGGCCGGGGCCGGGGCCGATCCCGCAGCGCCGGCCGCGGCGGGCTGCGGGAATCTGCGGAACAGCACCCACTGCTGCATGAGCGTCCAGCAGTTCGTCGTCACCCAGTACAGAACCAGCCCAAACGGCCAGTAAAGGCCGGAAAGCGCGAAAAATGGCATGATGTACATCATGTACTTCTGCGACTGACCCATTGGGTTGTCCGGGGTCGCCGCCGGCATCATGCCGCGCTTCATGCTCTGCCGCACGGTCAGGAACGTGGTGGTCATGCTGATCAGCACCGCCACCAGGATGACGGCCTTGGCGTGCAGCGGCACGTGTTCCGTGCCCGTGAACAGGAACTTGTCCGCGACGGTTGCGCCGACGATCTTGGCCTTCTGAGCGCTCTCCACCATCGGCAGCGGCAGCCCGTACTTGGCAGGCTGGCCGGGCTTCCACTCGGCGATCGCCTTCAGCACGCTGTACAGCGCGAAGAACATCGGCAGCTGCAGCACGACCGGAAGGCACCCCATCAGCGGGTTGACGCCCGCCTGCTGGTACAGCTTCATCGTCTCCTGCTGCAGCGTCTGCTTGTCGTTCTTGTACTTCTTGCGCAGCGCTTGCATCTGCGGCGCCAGGGCGCTCATCGCCCGTGTCGTGTGCATCTGCTTGACGAACAGCGGGACCATGATCAGCCGCATCAGGACCACGAGGATCACGATCGAGAGCGCCCAGGTCCATCCGCTGGTCGTACCGAAAATGGGGCTCAGGAAGTCGTAGATCTGCCTGAGTACCCACGCGACGGCTTCATAGATCGGGTTGAGCGGATTCCCCACCGGCTAGCTCCCTTGAGATCTGGACGGGCTCTTGCGCCCCTCGGGTGTCCGCCCCGGCACGGGCACGGGGTCAAGCCCCCCGGCGTGGAATGGATGGCAGCGGCTCAGCCTACGGGCAGCCAGCCACGAACCCCGCAGAGCACCGTGGACGCCAACCGCCTCGAGCGCGTACGCGCTGCAGGACGGGTAGAACCGGCAGCGAGGCGCGAGCATCGGGCTGATGAAGTTCCGGTACCCGGCCAGCAGCAGCATGAGGAACCGCGCGGCGGCCGATGGCCGTTCCCGTGGTTCCTTCTGCGTTATCGTCGATACGGCTGTGCTCGTCACGGACGCTGCGTCCCACCCTGCCGCCGAAGCAAAGCGTGGATTACCAGGTCGAGTTCGGCGGCGAGATCCGCCTGGCGTGCGGTGGCGGCCCGGGGATCGGCACGCACCACCAACAGGCTACCTTCAGGAAGCGACCCGAGGTACCCGCGGGCCAGATGACGGAGCCTGCGCCGGACCCGGTTCCGCACGACCGCGCTGCCCACGGCCTTCGTGACCACGAAACCGACGCGGGCCGGCTCATCGTACCCGGGCCGGCAGAGCAGATGGCCGGAGACCAGCGGCCGTCCCGCGCGGCTGCCGCCCCGCAGCGTCTGCGAGAACTCCGAGCGCCTCCGCATCCGCGCGGCCGCGGGTAGCACGGGCGATCACCGTCGCGCCGGCGGGCCCGCGTTGGCGGCAGGCCCGCCCGGGTCACACACTGACTCGCGCGCGCCCCTTACGGCGCCGTGCGGCCAGGATCGCGCGACCAGCCCGGGTGCGCATGCGCAGCCGGAACCCGTGCGTCTTCGCGCGATGGCGGTTGTTCGGCTGGAACGTACGCTTGCTCACTGGGACTCCAGGTCAACAGGATGAGGTCGGTGCGGCCACCGGGCCCAGCCATGCGGGCCGCGGACATGCGCAAACCCCGCCCTGGCGGTAGCCGGACCAATGAACGGTACGCGGACCGGGTGCCGCTGGTCAAACCGGCGCCCGGCATTCTGGCCCCGTCCGCCGAACCCGGCCACCGGCCGTCCCGTTAACGCACGTTCTCGCCTGGAACGCCCCAGGCCGCTCGTCAAGCGACCACGCCGGCACCCTCCGCAACACTTCCCGTTTGCCAAACGGGCACGGAGGCCGGGCCCTAGGCTGTGGACAGCGGTTCCGGGCGAGGGGATCCGGGACCGGGAGACCGGCCGGGTCTCATAATCCCGGCGGCCAATGGGGAGGGCCTGCTGCACCAAGTGCAACGTGCACAACCTGTGGAAAAACCTGTTGATCAATGTGGGGGCGCGAGGTGAACGGCCAATGAGTGAAACAGACCTCGCGGAAGTCTGGGCCCGGTCTCTCGCCGAGCTTGCCGGGATGCAGATCGAGCCCGCTCACCGAGCGTGGCTGCAGCTCACCCGGCCGCTCGGCCTGGTCGAGAACACCGCGCTGATCGCCACCCCCAACGAGTTCGTCAAGGAGCAGCTGGAAACCCGGCTGCGGGCCCTGATCACCAACACCCTGTCCCGCGAGCTCGGGCGCAGCATCCAGCTCGCGGTCACGGTCGACCCCACGGCGGCAGCCGACAACGGCGCCCGGCCGCCCGGGCTGCCTGGCGTTCCGGATCTGGACGACCTGCGCGCCGGGCCGGATGACGAGTCCGCGGATGCGACAACAGGCCCGATGCAGCGGATAGCCGACGATGGCGGGCCGCCATCGGGCGAGTTCCGCATCGGCGTGGGGCCCTTCGGCCCGGCCAGCGGCGAGTACCCCGTCCTCGGCGGCCGCGGCGACCTGCTCGGCCCGCAGGGCCTCGGCCGCGGCGATGGCATGTCAGCCGGCGACATGCGGCCTGACGGCCGCGGCCTCGACGGGCAGCTGCACGGCCCGGCCGGATCCCTGCCGGGCGCGCCCGGGGGGCTGCCCCGCCCCCAGGCCCGGCTGAACCCCAAGTACACGTTTGAGACGTTTGTCATCGGCTCGAGCAACAGGTTCGCGCACGCGGCCGCGGTCGCCGTGGCCGAGGCGCCGGCCAAGGCGTACAACCCGCTGTTCGTCTACGGCGACTCGGGGCTCGGCAAGACCCACCTGCTGCACGCCATCGGCCACTACGCGCAGAGCCTGTACCAGGGCGTCAAGGTGCGCTACGTGAGCTCGGAGGAGTTCACGAACGACTTCATCAACATGATCAGGGACGGCAAGCAAGACGGCTTCCGGCGCCGGTACCGCGACGTCGACGTGCTGCTCGTGGACGACATCCAGTTCCTGGAGAACAAGGAAGGGACCCAGGAGGAGTTCTTCCA
>Ga0335074_10011543_pt1 | contig 12347 bp, 5 predicted proteins | sample Lox_Sample_23_FD_206715 | JGI IMG/M metagenome (GOLD analysis project Ga0335074, IMG submission 206715) | Soil microbial communities from Loxahatchee National Wildlife Refuge, Florida, United States - Lox_Sample_2.3 | ecosystem: Environmental > Terrestrial > Soil > Wetlands | place: USA: Florida...
TGGACTGCGCCTTCTCCTTGATGCCGATGATGTCGACGGTCTCGCCAGTGTGCACCATGCCGCGCTCGATTCGGCCGGTCACGACGGTGCCGCGGCCGGTGATGGAGAACACGTCCTCCACCGGCATGAGGAACGGCTTGTCAACCTCGCGGACCGGCTCGGGGATCGACTCGTCGCAGGCGGTCATGAGCTCCATGACCTTCTCGCCCCACTCGGCGTCGCCCTCAAGCGCCTTGAGCGCGGAGACGCGCACCACCGGCACGTCGTCGCCCGGGAACTCGTAGTCGGTGAGCAGCTCGCGGACCTCGAGCTCGACCAGCTCGAGGATCTCCTCGTCGTCCACCATGTCCGCCTTGTTCAGCGCCACCACGATGTAGGGGACGCCGACCTGGCGGGCTAGCAGCACGTGCTCACGGGTCTGCGGCATCGGGCCGTCGGTGGCGGCGACCACGAGGATCGCGCCGTCCATCTGGGCGGCACCGGTGATCATGTTCTTGATGTAGTCCGCGTGACCGGGGCAGTCCACGTGCGCGTAGTGCCGCTTCTCGGTCTGGTACTCGACGTGCGAGATCGAGATCGTGATGCCGCGCTCCCTCTCCTCCTTCGCATTGTCGATCTGATCGAAGGGGGTGAAGGGGTTGACGTCAGGCATCTTGTCATGCAGCACCCGGGTGATCGCCGCGGTCAGCGTGGTCTTGCCGTGGTCGATATGCCCGATCGTGCCGATGTTGACGTGCGGCTTAGTCCGCTGGAACTTGGCCTTCGCCACTGTTTCTCCTCGTTGGTTTGCGATCCACCCGGGCGGGGTGGGGCCGTACTGACTGCTACTGCCTGCTGCTACGCCGGTTCGTGGTTATTCGCCTCGAGCCTTGGCGATGATCTCCTTGGCGATGTTGGGCGGGACTTCGGCATACGAATCGAACTGCATGCTGTAGTTCGCCCTGCCCTGGGTGCGGCTGCGCAGGTCCCCCACGTAGCCGAACATCTCTGACAGCGGGACAAGTGCCTTGATCGCCTTGGCCGCTGGCCGATCCTCCATGGCCTGAATCTGGCCACGGCGGCCGTTCAGGTCACCCATGACGTCTCCCATGTAGTCCTCAGGCGTGGTGACCTCCACGGCCATCATCGGCTCGAGCAGTACCGGGTTGGCCATGGCGGCCGCCTTCTTGAACGCCATCGAGCCGGCGATCTTGAAGGCTAGCTCCGAGGAGTCGACCTCGTGGTAGGCGCCGTCGGTCAGCGTCACCTTCACGTCGACCATCGGGAAGCCAGCCAGCACGCCGAACTCGGCGGCCTCCTGGCAACCCGCGTCCACCGACGGGATGTACTCCCGGGGGATGCGGCCGCCGGTGACCTTGTTCTCGAACTCATACCCGCCGCCGTCGCCGCCAGTGGGCTCAAGGTTGATGAGCACCCGGCCATACTGGCCAGAGCCACCGGTCTGCTTCTTGTGCGTGTACTCGACCTTCTCCACCTTGCGGGTGACGGTCTCGCGGTAGGCCACCTGCGGGCGGCCCACGTTGGCCTCGACCTTGAACTCACGGCGCATCCGGTCGACCATCACCTCAAGGTGCAGCTCACCCATGCCGGCGATGATCGTCTGACCGGTCTCCTCGTCGGTCCTGACCTGGAAGGTCGGATCCTCCTCGGCGAGCCGCTGGATCGCGGTGCCCAGCTTCTCCTGGTCGCTCTTGGTCCTCGGCTCGATTGCCACGCTGATCACGGGCGGCGGGAACGTCATCGACTCCAGCACGACCGGCTTGGCCGGGTCGCACAGCGTGTCACCGGTCGTGGTGTCCTTAAGGCCCATCACGGCGACGATCTGGCCAGCCACGGCGGACGGGCGCTCCTCGCGCTTGTTCGCGTGCATCTGGTAGATCTTGCCGATCCGCTCCTTGCGGCCCTTGATCGCGTTGAGCACCTGGGTGCCCGCCTCGAGGGTGCCGGAGTAGATACGGATGTAGGTCAGCTTGCCGAGGTGCTGGTCCGACATGATCTTGAACGCGAGCGCGGAGAACGGCTCGGCCGGGTCCGCGTGCCGGTCGACCGCCGTCCCCTCATCGTTGACCGCGTGGCCCTTGATCGACGGGATGTCGAGCGGACTCGGCAGGTATTCGACGATCGCGTCGAGCATGGGCTGGACGCCCTTGTTCTTGAACGCGGTCCCGCACAGCACCGGGGTGATCTTGGACGCGACGGTGGCCCGCCGGATGGCGGCGACCAGCTGACCCTCGGTGGGCTCGGTGCCCTCCAGGTACAGCTCCATCATCTCGTCGTCGTTCTCGGCGATGGTCTCAAGCAGCTTGTCCCGCCACTCGCGCGCCGCCTCCTGATGGTCATCGGGGATCGCGACGATGTCGTACTTGTCGCCCTTGCCCTCGGTCTGCCACAGCAGGGCGCGCATCCGGACCAGGTCGATGACGCCGCGGAAGTCGGACTCGACGCCCCATGGCAGCTGGACGACCAGCGGCAGGGCACCGAGCCGGTCGATGATCATGTCCACGCAGCGATGGAACTCCGCGCCCACGCGGTCCATCTTGTTGACGAAGCAGATCCGTGGCACGCCATAGCGGTCGGCCTGGCGCCACACGGTCTCGGACTGCGGTTCGACGCCCGCCACGGCGTCGAACACCGCGACCGCGCCGTCCAGCACGCGCAGCGAGCGCTCCACCTCGATGGTGAAGTCGACGTGGCCTGGCGTGTCGATGATGTTGATGGTGTGGTCAAGCCAGCTCGTCGTCGTCGCGGCCGAGGTGATGGTGATGCCGCGCTCCTGCTCCTGCTCCATCCAGTCCATGGTGGCCGCGCCCTCATGGACCTCACCGAGCTTGTAGTTGATCCCGGTGTAGAACAGGATGCGTTCGGTCGTAGTTGTTTTGCCCGCGTCGATATGCGCCATGATCCCGATGTTGCGGACCTTGGCCAGGTCTACGACGGTCTGGGTGGCCACGATTCCTCGTTCTCTAAAGCTGTCTGAATCTCTAAAGCTGTCTCTCGCAGAAACAAAGGCTCTGCGCCGCCGTTACCAGCGATAGTGCGCGAAGGCCTTGTTGGACTCCGCCATCTTGTGGGTATCCTCGCGGCGCTTGACACTCGCCCCGAGGCCGTTGCTGGCATCAAGCAGCTCGTTCATGAGCCGCTCGGTCATCGTCTTCTCCCGGCGCTGCCTGGAGTAGGTGACGATCCAGCGCAGCGCGAGGGTGGTGCTGCGGGAGGCACGGACCTCCACCGGCACCTGGTACGTCGCACCGCCGACCCGGCGGCTCTTGACCTCCAGGGTGGGCTTGACGTTGTCCAGCGCGCGCTTGAGCGTGATCACCGGGTCGTTGCCGGTCTTCTCCCGGCAGCCCTCCAGCGCCCCGTAGACGATGTGCTCGGCCACCGAGCGCTTGCCGTCCTTGAGCACCTTGTTGGCGAGCGCGGTGACGAGCGGCGATCCGTAAACCGGGTCGGTGACAAGCTGCCGCTTGGTCGCGGGTCCTTTGCGAGGCATCTCAGCTCTTCTCCTTCTTCGCGCCGTACCGGCTCCGCGCCTGCTTGCGGTTGCGCACACCCTGCGTGTCCAGCGAGCCGCGAATGATCTTGTAACGGACGCCTGGCAGGTCACGCACCCGGCCGCCGCGCACCAGCACGATCGAGTGCTCCTGCAGGTTGTGGCCGACACCGGGGATGTACGCGGTGACCTCGATCTGGCTGGTGAGCCGGACCCTGGCGACCTTGCGCAGCGCGGAGTTCGGCTTCTTCGGCGTGGTCGTGTAGACACGCGTGCAGACACCACGGCGCTGCGGGCTCTCCTTGAGCGCAGGCGTCTTGTTCTTCGCTACCTTGTCCTGGCGGCCCTTGCGGACCAGCTGCTGGATGGTGGGCAACCGCGTCTCCGTCTTCGCTGTCGTTCCGGCCCGCGGTTTCCCGCGGACCCATGTGTCTGCTGGATCCCCCGAAAGGCCGTGCATTCGGGTCTCCGTGGAGACCCACTTTTAGAGGCCTCCCCGAGGCTCCTACCTGCAACTTCCCGCCCTCCGCCGACCCCCGAGGTCGGGCGTGTCGCGCTGGCCGTCCAAGCCAGCGGGCCGCTTACCCGGGCGTCGGCGACTCGCGGGAGCCGCCACAGAGGGAAGTAAACCCACGGCCAGCCATCGCCTGTCGGCCCGGGACTTGCAGCCCCAGAACCACGCCGTCAGCTGGCACGCTTACGTGCCCATGCGCACACGGACACGAATGAAAAAGTTACCACGCCGCGCGCCCCAAGCAAAATCAGCGTCTCGCGCGGCTAGGCACACCTAGTCATGAGTCACAACGCTATCCCTCGCCCGCGCATTCCCGATCCCCCGCCCGCGCATTCCCGATGCAGCCGCGGTTTCCGCGGTGCCCCCGCCCTCGCCCTGCCCCTTGCCCTGCCCTCTTCCCCGCGCCGCTGCGGCCGGGCGACGCGGGCACGCCGGGCGACGCGGGCACGCCGGCAGGGGCGACCCGCAAGCCGCCACCCCCCGGCCAGCGCTGGGCCATTCCCGATATTCCCGGCATTGCCGCAGACGGCTTCAGCCTTCAACCTCTGGGAACGTGCGGGATCCGCCCTTCGTGAAGGAATGACCCCATTTTCGAGGGTCAACGCTTCACAAGGGAGAATACTTCACGTTATTCGAGCGGATCGGTGGCCGCGCGGCTCCGCCATGGCGATGAATGCCGGTTATGTCTAGCTTCGCCCGGCGGCGGATGGCAGATGACGGCCGACGGAGCGCGGGCGCGGGCGGGGGGGCGACTGGGGGCGGGGGGCGACTGGGGGGCGGGGGCTAGGGGTCAGGTGGGCGACTCTGGCTCAAATAACGGGATGGTAACTACAAGAGGCCGCCGGGCTCGCCGCGCGGATTGACCGCATCTCGTGCCGCCAGGAGAGGTTACACGAATGATCGTGTGTACTTACACCCCTCATCAGGGGTGTAAGTACACACGATCATCAAAAAGGGCCGCTGGGCGTCCGTTCTGCCCCGGTACGGCAGCTGCCGGCCGGCGGCGGCTGCGTGATCAACCTGTCGCGGGAGCATTATCATCCCGAAATGTGCGCCTGAGCCAGGTGGGCGGCTCTGGCGCACATCTCGTGACGGTCACGGCGGATCCGCACGCGTCGCCCGGGGGATCATGGGCCGCCGCCGGCGGATCTGGGCACCTCCTGCTGCCAGAAGGCAGCAACCGAATTATTGCGTGTACTCTTACCCCCTCCCAGGGGTGTAAGTACACGCGATAATCGAGATCAGCCGCCGGGCGGTCGTTTTGACCATGTATGAGGCACCTGCCTCGAAGCGCCTGCGTGATCGTCCTGTGGCGAGGGTGACACCATCACGAGATGCGAGCCAGAACCACGTGGGCGCCGGCGCCTACGGCGTAGGCTTCTGCGATCCAGGAGCGGAACGTGGCGTCCAGGTCGGCCGGGGACGTCAGGCGGAAGTGATGGACGAAGAGGCGGGCACCGTAGGGGGACGAACTGGCGATCTGGGGGCCGGTCACCTGCCGCTGGAGGTCGATGTAACCGCTTACGCCTCTGGCCGTCGGGCGGGCTCCGGCGAAGCCGCGGCGGGTGCCCTTGAACGTGATCGTCGTTTTCGACACCGCGTACGTAAACGTGCCGCAATCAGCTACGGCAGCGACAAATGCCTCGTACAGGGCCACCGAGGCGGAGGGCTTGCCCTCCATATGCTTGGCAACGGTCCACACTGGACAAGCACCACCGTTAGTTTCGGCACCGCTAGTTTCGGGCAAGCACCACCGTTAGTTTCGGCACCGCTAGTTTCGGGCAAGCACCACCGTTAGTTTCGGCACCGCTAGTTTCGGGACAAGCACCACCGTTAGTTTCGGACAAAAAGGTGGCGGCGGACATAGCGCCCGCCGCCACCTTTGCGGTAAGACCTACCGGTTGTACGAGCCGAAGTCGTACTCCTCCAGCGGCACCGCCTCGCCGGAGCCCTGGCCGAAGGCGTAGGTCTCCGGTTCCGCGTAGGTGCCCGCCGGGAAGGCCGACGAACGGGCGTCGTCGGTGGGCTCGACCCGGATGTTCCGGTACACCTGCATGCCTGTGCCGGCCGGGATGAGCTTGCCGATGATCACGTTCTCCTTCAGGCCGAGCAGCGAGTCCGACTTGGCGTGGATCGCCGCGTCGGTGAGCACCCGGGTGGTCTCCTGGAAGGAGGCTGCCGACAGCCACGATTCGGTGGCCAGCGACGCCTTGGTGATGCCCATCAGCGTCGCGCGGCCCGCCGCCGAAGTGCCGCCCTCGCCGACCACGGCGCGGTTGACCTCCTCGAACCTCGGCCGCTCGACCAGCTCGCCGGGCAGCAGCTCGGTGTCGCCGGACTCGATCACGTTCACCCGCTTGAGCATCTGCCGGATGATGATCTCGATGTGCTTGTCGTGGATCGACACACCCTGGCTCCGGTACACCTCCTGCACTTCGTGCACAAGGTGCAGCTGGACCGCGCGGCCGCCGAGGATGCGGAGCACCTCGTGCGGGTTGACCGCGCCGGCGATCAGCTGCTCGCCGACGTTGACATGACCACCCTCGCTGACGAGCAGCCTGGACCGCATCGGGACCTGGTAGCCGACCTCATCGGAGCCATCGTCCGGCACGATGACGATCTTCCTGGTCTTCTCGGTTTCCTCGATCCTGACCCTGCCCTGGACCTCGGTGATCGGCGCCATGCCCTTCGGGATACGGGCCTCGAACAGCTCCTGGATACGCGGCAGACCGTGGGTGATGTCCGCTCCTGCCACGCCACCGGTGTGGAAGGTGCGCATGGTGAGCTGCGTGCCCGGCTCGCCGATCGACTGCGCGGCGACGATGCCGACGGCCTCGCCCACATCCACCGTCTTGCCGGTGGCCAGGCTGCGGCCGTAGCACTTGGCGCACACGCCGATCTTGGCCTCGCAGACCAGCACGCTGAACGTGCGGACCGACTCGACCCCGGCCTCGATCAGCCGGTCGAGCATCAACTCGGTCGTGTCGTCCCCGGTCTTGGCCAGGATCACGCCCTCGACCTCGACGTCCTCGGCGATGGTCCGGCCAGTGCCGGTGTTCTCCAGGTTGTCGATCTTGCGGACCTTGCCGTCGGTGCCTTTCTCGCCGATCTTCATGCCCAGCGAGCGGTCCGTGCCGCAGTCCTCCTCGCGCACGATGACGTCCTGCGCGACGTCCACCAGACGCCGGGTGAGGTACCCGGAGTCGGCGGTGCGAAGCGCGGTGTCGGCCAGGCCCTTACGGGCACCGTGGGTGGCGATGAAGTACTCCAGCACGGACAGGCCCTCGCGGAAGGACGACTTGATCGGCCGGGGAATCGTCTCGCCCTTCGGGTTCGACACCAGGCCCCGCATGCCGGCGATCTGCCGGATCTGCATCAGGTTTCCTCGGGCACCGGAGTTGACCATCATCCAGACCGGGTTGGTCGTGGTGAACGCCGACTCCATGTCCTTGGCCACGTCCGCGGTGGCGTGCGTCCAGATCTCGATGAGCTCCTGACGCCGCTCGTCGTCGGTGATCAGACCACGGTCGTACTCGCGCTGCACCTTATCGGCGCGGCGCTCGTAGCTCTCCAGGATCTGCGCCTTGTTCGGCGGGGCGGTGACATCCTCGATGCCGATCGTGACACCGGAACGGGTCGCCCAGCGGAACCCAGCGTCCTTCAGCGCGTCGAGCGCCGCCGCGACGATGACCTTCGGGTAGGTCTCCGCCAGCTCGTTCACGATGACGGTGAGCTGCTTCTTGCCCACCTCATAGTTCACGAACGGGAAGTCCGCCGGCAGCGTCTCGTTGAAGATGCACCGGCCGAGGGTCGTCTTGACCCGCAGCGGAGAGCCAGGAATCCAGCCTTCCGGCGTCTCGTGCCCGCGGGGCGGGATCACGTCGGTCAGCCGGACCTCGATGCTGGCCTGCAGGTCGAGCTCGTTGTTGTCATATGCCATCAAGGCCTCGGACAGCGTGCCGAACGCCCGGCCTTCACCCGGCGCGCCTTCGGCCTGACGGGTCAGGCAGTACAGGCCGATGATCATGTCCTGGGTGGGCATGGTGACCGGCTTGCCGTCGGCGGGCTTGAGGATGTTGTTGGTGGATAGCATCAGGATCCGGGCCTCGGCCTGCGCCTCGGCGGACAGCGGCAGGTGCACCGCCATCTGGTCGCCGTCGAAGTCCGCGTTGAACGCGGTGCAGACCAGCGGGTGGATCTGGATGGCCTTGCCTTCCACCAGCTGCGGCTCGAACGCCTGGATGCCCAGGCGGTGCAGGGTCGGGGCTCGGTTGAGCAGCACTGGGTGCTCGGTGATGACCTCTTCGAGCACGTCCCACACGACCGGGCGCGCGCGCTCGACCATGCGCTTGGCGCTCTTGATGTTCTGCGCGTGGTTGAGGTCAACCAGGCGCTTCATCACGAACGGCTTGAACAGCTCCAGCGCCATCTGCTTGGGCAGGCCGCACTGGTGCAGCTTGAGCTGCGGGCCTACCACGATGACGGAACGGCCGGAGTAGTCCACGCGCTTGCCGAGCAGGTTCTGCCGGAACCTGCCCTGCTTGCCCTTGAGCATGTCGGACAGCGACTTCAGCGGCCGGTTACCAGGACCGGTGACCGGGCGTCCCCTTCGTCCATTGTCGAAGAGAGAGTCCACGGCCTCCTGAAGCATGCGCTTCTCGTTGTTCACGATGATCTCGGGTGCGCCGAGGTCAAGGAGCCTCTTCAGCCGGTTGTTCCGGTTGATAACCCTCCGGTACAGGTCGTTCAGGTCGGAGGTGGCGAACCGGCCACCGTCGAGCTGGACCATCGGCCGCAGGTCCGGCGGGATCACCGGGATGCAGTCGAGAACCATGCCCATGGGGCTGTTGCGGGTGTTGAGGAACGCGGAGACGACCTTCAGCCGCTTCAGCGCGCGGGCCTTCTTCTGGCCCTTGCCCGAGCGGATCGTCTCGCGGAGGTTGCCCGCCTCCTCCTCAAGGTCGAAGCTGGCCAGCCGGTCCTGGATGGCCTGCGCGCCCATGCCACCGCGGAAGTACCGGCCGAACCGGTCCCGCATCTCGCGGTACAGGAGCTCGTCGCCCTCCAGGTCCTGGACCTTCAGGCCCTTGAACCTGGACCAGACCTCGTCCAGCCGGTCGATCTCCTTGCCGGCCCGGTCGCGGATCTGCTTGCACTCGCGGTCGGATGCCTCGCGCAGCTTGCGCTTCTGGTCGGACTTGGCGCCTTGTGCTTCCAGCTCAGCGAGGTCCGCCTCCAGCTTGGCCTGACGGGCCTCGACGTCGTTGTCCCTGCGCTGCTCGAGCTGCTGGCGCTCGACCGTGACCTTCGCCTCCAGGGACGGCAGGTCGCGCTGACGCGCCTCGTCGTCCACGAAGGTGATCATGTAGGCGGCGAAGTAGATGACCTTCTCCAGGTCCTTCGGCGCCAGGTCGAGCAGGTAGCCCAGCCGCGACGGGACGCCCTTGAAGTACCAGATGTGCGTGACCGGGGCGGCCAGTTCGATGTGGCCCATCCGCTCACGGCGCACCTTGGCCCGGGTCACCTCGACGCCGCAGCGCTCACAGATGATGCCCTTGAACCGGACGCGCTTGTACTTGCCGCAGTAGCACTCCCAGTCCCGGGTAGGACCGAAGATCTTCTCGCAGAAGAGTCCGTCCTTTTCCGGCTTGAGCGTGCGGTAGTTGATGGTTTCCGGCTTCTTAACCTCGCCGTGCGACCACTGCCTGATGTCCTCGGCGGTGGCTAGTCCGATACGAAGGTCGTCGAAGAAGTTGACGTCTAGCATTGTGGTTTTACTTCCCCCTTCGTAGGTCAGACCTCTTCGACGCTGCTCGGCTCACGCCGGGACAGGTCGATGCCGAGTTCCTCGGCGGCGCGGAAGACATCCTCGTCGGTATCGCGCATCTCGATCGCGGCTCCGTCGCTGGACAGCACCTCGACGTTGAGGCAGAGCGACTGCATTTCTTTGATCAGCACCTTGAAACTCTCCGGGATACCCGGTTCTGGCACGTTCTCGCCCTTGACGATGGCCTCGTAGACCTTCACGCGGCCGAGCACGTCGTCGGACTTGATCGTGAGCAGCTCCTGCAGGGCGTAGGCGGCACCGTAGGCCTCCAGCGCCCACACCTCCATCTCCCCGAACCGCTGGCCACCGAACTGGGCCTTGCCACCCAGCGGCTGCTGAGTGATCATCGAGTACGGGCCGGTCGACCGGGCGTGGATCTTGTCGTCGACCAGGTGCAGCAGCTTGAGGATGTAGATGTACCCGACCGCGATCGGGTCCTTGAACGGTTCACCGGTCCGGCCATCGAACAGCCTCGCCTTGCCGCTCGGCATGACCATCCGCTGACCGTCCCGGTTCGGCAGCGTGCTGCCGAGCAGGCCGGTGATCTCCGCCTCGTGCGCACCGTCGAAGACCGGGGTCGCTACGGGCGTGCCGGGCTCGGCGTGGGCGATGCCGGCCGTGTTCAGCCGCTTCTTCCACGGCTCGTCGTCTCCGTCGACCCGCCAGCCGGATTTGGCCACCCACCCGAGGTGGGTCTCCAGCACCTGGCCGACGTTCATACGGCCCGGGACGCCGAGCGGGTTCAGCACGATGTCAACCGGGGTTCCGTCCTCGAGGAACGGCATGTCCTCCACCGGCAGGATCTTCGCGATGACGCCCTTGTTCCCGTGGCGGCCCGCCAGCTTGTCGCCGTCAGTGATCTTGCGCTTTTGCGCCACGTAGACGCGGACCAGCTCGTTCACGCCAGGCGGCAGCTCGTCGCCGTCTTCGCGGGTGAACACCCGGACGCCGATGACCTTGCCTTCTTCACCGTGCGGGACCTTCAGGCTGGTGTCCCTTACCTCCCTGGCCTTCTCTCCGAAGATCGCCCTTAGCAGCCTTTCCTCGGGAGTCAGCTCGGTCTCGCCCTTGGGGGTGACCTTGCCGACCAGGATGTCGCCGTTAACGACCTCGGCGCCGATCCGGATGATGCCTCGCTCGTCCAGGTCAGCCAGAACCTCGTCGGAGACGTTCGGGATGTCCCTGGTGATCTCCTCCGGGCCGAGCTTGGTGTCCCGGGCGTCGACCTCGTGCTCTTCGATGTGAATGCTCGACAGCACATCGTCCTGGACCAGCCGCTGGCTGAGGATGATCGCGTCCTCGTAGTTGTGGCCTTCCCACGGCATGAACGCCGCGAGCAGGTTCTTCCCGAGCGCCATCTCGCCGCGGTCGGTGCACGGACCGTCGGCCAGCACCTGACCCCTCTCGACCCGGTCACCCTCGTTCACGATGGGCTTCTGGTTGAAGCTGGTGCCCTGGTTCGACCTTCTGAACTTCTGCACCAGATAGGTGGTCCTGGTGCCGTCGTCGTTCATCACCGTAACGAAGTCCGCGCAGGACTCCTCCACCACGCCGGGCTTCTCGGCCAGGATGACGTCGCCGGCGTCGGTCGCGGCACGGTACTCCATGCCGGTGCCGACCAGCGGCGCCTCAGACCTCAGCAGCGGTACGGACTGGCGCTGCATGTTCGAACCCATCAGCGCACGGTTCGCGTCGTCGTGCTCGAGGAACGGGATCATCGCGGTCGCGACGGACACCATCTGCCGCGCGGACACGTCGATGTAGTCCACCTCGTCCGGCGGGATGTAGTCGACCTCGCCGCCCTTACGGCGGACGAGAACCCGGCTTTCGGCCATCGTGCCGTCCGCGTTCAGCGGCGTGTTCGCCTGCGCGATGACGTGCCTGTCCTCCTCGTCGGCGGTCAGGTAGTCGATCTCGTCCGTGACCTGGCCGTCGTTTACCTTGCGGTACGGCGTCTCGACGAACCCGAAAGCGTTCACGCGCGCATAGGAGCTGAGGCTTCCGATGAGGCCGATGTTCGGGCCTTCAGGGGTCTCGATCGGGCACATCCGGCCGTAGTGGCTGGGGTGCACGTCGCGGACTTCGAAGCCGGCCCGCTCCCTGGACAGACCACCGGGGCCCAACGCGCTTAGCCGACGCTTGTGGGTCAGGCCGGCCAGCGGGTTGGTCTGGTCCATGAACTGGGACAGCTGGCTGGTGCCGAAGAACTCCTTGATGGAGGCCACGACCGGCCGGATGTTGATCAGGGTCTGCGGCGTGATCGCCTCGACGTCCTGGGTCGTCATCCGCTCGCGGACCACCCGCTCCATCCGCGCAAGGCCCAGGCGGACCTGGTTCTGGATCAGCTCGCCAACCGTACGCAGCCGCCGGTTGCCGAAGTGGTCAATGTCGTCGGTCTCCAGCGGGATTGTCGCGCCATCCCTGGTGGTGAGCTCCTCCTCGCCAGCGTGCAGCCGGACGAGGTACTCGATGGTCGCGACGATGTCTTCCTCGCTGAGCGTGCCCTGCCGGAT
>Ga0335074_10011544_pt1 | contig 12347 bp, 14 predicted proteins | sample Lox_Sample_23_FD_206715 | JGI IMG/M metagenome (GOLD analysis project Ga0335074, IMG submission 206715) | Soil microbial communities from Loxahatchee National Wildlife Refuge, Florida, United States - Lox_Sample_2.3 | ecosystem: Environmental > Terrestrial > Soil > Wetlands | place: USA...
GTCGCCTTCGCCGGCGCAGAGTGGGACTTTACCAACGGCCAGCAATTGCTGGTGCAGCTCCGCCGCTATGGCCTGACCGGTCTACCCTCCGTACCGGGCGGGCCGGCGCCGACCGTGCGCGGCACCACCTTGGTGGTCGACCAGAGGATTGTGCTCTAGACAACCCTAATGGCGCCGGGTTCTCCCCCACGCTCACGGGGGCCCGCACTGCGAAGTCAGTGTGGGGGTGCGCAGTTGAGTTTTTGGGGCGAAGTCCAAAAAGCGAGACGGAGCACCGAGCGCCGCGCGAAGTGCGGCGCTTTTTAAATAGGAGGTCGAGTTCTCCACGTGAAGATCGTGGTTACGGTCAAGCTTGTGCCGGATCCGAACGCTGACAAGCGTATCGACGACGGCACGAAGCGTCTGGTTCGCACTGGCGCCGAAACGGTGCTCAATCCCTACGACGAGTACGCGCTCGAAGCGGCGTTGCAAATCAAAGAGAAGGTCGGCGGTGATACCACCGTCACAGTCTTCAGCATGGCGCCGGAATCGTTGAAGGAAACGTTGCGCAAGGCGCTTGCGATGGGCGCGGATGACGCGGTGTTACTTTCGGATGCGGGGCTCGAAGGTAGCGATGTCTGGGCAAGTGCGTACGCAATCTCGCATGCGCTCAAGAAGGTCGGCTTCGACTTGTTGATCGTCGGCGGACTCTCCGATGACGGCTCGACCGGCGCAACGCCCGGTGCGCTCGCCGAATATCTGCAGGCACCGCTCGTGACCAATGCGCGCAAGGCCGAAGTCGTCGACGGAAAGCTGAAGATCGAACGCGAGACCGATACCGGCTACCAGGACGTAACCGCTCCGCTGCCGTGCGTGATGACGACCGCGCTGACGTTCGGCGAGCCGCGCTACGCGTCGCTCAAAGGCATCATGGGCGCGAAGAAAAAGACGATCGCGCTGTTGACGGTTGCCGAGCTTGGATTGAGCGAAAAGGTTGGGCAGGCCGGATCCAAGACGCAGTTGCTTGCATTTGCGCCGCCGCCCGCGCGGGGCAAGGGCCAAGTGATTGAAGCCGCAGATGCCGTTGCCGGCGCGCAAGCGATCTTCGCATTCCTCAAAGAGCGCAAACTCGTATGAAAAACGTTCTGGTTTACGTTCAGCACAAGAACGGTGTGACGCCAAAGGTCACGTTTGAGATGGCAACGCAGGCGCGTAAGCTTGCCGATCAACTCGGCGGCAAGGCGCACGCGCTCGTCGTCGGTGCCGGCTCTACCCGGCTCGCCGATGCGCTCAAGGGCTATCCACTCGATGCGATCCATGTCAATGACGACAACGACGTCGATACGTACTTGCTCGATCCGGTCGTCGATTATCTTGAGGCGGCGGCGAAAGCGGTCGGCCCGGCGCTTATTCTCGTTGCTAATACATTGACCGGAAAGGACGTCGCCGGCCGGTTGGTTGGACGTCTTCATGCCGGTGTGTGTGCCGACGCGACCGACTTCAAGCTCGAAGGTGGAAAGATCGTCGCCGTGATGCCGAAGTTCGGCGGCGCTGCAGTTACGAATTGCGAGCTGCTGGCCGCCGACTACGGCATCGTGACGGTTCGGCCTAATGCGTTTGCTGCGCAAGCGGGCGGGGCCGGCGCGACGGTACAAGCAATCGACAAGCCGTCCGGCAAGAGCTATGGCGTCCTCGTCGAGAAAGACATCGAAGAGGGCTCAGGCGAGCTTGCGCTCGAGGAAGCTCCCGTGGTGGTTGCAGGTGGTCGTGGCCTGGGTGGCCCCGAACCCTTCGATACGCTGCTCAAGCCGCTGGCCCACGCCCTTGGCGGTGCGGTTGGTGCGTCCCGTGCTGCCGCAGACGCCGGATGGGTTCCGTACAGTCTGCAAATTGGGCAGACCGGTAAAACGGTCAGTCCAAACCTCTACATCGCGGTCGGGATCTCCGGCGCGATACAACACAAGGTCGGCATGCGTTCTTCCGGTACGATCGTCGCTATCAATAAAGATGGACAATCCCCGATCGCCGAATTCTCGGATCTCATGGTTGTCGGCGATGCGTTCGCCATCGTCCCCGAACTTACCAAGCTCGTCCAAGCCGCCAAATCTTGAATAGGATCTCGAACACGTTGAAACGCTTTACACTCCTCGTCACGATGCTCGTTGCGCTCTGCGCGACGCTGGTCGTCACCCCGCCCAGCGCGCAGGCCGGGCTCTTCAGTAAGAGCGCTGCGTCACCGACACCGTCGCCGTCGCCATCGGCACTGCCTACTGCGTCGCCCGAGCCCCCGTCGGTTGCGATACCTCGACTGCAAGCGAAGCTCAAGGCGAATCCGAACGATCAGGATTCGATGACGCTCCTCGCCGGGCAGTTCTTGGGTATCGGCCGTCCGGATCTTTCGGTGCAACTCACGCAGCACTTGTTGCAGATGGGCGACAAGAACGCGCAGGTCTACTATCTCGACGGCTACGCGATGGACGCGCTCGGTCACGATGACGTCGCGATCAGCGATCTCGAGCAAGCCGAGGACCTCGATCCGAGCAATTTAGGCGTGCTCCAGCAACTCGAATCGCTCTACCTCAAGGCAAACCGTTTCACCGACGCGGAGCGCATCGCCAATCGCGCCGTCGTATTGAACAAGGGCGACGCACAATCGTACGCGATGCTCGGCGCCGTCTACGCAGCGGAACAGAAGTTTGACGAAGCGCGTGCGCAATTCGCGCTCTCGGCGAGCAAGGATCCCAAGGCTCCGGACCCGTTGATCCAGACCGCACAGACGTACGCGCAGCAGGATAACATTCCGATGGCCCTGCAGTGGGTTGCGAAAGCCATCGCACTCGACCCGAAAAATGTTGAAGCATTGGTCTTTAAGGCCGATCTGTACGCGCGCCAGCATCAGGACGACCTAGCCTCGTCCGCGTACGACGACGCGATCGTCGCGGCGCCCGATGATTCGCAGAAGGTACAGATCCTGATCCGTAAAGCCTCGTACTTCGTGGGAGAAAAGAAGAACTCTCAGGCCGAGGGCATCTTCCTGGAAGGGATCGCGCAGTATCCGAAGGTTCCGCAAATCTATGTGGCCTACGGCGACTTCTTGGCCGCGCAGAAGAATCTGGATAAGGCCAAGACCGAGTGGCTGGCAGCGCTCGCGATCGACAACACGCAACTTGATGCCCTCAACCGGTTGGCTCAGCTCTCGATGCAGCAGCAGAAGTACCAAGATGCGGTCGGCTACCTCAAGCGCGTCGTCGCTGCGCAACCCGACCCGACGGCATTTGCACTGATGGGTCAGGCGTACTCGTTTCTGCATGACTATCCCGACTCAAAAGACGCGTGCAGCCAAAGCTTCAAGCTGCAGCGGACGCCGGAGATGCTCGGATGCATCGCCGGCGCCGACTACGAATTGAAGAACTACAAGGAGGCCGCGCAGATCTTCGACGTACTCGATAACAACGCGAAGGGCTATCTCGACCAGAATCCGCAGCTGCTCTACGTCGCCGGAAAGTGCTACGCACAGACCAATCAGCGGACGAAGGCGCTTAGTGCCTATAAACGCTTGCTGGCGAGTGTGAAAAAGGGCACGAAAGCCTATACCGAGATCCAAGGCTACATCGCCGATCTGAGCAAGCCGACGCCGGCGAAAAAACCATAATGTGAGCCCTTCGAGGCTTGCTATCGCGCGCACCGCAGGATGACGTAGGCGTTGAAACTTGTTTTTGACCCCCTGTATGGCGACCATCTCCGCGACCTCGGGCATCCTGAATCGCCCGACCGCGTGGAGGTGGTCGCTGCGCGTTTAGCGGAGCGCGGATTGACGCACGACGTCGTGCAGCCGCGTGATGCGGACGATAGCGAGATCGAGCGCGTGCACGCGCAGCGGTACGTTGAGTTGGTCAAGCGGGAGATCGGCGAACTCTCCGGACCGCGCTACCTTTCTACAGGCGACGTCGTCGTCGACGCGCGCACGCTCGACGTGGCGCGCCGCGCGGCCGGCGGAGCGATTAACGCGATGGAAGCCGCCGTGCAAAGCAACGCGCCGGTGTTTGCGCTCGTGCGTCCGCCGGGGCATCACGCCGAGTCGGCGCGTGGCATGGGGTTTTGCGTCTTCAACAATGCGGCCATCGCCGCGCGTGCGTATCAAGCTCGGGCCGGCGGTCGCGTGCTCTTGATCGACTTTGACTACCATCACGGCAACGGATCCGAAGACGTCGTCGGCGAGGGATTGAGTTACGTCTCGACGCATGCAGCGCCAGCATATCCGGGCACGGGCTACGAAAGCGCCGTACTCGGCGACGACGTGCTCGTCAACGTTCCGCTGCCTGCCTCGGGCATCGCCACCGAAGCGTTCGTGGCCATCTGGGAACATCTGCTCGATCGCGTCGCGGCATACACGCGGCCCGACCTGATCGTGGCGAGCGCCGGCTTCGACTACGTCGCCGGCGATCCGGTCGGCGATCTCGGCATCGATGTGAGCGCTGCCTCGGCGCTTGCGCGCGCGATCAACGCCACGGCGCAGCGTTGCTGTAATGGCCGCGTCGCATATATCTTGGAGGGCGGCTACGGCATCGACGCGCTGACCGAATCGATCGCCCAAGTAATCGGCGTGACCGATCGCGGCGATACGGCGGCAAGCGGCGCGCAATTACAGGCCGTGCCGCAGGCGCAGCGCACGTTGCTTACAGCACTCGACGCGCGCTTTGCGCGCTGAGCTCCTCGAGGACACGCAGCGCTTCCTCACCACGGTCGACCGGCACGAAGATATGGTCGTGATAGAAGCCGGTGACCACGTTCGCTGCGATCGTGTGCTTGGTCAGAGCCGCCGTCACGGCGGCAGTTAGGCCGACGGATTCCAAATCCGATTCCACGCGCAGCGTGATTCGGCGCGAAGGAAATGCGTACTCCAGATCGTGCTCCTCGGCCACGGCGCGCTCGACAACGATCGTGACGCCTTCGGTCTCGCGAAACGTGAGCAGCGGGCGTGCGTCGGCGATGGGAAAGGAGCGGTCAACGCAGCAAAAGACCCACTCTCGTGGGTCTAAAGCGGGTTTCATCAAAACGAGGAGCGTAGCTAAGTCGCGTTCCGGCACGCGCTTAGGGTAACACACTCGCTCCGATTTTTTCCAGTTCGTTCAAGCTCAAGTCGCCAACGAGCGCGAAATGCCGGCTTCCATCCGACCACGCGAGCAACGTAGTGGGGCCCTCTTGGACATAGTGCGCGGGATGATTGGCAACGTTGGTTACCACTGCGTGATAGTGTGAAAGATCGACCGCAGCGTCCTTTTCGTTCTGAAAAAGCGAGACCGTACGTATGCCGTCAGAATAGATCAAATGCAACGTTGGGACGTTTTTGATCGAAACAACGTCTCCCGCGATCGGACTAAAACCCTCGGGCAGATACTTAGGCTCGAGCGCAGCGAATCCGGCGCTCAAGATCACGTGTTGCACGTCGCTCGATTCGGCACCACGAGCTGCGCCGTCCACGCGATGTAACCCGGACGGTATCGCAAACACCCCTTGAGGAATCGCGCCCGTGAAGCGTATCTGCTCCATTCGCGTCTGCGCGATCAACGAGCCGTTGCTGGCGTATTCCTGGCGCTCCAACATGATATGCGTTCTCTGATCGATCAGCACGCGCATCGTGGTCTGGCCGGTGTACCGGTTGTTGAGCAGCACGACGTCGACCGTTCGGCCATCGAAGGTTTCGTTCGGCGCATAGATCGCATTGTAATTGGAGAGGAGCACGCCAAAGTTGCCGTTTTCGGTGACCTCTTGATCGACATCCTCTCCCTTCGAAACGACGACTTGTTCGCGTTTGACGTCGATAGAGTAGGTCGTCGAACCGCGCGTGATAATAGAGTCGCCGTAGAGTTCCTGCGGCGCGATGTACCAACGTCGCGTCATGCCCGGTGCGCGGTGTTCGATGCGATACACTTCGGCGTCTGCGTGCTCCTGGCCGATCCGTAACACCGCAACCTCGCCCACGTATGAAATGCGCTGCTGCGCGGTCATCGCGTCACGCAGCAAATCGGCGGGTGCGGGTGAGGGGGTTGGGCTAGCTAGTAACGCCGCGAGAAGAAGTACGCTACTACTGTGCGCCATCCGCGTTCTCGGTGGTGAAGAGCGCGGCGGGGACGGTGTTTCCTTCGTTGAACGGCACGGCGCTGGTGACAGCTGCGTGGTCATCGAGGTAGTAGGCGGCATCGATCATCGTACCGCTGTGGTGCGCGCTCACGCCGAACCCAAGGAATGCGCCGAGTACGAGCGCCGCAGCCACCGGAAACGCGATGGCCGGATGTAACCATGCGGCGACGCGCTGCAACCACGCGGGGCGGCGCTCACTCGCTTCTATTGCAGCCCAAACAGCGTTTCGCACACCGGCGGGTAGCTCGCGCTCGCTGAGGCGCGCGTATGCGCGCAACGATTCCGAAAGCTCGACCTCACCCTCGTAGCGCGCACGGCAGTCGGTGCAGCTGTCAAGATGCAGCGAGAGCGCAGCATCCTCGCCCGGCGCAAGTTCGCCGTGCAAGTAGTCGATGAGCAGGTCGTGATTCGGATGCGCGTTCATGATGATGTTGATAGTGACTCGATGTAACGGCGAAGCTGGTGCCGAGCGCGGTGCAGGCGCGAGCGGACCGTTCCGATCGAGCAGCCGACAACGTCGGCGATCTCCTGGTAGCTGTATTCCTCAACATCCGCGAGGATCAGGACCTGCCGTTGCTCGAGGGAGAGGGCCGCGAGCGCCTTTGACATGCGTTCGCTGAGCTGCCGTTCCACCAGATCCTCAATCGGCTCGGTGGCGAGCGGCCGCGTGCCCCCGAACCGCTGCGGGGCGTTGTCCTCGGGGATCTCTTCCTGATAACGTCCTTTCCGTCGCCGAAGTTCATCCCGGTGGAGATTCGTGACGATCCGATAGATCCACGAGAGGAAGGACGTGCCCGGCTGGAAGCTGCGCCATGCGCGGTAGACCCGGATGAAGGCCTCCTGGCTCAGATCGCGCGCGTCGGCCTCGTTGCGCGTGAGGCGCAGCGCGTAATTATAGGTCGCCTTCCCATATTCGGCGATCGCACGCTCGAGGAACGCGGACTGCTCCGGAGACGGCGGGTCGAACGGCTTGCGCGGAGCGGCCATGGTCGGGCTTTACGCAGCGCGATGCCACAACACCCTTCCGACGATCACCAGTGCGACCGTCACTACGACCACGATCAGCAGAAAGAGCACGATCTCGAGCGTCACGATGCCCGCGTACTGACTGCCGCCACAAAGCGCGACGACGCTCGCGATCAGCGAGAGCTTGAAGCGCTCGAACGGGTTGCTGGCCATGCCATCGACAGCGCGCGCTTCGGCGACGACGCCGCGCGGATCCCACCCCGCCGTCTCGACGATATACGCTACGCGCCCCTGGGGTGTCACGATGAAGAGCCGGTCGCTGTGCACATAATCGTCGTCGTCGGTCTCGAGCGAGGATATACCGAATTCGTCCAGCACCTGGGTGATCGTGGAGCCCGTGCCGGTGAGCAGTGTCCAGCTGGCCGGGTTTTGATCGAACTGCTTGCCATAGGCCCGGAGCACGGCCGGAGAGTCGTAGGGCGGGTCGAGGCTGATCTCGACGAGCGCAAAATGCGCGGGATCGAGGTCGTGTTGAATCTGCGAGTACTTGCTGCTGATTGCGATGCAGACGTCGGTGTCGGGGCAACGCGTGAAGATGAACGACAACAGCACCGTCTTGCCGCTGAACGCATTCGCGAGCTGCACCGGGTGTGCGTCTTGATCGATCAACGTTGCCTGCGGCAGCGGCTTGCCGACGTCGACCGGCACGACGCGTCCCGGATTGGGCAACCCGGCGGCGAACGCCGCGGCGGCAACCGGCTTGCGTAGCGTCCACGGTTGCGTCGAGCGATCGAGGAACGCGTCGATGCCGGCTCCGGCGCGCAGTCTGAGCGCGGGATCAAGGCGGTAGCGCCGCGTCTCGACCGGCAGCGTGCGCGTGATCGGCGCGTTACGCACCACGGCCGCGTTATCGCCGAGCGGCGCAATGACCACACCGTGAAACGGCAGCAGACCTGCAAGCAAGAGCGAGAGTATCATCGCAGCAGAATCGCTAAGTCGGTGATAAAATCGCGACGCGCATCGTCGTCGTTGTGGATCATACGCAAATTGCCGTTTCGATCGATCAGGAAAGTAAAGGCGCTGTGTATCTCATCGTAATCGATCGAGCCGTGCTTCCCAGGAACCTTCTTCGACCACACGTGATATGCGTTCTCCACCGCGGCGATCTGCGCCGGCGTGCCGCTCAGCCCGACGATCGGCGCACCGACGAAACGGTTATGCAAGTACCGGTGCATGACTGCAGGTGTATCGCGCTCCGGATCGATCGTGACGAAGGCGATCTCCGCTGTTTTCTGGGTTGCTTTGTCCGCGTGCAACGAGGAGGCGATTTTGGCGATCGTGTCCGGGCATGTATCGTCACAATGCGTGAAGCCAAAGAACAAGGCAACGACTTTCCCGTGCTGCGCCGAGAGCGACCACGGGGTGCCGTCGTCGCTCGTGAGCGTAAAGTCCGGTGCGGTCGCATGGGCGCAGCCGGTGAGCAGCGCACCCGCAAGTACGAGCGCGAAAGGCAATCGCACGGTCAACTTCCAGGGTGAAGGATGGTTTGGAACGTCATCCACACGCCGAGGACGATGATGACGGCCGAGAGCGAGAAGGTGATCGCGTTGCCCAGCAGCGTGTTGCGCCGGTCGCCGATCACGCGTTTGTCGTTGACCAGCACGAGCAAGAAGCCGAGCACGATCGGAAGCACGAAGCCGTTGAAGGCCTCAACGTTGAGTGTAATCTGAATCAACGGCAGGTTCGGAATGAGCACGACCGCAGCGGCCACGACGACGCAGGCTACGTAGAGCGCGGAGAAGCGCTTTGCGCGCAGACCGTCGTTGAGGGAGCAGCGCCAGCCGAAGGCCTCGCCGAATGCCCACGCGGTTGCGAGGGAGACGACGAACGCGCCGAGCATCGACGCGCCGATCAGGCCGACGCCGAACGTCAGGCCGGCAAATCGCCCGACCAGTGGCTGGAACGCGAGCGCCGCGTGCGCTGCGTCGGTCACTTGAATGTGATGAACGAAGAGCGTGGCGGCCGTCGTGATGATGATCGCCGCCATGATGCCCTGCGTGAGCACGGCGCCCAGGCCCGTGTCGAAGCGCGCGAAACCGAGATCCTTGGTGGTGAGGCCTTTGTCGACAACGGCGCTCTGCTGATAGAAGATCATCCACGGCATGATCACCGCACCGATGTTCGAGGCGATCAGCATCAGGTAGCCGTAGTCCGCAAGCGGCTGTTTGCCGAAAAGCCCTTGCATGATGACATCATGCACCGCTGGATGCGCGGCGAACGCAGCCGGAATAAAAAGCAGCTCGACCGTGCACAGTGCAAACGCGAACATCTCCGCACGTTTATACGACGCGGTAAAGATCACGACCACGAGCAGCAGGGCCGCCACGATCACGAGCGGTGCGGCGGGCAACCCGAAGATCAGCGCAGCGCCCGCGATCCCCGCGAACTCCGTCACCAGTGCGGCTACGTTCGTGATCAACATCGTGCCGAGTGAAACCCACGCCCACCCAAGCCCGTAGTGCTCGCGAATCAAACGCGCGTGACCTTTGCCGGTCACCGTACCCAAACGCACCGTCATCTCTTGCACGACGAAGAGCGGAACGATCAGCAGCAATTGCAGCAAAATCAGTTTGTAGCCGTACTGCGCACCCGAGACAGATGCCGTTGTAACGCTGCCCGCCTCGGTGTCCGCAAACGCGACGATCAGCCCCGGGCCGGTAACGGCCAAGAAGCGAAGAATCACCTGCCACAGCGAACGGCGGGCCGGAGCGGTCGCGACGGGTCTCTCGAGGGTGGCCATGGTCGTTGTTAGGTTAGCCTAATTTGGACATTGCCCCCTGCAAGAAAGGTCTCTATTCATGGCGGTTGCACTCGCGCGCTGGCTGCTCGGCGCCCTCTTACTCTGGACCGGCGCTGCCAAGGTCGGGCACCCCGACGCGCTCGCCGCGGCGATCGCCGGCTTCCGGCTGCTCCCCGGGCCGCTCGTGGCCCCGCTCGCGGTTATTCTTCCCTACTTCGAATTGCTGCTCGGCCTCTATCTGGTTGCCGGGCTCTTCACGCGCGTTGCCGGATGGGTGGCAAGCGTACAGTTCGTTCTGTACGCGGCGGCGATTGCGTCAGCGGTACTGCGCGGCATCCCCGCGAACTGCGGCTGCTTTGGACCAGGTGACGCGGCGGTCGCGGATTGGCCGCACGTTGCTTTTGATCTTGCCTTAGCCGCGGTGGCTCTTTTCATCGCTCTGCGCGCACCTGGTACGTTTGCACTCGACCGGAGACTTCGCCCACGATGAATCAACGCACGCTCGCCATTATCTCCGCCATTGTGCTGGTCGTGCTCGTGGCCGGCGGCGTCATCTACGTCAAACTCCATCCCGCGCAATTGCAGAACGCATCGAGCGCGCCGGTAAACGCGCCCCTTGCAGCCGGAACGAAGGCGCCGACCTTCACGCTGCCGACCACCGCGGGTCCGTTCGATCTTGCGACGGTGAAGCAGCCGGTGTTGATTGAGATCTTTGCGACGTGGTGCCCGCATTGCCAGCGCGAGACCGCAGTTATGAACAAACTCTACGCCGCCTACGGGAAGCGCGTTGCGTTTCTAGCAATTCCCGGCAGCGACACGGCAATGGATGGCGCCTCGCCCGAATCGCAATTCGACGTGCTCAATTTTACGATCAAGTTCAACGTCAAGTATCCGATCGGTGTTTACGATCCGAACCTGACGGTCGCGAAGGAATATCTCAAGGGCGGTTATCCCACGATTGCGATCGTCGATCGGAACAAGAACATCGCCTATATCAACAGCGGCGAGGTCCCGTATCCGGAGCTCGCCGCTGCATTGAACCAGGTGTTGCGCTAGTCGCCGGGCGGGAAGATGTATTGCGGCGGTGGCACCGTCGGCGTGCCGATCTCGAGTACGATCTGCTGGTGCGAACGTAATGGAATACTCCGCAGATCGCCGTCGTAAGGCACGCCGTTCACATAGGCGATGACGGGGCCTTTCAACCCGGCAACATCATCGCGCGTCAGCGGTTGGCCCCAGACGTCGAAGAACATCCCAAGGCTAAATCCCGAACTCCCTTCGGGCGCGACCACGGGCGACTCGACGTGAATGATCCCGTCCATCGAGTGCGTGTGCGTCCAATAGAGGCAGCCCTGTGGCGGCACGGGTGCGGCGCCAACCAGGCGGGGCACGGCAACTTGCGTCCCGTGGTCGAAGATGGCAAGATGCGTGTGCGTGTGCAGCGTGTTGTACTCCATGCCACCGCAGGTCATGCCGTCGAGCGGCTGCCCCTGGCCGCCGGTGGGCGTGTCGGGTAACCCGGCTTTGCTCAGCTTGAATGTCGGCTTGCCGATCGTTTCACCGTCGGTGAGTTGTATTGGTTTTCCGGTGTAGGCCACCGATGGAGCGGGCGTTGGCGTCGCGTACGCCGCCATCAGGCGTCGCTGCTGCGTCCAGTTCATGATGGCGAAGATGGCAACGACGACCACGACCAGCGCGCCCGCGCTGACATAGACCATCGTCATCGGATCGCGTCTGGGCGGTGGCGCCGAGCCGCCACGCGTTTGACGACGGCGCTCGGAACGGGAGTTTGACATCGGGCCTCGTTATCGGACGGAGAGAGCTTCTTGCTGCACGGGGTCGAGGACACGCGCGGGCACCAGATAGTTCGACACGTAATCGCTCACCGCATCGGCGAGCGGGGTGATCGGTGCCGTGTACCCGGTTGCGCGCAGGCGCTCGATCCGCGCCTGCGTGGAATACTGATACTTCGGTCGCAAAAGTTCCGGCATCTCGATAAATTCGATTCGCTCGGGCAACCCGAGCGCCTTGAAGATCGGCCGCACCAACTCGAGCCAGGTTTGCGCCTGACCGGAACCGATGTTGACGAGGCCGCCCGCATCGCTTTGGGCGACAGCGAGTGTCATTTCAACGGCATCCTTCACGTAGACGAAATCACGCCGCTGTTCACCATCGCGGAATTCCGTACGGTAGCTCTTGAAGAGCTTGACGCCGCCTCCGCCGCGGATCTGCTCGTAGGCCTTGGCAACGACGCTACGCATATCGCCTTTGTGATCTTCGTTGGGTCCGAAGACGTTGAAATATTTGAGCCCGACGATGCGGTCGCAGATGCCTGTACGCTGCGCGTAGAGATCGAAGAGCGCTTTAGAGTACGCGTACATATTTAGCGGACGAAGCGTGTGCAAGTCGATTTCGTCGGAGAGGTTGTCCTCAAGCGCACCGTAGGTCGCCGCTGACGATG
>Ga0335074_10011545_pt1 | contig 12347 bp, 13 predicted proteins | sample Lox_Sample_23_FD_206715 | JGI IMG/M metagenome (GOLD analysis project Ga0335074, IMG submission 206715) | Soil microbial communities from Loxahatchee National Wildlife Refuge, Florida, United States - Lox_Sample_2.3 | ecosystem: Environmental > Terrestrial > Soil > Wetlands | place: USA...
GGGCGGGCGAGAACCCGGCTGAGCAGGGCGGCAGCGAAGGCGTGGGCACGGTCAGAGGGCAGAGCCGGGGGGTCAGGGCCGGGGAGGCAGAGCCGGGGAGGCAGAGCCGGGGAGGCAGAGCCGGGGAGGCAGAGCCGGGGAGGCAGAGCCGGGGGGTCAGGGCCGGGGAGGCAGAGCCGGGGAGGCAGAGCCGGGGTAGGGCCCTGGACAGGACGCGGGCGCTGAGGGGCACGGCCGGGGCGGAGCGGTGCGACGGAGGCGAGGCAGCGCGGGCGGCGACGCGGATCGCGCCGGTAACGGGTTGCCGGGCGGTTACAGCCGCACCCCCGGGCCGCATACTGAGAGGAAGGAGCCGCTCATGCCGGAGGGGTGCGGGTGAACGCTGGCGGCGATCCGGACCGGGACGACTTCGGCCTCCCACCGGTCGACATCGAGATTCCCGATGACGCACGGGAACTCGATCGCGACGTGCAGGCGTATCAGCGCGAGCTGAGGGCCTTGCGGCGGCGCCAGCGTGCCAGGCGGCTGCGTGCGCCGCTGACCCGGGAGGGGATGGTGCTGCCGCTGCTGGCGGGCTGCCTCATCCTGGCCCTGATCACCAGCACCCTGCTGATCATGTTTGCCGCCGACCAGACGGGCATGCCGGAGACGCCCGGTCATGTGGCCGCCCCGACCGCGCCGAGACGGGCGGCGGCCGGGAGCCAGCGGGCAACCCGGAAGATCAACGAGCCGCTGCCGCCCGGAGAGATCATGGTCGGGGGCAAACCGGTCCCGTTGAGCAGTTTGACCGGGCCCGCGCCCGTCGTGCTGGCCCTGGTCCCGGTCAACTGCAACTGCGCGCCCGCGCTGCGGGTGGTGACCGCCCAGGCCGCCCAGGCGCGGGTGCCGGTATTCCTGGTCGCGGCCAGCGGAGCCGAGCAGCAGCTGCAGGGGCTGGCCGCTCAGGCCGGATCGGGCCTGGCCACCCTCGCCGAGGACGCGGGCAACGTGTTGTCCGGCGCCTACGGGTCCGGGGTGAGGGCGATCCTCGTGCGGCCGAACGGCTTGGTCGCCTCCGTCGCGCGGCCGCCGTGGGCGGGCCTGCCGACGGCGCTGCGGGAGCTCAGCCCGGCCGCTCCGGTCCGGCACTGACGGCTCTCCGGCCGGGCCGGACCCCGGCCAGGGCCCCATAGCCGGGCCGGCGCGGGCGGCCGCAGGGGTGGCGACTACGCTTTGTCGGCGACGTCCACTGCGCGGTTGACCGTGGTTGACGACGTCTCACAGCCTGGTTGACGAACACGAGGAGAGCACGCCGTGATCCGGAGCAGCCACAGGATCGGCGGGCCGCGGGGCCTGCTCGTCCTGGCGATTGCCGCGCTGATCCCTGCGCTCGCCGGGTGCGAGGCCGGTACCAACGCCCCGACTCAGGAGTGGCATCAGCCGACGGACGGCGCGGGCACGGTCTTCAACAACATCGCGATCAGGAACGTCTTCGTGCTGGGCGCGCCGATCGGCCAGACGATCAGGACCGGTCAGTCGGCCGGCGTGTTCCTCGCGCTGGTGAACAACGGCTCCGCGGACCGGCTGGTCCGGATCACCGCGCCGGGCACGGCGAAGTCGGTCACGCTGCCGGGCGGCCGGGTCACGCTGTTCAGCCAGCAGTCGGTCCTCCTGACCGGACCGGCGCCCAAGGTCGTCCTCGAGGACCTCACCCGGCCCCTGTCCGGCGGCGCCACGGTCAAGCTCGTGCTGACGTTCCAGAACGCGGCCAGCGTCACCATGGTCGTGCCGGTGATGCCGCGCGCCCAGTACTACTCGACCTTCTCGCCGCCGCCGAGCCCGACCCCCAGCCCCAGCCCCACGGCCCGCCACCACCGCGCCACCGCCACGCCCACGCCCAGCGCCAGCCCGTCGCCGACCGCCACGCAGTAAGGCAGCGGCCCGGCCGCGGCGAAGGCCGCGGCCGGGGAGTGCTCGGACCGGCGGCCAACCGACCCCGCCGCCCGGGGAGCTCAGTTCGACGACGGCTCGAACTTGTAGCCGAGTCCGCGCACGGTCAGGATGTGCGTCGGGTTGGCCGGATCCGCCTCGACCTTGGCGCGCAGCCGCTTGACGTGCACGTCGAGGGTCTTGGTGTCCCCGACGTAGTCGGCGCCCCAGACCCGGTCGATGAGCTGCATCCGGGTCAGCACCCGCCCGGCGTTGCGCAGCAGGACCTCGAGCAGCTCGAACTCCTTCAGCGGCAGCTGAACCTGCTCGCTGCGCACGGTGACCACGTGGCGGTCGACGTCCATCCGCACCGGGCCGGACTCCATGATCGACGTGGCGGGCTCGTCGGAGTCGCCGCGGCGCCTGAGCACGGCCCGCATCCGGGCCACGAGCTCCCGGGATGAGAACGGCTTGGTGACGTAATCGTCGGCGCCCAGTTCCAGGCCGACGACCTTGTCGATCTCGCTGTCCTTGGCGGTCAGCATGATCACCGGCACGTTGGAGCGCTCGCGGAGCGTCCGGCAGACCTCGCTGCCGGGCAGCCCGGGCAGCATGAGGTCGAGAAGGACCAGGTCCGCCCCGCTGCGGTCGAAGGTCTCGAGCGCGTCCGGCCCCGTCGGGCAGACCGCGACTTCGAATCCCTCCTTGCGCAGCATGTAAGAGATCGCGTCGCTGAAGGACTCCTCGTCCTCCACCACGAGCACTCGTGTCACTTCACTGCCTCCTGGCGGATCGCGCCATCGCCGGTACGGTACTGCCGCTGAACGTGACGGCATCGGGTCGCAACGGGAGCGTGAGGGTGAAGGTGGACCCCTGCCCCTCGATGCTTTCCACTGTCACCTGGCCCCCGTGCGCGGCGGTGACGTGCTTGACGATGGCCAGGCCGAGACCTGTGCCGCCGGTGGCACGAGACCGCGCGGGGTCCACTCGGTAGAACCGCTCGAAAATTCGCTCCCGGTCCCGCTCCGGGATCCCGATGCCCTGGTCGGCCACGCTGATCTCGACTGAGTCTCCGTCGGCCAGCTTGGTCGACACATCGACCCGGGTCTTGTCCGGACTGTAGGCAACCGCGTTCTCAAGGAGGTTGCGAAGGGCGGTGATGAGCAGATCCTCGTCTCCCAGCACGGACAGGCCGTGCGTGCCGGTGCCGACGAGGTCGATGCCGCGCGCACTGGCCTTCATCCGGCACCGGTCCAGCGCCTCGGCCACCACCGCGTCCAGCTTCACCGGCACCGGATCGGGAATCGGCTCGGCGGCCTGGATCCGGGACAGGGTGATCATGTCCTGGACCAGGTTGGTGAGCCGGGCCGCCTCCTGCCGCATGCGGCCGGCGAAGCGGCGCACGGCCTCGGGATCGTCGGCCGCGTCCTCGACGGTCTCGGCCAGCAGCGCGAGCGCGCCGACCGGGGTCTTGAGCTCGTGGCTCGTGTTGGCCACGAAGTCCCGCCGGACCTCTTCCACCCGGCGGCTCTCCGTCTGGTCCTCGACCAGCAGCAGCACCAGTCCGCCGCCGCCCACCGCCGCGCCCAGCGGGGCCACCCGCACCGCGAAGCTCGTCCGCCGGTTGAGGCCGCTGGTCGTGACCTCCATCTCACCCTCGCGGATCTCGCCGTCCCTGCGGACCTGGCGAGCCAGGGCGAGCAGTTCCTGGACGATCAGCTCGTCCCCGCGGACCAGGCCGTACGTGCGCGCCGCGGCGCTGGCCTGCAGCACCCGGTCCTCGCTGTCGAGCACCACGGCGGAGGAGGATAGAACCGACAGAACGGACGCGACGCCGGGCGGCAGCCGCCCGGCATCCGGCGATCGTTCCAGTGATTCAGCGTGGGTCTTCAATGGCACCCGGATCTTCATTCGGCAGCGGATCCCGCCGCGGGGCTCCTACACACCATCCAAACCTCGGCATAGCCTCGTGCCCGATCCTCGCATGCATCTTTGTCCGTAGACGCACCCGCCGAGGACGTATTCACCCCCATACCCACGCTTTGATGGTAGGCCGCCGCTCACCGGCGCGCATCAGGCAGGGGGCGGCGACGTGCCGTTATTCGCGAGATGTTCACCTGCTCGATAGCCATAGGACAGGCCAGAACCGAGCCCAGGACACTAACCGGGGAAACCCCGCAGGTCACTGCGACCTCTTCCCCCTCAGCGTCCCTGATTCTTCACGGCCGCCGCGCCCTCGGCCGCGGCCTGCGGGTCGAGGTAGCGCCCGCCCCGGGTCACCGGGGCGAACGAGGCGTCCAGCTCGTAGACCAGCGGCATCCCGGTCGGGATGTCCAGCGCGGCGATCTCCTCGTCCCCGATCTCGTCAAGGTGCTTGACCAGCGCACGCAGCGAGTTCCCGTGCGCGACGACCAGGACGGTCCGGCCCGCCGCCAGGTCGGGGACGATCGCGTCGTACCAGTAGGGCAGCATCCGGGCGACCACGTCCCGCAGGCACTCGGTCCGCGGCCGCAGGTCCGGGGGAAGCAGGGCGTACCGGGGGTCGGACGCCTGCGAGTACTGGTCGGCGTCGTCGATGGGCGGCGGCGGCACGTCATAGGACCGGCGCCACAGCATGAACTGCTCCTCGCCGTACCGCTCCCGGGTCTGCGCCTTGTTCTTGCCCTGCAGCGCGCCGTAGTGGCGCTCGTTCAGCCGCCACGACCGCCGCACCGGCAGCCAGAGCAGGTCCGCCGCCTCCAGGGCCAGGTGGGCCGTCTGGATGGCCCGCGCGAGCACGGAGGTATGCACGACGTCGGGGCGCAGCCCGGCCTCGTCGAGCAGCCGGCCGCTGTTGACCGCCTCATCGACGCCCTTGGCCGACAGGCCGACGTCCACCCAGCCGGTGAACAGTCCCTCCGAGTTCCAGACGCTTTCGCCGTGCCGGATCAGCACAAGTGTGGCCATGCCGCTGAGCCTAACCGGTGCCCGCGGGGCCGGCCGGCGGCCGGGCAGACCGGGCGGACCGCGCCTCCGGCGGGAACAGGACGCCGCGGCCCGGGGTTGATCAATCGGAGGTGCATGCCCGTGCCGCGACCCTATCCCCGGCGGATCGCGACGATCAGCGTTCACACGTCGCCGCTCGAACAGCCCGGAACCGGCGATGCGGGCGGGCTGAACGTCTACGTCGTCGAGGTGGCCAAACGCCTTGCGGCGCGCGGGATCGAGGTGGACATCTTCACCCGCGCGGTCTGCCGTGAGCTGCCGCCCGTCGCCGAGCTCGCGCCCGGGGTGCTGGTGCGGCACCTGGCCGCCGGCCCCTTCGAGGATCTGGACAAAGCCGACCTGCCGGGCCAGCTCTGTCACTTCACGTTCGAGGTGCTGCGGGCCGAAGCCGCCTACGCGCCGGGCCGCTACGACATCGTGCACGGCCACTACTGGCTGTCGGGCCAGGTCGGAGCGGTGGCCAAGGAGCGCTGGGGCGTGCCGTTCGTGCAGTCCATGCACACTCTGGGACGGGTCAAGAACGCCGCGCTGGCCGACGGCGACGCCGCCGAGCCCGCGCTGCGGCTGCGCGGCGAGGCCGAGGTCGTGGCCGCGGCCGACCGCCTGGTCGCGAACACCGACGACGAGGCACAGCAGCTGATCGGGCTGTACGACGCCGCACCCGACCGGGTGCGGACCATCAACCCCGGCGTTGACCTCGGGGTGTTCTCGCCGGGATCCCGGCAGGCGGCCCGCGCACGGCTCGGGCTGCCCGCCGACGCCGTCGTACTCGTGTTCGCCGGGCGGGTTCAGCCGCTCAAGGCGCCGGACGTGGTGCTGCACGCCGCGGCCCGGATGATACGGGACGACCCGAGCCTGGCCGCCAGGCTCAGGGTGGCGTTCGTCGGCGGGCCGAGCGGCGCCGGCCGCGCCGACCCGCACGGGCTGACTCAGCTCGCCGCGGCGCTCGGGATCTCCGGCATCGTCCGGCTGGAGCCGCCGTGCCCGCAGCGGGAGCTGGCCGAGTGGTACCGCGCGGCGACGGTGGTGATGGTGCCGTCCTGCTCGGAATCGTTCGGCCTGGTCGCGGTGGAGGCCCAGGCGTGCGGCACGCCGGTGGTGGCCTCGTCGGTCGGCGGACTGCGCACGGCGGTCAGGGACGGCGTGTCCGGGGTGCTGGTCGACTCCCGGGACCCGGCCCGCTACGCTCGCGTCGTCCGCGACCTCATCGCGCAGCCCGCGACCCTGGACCGGCTGTCGCGCGGGGCCAGAGAGCACGCGTCCCGGTTCGGCTGGGGCGTGACCGTCGACCGGCTGCTGAACCTGTACGCCGCCGCCATGTCCGAGGTGACCCAGGCGGTCGACGCCTGAGCGGAGCGGGAGACACGGCTTGAGCGATGCGGCCGAGGTGATCGAGTCCGCGCTGGCCGGGCTGGGCCTGTCCTTCGAGGCGCCGCGGCCGGGCGCGTACCTGGTGCGGCTCGAGGGTCAGCACAAGCTGGCCACCATGACCTGGCTGATCGCCGGGTCGCACAGCCTGCACGTGGAGGCGTTCTTCTGCCGGCAGCCGGACGAGAACCACGCCGCGTTCTACCGCTTCCTGCTCGAGCGCAGCGGCCGCATGTACGGCGTGCACTTCGCCCTGGACCCGGTGGGCGACGTCTACCTGGTCGGCCGGCTGCCGCTGGCCGCCATCGCACCGGAGGAGATCGACCGGCTGCTCGGCTGCGTGCTCAGCTACTCAGACGAGAACTTCGACCAGGCGCTCATGATCGGCTTCGCCTCCTCGATCCGCCGGGAATGGGCGTGGCGGCGCAAGCGCGGAGAGAGCATGGCCAACCTGCACGCGTTCGCCAGGCTGGCCGACCCGCCGCCGGACCAGCCCGGCGCTTAACAGGCTTACAGATGCGGCGGCGTGACCGAGCCGGGCGGCGGTATGGTCCCCGGTCCCGACACGCCGCAGGACAGTGAGCCGGGATCGGTGTCGAGCAGCGGCAGGCCAGCCGCGGCGGGCGCAGGAACGCCGGGAAGCGCAGATCGATCATGTCGAGCATGTTCTCGGCGTTGGCGTCCCGGTAGGTCATGGCCGGAAGGTTCCACTTCGCCTCGACCAGCGCGCAGATGCTGGTGTGGTCGTACACCCGGTGCGAGACGTAGTCGCGGCGCGACCAGGGCGAGATGACCGCCGTCGGCACCCGGAAGCCGCATTGCGCGAAGCCGTTGTAGGCCGACTGGCCGGCCGGGACATCCGGCGCGATGTCGTCGGGCGCCAGCGCGGGCGGCGGCGGCACGTGGTCGTAGTAGCCGCCGTGCTCGTCATAGGATGTACGTTTATCAATCGCGTCTGCCGGTCGTTTAAATAGGAATAAGTTATTCCGTATCGGCGTGAAGTATGCGATAATCCGGCGCCATAGCGGGCCCGATCCGGGCCTCGGGGGGCGCTGGGGGGCGCCATGGTTGGATTTAACTATCGATGGTGGGTATGGATCTTAATCATCCTGATCATCTACATCACGGTTAAGTCTCCTTCGACCACCGAATTCCTGTTCGGCGGCGTGGTACACGCCTTCGCTGCCGTGGGCAACGCGATCTTGCACATGATCGCCGACCTGCGCTCGCCGGCGCACTAGGCCGGCGCGGCGCGGCACCTAGGGCCTCCGGCCACGAAACGGCCGGGCCGGAGGCGATACAGGCACGGCCCCGGCACGGTAAAAAGGACTGAGCAGCCGGCCTGGCCAAGGACGGGCGACGCAAGACCGAGCCCGGGGCCGTGACCAAAGCCGGCGGCGTCCAGTGAACCCGAACCTGGCTTGCAGCCGTTCTGAGGATACGGCCGGCATACTGACGGCCGGGGTCACCAGGAAAGGATCGCGTATGCGCCGGGACGACGTGCGCTTCGCAGCGGCCGCGCGCGACGATGGCCTTCGCAAGATCAGCAAACTCACCTGGCGGGCCGGGGCGGCGGGCGTCCTGTGCTCGGCGGCGATCGCGGTCGCGTTCGGGCATCACGTCGCGACGCCGCAGCCGGCGGTGGTCCACGGCGGCACGAGCGGCAGCTCCAGCAGCAGCACCGGAAGCACCGGAAGCAGCAGCACCGGGAGCACCGGAAGCAGCACCGGAGGCTCCAGCACCGGAAGCGGCAGCACCGGGAGCACCGGGAGCAGCACCAAGGCCGGCGGCGGCTCGGGCGGCGGGCAGGGCACGATCTCCGTCCCGGCCCAGCCGCCGGCGCCCGCCAGCGGCGGGGGCCAGGTGACCTCGGGAGGGACGTGACCACCCTGGCGGCAGGCACCGACTCCTTCCGGGTGTTCGGCACCACCGCCACGTTGCTGGTCGGCGAGCCCGGCCGGCTGGCCGACGCACGGGCCGTCGCCGACGCCGAGCTCGCCGCCGTGGACCTGGCCTGCAGCAGGTTCCGCCCCGACTCCGAGCTCTCCCGGCTGAACGCGGCGGGCGGCGCGGACACCGCCGTGAGCGAGCTGTTCGCCGACCTGATCGAGGCGGCGCTGCGGGCGGCCGCGCTCACCGACGGCGACGTGGATCCGACCTGCGGCCAGGCCCTGGAGGACATCGGCTACGACCGTGACTTCGCGCTGGTCCGGGCCGGCAGCGGCCGGAACGCCCGGCGAGGCCCGCACGCGTGCCCGGTGCCCGGCTGGCGCAGCGTCCGGCTCGACCGCGACCGGCGCCGGGTGCGGCTCGAGAACCGGGCCCGGCTCGACCTGGGCGCGACGGCCAAGGCCTGGGCGGCCGACCGCTGCGCGCGGGTCATAGCCGCGCAGACCGGCACCGGCGTGCTGGTCAGCATCGGCGGGGACATGGCGGTGGCCGGTCCGGCCCCCGGGGACGGCTGGCGGGTCCGGGTCACCGACGACCACGCGGCCGGGCCGGAGGCGCCGGGCCAGACCGTGCGCATCCGGTCCGGCGGCCTCGCTACCTCGAGCACCACGGTGCGAACCTGGGACGCCGGCGGCCGGGTGCTGCACCACATCATCGACCCCGGCACCGGCGAGCCCGCCAGGTCCTGCTGGCGCACGGTCAGCGTGGCCGCCGGCAGCTGCGCGGACGCCAACACCGCCAGCACCGCGGCCATCATCCGGAGCGAGGCGGCGCCGTCCTGGCTGGACAACGCCGGCCTGCCCGCCCGCCTGGTCCGGAACGACGGCACGGCGACGACCACCGCAGGCTGGCCGGGCGACGCCGGCCCGGGCGCATGAGCGGGCTCACGGCCGCGCTGCCCGGCCAGCTGCCGCCGGGCGCCATCGTGGTCACGTCCTCGACGCCGCTCTGGTACACCACTCGGGCCACCGGGCTGGTCGCGCTGGTGCTGCTGACCCTGAGCATGGCCTTCGGCCTGCTGTCCTCGGTCCGGTACCAGCGGCCGGCGTGGCCGAGGTTCGTCACGATCGGCCTGCACCGCAACACCACGCTGCTGGCCGTCGCGTTCACGATCGTGCACGTCATCACGACGGCCGCCGACAGCTTCGTCTCGATCCCGCTGCAGGACTCGGTGATCCCGTTCATCTCGTCCTACCGGACGCTCTGGGTCGGCCTGGGCGCGATCGCGTTCGACCTGATGCTGGCGCTGAGCGTCACCAGCCTGCTGCGCACCCGGATGAGCTACCGGTCCTGGCGGCTGGTGCACTGGACGGCCTACCTGTGCTGGCCGGTCGCGGTGCTGCACGGCCTCGGCACCGGCACGGACACCCCCGTGCGCTGGGTCCTCGGGCTCACGGTGGCGTGCGTCGCCGCGGTCGCGGCGCTCATCGGCTGGCGGCTGGCCTACGGCTGGCCCGCGAACGCCGGTGCCCGCCTGGCCGGGGCCGTGGCCCTGGTGCTCGCGCTGATCGCGGGCGGCGCGTGGCTGGCGGCCGGGCCGCTGCAGCCCGGCTGGGCCAAGCGGGCCGGCAGCCCGACCCACCTGACCACCGGAAGCGGCACGCCCACCCCGGCCTCGACGACCGGAGGCACCCGGTGAGCGCGGCCCGGAGCACCCGGTGAGCACGGCCGGGGCGATCAGGGCCGCGGGAACCGCGGGCCGTGCGCTCCCGCCGCCCGGGCTGCCCCGGCTCATCCCGCCCGGCGCGCCGCTGCACCTGGGTGAGCACATCCAGCGGTACGGCCCGGTGCCGTTCCGCGACGCCGCCGGGCGCGGCGGCCGGTACCGGGCCGCCGACCTCATCGCCGAGGCGGAGCGGGCCGGCCTGACCGGGCGGGGCGGCGCCGGCTTCCCCACCGGGCGCAAGATGCGGACCGTGGCCGAGCGCGGCCGGCGCGGCGGCGCGCTGCGCGGCCAGCCGGGCACCGTGGTCGTCGCGAACGGCGCGGAGTCCGAGCCGGCCAGCGCCAAGGACCGGCTGCTGCTGACCCGCGCCCCGCACCTGGTGCTGGACGGGATCGCGCTGGCCGCCGAGGCGGTCGGCGCCACCCGGGGCTACCTGAGCGTGCACGAGGGCCAGGACGAGCTGGCCCTGCAGCTGACCGCGATGATCGGCGAGCGGGACCGGTACGACCAGAACCGGGTGCCGATCCGGGTCGTCGCCGTCCCGGGCGGATACGTGGCCTCCCAGGAGACCGCCGTGATCAGCCAGCTCAACGGGGGCGCACCGAAGCCCGCCTTCGTGCCGCCGCGGCCGTTCGAGAAGGGCGCGCACGGCCGCCCCACGCTGGTGCAGAACGTCGAGACCCTGGCCCACCTGGCGCTGATCGCCCGGTTCGGCGCCGACTGGTTCCGCGCGCTGGGCCCCGCGCCCTGGCCGCCCCGTGGCGCGGCGGCCGGGTCCGCGCTCATCACCGTCAGCGGCGCCGTGACCAGGCCCGGGGTGTACGAGATCGCCCTCGGCATGCCGGTCGGCGAGCTGATCCAGCGGGCGGGCGGGCCGTCCGAGCCACCCCAGGCGGTCCTGGCCGGCGGGTACTTCGGCGGGTGGCTGCCGTTCTTCCCGGCGCTGGACGTCCCCCTCAGCGACGCCGGCCTGCGGGCCGTGGGCGCCGCGCTCGGGCCCGGGGTCCTGATCGTGCTGCCCGAGTCGGCCTGCGGGCTGGCCGAGACCGCGTGGATCGCCGGCTACCTGGCCGGCCAGAGCGCCGGCCAGTGCGGGCCGTGCGTGAACGGGCTGCCCGCCCTGGCCGGCATGATCGCCCGGCTCGCGTTCGGGCGTCCGGACCGCCAGACGTACGACTGGGCCCAGGACCTGCTCGGCCTGGTCGCGCGACGGGGCGCGTGCCACCTCCCGGACGGCACCGCCGCGTTCGTGGCCAGCTCGCTGCGGACCTTCGCCGACGAGCTGCGCGCACACAGCACGGCCGGGCCGTGTGCCCGGGTCCGGCGGCGCCCGGTGCTCCCCGCGCCCGGCCACTCCTGGGACGATCTCCGGTGAGCCGCCAGGTGCTACGGGTCAACCCGATCGCGTGCGAGGCCCACGGCATGTGCGCCGAGCTGCTGCCGGAGCTGATCGCCGAGGACCCGTGGGGCTACCCGATCGTCGCGGCCGCCCCGGTGCCCGACGAGCTGGTCCCGCTGGCCCGGCGCGCGGTCGCCGCCTGCCCGACCCTGGCCCTGCTGCTGGCCGACGCCGACTGAGACCAGATTTCTGGGAGACTGGGCGTTCAAAATCTGGGTTTGAAACACGGTCGGGAAGGATCAGCCGATGGGGCCGCTGAACGGGATCCGGGTGATCGAGATCGCCAGCCTCGCGCCGGCGCCGTTCGGATGCATGATCCTGTCCGACCTAGGCGCCGATGTGGTGCGGGTCGAGCGCACCGAGGCCTGCGGCGCGGGCGCGGCCGCCCCGGTGGACCCGCTGGTCCGGGGCCGGCGGTCGGTCGGGATCAACCTCAAGGACCCGGCCGGGATCGAACTGCTGCTGCGGCTGGCCGAGCGTGCCGACGTGCTGGTCGAGGGGTTCCGGCCCGGGGTCGCCGAGCGGCTCGGGTTCGGGCCGGAGGCCTGCGCCGCGCGCAACCCGCGGCTGGTCTACGGGCGGATGACCGGCTGGGGGCAGGACGGGCCGCTGGCGCCGACCGCCGGGCACGACATCGACTACATCGCGGTGTCCGGCGCGCTGTCGCTGGTCGGGCGGGAGGGCGAGCGGCCGGTCCCGCCGGTCAACCTGCTCGGCGACTTCGGCGGCGGCGGGATGCTGCTCGCGCTCGGCCTGCTGGCCGCGCTGCTGGAGCGGGAGCGGTCCGGGCTCGGCCAGGTGGTGGACGCGGCCATGGTCGACGGGTCCGCGCTGCTCACCTCGTTCGTCTACGGCCTGCGCGCGCTCGGCGCCTGGCAGGACCGGCGCGGGGTCAACCTGCTGGACACCGGCGCGCCGTTCTATGACACCTACCAGACCGCCGACGGCGGGTATGTGGCGGTCGGCGCGCTGGAGGCGAAGTTCTACGCCGAGCTGCTGGCCGGGCTCGGGCTGTCGGACGCGGGCCTGCCCGGGCAGCACGACCGGGCCGGCTGGCCGGTGCTGCGGGCC
>Ga0335074_10011546_pt1 | contig 12347 bp, 8 predicted proteins | sample Lox_Sample_23_FD_206715 | JGI IMG/M metagenome (GOLD analysis project Ga0335074, IMG submission 206715) | Soil microbial communities from Loxahatchee National Wildlife Refuge, Florida, United States - Lox_Sample_2.3 | ecosystem: Environmental > Terrestrial > Soil > Wetlands | place: USA: Florida...
CCGGTGGAACTGGCGGTTCCGGCTGCAGCCCCGGCAGCAACATGGCCGCGCGCCTTCAGGCTGGCTGGCGACGCCGGAGCGGACCGCGAGGCTGACCTAGTCGTCCGCGCTAAGCCGCGGCGCGCCCGATCGGACGACTCAAGACCAGCACCCTAGTGGTTTCCTCGTTTCTAGCGCCCGAAATAAGAGCTTTGCGGCCAGGAAACCGCTAGGGTGTCGCCGCCTGGATCGGCACCGGTCCCGCCGACGCGGTTCCGGCAACGTTGACAGCCTTAGCCGACCGGCGGCGCGCCAATCGTCGGTGGCGCGCCGAACCGGTTCAGCACCCCGGGCACCGTCACCGTGCCGTTCTCGTCCTGGAAGTTCTCCATGATCGACAGCAGCGCGCGCGCGGTCGCGCCGGTGCCGTTGAGCGTGTGCACATATTCCAGCTTGCCGTCCCGGCGGAAGCGGATGTTAAGTCGCCGGGCCTGGTAGTCGGTCGTGTTCGAGCACGACGTGATCTCGCGGTATCGCTGCTGGACCGGGAACCACGCCTCGATGTCGTACTTCTTCGCCGCGGGCGCACCGAGATCGCCGACGGCGATGTTCATCACCCGGTACGGCAGGCTCAGCTCCTGTGCGATCTCCTCTTCAGTCGCGAGTAGCTCGTCGTGGATCTCGCGCGATGCCTCGGGGCGGCTGTAAACGAACATCTCCACCTTGTCGAACTGGTGCACCCGGAACATGCCCTTGGTGTCCTTGCCCGCGGCGCCTGCTTCCCGGCGGAAGTTCGTGGTGAACGCGGTGTACTTGGCCGGCAGATCCGCTTCCTCGAGCCGCTCGTCGGCGTGAATGCCGGCCAGCGCGACCTCTGAGGTGCCGGTCAGGTAGAGATCGTCGTGCTCCAGGTGATAGAGGTTCGACTCCTCGGTGGGCAGGAACCCGGTGCCGTACATCGCCCGCTCGTTCACCAGGATCGGCGGCAGCACGAGCAGGAAGCCGCGGCTGGTCAGCTTGTCAATGACATACCGGTACAGCGCCATCTCGGTGAGCGCGACATCCCCGATCCGGTAGGCGAACCGGGACCCGCTCAGCCGCGCACCGCGGGCCATGTCAATCCAGCCCCTAGCCGAGGCGAGCTCAGTGGAATCCTTCGGCTCGAACTTGAAGTCCGGCAGCTCGCCCCAGGTCCTGACGAGCTGCGCGTCTTCTTCGTCCATGCCGTCAGCGGCGGTCGGATCAGGCAGGTTCGGGATCTGGGCTAGCAGCTGGTCGCGCCGCGAGGCGGCAGCGGACAGCTCCTCCTGGGCAGCGTCGAGTTCCTCCTTGAGTGCCCGGAGTTGCTCGATCTGCTCGGGTGTCGGCTTGCCCCTGGACGAGCTTCGCTGCGCCGCACGCAGCGCTTCGGCCCGCTCGGTAAGCGACCGCCAGCTGGCGTCTGCGGCGAGCAGCGCGTCAAAGTCAGTGGCCGCGCCGCGCCTGGCCAGGGCGGCACGGTAAGCATCCGGATCTTGCCTGGCGGCCTTGAGGTCGATCACCCGCGCGAGTCTAGTCGGGTGGCTACCGGCGCGCGCTTCGATAACCCGCCGGCGGGCACCTGTTCGGGGCTAGCCTCACTCTCCCCGGCTGTACCGGCGGCCTCCGCGGCCGGCCGGCTGGTCCTGGTTGCCAGCACCGACCCGCCAAGGATGGCCACGAACGCGACGCCCATGGTGACGGTCAGCCGCTCGCCCAGAACCAGCACGCCGAGCGCTACCGCGACCGCCGGGTTGACGTAGGTGATGACCGTGGCGCGGGCTGGGCCGGCCTCGGCGATCAGCGCGAAGAAACCCAGGAACGCCAGCGCAGTGCAGACCACCGCGAGGCCAGCCAGCGCCGCGAGCACCTTGGCAGCGGGCACAGCTGACGGCCAGGTGAACGCCGCGATAGGTGCGTAGACGACGGTGGCGAAGCCAAGGCTGGCCGCAGTCACGCCGAGCGACGGCAGGTCGCTGAGCTTGCGAGCGACGATCAACGGCCCGATCGCGTAGCACACCGCGACGAGCAGCACTTCCGCGACCTGGGTCAGGTGCCCGTGCGTACCGCCGCCGGCTACGAGCAACCCGACACCGGCCAGGCCAACCAGCAGGCCGGCCCATCTGACTGCGGTCAGCCGGTCCTGGCCGCCAGTAGCCCGCCCGATCACCGCGACCAGGATCGGCACCGACGCGATCAGCAGTCCGCTGAGCGAGCTGGATAGCCGCGTCTCCGCTTCGGATAGCAGCAACCAAGGCGTGATGATCTCCACCACCGCGAACAGCGCCACCCAGCGCCAGCGCGACAGCAGCGGCGCGAGTTCCCGCCGCCGGATCGCGATCGGCAGCAGGAGCGCGGCACCGATCGAGACCCGGGCAAGAACTAGCACCGGCGGCGACACTCCGCCGACGGCAACCTTGATCAGCAGATAGGGAATGCCCCAGATCACGCTCATCGCTGCGAACAACCACCAGCCGCGGCGGCTCACCAAGCCCTCCTTCATCTGGACCGCGTAGCCTGCGCGAGACATCTGCCGCTACGCGGCCGTGCTGGCTCGTCCGGTTCGGTCGTGTTCTCAGGATGCCGTCCAGTCGCGCCGGACGTCTTGAACGCAATTGCGGGCCGAGCCTAACCGTTCATCGCCCAGGTAGCGAGGCCAAAGCGGGCTAGCCAGGCCATCTCGGCAGCTGGCGGCAGCGCCCTGCCGGCTGCCTCCGCCGGTGCTGTGACGCGCGCTGCCCGGCTACGCTCGCAGGCACCGGAACAACCGTGCTGGTCCAGACACGGTGCTGGTCCAAACACGGTGCAGTCCAAAGACAGTGCTGGCCGGCGGAGGAACTGTGCGGCTGCTGAGCTCAGGCCCGGCCGTCTCGACGGCTGTGGCTGCCGCGCGGCCAGGACCAGGCTCGCACTTGAGGGCATCGCTCGCGCTGCTGACCGGGCTGGCTGGCGGCCTCACGCTCGCCGCCGCGTTCCCGCCAGCCGGGATCTGGCCGCTGGCGGCTGTCGGCCCCGCCTTGCTCACCGTGGCGCTGTGGCAGCAGCGGGCCAGGGTTGCGCTGGCCGCCAGCCTGGTATTCGGCCTGGCCTTCTTCTTCCCGCTGCTGTCCTGGCTGGTGAACGTCGCCTGGTATGTCTGGACTGCGCTGGCCGTCGCCGAAGCGGTGATCTTCGCGGTCCTTGCTGCGGGGCTCTGGCTCCTCCTGCGGCTGCGAGCCTGGCCAGTGGCGGTGGCTGGCTGGTGGGTAGCAGCAGAGGCCGTCCGCGACCGCTGGCCCTGGGGCGGATTCCCGTGGGGACGGCTGGTGATGAGCCAGGCGACCGCGCCCACCGTGCGCTGGGTCGCCATCGCCGGACCGCCGTTCCTGAGCTTCCTGGTAGCGCTCACCGGCGGGTGCCTGGCCTGGCTGCTGATCGGCGCCTCGTCAGCCAGGCTGCCCGGCCGGTCCTGGGCCAGGGTCAGGCTCTGGCCAGCCGTGGCGCTCGCAGCCAGCGCGGCGCTGGCCTGCTCGGGTGCCCTGCTGCCGGCGGACCAGGCAACTCCGGGTGAGCCGACTGCGACGGTCGCAGCCATCCAGGGAAATGTTCCGCACGCCCAGAACCTCCCGGACCTCTGGCGGGCCGCGACCGTCACCCAGAACCACGCCGCCGCGACCGAACAACTGGCGGCGAGGGTGCGCAGCGGCGCCGCGCGAGCGCCCGATGTCGTGATCTGGCCGGAGAACTCCACCGACCTGGATCCCGACCTCGACCCGTTCATCTTCAACACGATCGCCACGGCGGTGGCGGCCATCGACCGGCCTGTCCTGGTCGGTGCCGTGCTGCAGGATCCCGTCAGGAACGCTGGCCAGCTCTGGCTGCCCGGCAAGGGACCGGTGGCCGCCTACCTCAAGCGCCGCCTGGTCCCGTTCGGCGAAGTGATGCCGTTCCGCAGCCTGATCAGCAAGATCACGTCACTGCCAGACACGCTGGAGCCGGTCAACTTCACCCCTGGCCACCGCGCGGTGGTGTTCCGTCTTGGCAAAGTCCGGCTAGGCGACGTCATCTGCTACGAGGTCGGGTTCGACGGCCTGGTCTCGTCGGAGATCGCGGCCGGGGCGAACCTGCTGGCGGTCCAGACCAACGACGCCGACTTCGAGATCGACGGCCAGACCGGCGAGACGCTGCAGCAACTGGCCATGGCGCGGATCCGCGCGATTGAGCACAACCGCGCCGTCGTCGTTGCCTCGACCACCGGCATCAGCGCCATCATCGCGCCGGATGGTCAGCTGCTGACCAGCACCCGCACCTGGACCAGAGCGGAAATCGAGGCGACAGTACCGCTGCGGAGCTCGACCACGCTGGCGGACCACCTGGGCGGCTGGCCCGAGGCACTGATCGCATGGGCGACGGTCGCGACGCTCGGCTGGGTCATCGGTCAGCAGATAGAAAGCCGTCGTAAGCGCAGGAAGCCTGCCCGACCAGCAGAATAGGGAAACGTGGGTATCTGGCGCAGCTTGCGACAGCCTGGCCGGTATGCCGCGCTGCTGACCGGAGCTATGCCGGTGCTTGCCTTCCCGGCCGCGAACCTGGAATTCCTGGCCTGGGCCGGGCTCGTGCCAGGTCTTGCGCTGATGCGCGCGGCGCCGACGAGGCGCGAGGCAGCGGTCCGCGGCTGGTGGTACGGAGCCGGGTATCTGCTGGCGGCCATGTACTGGCTCGCCCCCAATCTCGGCCCCGGCTTGCTGCTGGTCGCCATCGTCATCGGGTGCCTGTGGAGCATCGTCGGGCTGGCCACCTGGTCATTCCTGCACCCGCCGGTCACAGCGGCGCGCGCAGCGGCCGCGTTTGTCGTCGTGCCGAGCGCCTGGCTTACCACCGAGTGGATCAGGTCCTGGCAGGGCATCGGCGGCCCCTGGGCGGTACTCGGCACCAGCCAGTGGCAGCACCCGGCCATTCTCGCACTGGCCGCGGTCGGCGGGGTCTGGCTGATCACTTTCGCCCTGGTGGCAGCCAATACCGGCGTCCTGATAGCCCTGGTTGCACGGCGGCCGGTCATCCGGATGGCTGGTCTTGCCGGGACGCTAGCCGCGATCGCCGCAGGACCGCTAGCGCTCGCGCTGTCCGCGCCGGTGCCAGCCGGCCAGCCGCTGACGATCGCGCTGGTGCAGCCCGGCCTGACCAGCAACGCCGCGGTCAGGGTGCAGCGAGACGAACAGCTGACAGCGGCCCGGGCCGGCCAGGCCGACCTGTTCGTCTGGGGCGAGAGCAGCGTCGGCTACGACCTGGCCACCCACCCGGCCATACTGACATCCATCGAGCACCTGTCGGCCAGGGCCAGAGCCGAGATCCTGGTCGACCAGGACGCGACGAACGCGGCCGGAGCTCAGTCGAAGCAAGCCACGCTGATCAGCCGCAGCGGTATCCAGGGCCGCTATGTCAAGACCCGGCTGGTGCCGTTCGGCGAGTACATCCCGTTCCGTTCGGCACTCGGCTGGCTCACCAAGATCAGCCGCGCCGCGCCTACGAACGTGGTGCCAGGCACCGGCGCGCATGTGCTGCACGTCACGCTGCCCGACAGCCAGCCGCTGACTATCGGCGTTCTCATCTGCTTCGAATCGGCCTTCCCCGACATGTCCAGGGTGGACGCTGATCACGGTGCGCGGGTGATCATCTACCAGACCTCCGACACGACCTTCCAGACGAGCTGGGAGCCAGCCCAGCACGCCGCGCTCAGCGCGCTGCGGGCCGCTGAGACCGGCAGGCCGGTCGTGCAGGCGGCGCTGACTGGCGACTCAGCCGCCTTCGACGCCCGCGGCCGGACGCTGGCCTGGGCCGGGACGGCGTTCCGCGGCGTGCTGCTCGTTCACCTCGACCTGCCGCCAGCGGGATACAAGACACCGTTCGATTCCGTTGGCGACCTCGTCCCGTGGACAGCGGTCGCGATCGCGGCGCTGGCAGCGCTGGCTGGCCTGCTGCGGGCGGCGGCTCGCCGCCGCGCTCAGGGCCGTGGCGTCCCGCTCACCACCTCCGATGCTGTAGAAACTGTGCCATGACGTCCTTCCTAACGTCCTACGGCTACCTGGCGCTGATTGTCTTTGCCTTCGTTCAGGCATGCTGCATCCCGATCTCGTCCGAGATCACGTTCGGATACGCCGGGGTGCTGGCTTATCAGGGACACCTCAGCCTTGCGCTGGTGATCGTCATTGGCACGCTTGCCGAAGTTGCGGGGTCATCCGCGGCCTACGGTCTGGGCCGGCTGGGCGGGCGCGACACCGTCGACCGCTACCGCAGATACCTGCTTATGACCAGGAAGGATGTCGAGCGAGCCGAGCGGTTCTTCGCCGGGCGCGGCGCATGGTCGGTCGCTGTCGGCAGGGTCATCCCGCTCGTGCGCGCCTTTACCGGGCTGGTAGCAGGATTCATGGAAGTGCCTGCGGTCCCGTTCGAGGTGTTCAACCTGCTCGGCACCCTGGCCTGGGCAGCCGCCTTGTCCGTGATCGGCTACGAGTTCGGCAGCGACTGGGGCAAGGTGTCGAAGAACTTCTCCCACGCGAGCGACGCGCTTGCGGTGCTGGTAGTGCTGATGCTGATCGGCCTCATCGTGCACAAGGCGCGCGAGGTGCGCAAGGAGCGGCGGGCCGACGAGTCAGCCAGTGGCGCTGCCGCAGTGCCGCGCCTCGCCGGCGAGGCGCGGCCAGGTGGCCTGACCGGGGACTCGCAGCCCGGATCCGCAGCCGCGGCGCCGGGCAAGCCGCACAGCCACCGCCGGAACGGCGGGTCCTGAGCTGAGCTCAGCCGGCCCGCGGGAACCGGCCTGGCACCACACGGCTGTGGTGTACCAGGTCTACCTGCGCAGCTTCGCTGACGGCACCGGGGACGGCATCGGCGACCTGGCTGGCCTGGCGGCTCGCCTGCCGTACTTGCGTGACCTGGGCGTCGACGCGATCTGGATCAATCCCTGGTACCGCTCGCCGATGGCCGACGGTGGCTACGACGTGGCTGACTACCGGGATATCGACCCGGTCTTCGGCACGTTGCGGCAAGCGGAGGCGCTCATCGCGGCCGCTCACGCCGAGCACCTGAGGGTCATCCTCGACATGGTGCCGAATCACTGCTCGCAGCAGCACCCCTGGTTCACCGCGGCCCTCGCGGCCAGCCGCGGCTCGGCTGAGCGGGCCAGGTTCTGGTTCCGCCCCGGCCGGGGTGCCTCGGGCGAGCTGCCGCCCAACGACTGGACGTCGATGTTCGGCGGTGGCGCCTGGACGCGGATCACGGAGCCGGACGGCAGGCCCGGCGAGTGGTACCTGCACCTGTACGCGCCCGAGCAGCCGGACCTCAACTGGGAAAATCCTGACGTCCGGGCCGAGTTCGAGGATGTGCTGCGATTCTGGCTGGACCGCGGCGCGGACGGGTTCCGCATCGATGTGGCCGACTTCCTGGTCAAGGATCCGGAGCTGCCGAACGTTGCCGGGCTTCCGGCCGGTGCCCGCAAGCCGTGGGAAGACCAGGACGGGCTGCACGACATTTACCGCTCCTGGCGGCAGCTGATCGAGTCCTACCCCGGGGACCGCGTTCTCGTTGGCGAGATGTGGCTCAAGCCGCTGACCCGGCTCCGCCCCTACCTGGCCGGGGATCAGCTGCACACGGCGTTCAACTTCGACTTCCTCGGCGCGCCATGGGACGCGGCCGCCCTGCGTCAGGTCATCGACACCACGCTGGGCAGCATCGGCGCCGCCGCACCGTGGGTGCTGTCTAACCACGATGTGACCAGGCACCTGACCAGGTACGGGCGCGCCCGCACGGGAACGGACTGGCAGCCCGATCCCGGAACCGCGGACCTGGCTCTCGGTACCCGGCGGGCCAGGGCCGCGGTCATGCTCTCGCTGGCACTGCCCGGAACCTCGTACCTGTATCAGGGCGAGGAGCTAGGCCTGTGGGAGGTCGAAGATCTCCCCGATGAGCTCATTGCCGATCCGATCTTCAAGCGCACCGGGTACCGGATTCGCGGCAGGGACGGCTGCCGGGTACCGCTGCCCTGGCAGGGCGACGCGCCCGGCTTCGGATTCGGCCCGGTCGGCGGAGCGGCGCCATGGCTGCCGCAGCCGCCGGCCTGGCAACAGCTAGCCGAAGCCCGGCAGGCCCGCGACCCCGCCTCCGTGCTGACCCTGTACCGCACCGCGCTGCAGTTGCGAGCGGCGCGCGAGAACCTCGACGACGACAGGCTGACGTGGATGACCGCGCCAGAGGGCGTGCTGGCGTTCAGCCGCCCGGGCCGGTTCGCCTGCCTGGTCAACATCTCGCCCGCGCCGGTGCCGCTTCCGCCCGATGCCAGCGTGCTGCTCGCCAGCGGACCGCTCGACGACGGCAAACTGCCGTCGGACACCGCAGCCTGGCTGCGGACTCCGGTCGACTACGCCTCGGGCGATCAGCTGACCAGCGCCTGGTAGACCATCTGCCGAAGCTGCGGCCGGATCGGGTAAGCGCTGGACGGCAGCAACTGAGTGAAGAAGGTCGCCGTCACTTGCTCGGCCGGGTCAACCCAGAACGTGGTCGAAGCTGCCCCGCCCCAGTTGAATTCGCCAGCTGAGCCGAGCGACTTGGTCGCCAGCGGGTCGATGACGACGGCGAAACCAAGGCCGAAACCGACGCCGGCGAACACGGTCTCGGCGTACAGCGGCCGCCCGAACGTCTCCAGGTCCGCGCCGCCGGGCAGATGATTGCTCGCCATGTAAGCGACGGTGCGGGGGCTGAGCAGCCGGATGCCGTCAAGTTCGCCGGCCGGGCTGTCCGGGCGGTGCAGCAGCATCTGAGTGAACCGGTTGTAGTCGCCTGCCGAGGACACCAGCCCGCCGCCACCGCTCAGGTAGGCCGGCTGCTTCAGGGCCGCGTTGCCCATCGCATCCATCCGGGTCGCAGTCCCGTCCTCCGGGTTTCGGGTGTACAGCGCGGCCAGCCGGGGCTGATCGTCCGGGCCGGCGAAGAAGGCGGAGTCGGTCATGCCGAGCGGACCGAAGATCCGGCTGGCGAAGAACTCGTCCAGTTGCTGGCCGGACACGACCTCGACGACCCGGCCGAGAACGTCGGTCGCAACCGAGTAGCTCCACTCGCTGCCAGGCTGGAAGAGCAACGGCATCGAGGCGAACTCGTCACAGATGGCGGCCAGGTCGGCGCCGCGCGGCGAACCCCACTCGAATCCGCGCGCCCGGTAGATCGCGTCTACCGGGTGATTGCGCATGAAACCGTAGGTCAGGCCTGAGGTGTGGCTCAGCAGGTGCCAGATGCGGATCGGCTCGGTCGCGGGCACTGTCTTGTAGCTGAGGTCGCTGCCGCCAGTGAACACCCGCACGTCCCGGAACGACGGGATGTAGCGGTAGACCGGGTCGGTCAGCTCGAAGCCGCCTTCTTCGTACAGCATCATCGCCGCGACCGAGGTGATCGGCTTGGTCATCGAGTAGATCCGCCACAAGGTGTCCGGCTCGACCGGCAGTCCCGCTTCGATATCCCGCTGCCCGTAGCTGGAGACGTGCGCGAGCTTGCCGTGCCGGGCCACCGTGATCAGCCAGCCGGCCAGCTTGCGTTCATCAACGTAGCGGGCGAAGTGCTTGTCGATCCGGTCCAGCCGCTTTGAGTCGAATCCGACTTCAGCCGCCTCGACTTCGACCTGCAGTCCGCCCATCTATCGCTCCGCTCCGGTTACTTCGCGCTCAGAAAGTTCAACCCGATCCTGCCAATCAGAACCGGGCTCGGTCTAGTCCGCAGGCCGATGGTTATCGTCGGGGCGTTGGAGCGGAAGGAGCGATGCCATGAGCTTGACGCCGACACCCGCAGGATTTACCGCCAACTGGCTCGGCCAGCGGATCGTCTTCGCCGACGGCGGGCTAAGCCAGCTCGCCGCTGAGGCGGAGCTGGCCGGAGCTACCCGCATACTCCTCATCGCGGGGCGGTCGGGCGAGGTAACCGACCGCGCAGCCGGATTGCTGGCCGGCCGTCTGGCGGGCCGGTTCGGTAGCGTGCGGCAGCACGTGCCGGGTGAGCTCGCCGCCGCGGTGGCCACCGAGGCGTGGCGAGTCCGGGCCGACTGGATCGTCAGCATCGGCGGAGGCAGCGCGACCGGGCTAGCCAAAATCTGCGCGCTGGAAACAGGGCTGCCGGTACTGGCTGTTCCCACGACGTATGCAGGCTCGGAGATGACGCCGGTCTGGGGTCGCACCGATGGCACCGTGAAGCGAACCGGCCGGGACATCCGCGTGTTGCCGCGCACTGTCATTTACGATCCGCTGCTACTCGCCGGGATGCCGCCCGAGATTGCCGGGCCGAGCGGCATGAACGCGCTCGCGCACTGCGTCGAGGCGCTCTACGCACCGGCCGCGGATCCGCTGACCAGCATGTCTGCCTGCGGCGCCGCACGACTGATCGCCACGGCGCTGCCCGCCGTATGCGCGGCACCGGACGCGGATTCGGTGCGCGCGCTGCTCTGGGCGTCGTGCCTGGCTGGCCGCGCGTTCGGCACCGTCGGCGGCTCGCTGCACCATAGCCTCTGCCACCTGCTCGGCGGGTTCGCCGCGCTGCCGCATGCGCCGACGCACGCGGTCGTACTGCCGCAGGTGGTGGCGTTCCTGGCACCGGCGCTCGGGCCTGAGCTGGGCTGGCTGGCGGATGCACTAGGCACTTCGGCTGACGACGTCGCCGGGGCGATCTGGGATCTCGGCACGACTGCGAGGACTCCGGCCGGTCTCCGCGCCCTCGGACTGCCTGAGGACAGTCTGCCGGTGATCGCGGACGCACTGGCCGAGCGCAACCCAGGCAGCCCGCGTCCGCTCGACCGCGCCGATGCGCTTGCGCTGGTGACCGCCGCATGGCTCGGCAACCGGCCAGCCCCGACCAGATCGGGCCCAGGCGCATCCGCCGGTGCCGCCGCATCCCCGAGCACGACTCCGGCTTCGAGCCCGGCCGCCGCCGACCCGATGACAGCGGAAGCCCTGACCCGGACAGTTCTCGACCGGCTGCAGGCGACGCCCGACGCCCGGCTACGGCGGATTATGACGTCGCTCATCCGCTCGCTGCACGGCTTCGTGACCGACGTGACGCTCAGCCGGGACGAATGGCTGTCAGCGATCCAGTTCCTCACCGCGACCGGCCAGATTTCTGATGAGCGGCGGCAGGAGTTCATCCTGTTGTCGGACACTCTCGGCGTCTCGATGCTGGTCGACCTGCTCGCCGGGCCGTCCAGCGCGGGCACGGCCGGCGCAGCCACCGAATCCACCGTGCTCGGCCCGTTCTACGTGCCGGGCAGCCCGGAACGCGGCTACGGCTCGTCGATCGCCGAGCGCCCGTCCGGCGAGCCTGCGTGGGTCACCGGCCGGGTGACCGACGTCGATGGCAACCCGATTGCGGGCGCCACGCTCGATGTCTGGCAGAACGCCGACGACATGCTCTACGCGGCGCAGAACCCGGACTCGCCACCAGCCAACCTGCGCGGGGTGTTCCGCACCCGCCCCGACGGCAGCTACGCCTTTCTCGGCGTCCGGCCCACCGACTACCCCATTCCTGCCGACGGCCCGGTCGGCCGGCTGCTGGCCAGCACCGGACGGCACCCGTGGCGGCCGGCGCACATCCACGTCATCGTCAGCGCGCCCGGCTACCACAGCGTCGCAACGCACATCTTCGACTCTGGCAGCGAGTACCTGGCGACCGATGCGGTCTTCGCGGTCAAGTCCAGCCTGGTGCGCGACTTCGAACGCCATGAGCCAGGCCCTGCCGGCGCAGCCGTGCCGGAGGGCATCCCGCCCGGTCAGGCGTGGTACTCCCTCCGGCACGACTTCCGGCTCAGCCGGGCCGCCGGACCGGCCGACGCGCCACCCATCGGCGCGGCTGACGCGCCGCCGGCTACTCGGCCCTGAGCGCAGTAGCGGTCTTCGAACGCGCCGCCCAGCTTGCGGGCAGGAACGCGCCTGCCGCCGCGATGACCAGCCCAGACAGGGCCAGCAGGACGATCCCGGCGGGCCGGTAGACGGCCAGGAAGCTCGCCGGGAGCCCGGTATACGCAGCCCGCGCCATCGCGTTCGCTATCGCGGTGTGCAACGCCATGCCCACCGGGATCGCGATCACCGCAGCCACCACGGCCGGCGCGACCATCCAGCACAGCACCATCGCGATCGTCTGCCGCGGCGTCATCCCGACCGCCTTGAACACCCCGAGGTCGTGCACCCGCTCCCTGGTGGCGAGCAGCACGGTGTTCAGTACGCCGAGGCCGGCCACCACCGCCATCATCAGCGTCAGCATCGCGATGAGCGAGTCCGCGATCAGGTAGAACTGCCCCTGGCCAGGGCCGGACACCCAGTAATTCGCGCCGAGGGCGCTATTCAGCT
>Ga0335074_10011548_pt1 | contig 12346 bp, 7 predicted proteins | sample Lox_Sample_23_FD_206715 | JGI IMG/M metagenome (GOLD analysis project Ga0335074, IMG submission 206715) | Soil microbial communities from Loxahatchee National Wildlife Refuge, Florida, United States - Lox_Sample_2.3 | ecosystem: Environmental > Terrestrial > Soil > Wetlands | place: USA: Florida...
GTGGCGACTCCCGGGGCGGAGGCTGCGGCGGCCCGCGCGGCGCTCGCCTCCTTCAGGGAGTGCACGTGCCCGTAGAGCTTCGCCGTGTGGTCGGTTACCTCCACCCTGACATGCCGCGCGTCCACCTCGGCCTCGCGCTTGAAGGCGTCCTCGATGGCCTCTTCGACCCGCCCTGGCTGCACCGGCGGGGTGACGTTGATGAGGTCCGCCACGCCCACTACGCCGCGGATCTGGCGGACCATCCGCTCGACTTCACGGCGCTGGAATGCGTACGTGACCGTCCCCTCGAGCGTTACCCAGCCGTCTTCCACCTTGGCCCGGACCTGGCCTTGCGGGATCTGGACGTTGTTGTCCAGGACGTGGGCGATCGCCGTGGCGATCTCGCCGTCATCCCGCGGCGTGCCGGGCAGCTGGACCTTCAGGTCGTTGGCGACGGCCTTGACGCCGTAGACGCGCTCGGCGGCGCGCTCGGCGGCGAGCTTCTCGGCGTAGGAGGGCGTGTGCCCGGTCAGGGTCACGGCTCCGTCCTTGACCGCCACGCCGATGGCATCCGGCTCAGATACCTGGTAATCCCACTGGAGCTCGCGTATGACATCGTCTCTGATCTCGGAATCGGTTTTCATCGGCTGCCTCCGTTGGTGGGGTGCCTGCGCCATTGCCACGATGCCGCGGTGCGCGATCTGGCCACATCACCCATCTGGACGGGTTCGCGGGGTACGTCGGCCCGCCCCGCCCGGGCCGACGCCCCCGCCGTCGCGGCCTGGCGGCGGTCGGTGAACGTGTGCTGACGCTCAACAGCGCCAGGGGTTGAGCATCGACCCGCCGATCGCCTGCCACGCACGGAACATCACCAGTCAGCGCTGGCCCGGCGCGAGGCTGCACAGCGGCGAGCTGACGGTGAATACCACCGGACCGGCCTGGAATGTCCTGCGGCGCCCGATGCGGTCGCCGTGAAGCCGGCCAGGATCAGGAAACTGGCCAGGACCAGGGTGTAAGCGTCGACCGTCCGCTGCAATCGCCAGGACGAGCCAGCGGCGCCTGTGGGTGAGCGACTGTCCCACGCTCTGTAGCCCTTAGCCCCAGACCTTTAAGTTCACCTTGGTGAGCGGTTCCGCGACGGCCTCGAGGGATTTGCCTTCGGCGTTGACGCCGAAGGCCAGCTCGACCAGCCCGCCGATGATCATGATGGCACCGCCGACGAGGTAGCCGATGGCGAGGTTGGCGCGGTTGGTGCCGGCTCCGATGAGGAAGCCGTAGAAGGCGGGGCCGACCGCCCCGAAGATCTGGGCCAGGGCGAAGAAGACGGCAAGGGCCTCGGCCCGGATCTCTATGGGGAAGATCTCGCTGACGGTGAGATATCCGGCGCTGGCGCCGGCGGAGGCGAAAAAGAAGATCACGATCCAGATGAAGGTCTGCCCTGCGGCGCTCAGCACCCCGGCAGCGAACAGCCAGGCACTGAAGGCCAGCAGGGCGCCGGACAGCAGATACGTGCCGGAGATCATCTTCTTGCGCCCGACGCTGTCGAACAGCTGGCCCAGAAGCAGCGGGCCGGCCAGGTTACCGACCGCGAACGCCAGGCCGTACAGCGGAACCGAGTTGTTGCTGACGTGGTAGAACTTGGTGAGAACCAGCGCGTACGTGAAGAAGATCGCGTTGTACAGAAACGACTGGGTGATCATCAGCGTGGCGCCGAGAACCGCGCGCTTGGGGTAGCGGCGGAACGCCACTCGCAGCAGCGTCAGGTAGCCGTACCGCTTCTCGGGCACGATCACGATGGCGGCACTGTCCGGGACCGGGTCGAGGCGCTGGCCGTCCCGCAAGGCGGCTTGCTCGATGCGGCGCATCGCTGCTTCGGCCTCGTCCTGCCGGCCGTGGGTGATGAGCCAACGGGGGCTTTCCGGCAGGTTGCGCCGGACAACCAGGATCACGATGGCCAGCGCGGGTCCGACCAGGAACGCGATGCGCCAGCCCTCGCTGGTGCGGAACGTGCTGAGGATCAGGAAGGTTGCCAGGGTGCCGATGACCGCGCCGAGCCAGTAGGTGCCGTTGATCCAGACATCGGTGCGGCCCCGGTAGCGCGCGGGCATCATCTCGTCGATCGCCGAGTTGATCGCCGAGTACTCGCCGCCGATGCCCATGCCGGCGATGACCCGGGTCGCGTACAGGTAGACGATCCAGCCGGTGCCCCTCGGGGTCAAGGCCGTCAGGGCGGTGCCGACCAGATAGATGGCGAGGGTCCACATGAACAGGTTGCGCCGCCCCAGCTGGTCGGACAGCCTCCCGAACACCAGGGCCCCGATCACCTCGCCGACCAGGTAGACAGTGCCGATGGAGGCGGCCTGGGTGGTAGTCAGGTGCAGCGTGCCGGGCTGGGTGAGCTTGCTGGTTACCGAGCTGGCGATCGTGACCGACAGGCCGTCCAGTATCCAGGCGGTTCCCAGCCCGAGGACCAAGCGGGTGTGGAACGGGGACCAGCGCAGCCGGTCCAGGCGTGCCGGGATCGTGCTGCGGATCGGCTGGTCTTGTCGCTGGGCAACGGTGGTCATGCTGGGACCTCCCCCTGGCCAGGCCTTGGTCGGGTGCTTCGCCCCCTCAGGCTCCGTGTCACCAGCCTTCGGGGGAGCCTGGGTCGGCTGTATCCCCGAAGTCATTAGAAATTAACGGGCTGCACCGGCGCGGGTGCGACGCGCTACTAGCCCCTGTCACGCTTGGGGCCAGCCACTCCACGTCCCGCTCCCAGGAGCCGGAAGCGTCTTGTCGAAGGCGTTGACGTCGAAGGAAGGTTTAGGTCGGATGTCCCGGCCCCTGAGACCCGGGTGGGTCGGCCTCGCTGACCGTGACCCGGGCCAGCTCCACCCGCGAGGAGATGGCAAGCTTGCGGAAGACCTGGCGCAGGTGGAACGCGACCGTGTGCACGCTGATGAACATCTGGTCGGCGACCTGCTGGTTGGTAAAACCCTCGGAGACCAGCTCCGACACCGCCATTTCGGTGCCGGTGAGGCTGAGCCAGCCGGTGGCCGGCCTGTCCGCGACGGCCCAGTGCCGCCGCCGCACGCCCAGCCTGCGCAGCCTTCTGCGGGCCCGTGCCACATCACGCGCGGCCCCTGTGGCCTCGTAGCCCTCGATCGCCTGATCGAGCCGGGCTATGGCCTCGCGGTGGCGGGCGGCCGCTGCCAGAAGCACACCGAGATCCTCGGCGGCCGAGGCGCGGGCCCACGGGTCAGGGTGCTCGGCGGCGGCGTGCTCGAGACGCGCCGCATCCTGGTCGATGAGCCCGCCCGCGTGCGCGGAGGAGACCGCGGCCACGCGAAGCTGCGGGCTGCCCCGGGCGATCTCGTCGGCGGCCGCCGCGGCCGCTCCGGCCCGGTCCGGGTCACCCGCTGCCAGGGCCGTGCGGACCAGCCAGGCCGCGCAGGCAGGATCGCACATGAGCAGGAACCGGTGGGCCGGGAGCCCGGCGTAGACGCCAGCCAGCATGTCGAGCGCTGCACGGGCACCGTGGCGTGCTTCCTCGACCTGGGCTGTCACGACCAGGTCCCAGGTGTCGGGGTAGGCGTCTCCGAGATCGGAGCGCGATGCCTGCGGACTCTGCATCTGCCGCGCGGCGGCGTTCAGGTCACCGCGACGAAGGGCCACGGTCGCCAGAACGGCCTCTGCTCCCGAGCCATGCAGACCGCCCCCCAGAGCGCTCGCCATGCTCAGGTGGGCCTGGGCCTCTGCGGTGGCATCATCGAGCCGGCCCGCGGCCAGCGACATGCGCGCGCGCAGCACGGCCGGGCTCGCCGACCACCCCGGGCGCCCAAGTGGGCTGGCCTGATCGGCGGCCGCCCGCAGCAGGGTTCGCGCCTCCTCGATTTGCCGTAGGTCCACGAGCCGGGACGCCAGAAACAAGCGGGACTGAGTCTGCCGCGCATCCGGCGGCTGGGCCGCCGTCCTGCGGACCGCCTCGGCCGACAGATCCATGGCCTCGGCCAGCCGGCCCTGGTCCCACATAATTACGGCCTGGGCCAGCAGCGCCATGACCACCACGTCCGCCCGTTCCTGCTGCGACTCCGCCAGGACCGTTTCGGCCAGGCTGCCCGCCATCTGTCTGTCACGCAATCCGGTCAGGCCCTCCAGCAACGCGAGCCTGGCGTCCGCGCGAAGCCCGCCCGGCAGCTCGGGCTGGGCCAGCACCCGCATGGCCTCGTTCAGCGCCTCGGTGACCTGCCCGCTCATCCACAAGGCGGACGACAGCGTGCACCTCAGCCTGGCGCTGACCGTGTCCGACAGCGGCATCGCCAGCACCGAGGAGGCCAGTTCGGTCGCCTCTCCGAGCCGCCCCGCGGTCATCAGCGCCTCAGCGGCGGTCAGTGAGCGGTCGATCAGTTGTGGATCTCCCGGCGGAGTCAGATCGAGGGCGCGGGCGGCGAGTTTGGCGGCAATGGCGGGTGATGAGGCACGAGTCTCTGCGGCGGCCCGGTCGAGCCCGGCCAGCGCGCCCGGGTCGCCACTGTGGGCCGCGCTCAGCAGGTGCGCGGCTGCCGACGTCGCGGAGTCGCCGCGTCGGAGCAGCATCTCCCCGATCTGGCGGTGCAGGGCCTGTCGCACAGGCAGCGGCAGCGATTCCGAGACTGCCTGCCACACCATCTCACGCCGGAAAGCCAGCGAGTCCTGGTTCGCTACCAGCATCCCTGCGGCGAGCGTCTCATCCACGGCGGGCAGCAGCGCGGCCGGGGAGCTACCCAGCAGGACAGCCACGTCCTCAAGGCGGAACGACCGGCCGAGCACCGCGGCGGTCTCCAGGAACTGCCGCGCCGCGCCGCCGAGTCGGTCGACCCGGTAACCGACCGCTGCCTGGATACGTCCGGGCACGTGCGCTGATCTGAGCCGGGCCCGGCCAGCCGTGACGACTACGGCGTCCTCCTCTATCAGCCCCCGGACCAGCTCAGCCAGCAGCATCGGATTGCCGGCAGCGCCCGCAGCCAGGATGAGCAGGCCCGGATCGGGCAGCGCGCCCAGCCCATCGGTGATCATTTCGGCCACCGCGTCGTCGTCGAGCGGCTGCAGGCTGATGCGGGCGGCGCCTTCGCTCTCGAGCAGGTCGAATAGCAACTCAGCGTCGTTATCCCCGTCCCGTGCACCCCGGGCCAGGATCCAGGCCAGCGGATACGACGCGAGCTGCCAGGGCAGGGTGCGGAGGGCGTGCAGGGTAGCAGGGTCGGCCCAGTGCAGATCGTCCAGGCTGACCAGAAGCGGGCGGACGGCGACCCGCTTCTCGAGTTGCGTCCGCAGGAACTCGATCAGCCTTACCGGCAGATCAGCCTGGCCCGCACCCGCGTCGCTGGCCAGGGCGGCGGATGACTCGCCCAGGGCCACGAGTACCGGGCCCAGCGGCATGAACCGGCTGAGCTCGTCGGCGCTGGCCGCCGCGACCGACACGCCTTCGGCGTTCGCGGCGATCACGGCCTGCGAGAGCAGCCTCGACTTGCCCACCCCGAGTTCTCCCTCGATGAGCAGCGTGCCACCGTGGCCCTTCGCAGCTCCTCGAACCAGCTCGAGGACGGCCCCCACCTCGGGCTCGCGCCCGCGTATGACCCCGGCCTCCAGCCGGGCACTGCCGAGATCTGTCTCGTCTCCCCGCGCGTCAGGCAGATCGGTCATCGGGGGAATCTTCTCTTTAGTCGCCCGAGCAGGCGGTAGAGGTCAAAGCCATCCTTCAGCACCGGGACACGCCGCACCTCACGGCCCAGCCCCCCACTGCCGCCGTCACTTCAGACTAGTCCCCGATCGCGGCGGGAGGCAGGACCTCCGATGTAAAGGTGTTGTAGATCTTTCTGCCCAGGTCCGCGCAGGTCGCGCGGCCTGCACCACGACCGGCGACTACGCGACGGGTAAGCTGGCCGAGGCCGAAGTCGTGCGCAGGCACCCCTTTGGGCGATCGGCGAGTCCTTGGTCCCGGGGTACCCGGGAAGGGCCAGCGGGAGGTCCGGCCCTCCCCGGGTAAGATCGCGCCTGCGTATCGATCAGAACGCCGCCCGCGCGCGCGGGAATGCCCGCTGCGGCGTCGGAGCAATGACGATCTGCGGCTGGCGGCGATGCCCCAGGAGCAGGCCGAGGACGAGGCCCAGCACCAGGCCGCCGACGGCCGGGGCGGCCTGCTTCGCCACGGGCTTCATAACCGTGCTCACCAGGTCCAGGGACTCCGCCGCCTGCGACGACGCGGTCTGCGGTGCCGCGGCGAGTTCCGCCGCAGCCGCGGTGGCTCCCGCTGGCGGCCGTGCCGATGTGCGGTCGTCCGGTGCGACGTTGCCCGCGTCCTCCCCGCTCACCTTGCTGGCCAGGCACGCGGCGAACTGCTCGGTGAGCTTGGACGCTATGTCGGCCATTACGCCGCGGCCGAACTGGGCCTGCCTTCCGCTGATCTCCAGCGTGGTGCCCACCGTGACGTGCGTGGACGAGCCCTGCTCGGACATCTGGACCTCTACGGTCGCCGACGCGCTGCCGCTGCCCCGGGTTTCCCGGCCGGTCGCGTCGAGAACGAAGCGGTGCGCGGATTCGTCGTTGGCGACGAAGCGGGCCGTCCCCGCGTAGCTCGCGGTGATCGGGCCCACCTTGACCTTCACGCGGCCGGCCACCTCGTCATCCTCCACGCGGTCAACCGTCGCGCCGGGGATGCATGGCGCGATCCCCTTCACGTCGAGCAGCGTCTTCCACACCTCGGACACGGGCGCGAGAACCGTGAACTCGTTCTGCAACTCCATGAACTCACCTCCGAATCGAGCGCTCCGGCTGAACGCGGCCCGGGTGGTGCGGTCGCCAGCGCACGGCTAGATCCCTGCTGCTGACGCGACCGCGTCCTGGGTCAGGACCCGGGCGAGGTGCTGGCGGTAATCGGCCTGCCCGCTGAGGTCGCTCGTCGGGCTGGTCCCCTCGGCGGCTAGCTCGGCCGCCTCCGCAACCGCACCGGCCGTGGCGGCCGCTCCGGCCAGTGCCGCGTCCGTGGCCGATGCCCGCAGCGGCGTGGAGCCCATGTTGGTGAGGCCGACGCGTGCCTCCTCGATCACGTCGCCGGAACGGCGCACCAGCGCGGCCACCCCCACGATGGCCCAGGCCTGGGCGACACGCTGGAACTTCTCATAGCGGTACCCCCACCCGCTGCCAGTGCCCAGCTTGGGTACCCGGACCTCGACAAGTACCTCGGTAGGTTGCAGCGCGGTCTGCAGGTAGTCGACGAAGAACTCTGACGCGGGTATCTCGCGCCGCCCGTCTGTCCCCGCCGCCACCATGGTGGCGCCGAACGCGAGCGCCACGGCGGGCAGGTCGCCGGCCGGATCCGCGTGCGAGAGCGCCCCGCCGAAGGTGCCGCGGTGCCGAACCTGGGGATCCGCGACCGTCGAGGTGGCCTCGCCGAGCAAACCGCAGTACCGCTGCACCAGGTCCGAGGTCATCACCTCGTAGTGCGTGGTCATGCCGCCGATCACCAGCGCGTCGCCGTCATCGCGGATGCCCCACATCCCCGCGGTCCGGCTCAGGTCCACCACCAAGTCTGGATAGGCCAGCCGGAGCCGGAGAATCGGCAGCAGGCTCTGCCCGCCCGCAAGAAGCTTCGCGTTGTCGTTCCCGCCGAGCGCGGTTACCGCCTCGTCGACCGTTCGGGCCCGCACGCAGTCGAACTGTGCCGGGATCACTGGTCACCCCCGTGAATGGCCCGCCATACCCGCTCCGGCGTACACGGCATGGGCACGTCGGTAACTCCGTAGGGCCGCAGCGCGTCCACCACCGCGTTCACTACGGCCGGGGTGGACGCGATGGTCCCGGCCTCCCCGGCCCCCTTCGCGCCGAGCGGGTTAGTAGTGGCCGGAGTCTCGGTGCGGTCGGTTACATAAGGGGGGACATCAGCGGCGGGCGGCACCAGGTAGTCGACCAGCGAGCCGGTGACCAGGTTCCCCCCGCCGTCGTACACCGCCTGCTCATAGAGGGCCTGGGCCAGGCCCTGGGCCACTCCGCCGTGAATCTGCCCCTCGACAATCATCGGGTTGACTGCCCTGCCAACATCGTCGACGGCCACGTACGACCGTATCTTCACGAACCCGGTCCGGGTATCCCTCTCGGCGGCGCAGAGGTGGGTGCCGTGCGGGTAGGAGAACGCGTCCGGGTCAAAGGTGGCCTCGGCCGTGAGCACCGGATCGGCTCCCCGGGGCAGGTCGTGCGCGGTGAACGCCGCCACCGCGACGTCCCGGATGTCGGCCGCGGCATCTGGATCCCCGCGCACCGAGAACCGGCCGTCCGCGAACTCCAGGTCGTCCGGGCTGGCTTCGAGGAGGTGCCCGGCGACCCTGCGTGCGGCGGTGACGACCTTCTGCGCAGCCTCCGCCACCGCCGTGCCCCCGAGCACCAGCGAGCGCGAGCCATAGGTGTCCAGCCCCCAGGCGGCGACCTCGGTGTCGCCGTGGAGGATGTCGACATCGTCGAACGGCACCCCCATGGCGTCGGCGACGATCTGGCTGAACGTGGTGACATGGCCCTGGCCGTGCGGCGAGGTGCCGACGATGGCCTCCACCCGGCCGGTGGGCAGCAGGCGCACGGTGGCTGTCTCCCAGCCGCCGGCGCTGTAACCGTGCTCGCCGAACCAGCGAGATGGCGCCAGGCTGGCCATCTCGGTGTAGGTGGACACCCCGATCCCGAGCTGCGCCCGGTCCTGGCGCTGCCGCCGTTCAGCCTGCTCGCGCCGAAGGCCGTCATAGTCAAATAGCTCGGTGGCCCGCTCGGTAGCCGCCTCGTAGTGGCCGCTGTCATAGGTCAGCCCAGAGATGGTCGTGTACGGGAACTCAGAGTGCCGGATCCAGTTGCGTTGTCGCAGTTCCAGCGGGTCCATGCCGAGCTCGGCGGCGAGCTCGTCCATGATCCGCTCGATGGCGAACGTCGCCTCCGGGCGTCCGGCGCCCCGGTAGGAGTCGGTCGGGGTCTTGGTCGTGAACACTCCCTGGCAGAAGAAGTCGTGGCCTTCGAACTTGTAGATGCCGGGGTATACATAGCGCCCGAGCAGCGGGACCGCGGGCGTGAGCAGCTGCAGGTAGGCACCCATGTCGGAGGTGAGGGCGACCTTGAGCCCGAGCACCCGACCGTCACGGGTAGCGGCGATCTCGATGTCCTGGATCATGTCGCGCCCGTGAGTGGTGGCCTGGAAGTCCTCGCCCCGCGAGGCGGTCCACTTCACTGGTCGGCCCAGTCTGCGGGCGACCGCCAATGCGATGGCCTCCTCGGCGTAGACGTTGAGCTTCCCGCCGAACGCGCCGCCGACGTCAGGCGCGATCACGCGCAGCTTGTGCTCGGGAATGCCGCACATCGTCGACATCAGGATCCGCACGAAGTGCGGGACCTGCGTCGATGACCACAACGTGAATTCCTGGGTGGCCGGGACCGGCTCGGCCATGACCGCGCGGGGTTCCATCGCCGCCGGCATGACCCTTTGCTGGAGGAACCGGCGCGACACAACGGTGTCGGCGCGGCCCTTGGCCGCCTCGTAGTCACCCGCGGTGAACCCCCAGGTGAAGGCCCGGTTGGTCCCCTTGTCCGCGTGCACCAGCGCCGCCGCATCGTCGAGCGCGGTTTCCATGTCAATGACCGGGGGCAGGTGCTCGTAGTCGGTGCCGACCGCGTCCAGCGCGTCCGCGGCCTGGTAAGCGTTCTCGGCGACCACCACGGCCACCGCGTCACCGAGATACCGGACCTCGCGGGTCGCCACCGGAAGGTGATCGGGGACGATGAGGTCGTCGCTGACATGCCACGCCGTCGGCAGCGAGCCGTACTCCCCGGCGAGGTCGGCACCGGTGAACGCCGCGACCACGCCGGGCTGCTCCAGGGTGGCTGAGACGTCAGCCCGCGTAATGCGGGCGTGGGCCATGGGGCTTCGCGCGATGGCCATGTGCAGCAGGCCGGGAACCGCGAGGTTGTCGGTCCACCGGGCCTGGCCGGTGATGATGCGCAGGTCCTCCTTACGGCGGAGCGGCTGCCCTACGATCCGGGTGGGCGCCGGGCCTGTCTGGGTACTCACGAGCGGTACCTTTCGCCTGGCCGCGGCTGATCGGATGACAGCGTCGCATCGGGTCCCGAGGACTCGATATCGCGCATGATTGAGTCTTCCGGGCGGTCACGGCCGGGCTCCTCCGGGTGGCCAGGCGGGGCCGCCTGCGGCGGAACGGCCGCCGTAGCTCGCAGGTCGGCGGCTGCGGCTCGCACCGCCTTGACAATGTTGTGGTAGCCGGTGCAGCGGCAAAGGTTCCCTTCGAGCCCGTCCCGTACCTGCTGCTGCGAGGGATCGGGATTCTCGAGCAGCAGGTCCACGGCCGACATGATCATGCCGGCGGTACAGTAACCGCACTGGAGAGCGTGGTTCTCCCGGAACGCCTTCTGCACCGGGTGCAGGCCGCCGTCGGCCAGGCCCTGCACGGTCGTGATGTCCGATCCGTCAGCCTGGATCGCCAGAACCGTACAGCTCTTGACGCTCAAGCCGTCCAGCAGGACCGTGCACGCACCGCAGTTCGATGTGTCGCAGCCGATCACCGTCCCCGTCCGGCCCAGCGAGCCACGCAGATAGTGGACGAGGAGCAGCCGGGGCGCTACATCTTCCTCGTGCGGGACACCGTCCACGGTGGTCCTTATCAGCACCACGGAGCCCTCCTGATACCTGAGCACCATTGCCGTCCAGCGTTGGTCAACCCGGAGCCGGCGCGCATCCCCAAGACGGGTAGGAGGGCGCTGCCGAGATCACCGCCGCCCGCCCGAGCACATGGCGGCCGGACCGTTGTTCAGCGCGGCCGGACCCGCGTGGATACGCGATCGTGTGAGGTGGGCCCGTCAGTGCTGATGACACGGTGCTGTCACTATGACTGCACAACCAACTCCGTCCGCGGCGAGTCCGCCGCCCCCGCAGCATCAGCCATATCCAGGCACCACGGCGGAGATGACCCCGGAGCCGGCGGACGAGATGCGCAATTACGTCGGCCGCGGCCTGCTCGATGATCGCCGAGCCCTCGTTACCGGCGGCGACTCAGGCATCGGCCGCGCCGTCGCTGTCGCTTTCTCCAAGGAGGGCGCCGACCTTAGCCGCGCCGTCGAGGAGTACGCCCTGGTCTTCATCTCCGTCTGCAAGGCGTAGCGCCCCGACCATCGCGGCGGCTGATGCCTATCGCAACGACTGGGACAAAGACGCGCCATTGCGTGGAGACGATTTCAGCTCGCTCGATCCTGGTCTCAGGGCCGTGCCCGCGTGTCGGCGGGCCGGCCCCTGACCCTGGCGCCTGCTTCCGCGGTTACGCGGCCGGAGCGGACGGCCGCGACCAGCGCCTGGTGATCGCGGGCGACCTGGTCGGCGTATGAGGCGGCGAACGCGGAGACCGCCTCGTCGAACTTGGTGCTCCGGCCCAGGTAGCCAGAGATCATAGCGGCGTCGCCCGAACGCGCGTGGGCCCTTGCCAGGGTCCGGCCGCAGACCCGGGCGTAGCTCGCGAACCCGGTCAGCGTCATGACCTCGAGGTTCACCGATCCCTTCATGTCCCGGAACTGCCGGACGTAGTAGTCGTGACCGCGGTAGCTGGTCCAGCCGAGGAACATGTCGCTTGCCGCCTGCATCAGCCGCTGGCCGGTCACGACGCGCTGGCCCTGGTGCCCGAACTCCGGCATGCCGGCCTGCGGCGGGTGCACCGGGCTCATCGCCTCCTTGAGCTGGAGGAAGACCGGCGAGCGCGCGTCGGCGTCGGCGAGCAGACTGAGGTAGCAGCGGGTTCCCACGCTGCCCACGCCCACGACCTTGCGGGCGGTGTCCAGGACCGTGTAGCGCTCCAGGAGCCGGCGGCGCTCAGGTGGCAGCGACTGGGCATAGTCCGCGATGATCGTCGCCCCGTCGAACGTCTCGGGGTCGACGTGACTGATCAGCGGCGGGTCGTCGATGATCTTCCGCGTGCCGTTGACCACCCGGGTCAGCTTGGGCAGCGCACGCAGGCTCGTGCGCTGCCGGACCTTGGCCACCCGCAGCTGCCGCTTCAGGTCGTCGGCGCGCTCCTCCCGCGCGATGGCGAGCACCGTGGCCACATCGACGCGGTCGTACCAGACCTCCAGCGGCCCCATGGTCCCCAGCTCGGACATTCGCGTGCGGTAGGCCCGCGTCGCCGCGCGGGCGATCGCCGTGGCTTTGGCCTGGCCGAGGGCCAGATTCCGGCCTGCGACGACCACGCTCGCGGCCAGCCGCTTCACGTCCCACTCCCAGGGGCCGGGCAGGGTCTCGTCGAAGTCGTTAACGTCGAAGACCAGGTTGCGCTCGGGCGTGCCGAACACGCCGAAATTGCCCAGGTGCGCATCGCCGCAG
>Ga0335074_10011550_pt1 | contig 12345 bp, 9 predicted proteins | sample Lox_Sample_23_FD_206715 | JGI IMG/M metagenome (GOLD analysis project Ga0335074, IMG submission 206715) | Soil microbial communities from Loxahatchee National Wildlife Refuge, Florida, United States - Lox_Sample_2.3 | ecosystem: Environmental > Terrestrial > Soil > Wetlands | place: USA: Florida...
ACGCATTACGACAGCATCATCCGCGCCTATCGCGACCCGAAAACTCCCGACGCGCCGATGCCGGGCGCCAACAACTCGGCCTCCGGTGTCGCGCTGTTGTTGGAGACCGCTCGCGCGCTCGTCGCTGGCGGCTCACCGCCGCGGCGCGGCGTCGATTTCGTGTTCTTCGATGGCGAGGAAGGGCCGCTGTCACTCGGCGCCGGCGACCCCAACTGGCACGCTCTCGGCTCGCCGTATTTCGTTCAGCGCATCAGGGCGTTCTACCCGGGCGAGCCGCCGAGATGGGCGGCGATCTTCGATATGGTGTGCTGGCGCGAGTTGAAGCTGTACCAGGAAACATCGTCCCTCGCCTACGCCAAACCCGAGGTCGCGAAATTCTGGAATATCGGCTGGGATGTCGATCCGCGGGTCTTCAAGCTCGGCAAGACGGTCGGCCCGATCAGCGACGATCACACGGCGCTGGGCGAGGCCGGGATCCCTGCCTTCCTGACGATCGATTTCGACTATGACCCGTGGTTCAACACTACGCAGGATACGCTCGACAAATGCTCCGCCGATAAGCTCATGGTTGTGGGCAAGACCCTCGTGAGGTTTCTATACAGCGAGTGAGTCGGGCGCATGACGAGGGCTCCCATCATCTCTGGCCGTGCCGTTGCTTCATGGCGCTTGCGCGCCGCGGACATCCGCCCCCGATTGTGAGCGAAGGACCCTGCTCCCCAACATTTAAGGGGCCTAGCTGTTGCAGCTAAGCCCCTTATTTGATTGGTGGTCCATCCGGGACTTAGAACAGAACCTTTGGGTTGCGGTTGTCGTGATACCAAATGAGCCCGCGAAATCAGTCGTTTAGGAAACCGCTTTCCCTCGGCGCGGAGGCACACTTCGCCTTCCGCCGAGGTCCACAATCATCCCTTCGCAACCCTTATAGCGTTGCCGAATGCGGTCTCCTAGTCCGCGCGATTGTCGGATTCAAGGCGTTGGTGAACCGTAAGTCATGTTGAAGATCGTATCGGCCAGCCAGCGGCTGAAGCCGGGATTGTCCTGGTACTGTTTGAACAGCTCGGTGTCGTCTTTCATCAGGCCGACGATAACCCTGGCGAGCGCCTTGTCGTGCTCGATCCTGGCGTTCTGCTTATCTGAGTTTTGTTTGGCGTTCCGATAGGCCGAGTCGGCCGCAACTCGTTCGGGTATTTCCTGCGTGATAAGTCGGCGAACCCGGTCGCTGTCTTGCCATTCGATGTTCCCGAATTGGTCGTTGAACACCTGCAGTATGTTGGACAGGCGATCTAGTTCGGGTTCCGGCCGCTCTCCACCACCGCCGACCGGGACTGGATCAATCTCAGCATCGGTGTCGGCGAGTTGGATTTCTTGGGCCGCCCGCTTCTCGACGCGGTAGCTATCCATGTCAATGGCTTCGAGTATGCCGCGCGAAAGATCGTCTTCTTTCGGAGCCGGCAATTTCGGGATCAAAAAGGTCAGGAAGGTTGAAAGCTTCTCCCAAGATGCATCCGTGTACGGTAGTACCGACACGAGGAAGCTATAGGTCCGCACAAACGCTTTGGCCTTGCCCTTGAAATCGACCTGAGCGTCTTCGGCCAGCGTCTCTTTGTACGTGCCGACGCACACGTCCAAGATCGGGTCGAGCCGATCACGGTCAGCACCCCTCAAGTATAGCTCGACCAACTCATCGACTTGCGGTTGATCGTAAATCTGGTGGGTATCGAGATCGCTCTTAAGGTCGTGCAGTTTGTTCGGGTCGGTTTCGTCACTGAGGATCGTAGTGCGATAATAATCCTGGAAAGCCTCGCGGATCGTGTCTGTGTCGTTCATGAAGTCGAGTACGAACACGTCGTGCTTTTGCGGATGGCCTCGGTTCAGGCGGGAGAGTGTCTGTACCGCCTTTATCCCCGATAGCTGCTTGTCCACGTACATGGTGTGGAGAAGAGGCTGATCATAACCGGTCTGGAACTTGTCCGCGCAGACCAGAAACCGATATGGCTCTTCCTCGAACCGATCTGCGATATCTTTCGCTGGGAAGGTATTCAGGATCGCTTCGCTGACCTTGGCCCCGCCATACTCGTGCTCGCCCGAAAACGCGACGATGGCGCGGTAAGGACTTTTGCGCTCGATGAGGTACGCACTGATCGCACGGAAATAGGTGATCGCACGCTCGATCCCGGAGGTCACGACCATCGCTCGTGCCTGACCGCCGATCTTCTTCAACGCGATAACCTGCTCGTGGAAATGATCGACCATGATCTCAGCTTTGAGCCGGATGGCGTGCTCGTGGCTCTCGACATATCTGCGCAGCTTCTTCTTCGCCCGCTTCGCATCGAACTCCGGATCATCGGCTGTGGTTTTGACCAGCCGGTAATAACTGTCGACCGTGGTGTAGCTTGCAAGCACGTCCAGGATGAAGCCTTCCTGGATGGCCTGCTTCATCGTGTAGCTGTGGAACGGCTCGTGCTCCACCTTGTCGCCGGCTGAAACGGGTTTGCCAAAAATCTCCAGCGTTTTGGGTTTCGGCGTCGCCGTGAACGCGAAGTAGCTCGCGTTGGGAAGCAGTCTGCGAGCTTCCATGATGCGGTTGATAAGGTCTTCGGTGTCGTGCTCTTCCTCGTCTACGACAACCCTCGAGAGCGCACGGTTCAAAGCCGTCGTCGCCTTACCGCCTTGGCTCGAATGCGCTTCATCTATGATGATTGCGAAGCGGCGGTCGCGATGTTCGTTCCCAATATCGTCGAGAATGAAGGGGAACTTCTGAACCGTGGTGATGATGATCTTCTTCCCGCCCTGAATGAACTGGCGAAGATCGCCCGAGCGGTCAGCATGTCCTATGGTCGCTCCAACCTGAGCAAATTGCTTGATCGTATCGCGAATCTGGTCGTCCAGAATGATCCGGTCAGTCACGACCACGATGGAGTCGAAAACCGGTTGTCCGTCGCGAAACAGACCGACTAGCTGATGCGCGAGCCACGCAATCGAGTTCGATTTCCCCGATCCCGCTGAGTGCTGGATGAGGTATCGCTGGCCGGCTCCGTGATCCCCGGCATCGGCCAGCAGCTTGCGCACAACGTCGAGTTGGTGGAACCGGGGAAATATCTGGTCGCGCCTGACCTTGCCGGTCTTGCGGTTCTTGATTTGAACGATCTGCGCGTACTTCTCCAAGATTTCGGTAAGACCTCGCGGTGCGAGGATTTGCTTCCAGAGATAGTCTGTCTTGATCCCGTCTGGGTTCGGCGGATTACCTGCGCCATCGTTCCAGCCCTTGTTGAAGGGAAGGAACCACGAGGCTTTGCCCTGGAGGCGGGTGCAGAAGCGGACCTCGCTGTCGTCTACGGCGATATGGGCAATACATCTGCCGAACTCGAACAGCTTCTCGCGAGGATCACGATCTCGTTTGTACTGCTCGACGGCATCTTCGACGGTTTGTTTCGTTAGGCTGTTTTTGAGCTCAAAAGTGGCAATCGGCAGCCCGTTGATGAACAGCGCTAGGTCTAGCGCCCTCTTGGTCTCGTCGTGGCTATACCGCAACTGGCGGGTCACGGAGAAACGGTTCAGCGCGAACCGCCGGACAGCCTCGGCATTGCCGGGCGTCGGGGACCCGTAGAACAGCGTGATGTCGGACGGCCCGTGTTTGAGGCCCTTGCGGAGCACGTCGACAATGCCCCGCTTTCCGATCTCGCCCTGAAGTCGCGCGAGAAACTTCTGCCGGGTCGGGCCGTCAGTGCCGAGGTCGAGCTGCTCGACTAGCTTTGGCTGAGTTGCCTGGAGAAAGGCCGTGAGTTGGGCCAAATCGACGGTCCAGGCACGGTCGTAATCATTCGGGTTCCCGAGCAGCCAATTGTGGAGCCCAACATACGGCTCCGGTTCTTCGGAAAAACCCGATCCGGCCGGTGCGACGGCCGACCGAGTGGTCATCTGTTCGACGATAAGGGCTTCGAGCCCTTTTTCGGTGGTATCGGTGGTCATGCCACCGCGAGCCAGTCCTTGGCCGCCAGTACATCGAGCGCGATACCAATCTGGCGCGGCGAAAACCGCCGCTTGCGGTCACTCCAGGCGTAGGTCTTCGCCACGACCTCGTCCCGGTTTTTGGCTGAGAGTTGCCGTACCACCCAATGCACTGTCGCCAGCAGCTCAAGGCCGAACGGGGTCTCAAACCCGGCTACGAGGTCTGCTACTCGGTCAAACCGCCGGCGCGTGTCAGCGTGATCCCGCAGGTAATGTTCCGCCTCACCGACTGCGCCGGGCACGAGTTCAAGTTGCTTCTCGGGATCGTCGCCACCGTCCGCGTAGCCGGAAACAAAGTGCCCTTCGATCCGCCGGAGGACATGACTCAGGTTCTCAGCGTAGGGACCATACGGTCCCTGGACGTATTGGAGTCGAAGAGGTTGTCCTGCCTCTTGCATGAAGTAGAGGAGCTTGTGGACCTCCAGCAGCGTGACAAACGGGTCCATTACCCCGCCGAGATAGCGATGCATCAACCCGACGAGCGCGGCTCGGCCAGGCGTCATATCCGGGGCCGTCTGGGTCCGCGCCATGACCTTCGGATCGGGCGCGCCCGTGGGCTCGTAGACGATGATCTCCACGTCATTGAAGCCGCGCAGCGCCGCCTCGATACGCTCGCGTACATCGTGCCAATACAGGCCACCCAACCCGCTGCCAAGCGGCGGAATGGCAATGGAGTGGATCTCCCGCTCGCGAATCTCCCGCGCCAAGGCGACGAGGCCGGCGTCGATGTCCTCCATCCGACTTTTGCCGCGCCAATGCCGCTTCGTCGGGAAGTTGATGATGTACTTTGGGTTTCCGAGCGTGTCGGTCTTGAACACGAACATCCGGCCGGGCTGCACTTCGCCCCGTTTGCAAGCCGCTGCGTAGGCTTTGAAGTTGGCTGGATATGCATTCTTGAACTGCAGCGCGATGCCGCGCCCCATGATGCCGACGCAGTTGACCGTGTTGACCAGCGCCTCCGCGTCCGTCGTCAGGATATCGCCCGTTCGATATTCGATCATGTCGGCGCTCCCCAGCTAATAGTACCAGTCCTGCCGAATCTCGACCACCGGTCGATGTGCGGCTCCCTGGATCGCGATCTGGGCTCGTTGGCCAACGGTTCGGTCGTAGACGCCGATCCGGTCGACGAGATGCCAGGGGAATGTGTCATGGACCAGAAACTCAGCCTGCTTGCCTTCCTTGATGTCCGCCGGTCGGAAATCTCTCGCAGCCACCGCGTCCCAATTAACCTCGCCCAATTCGGCGACGCTCGCACGGAATTGCGTGTAGGTGGCCCCAGCGTTCGATAGCGAGAACGCCCAGCGTCGTCCCTCTGCGCCGGCCCATGCCACGACCCGGTTGAGGTCGACCTCCAGATGCACAATCGGTTGCTGGCCTCCCTGGTATGCCAGCTCGGGATTGTTCGCGCAGTGGATAACGTACAACATAATCGACCTGGGACAAAAGTAGAACGGCACATAATCGCCCACATACGTGTGGGGGTGGGGGTGGACTGGAAGGGTCAGCCGGCGTTGTTTGATGGTGCTCATCCCGATGACCGTTCCGCCGCCGGCGCGCGCCACAATCCTGCGGTCGCACCATAAGGCTCCGTCCGCAATGATCGACGGCAGCCGGTCCACATGCGCGATGTGGTAGATTTTCGGCTGGGTCGGCTGCGGCATGGTCAGGCCGCCGCCTCCTCCGGCTCGAAGTCCTCGCTTTCGCTATCCTCGAATTGGTCGGCCTCGCCCTCTGTTCCAAGCGGCTCGAAACTTTCGATTTGCTCGGGTAAAGAGGCCGCCGCCTCGTGCACGTCGAGCACACCTGTTACAACGTCGGCGATCAGGCGGGCGCGGAACTCACGCAGATGCTCTGTGTATCGCGCGATGGAACTCGAAAGCCGCTTTTCGAGCATGATGATCTCGACGAGGCGAGCCTGCTGAGATTGGGGCGGGATAGGCACCTTTTCTTTTCTGAGACTACGGATATTCAAAGGTCGATTTCGGCCGGCCGCGCCTCTCGAATGCTCGTCGAGCATGAGCTGGCCAAGCTCCGTCCGCAGGAATGACGCAAGGTAGGTGGTTTGTAGAATCCCTTCTTTGCCTCGGAGAATATGGTAGCGATGGCTCGCGACACAGCCATCCTCGTCGGGACCGGCGAGGGCAATCGCCCCCTCCCAGGCAAATTGCCCGCTTAGGATCAAATCGCCATCTTCGATCCAAAAGAACGAGGAATCTCCGAGGTCATCGCCTCTGGTCAAAGGCTTGCGGAAGATACCTCTGCCTCGATTGAACAATCCAACCGATGTGTAGGTCTCGGCGCTGTCGCGGACTATCGGCCGGAGAATGAGATCGGTCACGACATCTAGGCGAATCGGCCGCGTTCCCGGCGTGGATACGACCTCATGGGTTAGGACATCGCGCTGTTCAGCTGCCAGCTTCAGAGCGTTCTGCTTGGCGCGGATTAGCTTCGCCGTCTGTGCGCCGTGCCAATCCAAGAACCTGACGATCAGCCGTTGTTCTTCGAGGGGAGGGTACGGCGACGGCATCTGCTTGAATGAATCCCAATACAGGCGGTTCCTGTCGGGCACGATGCCGCGCGAAAACACATCGACTTCCCGCATATAGGCGGCGGTACGAAACAGATAGCCGTAATAAGCGCTATTCGTTTCCGGGTACGGCCTCGCCACGATGTATGCCGGGCTGACGAGGCCATCGGCCGGGGCAACGCCGACCGCGCCCTGCCACATGCGCATCATGTTGTAAGCAAGGTCGCCCCGTACCGCGCGCTGGTATTTCGCGCGGTCGCCCATCTGCTGCTTACGGCCGCCGTCGCCCAGGTCGCGGACGCGGACGCCGCGCCCGATTGACACTTCCAGAATAGGCAACTCAGGAAATCCGGTCTCGCGGCGCAGAGCGAACAGGCGACCATTTCGCCTTACCTCCCAATGTACCGGAATACCGCCAAGCCAGGGCAGTTCTGTCGGTCTTACATCGGGATAGGCGCGCAGCCCTTCGATCATCATTCGGCCCCGATGATCTCGGCCAGCAGCCCGCCGGCCTCGCGTTCCAACGCCACAATGTCGGCTCGGATCGCATCCAGACTTCGCAACGGCTGAGGCTTATAGAAGTAGCGCGTGAAGCTGATCTCGTAGCCGATCTCAGTCTTTTCCGGGTCGACCCAGGCGTCAGGAGCGTGCGGCAGGACCTCCCGGCGGATGAATGCTTCAATCCCTCCGGGTTCCTTCAGCGGCACCGACTCTGTATCGCGCAGATCGCTATCTGGCTCATATTCGACGACACACGGCCTACCCCGGATCGTCATTGGGAGGAGGCCATGCAGCGGATCGGCGCTCGTCCTGCCGGGTTGGTGGATGCGGCGGATAACCGGTATTCCGTCCTCTTTGATCCGGCCCTCTTCCTTCAGCTCTCTAATCTCTTTCGCCGTATAGACCCGGTCGGCTTCAATGCCGGCCGCGCGGAGCGGACGCTCGACCGTCACCTTCCAGTAGCCGAACTCGTCATTATCGAAGATGCGCGATTGCTCGGTTTCCTCAAACGCCAGGAAGGCCGTGACGATGCGGTCGATATGCTCTTCCGCCAGTTCGCAATTCTTCTTGCCGAGGTTCTTCCGGAGCGGCCTGAACCATGCGGTTGCGTCGATGAGCTGGACCTTGCCGCGCCGGTGGTCCGGCTTCCGATTGGTTATCACCCAGACATACGTGGCGATACCGGTGTTGTAGAACATGTTCATCGGCAGGGCGATGATCGCCTCAAGCCAATCGTTTTCGATAATCCAACGTCGGACGTTGCTCTCGCCTTGACCGGCGTCTCCGGTGAACAGCGAAGAGCCGTTGTGTACCTCAGCGATCCGGCTGCCGAGCTTGGTTCCCGACTTCATTTTCGACAGCAGGTTCGTAAGGAACATCATCTGCCCGTCGCTCGACCGGGTAACGAGGCTGTACTCCGGGTCGCCGTCATGCTCGATAACGAAGCGCTGATCGCGAACGCCGGACTTTCCGCCCATCCGCTCCAGATCGCTCTTCCAGCTCTTCCCGTAGGGCGGGTTTGACAGCATGAAATCGAACTCGCGCGACGGGAATGCGTCGTTGGATAACGTTGACCATTCCGGGCCGCCGACCAAATTGTCGGCCGCCTCGCCTTCACCTTTGAGCAGGAAGTCCGCCTTGGCGATGGCGTAGGTCTCGGAGTTGATCTCCTGACCGTATAGGTGTGTGGCCACCTCCTTGCCGTGAGCCGCCGCGAGCTCTCGAAGGGTCTCCTCGGCGACCGTCAACATCCCCCCGGTGCCGCACGCACCGTCATAGAGCAGGTAGGTGCCGGACTCGATCTCGTCGGCGATGGGCCTCATGGCGAGCTGCGCCATCAGCTTGACCGCGTCGCGCGGCGTCCAGTGCTCGCCGGCCTCCTCGTTGTTCTCCTCGTTGAAGCGGCGGACCAGCTCCTCGAAGATTGTGCCCATCGCATGGTTGTCGAGCCCCGGCAGCCGGATCGACCCGTCCGAGTTTTTGACCGGGTCCGGACTCAGGTTGATCGAGCGATCAAGCAGCTTCTCAATCAGGTTGCCGAGTGCGTCGGCGCGGGACAAGCGCGGGATTTGATTGCGGAACTCGAATGAGTCGAGAATTTCCTGCACGTTCGGGGAAAAGCCGTCCAGGTACGCCTCAAAATCGGCCCGGAGCTGCTGTTGGCTGGCTCGGGCGCGCAAATCGCGCAGGCTGAATGGCGAGGTATTGTAGAAGGCTTGGCCGGCGGCCTGCCGGAGCGCTACGTCCTGGTTCGTGATGCCGGCCTTGTCGAGCGTGGCCTTCATGTCGATGACCGCCTGCTTCGTCGGCTCCAGCACCGCATCCAGGCGACGAAGGACAACCATCGGCAGGATCACGTCTCTGTACTTACCCCGGACGTACAGGTCGCGAAGCACGTCGTCGGCGATACCCCAAATGAAATTCGTGATCCAGTTGAGATCGCCGTCGCTCATTCCCACCCCACTACGCCCGGATCGGTGCATCAACCATCCGCAGACCCTAGCTTAATCGTCTTCTCGCAGCCGAAGCACTCGACATCCGAGTGCATCGAGACATTGGAGAAGGAAGGCAGCCGAAAAACTACCTCGGACCAGCTTGTTCGAGACGGTCTTCTCCGTCTCTGACGCGCCCATCGCGGCGAGGCGCTCGACCAGTTCTTTTTGACTTACATTCCGTCGTGCCAGCTCTGCACGTAAGAGACCGCGAGCACGGTCTTGCCACTCCTGTGACGGGCGAGCCGTTTCCACGATTTTCGTCCTTAATCTACGGATATGTGGATTTTTGTTCACAAACGTCGCTTGCGTCCATTGACATCTTCGGGAGTCCACGATAATGTGGATTTATCCTCGATAATGTGGAGATGGATATGGATACCCGTTTTGGCAACCGCCGTGATCGGCAACAGACGCGGCGAATCCTCGCCGCGTTTCGCATCAGATGTCGCGACCTCGCCCGATTGTCCTTCTCGGAGGACATCGATCCCATCGGCGTACAGCCCCGCCGGCTGCTCGTCTTCTCGCGACCCGCGTTCGAGAGGGGGCGGCATTGAAGGGGCCGACCACACTGATGGACGTGGCACTCGCCAGTCGCCAGAACGGCCATGCTGGAGCCGATCAATGTCGCTGTCCGCTATGCCTGACCGTGCTCCCCCCGGACAAGTACGCTGCGATCATTGGCTCACAAAAGGCGCACGATGACGAAGTCAGACGGAAGGCCGAGGAGCAGTTCGCCTCCAAGGAAGCGGTGATCCGTCGAGAGATGGCCGCTAAAGCCGCCGCCGATGCCGCAGCCAAAATCGAGCGTGTCGAAAAAGCGCGAAAGGCCGCAGAGCGAGCCGTGAAGGTCGCCAAGGCCACCTTCGAGGCAACGCTGAAAGAGCGCCTGGAAACCGAGGCGGAAGCTGCGGCCAAGGCTCGGGTCGAGGCCGTGAACGCGGTGACCGGCAAGTTCTTCGGCGAAAATCTGCGCCTCCAGGAACGTGTGCTCGAACTCCAGCGCATGCTGGAGAAAAAGACAGCCAATGAGCTGGGTGACGCGGGCGAGGCCGACACGTACAGCCTACTCGTTGCAGAATTCGGCGGCGAAGGCGCGGATGAGCTGACCCGGACTGCCAAGGGTGCCAATGGCGCGGACATTGAGCACCGGGTTTTCAGCCACGGTGAATGCGTAGGAAGCCTGCTCGTCGAGGTCAAGAACGTTCGCCGCTGGTCGAATGCGTGGGTGCCGAAGCTGCGCCAGGACATGATCCATTATGGTGCCGGTCACGGCGTCATTGTCACGGCCACCTTCCCCGCTGACGAACATCAGTTGGCCATTCGGGACGGCATCGTTATCACGTCGCCGGCTCGCGCAATCGCGGTCATTCATATCCTCCGCCGCGCGATCATCCAGTTCCACACGTTGAAGCTGAGCAACGCCGACCGTGACGAGAAGACGGCTCGGCTTTACGAACTGCTGATCTCTGATCGTGCCGGAGAACGGTGGCGGCGGATTTCGTCCGCGACGACCGATCTCGTCGAGATCGAGACTGCCGACGCCGCGCATCAGCTGCGGACGCGGGACAAGCGTCTGACGAAGGTCCGCACCATCATCGCCGTCCACGATGAGTTCGTCGGCGATATCGATGCGATATTGCGTGGCGAAGCAGGAGACGTGCTGTGAGGCCCGGTATCGGCAGGCGCAGCGGCGACCTCGCTACGCTATGGCAAAACCCGCTACTGCGTGCCCGGTTCGAGCAGTGTCGAGCCGCGCAGACCGAGTTCCAGGAGCGGCGGAAGATCGATGCCTTTTGGGCGCGAGTGGACAAGTCAGGTGGCCACGAGGCGTGTTGGCTATGGCGCGGCACCATCGGCGGCGAAGGCTACGGGGTCTACCGCTATGAGGGCCAGCACCTCGCCCACCGCATCGCCTACAGCCTCACTCATGGTCCGCTGGAGAAGGACGTGAAGGTCCGGCATGGCGACCGGTGTCCCCGCCATTGCGTCAATCCTGGTCATCTCCGGATCGGTTCGCAGGCCGAGAACATGGCGGACAAGCGCCGGCAAGACCGAGCGCGTGGCGGGCCTCGATTTGGCCGCGCCGAACTCAACAACCGTGCACGGTACTGCCGGACACAGGTCGTCATCGCGTGGGAGATGCGTGCCGAGGGCTACACGCTCAGAGACATCTCCGTCATCACGGGCATCACCTACCGGAGCCTCGGGAACATCCTCTATGGCCACACGTGGGCCGGCGAGTGGTCCCAGACCCATGCGATAGACGCATGCCAGAATTGCGCCGAGTAGGCGTCATGGCTCGCCGCAACCTCGGATTCAGGTGCACCGAGACACCAAACATCCCATCAACTGGCACTCCTTACCCGTATCGCTCCGGGGTTGTCAGAAAACGAGTCACGAGATGGTCTTGGACACCCGTGGGGTGTTTAATTCCGGGCATCGACCGAGTGCGGGTCTGGGCGACACAACCCTGTTGGATTGATGCGCATGAAACCCATCCGTATCACCACAGGTACGAGACATTTGGGTCAGGGACATCTGCCAGCGAACCCCAGACTAGACATACCGAGACGTGTCAGGCGGGGGGCGTCCAAACCTATCGTGTGCTCCATAGCATCCTGTTGTCGCAAATCGTCTTTCTGACGTTTGTCTGTAGACGGTTCGGGGTAGTAGACCCCATCGGATGTAGCCGAATTACGTCAGACTCCTGCACACCCCAACTACCGATCTCGGAGACTGTATACCTAGCTCGGGTGTGCAACGAATACGAACCCCCCACCCCGACCACACTTGAGACCGTACCCCCTATACCAACAGAGGGTATTGGGTTGCGTCTGGATGTCGATATCCCAGTCTTTGATGAGAGATATGAAGGGGTATCTGCTACACGCGAAATAATATACCGGGTAGAGAGCGAAAATACCGAATTCAGAGCGCGCCCGTTATTGCCAATCGGCTCACCAATATCACTGAATGGTCGAGCAAAAGGGGCTTGTACTCTGGCCTGTCATGGCTCACCAAGTACCCGACGAGGAGATCGGGACGATGGCTGAGCACAAGGATCAATTGGTCAACCCGGTTGGCAAAGAGAAGAAGCGGTCAGAGGTCGCCAATGATAACGAGGCGACTCCTAACTTGATGCGGCTCCCAACGGCGGGCGAGGCAAGCCAACGCGCGGCGCTGGCAAGCGACGTGACTGCCGGCGACCAAAACGGTGCGGTTGAGGCAGTTCGAGTGCCAGCCAACGACAACGACATCCTCGTCTCGGATGACCTTCCACGACCGCTCCCCATAGCGGTTGGGGAAGCCAACGTC
>Ga0335074_10011551_pt1 | contig 12344 bp, 10 predicted proteins | sample Lox_Sample_23_FD_206715 | JGI IMG/M metagenome (GOLD analysis project Ga0335074, IMG submission 206715) | Soil microbial communities from Loxahatchee National Wildlife Refuge, Florida, United States - Lox_Sample_2.3 | ecosystem: Environmental > Terrestrial > Soil > Wetlands | place: USA...
TCGCCGCGGTCCCTCAAGCAATACCTCTGCGCATTCGACGCCGGCATCCGAGCCGAGGCGTTCTTCGGGGACCCGGCGATTCGCGGCAAGTACTACTACGCACCAGGACTCAAAGGTTTCAACTTCGAGCGTCGCACGATGGCATTTCGCGAGGCGGTCGAGGCCGTCCTCGAGGCGGTCGAGCATCCCGACGCGCGCTCGGTGTACGTGGGCTCCGTACCCACCGCGGAGGCGCTGCCGGGCTTTGCCGCCGCGAACCCGATGCCGCTTCTCCCCGGGGCCGCAGGCCCGCGAATATGGCTGGGGACCGCCTCCGATGTCTCGAGCCATTACGACACCTTCGACAATCTCGCCTGCGTCATCGCGGGCGAGCGCCGCTTCACGCTCTATTCGCCGGAGCTCATCGGAAAGCTCTACATGGGTCCGATCGACAACACGATGGCGGGGTCGCCCGTGAGTCTTGCCGCTTCCTCGCCGGAAGAGTCGCGCTCTCAGTTTCCGCTATTCGAGGAGATTCGCGAGCAGGCGCTCATCGCTGAACTCGGCCCGGGCGACGCGCTCTATCTGCCCAAGCTCTGGTGGCACGGAGTCGAAGCGACCGCGAGTTTCAACGGGCTCGTCAATTACTGGTGGGACGCCTTCAGCGCCGGCCCCGACGCACCTTACACGAGTCTGCTCCTCGCCATGATCGCGATCGCGGAGCGGCCCGCCGTGGAGCGCCAGGCCTGGAGAGCGTTCTTCGATCACTTCGTCTTTCGCACCGGCGGACATCCGCTTGCGCACCTGCCTCCCGAGCAGCACGGGATCCTCGGGCCCCTCAAGCCCGACAACTATTCCAGACTGCGCGCACGCATCCTGCGTTTGCTGAGAGCCTTGTGAATCGCACCCATTCATTCGCCGTGCCGACCGGGCACGGCAGAACGAGCGCCCGCTCAGTTTGGTGGCAGCCCGTACGCGCCGGAACGGCCTGAGCTCAGTACTTGCAATGCCGTGCGATCAGGCTCTCCGCGAGCTCCTGCTTGCCGGATCGCGGCGCCGGATCGAATCCCTTCTGCGTCGCGAGATCCGCGAGACCTGCGAGATCGAGCCCGCCGCTCGTGATGCGCTGGCCGAGCTCGCCGCTCCAGCCGCGGTAGCGCTCCTCGCGCAAGCGCGCGAGCTTGCCGTCGGTCACGATGTCCGCGGCGGCGAGTAGCGCACGCGCTAGCGTGTCCAGGCCTCCGATGTGCGCGAGGTACAGATCGGCGGGATCGACGGACTGTCGGCGCAGCTTCGCATCGAAATTGAAGCCTCCCGTCGCGAAGCCGTTGTCGATGACGAGCTGGATCAGCGCCGGCGCCAGTTCCTGGGCGTTGTTCGGGAATTGGTCCGTGTCCCAGCCGTTGCGCGGGTCGCCTCGGTTGATATCGATGGAACCGAAAATTCCGTATGCACGCGCGGCAGCGACCTCATGCTCGAAGTCGAGGCCCGCGAGAGTTGCGTGGTTGACCTCGATGTTGACCTTCACCTCCTGCGCGAGCCCGTAGCGCTGCAGGAACGCGAACACCGCCGCGACGTCACGGTCGTACTGGTGTTTGGTTGGCTCGAAGGGTTTCGGCTCGACGAGGATGGTTCCCTTGAAGCCGATGCGATGCTTGTGCTCCACCACCATGGAGAGGAAGCGGCCGTACTGATCGAGCTCCCGCTTGAGATCGGTGTGCAGCAGCGAGTCGTAGCCCTCGCGCCCGCCCCACAGTACGTAGTTGGCACCTGCGAGCCGATGCGTTGCCTCGAGGCAGCAGCGCACCTGTGCCGCGGCCCACGCGAACACCTCCGGGTCGGGATTCGTCGCCGCACCGGCGGCGTAGCGCGGATGGGTGAAGAGATTGGCGGTGCCCCACAGCAACTTCACGCCCGTGGCCGCCATTTTTTTCTGCATGGCAGCCTCGATCGTTTTCAAATTCCGATCGTGCTCCTTGAGCGTCGATGCAGCGGCCATGGCATCCACGTCGTGGAAGGTGAAGTAGCGCACGCCGAGCCGGGAAAAGAAGTCGAATGCCGCCTCGAGCTTCGTATCGGCCATCGCCTGCGTCGCAGGTATGCCGAGCCACGGACGGGGAAGGGTCCCCGCACCGAAAATATCGTGCCCCGGCCAATTGAAGGAGTGCCAGTAGCACACCGCCGCGCGCAGCCAATCCTCCATGCGCCTGCCGAGCACGAGGCGGTCCTTGTCATAGGCCCGATACGCGAACTCGTTCTCCGCGTCCGGTCCTTCGTAGCGTACGGGCTCAATGCTTGAGAACAGAGTCATGCTGAGTACTCCGCGAAGAGTTCTTTGAGATTCTGGTAGAGCCGCACGAACGTACGGCGGCGGCTCGCGAGCAGCGAGGCAAGCGCGCGGTCGGGCTCGACGATGCGCTCGATCGGTGGGGCCGCGCAAACATCCTCCTCGCGCTCGCCGCCGAGCGCGAGTCGGCCGAGCCGCGCGGCACCGAGCGCTGCGCCGACCTCGCCTCCGGAGCGATAAGTGAGCGGGCGATCGAGCGCTGCGGCAATTACCTCACCCCAGTACGGCAGGCGCGCACCGCCACCGGTGACGCTGATCTCTCCGACCTCGCCACCTTTTTCCGTCAGGACGTCGAGTCCATCCGCGAAGGCGAATGCGACCCCCTCGATCACCGCGCCCGCGAGGTCCGCCGCGGTCGTGTCGTGGCGCACGCCAAAGAACACGCCGCGCGAGTGCGGATCATTATGAGGAGTGCGCTCGCCGGAAAGATAGGGCAGGAAAAAGGGCGAGTGCCGGGCCGAGCCGTGGGCGCGCGCGGAATCGACCAGCCGCGCGAGATCGGACTCGCCGGTGAGCTGTGCAACCCAGTCGAGCGCGCTCGATGCGCTCAGCATCACCGACATCTGGTGCCATCGGTTCGGCAGGCAGTGGCAGAAGGCGTGGGCTGCGCGCTCCGGATTCGGGCGAAAGCGGTCCGTCACGACGAAAAGCACTCCGGAGGTGCCGATGGAGAGGAACGCCTGACCTGGCAGAACGACGCCGAGACCGACCGCGCTCGCGGCATTGTCTCCGCCGCCCCCCGCGACGACGACGCGCGGCAGTCGAAGCTCGTCGGCGGCTGCGGCGGTCAACGATCCCGACGGACTGCTGCCCTCGATGAGCCGCGGCATCCGAGTGCGATTGAGATCGGTCGCGGCGAGCAGCACGTCCGACCAGTCGCGCCGACCGACATCGAGCCACGCCGTGCCCGAGGCATCGGACATGTCGCTCACTTTTTCGCCCGTGAGCTTGAGGCGCACGTAGTCCTTCGGCAGCAGTACGCACGATGTGCGGCGGAAGATCTCGGGCTCGTGGCGCGCGATCCAAAGAAGCTTCGGCGCCGTGAAGCCTGGCATAATGATGTTGCCGGTGATCGCGCGCGCTTGTGGAACTCGACGTTCGAGATCGACGCATTCGCGCGCCGAGCGGCCGTCATTCCAGAGGATCGCGGGTCTCAAAGGCCGGTCCTGCGCATCGAGAAGCGTCGCTCCGTGCATCTGACCGGAGAGACCGACGGATTGCACCGATGCGCGAACGTCGGCTGGCAGCGCGGCAACGGCGATACCGGTCGCGCGCCACCAACTGTCCGGGTCCTGCTCTGAGAATCCCGGTGCAGGCCGGCGCACCTCGAGCGGCGCCGCGCCCTGCGCCGCAATGACGTTGCGATGATCGACGACGACCGCCTTGACGCTCGAGGTGCCGATGTCGATCCCGAGATACACTCAACGCTCCCCCGGAGAGAGGCGGATTTCAATGCTCAGCCGCTCCCCCGGCACGAGCACGGCTGCCTCCTCGGCACCCCTCTCGAGCGCGCCCGGCGGCGCGGTTTGCGGCTCGATGCAGAAGAAGTCCCGCCCCGCGGGTGCATAGACCTGCAGACAAGAACAGCGGACGGCTCGCAGTGTCAGGCGGCGATCCGGCCACTCGAGGACAGCGAGGCCGTCCCAGCCTGCAAAACAGTGGTCGAGATTCGTGGCGCCAACCGGGCGGCGGGGCTCGAAGGCCCACTCGGGCGACGTCTCGACTTGCTCCACGGGCAGTGAGCCAGCGTCCGTCCGCCACACTCTCGGCAACCTCGCACTCATCCGGGCGTGTGCTTTGTCCGGAAAGTACGGATGCAGCCCGAGCATCGCCGGCATCGGTGTTACACCGAGATTCTCGAGGCCGAGTTCGATCGAGAGCCCCTCGTCATCGAGCACGAAGCGCTGCTCGCAGCGATATCGCCACGGCCACTCGTCCGCACCGCCGTCGAAACTCAACACGGCAGTGGAGGGCGTCGCGGTGGCGATCGACCACGGCCGGCGCCACGCCTGGCCATGGATCGGGTGCGGATCGGCGCTCCAATTACGCTCGAGCTGCACCGTGCGCCCCGCGAATTCGAAGCGGCCGTGGGCGATGCGGTTGACATACGGAACCATGGGAAAGCACGCCATCTCGAACGGGTCGTCACCGGCAGACTCGGGGGTGGGCCGCAGAATCTGGCGTTCGCCCCACGCGAAGGCGCGAACCGCTCCGCCCTGCTCCGGAGCGAGTGCGAGCTGAAAGGAGCGATGCCGGAGGGTCAGGAAGTCCACCATTCGTGTGCGATTCTCAAGCCAAGCAGGTCGGCGCCCGGGCCGAGCTTGCTTTGGACCTCCCGTGCTCAGCGGGGAAGGTCCTATGGTAGCGCTATCATGGTTTGGGGTCAATCAGTCGCGAAATTCTAGTCTGAGCGCGCGTCGGTGCGCATTCAAAGTGCCGAAGCGGCCTCAGTGCAGTCGCGCGGAGACATCTAGGGTTCGTGGGGTGGCTGCGCTTGACGCATCATGCGCCCCAAACCGCTCGTCCCCGCGAGCAGCGCGAGGACGGCGAGCTCGAGGCCGCCGAAGGCACCGTCGCCCCACGTCTGGGGGGCGGCCCTGAGCCGGGCCGACGACGGTGGGGTTCCAGAAGGCGAGGCGGGGTTGACGGTGACGGTCATCGCTGCGGACGCGGAGCGGTTCGCGCCGTCGAGGGCATCGAGCGTCACGGTCGTCGTTCCGCCGGCTCCCGCCGCGGCAGTGATCATAACGGTGCAGGTTGTGACACGGACTCCGCACCCCGACGGTGCGATCGAGATGCCGGGAGCACCTACCAAGGCGAGCCTTGCGGGAACGAGCGAGGGATTGCTGCTCGCGACTTGGAAGCGCAGGCTCCCTGTACCGCTCACCGAAAAGGCGAGAGGGGGCGTGCTCGTGCCCGCATCGATCGTGGTGTCGGGCAGAGCAGTCATCGTGGGGCCCGGAAGTATGGCGAGCGCGCTCATCGCATCGATGCGCCCGTACCCGAAAGTATTGTCCGGTACCGTCGCGCCGAGCTGTACCGCGCCGGAAGTCAATGCCTGCACGAGCTGCGGCACGGTGAGCTCCGGAAAGGCTGCGCGCAGCAGCGCAGCGACCGCACCGGCGTTGGGCACCGCTGCGGAAGTGCCGTAGAAGTTGCCGTCCGCAAAGAGAAGGCTGGCGAAGTATGTGCCCGCCGCATCGACGTTGATTCCATCGGGCGCGACGAGAACCGGCGCCTGCACGGTCGCAGGTGTAGGGAAGACAAGAGACAGAGGACCCACACTGCTGAATTTTTCGATCTGATCGCCGATTCCGTCGGCACCGTTGACCGCGCCGATGGTGATCGCGCCGAAAGCATATGCTTGAGCCGAGATGATCCCACCCGGGGTCGCGGTGGAAAGGAAGGTCAGTCCGTCACCGCCGACCCAGAGCTTGAGGAACTTGCCGGCCGACGATACATCGGGCGTCGCGACGGAGAGCGTGTAGGTACCCGCCGTGAGCGTCACGCTCGGCGAGATGACGTTGCCGTTCACACCAGCGGTCGAGAAGCACCCGGATTGGGCGGGGTCCGCATCGTTGGACCAATACACATCGAACCGGCTCACGTTTGCATTCGCCGGATCGGCCCACGCGAACACCAAGGGGAACGTGCCAGCTTGGCTCACCGTGAGCTGTTCGCTCGGTGAGCTGCCGAATTCCGCGGCGTACGTATCCGTCTGTGTGCCGCTCGAGAGGGGGCAGCTCAGCGCTGGCAGGCCCTGCGAGGCGAGAGAGACCGGCGTGTATTCGCCTTCCCAGTAGCTGCCGTTGTAATTGCCCGCGACCGTGAAGAGCGCGACCGAGGGGTTGCGCGCCAGAAGCGACTCGACGGCCTCGGTATCGGTGTTCGCGGCCGACATGAGGTCCTGCCCGAAGTAGATCATGTCGTCGACGAGAATCGTGGCACGGGCGCGGATCAGTTGCTGCATGCACGAGATGTATTCCACAAAGGTGTTCGGGCCGCAGAATGCGAGCCCTGCAGCCGGGGCGACGGCATGCACCTCTTCGAGCAGTGCAGTGCCCTCATCCGCGAGGGCGGGGCTCGACTCGCCGTTCGGCGTGAACACCTGCACGTTGGCCGGAAGCTCTCCGCGCTGTTGGATCGTCGCGAGGCTCGCGACTCCCGTCGATTGAATGCCGACGGTGACGCCCGCACCGCCGGTGTGCGTCTGCAGGACGAACTGATCGGCGCGCATGATGGCGACACCGTTATGGTCGATCGCTGAGCTGGCGGATGACTGCTGTCTGCTGCGCCCTTGCTCGGAGTGAGAAGCGGGCGGCCCGCCCGGACTGGTCGGAAGCGCCGAAACGGGCCGCGGCGCATGCGGCGGTAGCGCATAGCTCGGAAGCGTGACGCTCCTTACGAGCCCGACCCTGGCGATAGCCGCAAGGGCTGCGGGTGCGGCCCAGCCCTCGAGCACGCAGAGCGGCGGCAGATCGACTGAAGTGCCGATCGACAGACCGGCCGCGCTGAGCGCCGCTTGCGGAGCAGGCGACGAGCAATCGTAATGCACGTCGATTTGAACGCGTCCGCTCGCATCAATATGCGGGACAAAGGCAGACGAAGAAGGGGTGCCTGAAGACAGAGCGGCCGAGCTCGATGGGTTAGCTACTGAACTTGAGCTCCCGGCCGACTCGCCGTGCGTGGCGGTGTCGTAGAGTGCCAGGAGCTTTGCCGACACCAGCGCTCGCCAAGCCTCGCCTGCTTCAGCGAATGCGCACCAGCCGAAGAGCGCCCCCAAGGCAATGAGAGCCGGAACGGGACCGCCACACCGGCGATGCCTTGGCACGCCTGAACGTCTCACCGAGTCGCTCATCATCCTCGAGGCGCGGGATCGAAGCGCTGATCCGAAAAGTCGTCGCGGCTCGGGACCCGGATCACGATCGCGGCGTGATCGAGGCTCACATGACAGGCGTTGCATGCCGCGGTCAGCTGCGCGTACGCCGCCCGGAACGTCGTCGCATCGCGCGCCGTGATCGCCGCACTCACGGCCGAAAGTGGCGCTTGCGTCATGGCCGTGAACAGCTCGGCGGTTTTGGCCGTGCGGTAGACGGGAATCGTCCGTGCGATCCGCGCAAAAGCGTTGCGCAATTCATTGAGCTCGTAGGTCGCGTAGGTCCAGTTGCGAGCCTGTCCCGCAAGCCCGAGCTTGGTATGTCTCGGCTGGACCGCCATGGTCATCAGATCGCCGAAGCTCGGCACGTACGGTGCCGCAGCGGGGCTCGCAGTTGCGACGCTTGCGGCAGTCGCCGCCACCGCCGCTGCCGCCGCTGCGATGCCCGCGGCGGCGAGGCTCGCGAGCGCGAGCAAGATTCTCGGTCGGATCATCACTTCTCCCTCTAATGCGCGTTTCGAGCGCGCGTGCCACCCTCTGGCCGCCGCGCAGTCGCATCAGGCGCGCCGAGCTCAACGGGCCGTCCATGCGGCGTACGCAGATAGGCTGCTTGCCACTGCCCGTCGACGTCGTGCGGCTCGCCCGACGGGGCCTCGGATTCGAGTTGCGACCCCCGCGGAGCGAGATTCGACGCTATCGCTGTCGGCGGCCGCTTCGCCCCAGCGCTCGCGAGCCCGGAAGCGAATATTGTACAGGTGCTGCGGTCGAGGGCGGATCGGCCTGTCCCTCGAGGCTTCATCGCGGCGTGGGGGTCGATCCTCGCGGATGATCGACAGGCAAGTCAGCGCGAGCAGCAGCTGGGCGGCCGCGCCGCGAGTCGCCCTGTGCTGAGCCCCACGCCCCTTCTGCTGCCGCAGTGAGAAAGCGCGCTCGGAAGCTCTCCCAGAAGAAAGCGCCGAGATCGAACGCGAACGGCAGACGCGATGGATCGATGACCCGCGCCGCGCCTCCGGCCGGACGGCGTGGTAAGGCGTGTCCGCGACGTTCACTCGGGGGATAATAGACCGCAAGGTGTCATGGCGAACGTGAGTAGCGAAGCAAACGTTGCGGGCAAGGTCTGTCTGGTCACCGGAGCGACGCACGGGATCGGCTTTACAGCCGCTCTCGAACTCGCGCGGCTTGGCGCCATCGTGTGGGTCCACGGTCGTGATCCCGAACGCGGGCGGCGGGCAGCGGAGGACATTGCTCGCGACAGCGGCAGTCGCAACGTACGCTTCGTACAGGCCGATTTTGCAAGACTCGATGATGTCCGGCGGGTCGCCGCGGAGGTGCAGGCGAGCGCACCGCGCCTCGACGTGCTCGTCAACAATGCCGGACTCATCTGTCGGGAGCGTACGACGACGGCGGAAGGGTATGAAACGACGTTCGCTGTCAATCACCTGGCGCCCTTTTTACTCACTTTGCTCCTGCGGACGAAACTCGAGCAGTCCGCGCCGGCTCGCATCGTCGTCGTCGCCTCTGAGGCACACCGCCGCTCGCAGCTCGATTTCGACGATCTCATGATGACTCGCGGGTTCTCGCTGTTCCGGGCGTACGGTCGCTCGAAGCTCGCGAACATCCTGTTCACGCGCGCGCTCGCCAGACGGCTGGCTGGAACGGCCGTTACGGCGAACGCTCTGCATCCGGGCTTCGTGCAAACGAACCTGTTTAGCCACGGCTCGGCGCTCGCCCGGTGGGGAGCGGCGACGATCGGTCGTCTCTTCATGCGCTCACCAGAGCAGGGCGCGAAGACGACCGTGTATCTCAGCGCCTCCCCGGAAGTCGAGGGTCGCTCGGGCGGCTACTACAGCGATTGCCGGCTCATCGAGCCGAACGCGGCAGCGCTGCGGGACGAGGATGGTGAGCGGCTTTGGGAGCTCAGTGCGAAGCTCGTCGGCCTGCCTCACTCGTGAGGGTGATCGAAGAGCTCGACGAAGCCGCCGACATCCGGATCGCGGATCATCGCGACCCGGGTGCCCCCACCGCGCATCGTGACGATGCCGTCGGATACCATGCGCGCCCCGGCAGCCCTTGCGCGCGCGAGAATAGCCTCGAGCCCCTGTACCTCGAAACCGACGTAGCCGACCCCGATGTCGGTGATACGGGCCGCAGCGACGGGCTTCTTGCGGTTCTGGAACTCCACTAGCTCAAGATTGATGCGGGAACCCGGAGCAGAGTTCGCAAGCGCCGGATCAGAGCCCGATAATCGCGCCTCGAAGGCCGCCGGAAACGATTCATTGAAGAATCGCAGAATATTACCGTGGCCGCCGACTGCGGCGTCGTAGAAATCGCCATGCATCCAGGGCGACTCGGTGCTCACGAGCTTGCCGCCGAGCACATCTCCGTAGAAGGCGCGCGCCTTGGAAGAATCGAGCACGACGAGTCCTACGTGATTGACACCGGGTATCAGCGCCGGGCGTGCCGGTCGGCCACCAACGGCCGGTGATGCCGGACGTTGATCGATGATCTCGATGTCGATCCCATCGGGATCGGTGATATAGGCAATCGTGCCCTTCTTCTGACCGGGCGGTGCGATCAGCCGTCCCCCCCAGGAAAGGGCGTGCAGCATGCCGCGCGCCTGAAGCCGCGACCAAAGCGCCTCCGCGTCGGGTACGACGAGCCCGAAGTGACTCGCGCCGGGCTCCCAAGCCGTATGGTGGGAGAGATTGCGGCGCGGGATCCCCTTAAGCTCGCGTAGGTAGACGACGAAGCGGCCTCCGGAGGGCTCGTCCACGTACATTTTCGCCATGCGGGTGGTGACGCCCCGCGCGTCCCCGATTCCGTCGATGCGCTGGAAGACCTCTTCGCGGCGCCACACCGGCGGCGCAGCCGGATCGAGCTTGAAACCGAGGGCCTCGTAGAACGCGATCGATCGGTCGAGATCAGAGACACTGCGTCCCGCGAAAGCGAGTCCCACAAGACGACCCTGGCCGGCGGAACCGGTTGGCGCATCGGCTGAGGCAGCCGCAGCCGCCCCGTCCGCCGCAGCAAGTTCAGCCGCGCTGCCGGTTGCTTTGGATTTACCAGGAATCACCGCGGCAAGCGCGGCAGCCGCAAGCGCGAGCGCCATGACGGCGGATTTCGACGCGTAGACTGGTTTCATCGGTTTCCTCCCCCTCCGAGCCAACGCGATTCTACAGGTATACCTTCCGCCGCGAAGCGACTGGGGTAGGCCGAAAGCCGGACACTCGCGGAACTCGCGTCGAGGACGGGAGTCGATCCGAGTGTGGTCCGCGAACCCGGCGCGTAAGCTGTCGATCCTCGGCGTGCCGGCCGGAGAGAGTATGTGGTTCCGGGCATTCGAATTCGCACGTACGGGTCTGCCTGCGCTTGTGGCCGCTGCGGCCCTGTCAGCGGCATGCACCGCGTGCTCATCCGGTACGAGCTCCGGGAGCGCATCGAACGCCGGTACGACCGCGACGAACGCATCACCGGCAGGCGCGGCGCAGGCGAACCTTCCCCCGGGAACCGAATGGGCCGCCTGGATCAACCGCGACATCGAGCTCGCGTTGCAGGACCTGCCGCGGGCATACACCTGCGATGAGCTCTGGTACAGGTTTCACGCTATTCTGCTTGCGATCGGCGCGCGGGAATACATGTCCATAGAGTCCTACGACTGCGCTAAAGGCGGGCGCTCGCCGCGCGTGGATCTCAAATTCTTTACGCTGCGACAGGTGACCGGAGATCAGATCCGCTGGGCCAACACCCGCGCGGTGGAGAAGACGGTCGTCCTCGCGCCCGGTCAACCGACCCGGCTCGAACCTGATGACTGCGCCCTCGTCCGGCAACTCAAGGGCACACTATTCCCGTATCTCGACCTGCCGGTGACGTCGGCTCGTTTCGACTGCTCAGACCCTTCGGCGCACGATTTCGAGCTGGCAGCACGAGTGCTCAAGCAATGGCCGGAGAAGCCTAGCGCCCAGTAGGGTGAACCGGCGCGCGCCACGCGGTACGCGCAAATCTGCTCATTGCGCCGTCTGCGTTGCTCGCTCGTCGGTTCGCGCAGCAAACGCGCATTTCGACAACTTCACGCCGCGATATCGGCTCGCCCGCGTTCGGCGCATCTGGTGGGATGGCGCTCCCTGCAAATGCCGCTGGAGAGCACCATGAGCTCGAAATCGAACGCTGTGCGCCACATCGCCGCTGCGAGCATCGCCGGGGCGCTGCTACCTCAACTCGCCGCCGCGCAGTCCTCTCCTTTTCTCACCGGGGCGACCGCGCTCCAGTCGAACATCCTTGCGTGGCTCACTCCGATAGCCGTCATTCTCGTGATGGTGCTCGGCGCGATGGCGATGGCCAATCGAATGTCGTGGGGTTGGTGCATCGGGGCGATCGTCGGGATCGCGATCGCTTTCGGGGCGCCGCAGATCGTCACGTGGGTGCGCGGCATGTTCGGCGTGTGAGGCGCCTCATGAGTACACGCAATCCGGGTCTCACGGCCGATCCGCTCTTCGTCGCGGCCACGCGGCCACCGATGCGCTGGGGAGTCACGTACTCGGCCCTTCTCGCCAACCTCGTGTTCACGATGGAGGTCTTCCTCGCGACCCGAAATCTGCTCGCGCTGGGGCTCGCTCTGCCTATCCACGGGGTCTCGATGCTCCTCTGCGGGAACGATCCGCGCTGTTTCGATCTGATGCTGCTCGCGACGCGCACGAGACTGCCCGCCGCCATCGGAAATCTCCGCTATTGGCGGGCAAGCAGCTACAGCGCTCTACCGCTTGACCTGCCGGGTCGCCGCGGCGTGCGACGCGCTCGTGCAGAGGTATGGGTTTGGTCGCGCATCGCCGGGAGCGAGTCGTCGTGGGGCTGACCCGTCATGTGCCGATGCCGTCGCGGATCGCGCAGGTGCGGAGGGACATCGAGCTGGCGCAGCGCATTCCCTATACCGCGCAGGTCGCACCCGGAGTCGTGAAGACGACCTTCGGGGATTACGTGCAAATGTTCCGCCTTGCAGGGGCCAGCTTCCAGACCGCGGATGACGTCGAGCTCAACAACTGGCAAGAGCATTTGAACATTCTGTGGCGCAATGTCGCGAGTCCGCAGGTGGCGGTGTGGACGCATCTCGTGCGGCGCCGCGAGGAGATCGTCGACGAGGCGCAGAGT
>Ga0335074_10011552_pt1 | contig 12343 bp, 20 predicted proteins | sample Lox_Sample_23_FD_206715 | JGI IMG/M metagenome (GOLD analysis project Ga0335074, IMG submission 206715) | Soil microbial communities from Loxahatchee National Wildlife Refuge, Florida, United States - Lox_Sample_2.3 | ecosystem: Environmental > Terrestrial > Soil > Wetlands | place: USA...
TTCCTGCCCCCGGAGAAGGATTGGCGTGAGTATAGGATGGAACGTTGCGCTGGCCGGAATTGCCAAACCCTCCCCTACCAGACACATTATTCATATTGTCGCGTACCTGGGGGCTGCCACCGTGACCCGGCACGCGAGCTTCGGGTGTAAACGAGTTGCGACCCTCACTCTGAAAGCCTCCGCGATTGGCAGGATTTCCAGTGCCGCCCCTCCCGGACAGACTGGTACGAGGAACGCGGGCAGTCCCGCGGGAGCCGAAACCTCCCCGGTGGTTAGTAGATACACGGAGCGAGTTGCGCACCACGGGCGCGGCCGATCCGCCGCCGCCGTTGGGGTCCTCAAAATTGTGGTGAGCGTCATTGTCCAATTTCGCGCCCTTCGCCTGCGTCATTGCTGGCCACTTAGCTGCCATGGAAATCTCCTTAATCGAACGCCCTGCCGTGCTTCTTGGACTTGCCAACGTCATACCCCAAGCTATGGGCCTTGGCCCTAATTTTCGCGGTGAACGGGCTGCTGCCGCCGTGGTGCATTGCAGCTAAGCTTACCGCATGAGCGGCTTGAGAAGCGTTGTTCATGGGATAGGACCCGGTACCGGTCTTGGACGGGACGCCGCGACGAGACTTCGGAGTGGCTCGCTTGGCTGCTTCACTCATTGCCATCAGACGAACGCCTTCCCATAAGGAGCCTTGGATACTGGCGGCTTATGCTTGTGTGCCGGTAAATTCCGCGTCTTGGTGGAAGCAAAGTCCCTAAGCTGACTGGCGGACATCTTGGGGTCCCCAGCTGCGGGATGACCGGCACGCTTCCGTGCCAAAGCTGCTCCCATCAACCGTTGCTGACTTTGACTAACGGACGGCATCAGGTCACCGCTCCCATTAGTTATAATAACTCCTATCGAACCAACGGTTAGAGCCATCTTCCGTTCCGCCCGGAAACCACTGATTGTCAGATTTCTGCCCGGTGAACTTGGCGTCGAATCTTTCCATGGCACGCTTCGCAAGGCGGTCGTGTGTGGAAAGGGTGAAGAAATCTCGGGCCGTGAAGCGGGGAGGAACGGGACGGGAATTGATGATGTACCGCTGATTGTCAATCCAGTGGTCCCGGCCAACGTACTTGATCTTGCCGTTAAGGGTTATGGAGCGCTTAAGATTCTCCAATTCCTTAATGCCGTCCAAGTTGAATTCCTTAACAATAAAGAAGGATGGAGCGCCGCGAAGATTTGCAATAAATGGATGTAAGTGGGAAAGCTTGACGTGGATGTACTCCTCCATCAGTTGGATGCCGGAATCTATCGCATTGATAGCCGGAAGTGTGGGGATTCCCTCACGGGCGTACATATCCTGCACGGACCACAGGTCGTTCTTGTTCTGTAAGGTCTTGGCCTGAGTGCTAGGATCGATCAGGATATAGTCCAATCCGTGCATGGACCAGTGCGTCTGGTCGTTGCCCTGAGCCTTGCGGTTGGCATCCTCCTCTTTACCACATAATTTGATCCAGTAATCCGTCATCGATCGAATTGCGGCGGCGTGCTCGGAAATAAGCTTGTTCTTAGAGTAGTGTGAGGAAAGAGCAAAAATGTTCCCGTCAGAATCAATGCCGTCAATACAGAAGCAAGTTATCCCGGTGGAAGCGTGATCTAGGCTGCCTATGAGGGTTAGGCGGCGCAGGAAGTCCACCGGGGGCAAATTGATATAGTGAACATTATCATCAAGCTCCTTAAATACCATCCCCTCTGACGCCTTCCAACTCCCATTCAGATATTTCTCAACCCAAGCCTTGGGGATATCCGGCTGGTTACGCATGATTAATTCCCAATTGGAGGGAAGATAAGGGTTGTCCTTCGGGAGCGCCATGATGTAGACGCGCTGCCGGTCCGTAACAATCGGACACATTTCGGTAGCACGGGATATCAAGTGTCCGAAGTGATCCTCAACCCAACCTGGCTCAGGGTTGGAGCCAAGAAGGGCCTGATACGGAGGACGTGATCCGTCCGGCAATACCCATCGCAACTGGGCCAGCATGGTGTTGTACACTTCAAGGTCGATCTCGCTGGGTTCATCAACCGCGAATGCGCCGTATTCCTTACCTTTAGCGGACTCGAAATCACCGTCATTGCCGCCCAATCCGCCATACCACAACCGGGACGGGAAGCGGGGGTCCTTCGTCTTGAGCCAAAAGTAATGGTCCGTCTTGTGGTGCTGCAGGATCAACCCCTTGGGGCATTCCTGCTCAAACGTGACGAGAGTGCTGCCCTTCAAGTCCGTCAGATCTTCACGAAACAGTCCCAACTGATTTCCCGGAAATTCGTAGGCTAGCAGAATCAATTTCTTGCAGATGCCACGGGATTTGCCGCCGGACTTCGAGCCGCCGTACAGCTGTTCCATCTCGCCGCGATTGATGAATGCCCATTGCTTAATCGTCGGATTCTTGGGGCCAATTTGCAGGTACTGGCCCTCATGATGAAGTATCAGTGGGGGGCCCACGCGGGGATCAACCGATTGGAAATTAGAAATCGTAGGAATTACGGCGCTCATTTACCTATTTATTCCCCGTCGCAACGTCCACAATACGATCACTCAATGTTACTTTAGCATCATTGCCGTCCGGACAAGGAACTAACAATTCTGGAATCGGGCCAGCAGGGGCTGCGGCCATATTTGATTCGAGTACCTTGCGCTGGACTTCACTGGATTCCGCTTGGTTTAATTTTGCTTGGTTTGCGTCGGCTTGACTTAACCAACCAGGCGTCAAGTTCGCCGATCGTTGGTCTAGAACAAAACCGAACGAAACGGACGCAGGAGCGACGGTCGGCTTAACTTCGCCTGATGGGATCATCAACGCACGCCGCCCGATCTCGTCTCCGGTTCGGGCTAACTGCACGATGTCCGACACATCCAGCTTCGTTTCATTCAGCCTAGTAACCGACCGAATCGCCTTGTCGAGTGAAACCGAACCAAACCGAACCGCCGACCTGCGATGCCTCAGTCTCGTCGCGTTGTTCAGGCTCTCACCGAGTTCGATTAGCCAGTTGTCGTAGGCGACCGCTCGCTTAACCCAACTCCACCTGCTAGCCCAACGCTCTGCTGACTTGCGGCTAACCCCGCACGCCTCAGCGGTCTTGACAACTGACCGGTCCGGGCCTTGGTCGCGATAAACAAGGAACCGAACGAACGAAGCAGAAGGCTCACCGTCCATCCGGTCCCAGTCTTCCCGGAGGCGCTCGGCTTCGCTACGCCCCGTTAGGCTTTGTTCGATCGACGCCATACGCGGAGCGTACCACACCGCGAAGTGACTTGTCAAGTCTTTGACGACACGACAAGCGGGTGAAGTATGTATCTTGACAGGACGGCTAGCGCTATGCTAGACTCAGGCTATGACCACAACGACGATTGACAATCAGACCACAGTGAACGAGACGCTTGAGACGAAACTGAATCAGCTTGAAGCGGGGCTGAGCCTGTGCAGGCTAAGCAAGCGGACTGGGCTGGCGGTGCCGCACTTGAGCCGAGTGTTCAGCGGCAAACGCGGACTGACGCTCAAGACCGCCAAGAAGATCGGGGACGCGGTAGGCAGGACCATTGACGAGGTGGTAACGGCGCTCCAGACTGTTAACTAGCTGGAGACTTGACAGACATACGAGGCTGTGGTAAACTTAGGGATGTGGTTGCGGGACCGGCCAGCGCAAGCTGGTGGAAGACAGACGGCAGAACGGAGACGGCAATGGAAAATCAAGCTAATGCAACGGAAGGTGCAAAGAAGCTCGTGGAACGCGGCAGGAAGCCCAACCAGTGCATCTGCGGTTGCGGCAGGCAGGTTACGGGACGGTTTGCCCAGGGACACGACCAGAGAGTGCGTGGGATGATTCAGCGGGGAGAACTCACTCCGCCGATCAAGGCTGCGATCAAGGAAGGTCTGCTGACGGTTGACGGGCGCAGCGTCCGCCACGGCAAGGCCGATCTCAAGCCCAACGCAAAGCTGCTCGCGGCGTAGCGGATCGGTCCTTGGCTAGAGTCTGAGGACGCGGGGCGGCAATCTTGGAGAGGACAAGCGCAAGTCCTCCGTCCCGTGTAAAGCACCAAGGCCGGGTTCCAAGTCCCGGCAACCCAAGGAGACACGAATGATAGAACAACTTCACGAAATGAACCTGACTTGTGTAGAGAAGCGGCAAGTTCTGGATACTTGCTCAGACCCGGAATGCAGGATCAAACACACCAAGGGTACGATCTTCGAAGTCACTCTGACCAAGATAGAAGGGGAAGATTGTCATACAAGGAACCACGCCGTATTATCCTGCTTCTCAGAAGATGGTTCAATCCCGTTCGAGATAGGCAGGACTTATACGGTGACGATTGCGTCGCAGTCTGGACACAGAGGGACGTGAGCGATGATGCCACGAATTTTGCTGTCAAAAAAGGTGAAGGCACCGTTCCGCATCACGCCGACCAATCCGACAGGAGACTGGAATACGCAGCAGAAGGAAATCTCGCTGTCGGTAGCCGGGTACAAACCTACACAATTCCTGATAATCAGACCACCCGCAAGACGCAACGCATGGTTGTGGGCGCTGCAGTCAGGCAGGGTGTGAACCGGCGATGCCACGAATAGCCCAGCGAATTACGAGAGACGAAGATCGAGCAATGTGGATAGCGGCGAGACTGCCAAGGAACTTGACGGATTGGGGCACGACCGCTGCGCTTAAGCGCCTGATGAAGGCATATGACAAAATAACCGAGCACAGCAACGCGCTGACGGCAAGAAAAGGTGCACCGTGGAAGAACTGAAACGACTGTGGCGGGCGATCGGGCTAGTGGAGCGCAGCCGCGAGGAACAAGAGTTGGAAGCAGCACTGGCCGCACTTCTGTACGAGACTTTCGAACAATCGTATGCCGCTCAGGCGAAGGCCATCATTCGAATGCTCAGAGAACGAGGCTACCTGAGATGAAAAGTTTCGCACCCGGCCAGGACGAGCAAGGCCGACGTGCGATGAGGAGGCAACAGCTATGGCAAAGGACAAGGCAACTGATGTGGCCGCGCAAGCGGAAGCTGGATCAGCGTCAGCATTAAGTGTCGTGTGTCAGGTGTTGATGACGCAAGACAAGGTGACGAAGAACTCGATCCGGTACGCGGAAGTGCACGAATCGGACACGGAAGCGGACAAGATCGGACAGTTGTACGTGCAGAAAGCGACGTTCGCACCGAAGGCTGCGCCGAAGTCGATCTACGTGACCGTGGAAATCGCGGAGCAGTAGACGGAGCGAGGAGTGCGGAGTGGGGCGAACAAGAGCGGGGCGTCGGGGGCGGTCAAACACGACGCCCCTCTCAAAAATTGGGAGGGATTTGTAGATGACCAATAAAGCGGAACTTAGGTTGGTGCAAGCGCAACGCGACATGGACCGCGCGACGGCAAGGTCACTGGCACTGGTGTTGCTGTGCGCGGCGGTCGTGGCCGGACTGCTGTGCTGGCTCGGTGTCGCCGTATTCGGTCGCTGAAACCAAACAACTCGGAAAATGACGGAAGGTTGGTGGTACTTGACAAAGACGGTGCCGTATGATAAAGTGGATGTGAGGGACGTAGTTGGAAATTGTGAACCGGGAGAAGTGCCGGTCGGGAGGTTGGAGAGAGGTCGTAGGTTCGAACTAGTCCTGCACGTCACCGGCAAGCGCATACCGGGCGTCGTAGTAAATCACGAGACGTTTGGAACGCGAGTGTGGACTCCGAGCAAGGGCGAGCGCAGCTTCACTACCAAAGAGGGAACGGTCGTGACGCTGAGATCGACTGGGGAACTGCAAAGGTGGCCGGGGCAATGCCCGGTAGTGCCTCTAGATGAAGTTTTGGATATGGACCAAGTCAACAACCTTGCCGACATCCCACGGTTAGCGGGACTGAAAGGCCAAATTCAAAATGAGGAGGACAACGTTATGGCAGGACAGGTAGCGCAGTTGCCGGGAGTCCCGGCGCAGAAGGAACCGAAGGCCGCTCCAGCGGTTGCCAAGGCTCCGCATGAGCCGAAGGCACCGAAGGTGGTGGTGCCGTGCAATTGCGGTTGCGGGGAGCAGACCACCAGCCGATTCCGTCCGGGACACGACGCACGGTATTACAGCATGCTCAAGAAAGTCGTGGCCGGGACTATGAAATTCGGCGAGCTTCCGCGTCAGATGCAGACCGCGATGAAGAATATCGCGGGGTGCCAAGCGGCAATCGAGGCAAGCAACCACAAGTAACGCGGGTGCACAACGAGTCCCACGGGGTAGGGCCGAGGCTTCGTATCGATCCAGCAAGCGAACTGTGACCTAGCGAACCGGACGGGGGCCAAGGCTTAGGGAAAGGCGAGGGAAATGATGGTCACCAGGCCCTCGCCGACCCCACCAAATGACCCGCACCAAAGTCCAAGTTTGGTCCTACAAGCTATGCTAGTGGTGCACCCGACCGTACCTTGCTTGCCGTTCTTCCAGCCAGTTCTGCTCTGGAGCTTACCGATCCGCGTCGTGGCGAAATTTTGATTCAGTAGTAAGGCGCAAGCGTCACCGCGAACAGATGAGATCGAAACGAGCCAAGTTGAAGTTGGAATTGCGGGGTACTGGTACTTGACAGGCTTTACTGTGCTGTGGTACGATGTGGATGGGCTTGGTACTCGCGCCAGATAGAGAGGCTAGAGGGTCGCCGTCCCCTTCCTCGTGGTTGCTGGAGTCCAAGCCCCTTCCAAGCTTTTTATCCCCCCTGAAATTTTTACCTACTTGACAATTCTATTCGGGGTGTGGTATAGTAGTAGCCTGCCTCTTCCGGGGAGCGCACGCGTGGACTACACGCCGGTAGCGATACGCGCGTGCTCCCATACAGAAAAAGGGACAGAGAAAAGAGACAACAACCAAGTGCACCAGCCAATGCGCAGGGAAAAAACAGGAAACTTTAGGGCCACAGCAGGACAACGCCCGGAAGATGACCGTCTGATAGACCGCGTAGAATTTCGAGTGACCAGCCGAGATTGGCGACAACTGCAGATCATGTACAGTCAACATCGACAAGAGTTTGGATGGGAAATACCAAGCGACATGTACCGAGACATGCTGCTGATCGGACTATCGGAAGCGGCCTCTCAGGTCAAGAACCCGACATCGGAAATGGTGATGCTGAGACAGCAAGCGGCAGAAATCGTGATATACCAATCGGGGGCATTGAAGCACGCACGTGTCAATGACGTATTCAGTACCCTATCGTCATGTATCAATTCCGCGTTCGAATCCGGAGATTTGGCCGAGGTTCGGAGAATGCTAGCGGAGTTCAAGGAGCAAACGGAATCAACAGCGGACCTGATAGTGAAGCAAAGGAGAGTAGCGGAATTTGAGAGCCGATACGGGAACCTGTGGGAGAGTCTGAATAGACCAGCGCTGTTACCAGGGATGAAAGGAAATGACAACAACGGCGACGACGGATGAAGTTGGGGCTATTGACAGATTGATAAGGCGCGTGGTACAATAATCGAGTGTTGGGTAGACTCACGACTACCCTCCTTGGGCGCAGGACGAGGCGAAGGTAAGCCATTCCCCCCTCCGCCTCGTCCACTAAAAAACTGAAAGACGGCTCTCAACGTGAAATTACCGAAACCTTCATTGATCGGAATGCCCGAGAAATTCTCGGAATGGCGCAGGGGGCAAGACGACGCCGTATGCCGGATATTGGATAGCGGCAAGCGGTTCGTAGCGCTGGCGATGCCAACGGGTAGCGGCAAGTCATTGACCTATATGGCGGCAAGCCTCTTATCGGGACGATCAGCAATTCTAACGGCGACTAAGGCTCTCCAGCAGCAAATCCACGAAGACTTCGAAGAAATCGGCGCTGCGGACATCCGCGGCATGGGAAATTATGAGTGCGAATTGACGAAAATTAACCGGGTAATTGATAAGGCTGGATGCGGATGCGACTCTGGTCCGTGTCTGAGCGGGTTCCAGTGTGTCCATCAGCCTCAAGGATGCACGTACTTTGACGCTCAGCGGTATGCGATCAAACAGCAATTGATGACGACGAATTACGATTATTGGATGAGCGTCAATGGACGGGAACGGAACACGGACAATGCCGCGCCGCCGCTGGGACATCGAGACATGCTAGTGCTAGATGAGGCGCATGAGGCATTCGAACAACTGGCTGGGTTTATGGCGGTAGAGATCGGACATTGGGAAATTGAGGGCGTGCTGGGAAAACAGTTCATAAGCGGCGCGACATTAGACGAGTGGAAAGAGTGGGCCGGAGCAGTGGGAAAGGTCGCGGCGAAAATCTTGATGGAACTAGACGCGAGGATAAAAGTCGGGGCGTACGAGGGACGCCGGGATTTGAGCAGACGGAAAGAACTGGTCGGATTAGCAAGAAGGCTAAAGGCGATAGAGACGTGCAAGGGACAATGGGTAAACGAGGAGACACGTGATCGGCACGGACGGAGAGTAATTAAGTTTGATCCTGTGTGGCCCGGAGAGTACGCCGAGACTGCCCTGTTTCAGGGAATAAGCAAAGTAGTGTTAACTTCCGCTACGATAAGGCCGAAGACGCTGGAACTGTTGGGAATTCCCGAGGACCAATATGAATTCATCGACTTCCCATCATATTTCAAAGCGGACCGCCGTTCTGTTATTCACATTCCTACTTGCCGCGTTAATCACGACATTGATCCTGTCGTGGCTAGAATGTGGGTCAATAAGATGGACTCCATCATCCGAGCTAGATTGGATAGGAAGGGTATCATCCATACTGTCAGCTACAAGCGAGCGGATTACCTGCGCCGATATTCGGAATTTTCAAGCCGATTCATACTCAACAACGACCCGATGTTTAGAAATACCGCTGAGGCCGTGCAGCACTTTCGGGAACTTAAGCCTAGTACCGGAGCAATTATGGTGTCACCAAGCGTCGGGACTGGGTTCGATTTCCCCGGAGACGACTGCCGGTATCAGATCATCGCGAAAGTACCATTTCCGGACAGCCGGAGTCCTGTGATGCAGGCAAGGCAAGAACGGGACGCTGATTACTTCGCATACATTACGGCACAAAATTTGGTGCAGATGGCGGGGCGGGGGATGCGGAGCGAGGATGACTGGTGCGAAACGTTCATCGTGGACGATAACTGGCAATGGTTCAGAAGTAGATATAGAAATTTCATGCCGACATGGTTCCTAGGGGCGTGCAGGAGAAGTGAGACGGTACCAGAACCTGCCGAACAGAAGGGAGCGCGGACGTGAGGTTCTCGCGTGAGTTTGCGATGCCGAATGCAGCCACGTTCTCGATTGCGCCGATCTCCGCGCTGCTCGACCGCTATTTGCTTCATGGTCTTGAGAGCATCGACCCGTTCGCAGGCGACTCAAATCGCGCCTCGGTGACAAATGATCTGAATCCACACACTGCGGCGAAATCACATCTTGAGGCGACGATTTTTCTAGCAGACATCCATCGCGCTTTCGATGTCGTCCTTTTCGATCCGCCATACAGCCCTCGCCAGATTTCAGAGATGTACAAGCGTGTGGGCTTGAAAGTAGGAATGGAAGAAACGCAAAATGGGCGGCTTTACAAGGCCGTAAAGGATGGACTCGACCGCTTGCTCAAGCCAGGAGGTGTCGCGATTTGCTGCGGATGGAACTCTCTCGGATTCGGATGCGTGCGAGGATATGAATTGCTCGAAGTTCTGCTAGTCCCGCATGGCGGCGCGCACAACGATACGATTGTCACGGTAGAGCGCAAGATGCAGGGTAGATTGTAGCGCCCCGCGCCAGCGAAACCGAAGCGCGGAGGGAGGAAAGGCGATGAGCGACGATTTCAAGCAGGTGTGCGAGCCGTGCGGTGAAGTTAAAGTGTGCCTAATGATTCCTACAGGATTCGCAGGAGAGCACGAGGCTATGTGCGCGGACTGTATCGGGGCGCAGTTCGCCTTGCTAGAACAGCAGCTTGAAGAAGCTAAACTAGCCTCCCCAGCCCCGGCGCAGCAACCGGAGACGCAGCGAGCGGCCGTACCGCTGTTGACGGTTGCCAATGTTCGCGAAGTTGCCTGCCGTACCCACAGCATTTGGGTGGGCGAAATTTCACAGGAATTTGTTGATGCATTGAATCGACTAATAAAGCGGGGTATTGACAGTTCGGAAAGTGGTGTGGTACAGTAGTCGGTACGCGCAATGCGGTGGCGGTGATTTAAATCACCAAACTTTCAACTTGAAAGGATGAGGAGACAAATTATGGCAATTCAACGCAGGACAGCAGCGACAGCGGGGCCAGCAGCAATTCCAGCACAACAGGCAGGAGCGGGGGCAGGACCGGCACCAGTTCCAAACGGCGGCGGCGCTATGAGCCTCAATCCTGAAGATTGGACTCAAGGCGGGCTGCTGGATGACGTAGATGTGGTATTCCAGCAGTGCCGGTTCGTGGAATTCGATTACGGCGGTGCGGCGGAGAAGCCGGTACTGGCGCTCCACGTGATCATGGCGTACGACGACAACGGCAGACCGGCTACCGTGGACCAATACTATAGCGCCGGGGACCTGAGCAAGTTCTTCCCGACTCCTGCGGATCAAGGCCGGACATGCACTTCGGCAGGATCAGCGAAGGGACTCAATTCCAACACCAACTGCGCTCTGCTGCTGAAATCCGTGTTCGACGCAGGGTTCCCGGTGGCGAAACTGGGTCCAGGCGACGTATCACAGATGGACGGGATGCTGTGCCATATCAATCGAGTACCGCAACCCAAAAGGGGCGGGAATATCAGCGAGAAGAACTCTGCGGGGTACGACAAGACCGTGGCGATCGTGACAAAGATTCACCGGATGCCGTGGGAAACAAGCGCGGCGAAGGTTGCGGCAAGGCCAGTCGCGGCTGCAATGCCCGCTCCTTCCCCCGCCGCAGTAGCCGCCGCCCCAGCACCGGAACCTCAGCAGGTCGAGCAAGTCGAGGCTGCTCCACTCGATGATGAGGCCGCAGGGATTCTGATCCAAGTCCTGAGCCTCAAGAATAATCAGGTAAGCAAGACCGCAATAACGCCTGCGTGCTTCAAACACGTTGCCGCCCATCCTCAACGCGCCGATATCCTAAAGCTTCTCACCGACGACAATTGGCTCGCGTCGATGGGAGCGAATTACGGTTGGACATACAATAACGGAGTGGTAAAGACCGCCGCGTAGGAGGCACCGCCGTGCGGATCGTGGAGTTGGACCCGAAGCCGTTAGAGGAATTGATCCTGATACCATATCAGGTCAGGACCACAACTTCGAGGACTTCGGGTCCAAGTCACGTCAGCGATATAATCCGGGATATTGAGAACACGGTTACCAAGCGCGGGCAGAGGCGGAAGTACGACGACCTATCACCGGACGAGCAACGCAGGATGGGGACGTACATGAAATTGGGATGGGCGTGGGAAGAAGTGATACGGGACGCACTAATGCGAACTGAGGGTAGGTTGGAGACGGCGAGATTCATCAGCCCGAAGGAAATGGAAGTAGACGGGATATACGGCACGATTGACTGGTTCGACACACAAGATTGGGCGGTGGAGGAATTTAAGGCGACGTGGAGGAGCAGCAATAGGCCGTTGGACCCGGACTTCTGGCACTGGTTGGTGCAGATCAAGGCGTATTGCCACATGGTGGAAGCAACATTTGCGAGGCTGGAAGTGTTCTTTGTGAACGGGGATTACCAGGAGTCGGGGCCTCAGATCAAAAGGTTCGAATTGTACTTCACGGAAAGGGAAATTGCCGACAATTGGGCAATGTTAAAAAATCATGCAAAACATCAGGGCTGGATCACAGGGAAGTAGCGGTAATATCTACGAACGGGCGGGGTTCATCAGAGCTAATTCCCCGATGGCTCACAGGATTGTAATGGCGATTGACGGACTAGAAAAGAGCGGAAAGACTCATTTCGCGCTGTCTGCCCCGGCACCGATCGCGGTAATCAACACCGATATCGGGCTAGACGGAGTAATACAGAAGTGGCAGAGCGACAAGGAAATTTGGGTGCAGGACGTGAGATTTAGCGTGGCGGACTTCCGCGAGATGAAGCCTGAAGAGGCGGCGAAGGCGGCGGACGAGATCATGAAGAAGGTGCACGCCGCGATGAAAGCGGTGCTAGGGCAGGCCCGGACGGTGATATACGACAACGCCACGGAAATATGGGAACTGGTGAGATTGAGCCATTTCGGGAAGCTGGATCAGGTGAAGCCGCATCACTACGTGCATCCGAACAATGAGTATCGGGAAATAATACGGAGTGCATTTGATCAGAGCACGACGAATCTGATCCTGCTGCACAAGATGGCAAACGAGTACGTGATCGATTAGACCACGGGGAAGAAACAGCGGAAGGGATTCAGCG
>Ga0335074_10011553_pt1 | contig 12343 bp, 13 predicted proteins | sample Lox_Sample_23_FD_206715 | JGI IMG/M metagenome (GOLD analysis project Ga0335074, IMG submission 206715) | Soil microbial communities from Loxahatchee National Wildlife Refuge, Florida, United States - Lox_Sample_2.3 | ecosystem: Environmental > Terrestrial > Soil > Wetlands | place: USA...
TCACGCGCTTGTGCTCGATCGGCAAGAGCTTGCTCCCGGCGTTGTTTTGTTAGGATTTGACGCGCCGGCGCTGGTGAGCGTGACGCGTCCCGGGCAATTCGTCATGGCGGTGCCGCCGAGCGGTGAGCGCGCGGCGACCGCGCTGGGCATCTACGAGGCAAGCGGCAACCGTGCAAGCGTGATGTTCTTTGTCGTCGGCAAGCGCACGGCGGAGCTGGCGGCGCTACGTGTGGGCGATCACATCAAACTCGCAGGCCCACTTGGCCATGGCTTTACACTCGAAAACGTACGCGATGCCGCAATCGTTGCCGGCGGCGTCGGCATCGCATCGGTGCTCCTTCCGGCCCAAGCGTTGGTGCGCGCCGGGGCGCGCGTGCGGCTCTTCTGCGGCGCGCGATCGGAGGCGTTGCTGGTTGATCGTGACCGCTTTGCAAGCGAGGGTTGTGAAGTGCTGTGTGCAACCGACGACGGTACTATGGGCCATGCAGGCTACATTACCGATTTGCTCGCTGCGACGGGCGATCCACCGCAGATGATTCTCGCGTGCGGACCTACACCGATGTTACGGGCCGTCGCTCGCATCGCAGACGAGCTCAACGTTCCGGCGCAGCTCTCGCTCGAGGAAACGTTCGGTTGCGGCGTCGGCGGATGCTGGGGTTGTGTGGTGCCGCTCGTGCGAGACTCCGCGCAGGCGCCGAGTTTTCCACCGGCGCAGCGCAACGGAAGCGACGTCGTTTACGCGCGCGTGTGCAAGGAGGGCCCCGTGTTTTGGGCGCACGAGCTGCGGTGGTAGATCTGCGCGGCGTCGACCTGCGCGTGAAGATCGGGAAGCTCGAGCTGCCGTATCCGACCTTCATGGGCAGCGGCTGTTACGGCAGCGGCGAAGAGTTCGCTTCGTTCGTCGATCTCGCGCGAATCGGCGCCGTCGTGCTCAAGAGCGTGACGCGGCTGCCGCGTTTGGGCAATCCGACACCGCGACTCGTGCACACGCCGGCCGGCATGCTCAACGCAATCGGTTTGCAGAATCCGGGTATCGACTGGTATCTCGAACACGAGGTTGCGAAGTTTGCGAGCCGGCCATGCGCCGTCGTCGGGAGCGTGGCGGGCTTTAGCGTCGATGACTACGCGTACGTGAGTGAACGGCTCGCTGCGCGCGACGAAATCGATGCGCTCGAAGTGAACATCTCATGTCCGAATGTCGCGAGCGAAGGCGAGACGTTTGCGTGCGATCCCAAGTTGACCGCGCGGGTCGTACGGGCGGTGCGCGCGACGACCGATAAGACGCTCATCGTCAAGCTTTCACCCAACGTGACCGACATCGCGGCGATCGCACTCGAAGCCCAAGCCGCGGGTGCCGACGCGCTCGCCGTGATCAATACCGTGCGCGGAATGGCGATCGACGTGGATCGTTGGCAGCCGCGGTTGGGGAATGTCACCGGCGGACTCTCCGGCGCGGCCATCCGGCCGATTGCGGTGCTGGCGGTGTATGAAGTTGCACGCGCGGTGAAGATTCCGATCATCGGGCAGGGCGGCATCGAGACGATCAGCGACGCGCTGGAGTTCTTCCTTGCCGGCGCATGCGCAATCTCGATCGGCACAGCAAACTTCACCGATCCGCAGATTCCCGAGCGAATTATCGAAGAACTTGCGAAGTACTTAGAGTTGCGCAACCTCGGCTCGCTGGCTAAGATAGTCGGAAAGGCGAACGTGGGATTCTCGAATCCCTATCAATATGAAGGAGACGAAGGTTAGTGAGGGCACTAAACGGATGGCGCAACTGATCGTCGCGCTCGATGTTCCGTCGGCCGACGACGCGGAACGGTTGATCGATCTACTCTACGAGCTTGACGTGATCTTCAAGATCGGCCTGGAGTCGCTCTATGGCTATCCCGAGCGAATATTCTCCTACTGCGAAGCGCGCGACGTTCGCTTTTTCGTCGATGCGAAGCTGCACGACATCCCGCGCACGGTCGGAGCCGCGATCGCCCATCTCGTACGGCCCGGCGCGCATATCGTGAACGTCCACGCCCTCGGCGGTGTGGAGATGATGCGCGCGGCGGTGGAATCGGCGCAGGAGCGCGCCGAACGGCTTGGCATCACCGCGCCGCACATCTTCGCGGTCACGATTCTCACCAGCCACGGCGCCGAGGATTTGGGGGAGCTCGGTTTGCAGGGCGGCCCGGGAGAAAACGCCACGCGTCTCGCCGCGCTCGCGCGCGATGCCGGGTGTTCGGGCGTCGTGTGCAGCGCGCACGAAGTGCGGGACCTCAAGGGGTTCTTCGGCTACGACTTTCTCACGCTTACGCCCGGCATTCGACCGGCCGGCGAAGCGCACGGCGATCAAAAGCGGGTGATGACGCCTGCGCAGGCGGTAGCCGCAGGCGCCGATTATCTCGTCGTCGGGCGCCCAATCACGCAGGCCGCCGATCCCGCCGCTGCCGCACGCGCCGTGCTCGACGACATGCGCGCGCTTGTCTAACCTCGATCTCGAAGCGGCGCTGCGCGATCGCGGCGCGCTCTTGCACGGACACTTTCGCCTGAGTTCGGGACGGCATAGCGACGCGTTCATACAGAAGTTCCGCATTCTGGAGAACCCGCCGCTGGTCGAGGCGGTCGCAAAGAGTATCGCCGGAGCATTTCGCAACGTCAAGCCGACGATCGTGGTGAGCGCGGCGGTCGGCGGCATCGTGCTGGGCTATGAGGTCGCCCGTCAACTCGGGACGGACGCGATCTTCGTTGAGAAAGAAAACGGGGTAGCGACGTTGCGCCGCAGCTTCAGGTTGACGCCGCAGGACCGCGCGCTCGTCGTCGAAGACGTGGTGACCACCGGCCTTTCGGTGCGCGAAGTGATCGACGTCGTGCGCAAGCACGGCGCGCAGGTCGCGGGCGTTGGGGTTATCGTGCAACGCGGGAGCGCCGACTTCGGCGTGCCGACGCACGCCCTACTCAATATGCCGCTCGAATCACACGATCCCGAGGGCTGTCCGCAATGTAAGGCCGGGGCACCGATCGACGATCCCGGCTCGCGCCGGAATTGAATCTTCGCATCCGCGCGGCGACGCCGGACGATCGCGCGTTCATCGAAACGCTCGGCAAGCGCACGGCGATGGACAGCGTCTCGTCACTGCGCCATGCCGATCCGGCTGCGGTGCTCGCGAATTTTGATCGCTTGCTAGCAATTGTCGAGCGGCGCGAACACGTCGCGCTCGTTGCGGAAGTGGATGGCGTGCGCAAAGGGTTCATGCTGACCCTGGATTCGCTGCCGGACGAAGTGACGGGCGATGACCAAGCGTTCGTAGTCTACATGGCGGTCGAGCGAGAAGCGCGCCGGGCGGGGATCGCGTCGGCGCTGCTGGAACGAGCCGAACATGAAGCTCGAAGGCGCGGCGCACCGTACATAGCGTTGATGGTGACTGAAGAAAACGTCGCGGCCCGAGCACTCTACGAACGGGCCGGCTATTGCACGGAACGGAGATTGTTGTGCAAAACGCTATAAGCCCGCTTGGCTGGCGCCGTTTTCTTTTTGCGTTGCTCGGCATCGCAATCGTAGTGCTGCTGTACGTCTTCGCCGAGCATATTCCGCGCACGATCTCGATTTTTTTGATAGCCGCCTTCATTGCATTCGGGGTGCAACCCGTGACGCGTGCGCTCGTGCGGCGCGGCGTTCCGAAGCCGTTGGCGGTTACGATCGTCTTTGTGGCGCTCTCGCTGGTGATCGTCATTGCGCTGCTGGTGATCGTCCCGTTGACCATCGGGCAGGTACAGTCGCTCGTCACCAATGCGCCTTCGTATGTGATCTCGATCGAAGACTGGTCGCACGATGCGCAGGACTGGTTGCAAAGCCATGTCCCCGGCCTGCACCTCCCGCAGAATACGTTCGATATCGGGCAACTCGGCAGCGAACGGCTCAATGCTCTCGTGACGGGATCGCTTACCTCGCTGGGCGCAATTGTGATCGGAACGGCGACCGCGTTCTTCGTGGCGTTTTCCTCAATCGTGTTGTCGTTTTTCTTTCTGCTCAACGACGATCAGATCGTTGCGGCGTTCACCTCGCTCTTTCCGTTGCGCCGCCGCGCCACCGCGCGCAAGCTGGCGACGGAGATCACCGAGACCTTTGGCAGCTTCATCTCGGGTCAGGTGCTGGTAAGTGCCATCACCGGCATCGTGGTCGCCGTGCTTACGGCGCTCATCGGCTTCAAGTTTTCGCTGATCCTGGGTATCGTCACGGCTGTTGCCTATGCCGTGCCGGTAATCGGGATGTTGATCGCACAAGGCATCGCGATCGTGCTCTGCGCGCCGCAGGGCGGTTGGATGATTTTGTGGGTGCAGGTGATCATGTTCATCATGGCGCGCATCAGCGACACTATCTTGGTGCCGAAGATCATGGGTCAATCGGTGGGAGTGTCGCCGATCGGCGTGATGTTCGCGGTCTTTGCGGGCGGCGAGCTATTCGGCATCCCCGGATTGCTGCTGGGAATTCCGGCCGCCGCATTGATTAAGATTCTGTGGCGATACTTTGTTACACCGTGGCTGAGCACGCAACTGGACCGAGCTTAAGGTTTCGTCACCGGAGTATCGGGTAGAAGGGCCGCATGGACATGGCGGCGTGGTCCTCGATTCGCGAATTCGTCATCCCAGTTGCTTGCATCGTGGCGGGAGCAGGCATCGGAGCGCTTCTCGAATTCTTTCTGCAACGCAAGATTGCGACGAGCGGCTTCGTCCGCCGTCATCCGTGGCTCGGGGTGCTGATCGATTCGATCGACGCGGGAGTGTTGTTCTGGGCGACCGCGCTGGGCGTGCATGTTGCGCTCGCCGTTTCCACGTTGCCCGACAACGTGCATCGCCTCCTCGACCAAACGCTGCTGGTGCTCGTGTGCGCGTCGGTGACGATCGTCGCCGCGCGCTTCGTTGGGGGCGGCGTTATGCGCTTGAGCCGCGGCCCCGGACAGCAAATCGCGTCGGGGACGCTCTTTGCGAGCGTGTCACAAGCGCTCGTCGTCGTGCTTGGCGCCCTCTTCACGCTGAGCGCGCTCGGGATCGAAGTGACGCCGCTGCTCACCGCGCTCGGCGTTGGCGGCTTGGCCGTCGCCCTCGCTCTTCAGCCGCCGCTCGCTAATCTATTTTCGGGGCTGCAGTTGGTCGCCTCGCGCCAGATTCGCTGGGGTGACTACATCGCGCTTCCAAGTGGACAGGAAGGCTTCGTCGAGGACATCAATTGGCGCAGCGTTTCGATTCGCGAGTCGACGAACAACTTGGTCGTCGTGCCGAACCTCGTCCTCGCGCAAGAGATCTTTGTCAACTATCGCTTGCCCGAGCCGCGGGTTGCCGTTCGCGTTCCGCTAAGGGTTGCCTACGGGAGCGATCTAGATTTCGTCGAGCGGATGGCGCTGGAGGCGATTTCGATGGTCGGCGATGATATTCACGACACGACTGCATCGCAAGAGGCCTTCGTGCGGGTTCAAGAGTTCGGTGATGCTTCCGTGAATCTCTCGGTCGGCTTCTTCGTCAGACGCGCCATCGATCAGGAACGCGCCAAGAGTGAGTTTTTGCGCTGCTTTTATCAATTGATGTGCCGTAACGGCGTGGGCTCGATGGCCGCCCACCCGGTTCTTCCGCGCGAGCGTGCACTCACGGGGAGCGTTTAGACGTGGACGATCGCTGGATCGTTCCGGGCAGCACGCGGACGCGACCGCCCGGCGAGTTCGTTTCGGTCGCCGATCCCAACGAACGCGTCACGGTTACGGTGCGCGTGCGCTCGAAACATGCCAGTCCGCCGCTGCCCGGACATCTTTCACGCGAAGAGTTTGCGAGCGCTTACGGGGCCGGCGAAGGCGATCTCGAACGCGTCGATGCGTTCGCAAACGACTACGGTCTGCGCGTGGTCGAACGCGACGCCGCGCGGCGCACCGTTCGATTGGAAGGCACCGTCGCGCAAATGTCCGAGGCCTTTGGGGTCTCGCTCGGAACGTACGCGCTCGGCAAAGCTGCATTTCGCGGACGAACGGGTACGATTTCGCTGCCGTCGAGCTTGACCAACGTCGTCGAGGGCGTGTTCGGGTTGGACACGCGTCCGCAGGCGCGGCCGCGTAGCCGGATCGCCGCACATGCCGACACCTCGTACACGCCGCCGCAAGTGGCGACGCTCTATGATTTTCCCAGCGGCGTCGACGGCACCGGCGAGACCATTGCGATCGTCGAACTCGGCGGCGGCTATAGTGCGAGCGACTTTTCAGCCTATTGCGCGCAGCTGGGCATACCCGAACCCTCGGTGGCGGTTGTATCCGTCGATGGCGCGACCAATGCTCCCGGGGCCGATCCCGATTCGGATACCGAAGTGATGCTCGACGTCGAAGTCGCGGGAACCATCGCGCACGGTGCCAAGATCGTCGTGTACTTTACGCCCAATACGGATCAGGGATTTATCGACGCCGTCACGACCGCAATACATGATGCAACTTACGCGCCGTCGGTAATCTCGATCAGTTGGGGCGATGCCGAGTCGAATTGGACTGCCGCGGCGATGACCTCGCTCGATCAGGCCTGCGCTGCGGCCGCAGCGATGGGGGTAACGGTCTGCGTCGCCTCGGGCGACGCCGGCTCGAGCGACGGCGTGAGCGGCGGCGAGCCGCATGTCGACTTTCCCGCGTCGAGTCCGCATGCGCTTGGCTGTGGCGGCACGACGCTGAAGGCAGCAGGAACGGCGATTGCGTCCGAAACCGCCTGGAGCGATTCGGGCGGGGGCGTGAGCGACGTCTTTGCGCTTCCGTCGTGGCAGGCGACCGCGCACGTGCCTGCGCCGCCGAATCCCGCCGGCGGCCGAGGCGTTCCCGACGTGTGCGCGGATGCCGATCCCAATTCGGGCTACAGCGTGCGTGTTGACGGTCAGAGTATCGTCGTGGGCGGAACGAGCGCGGTCGCACCGCTCTGGGCCGCGCTCATCGCGCTGATGAGTCAGCAGCTTGGAAGCACCGTCGGTTTCATCAATCCGAAGCTGTATGCTTTGAACGGCTATCCGGGTTCGCCCGGTCCGTTGCACGATATCACGAGTGGAAGCAATGGGGCTTATGACGCGGGTGAGGGTTGGGATCCCGTCACCGGGTTAGGGAGTCCGGACGGCGCCCGGCTGGAAGCCGCATTGCGTTAGCTCACATGGACTCCGGCGCGCTTACGCCGATCAGCTCGAGCACTTGCGCGAGCACCGATTTGGTCGCGATACAAAGACCCAAACGCGCGCGCCGCACTTCGCGGTCCTCAACCAGAATCGTGCATTCGGTGTAGAACTGGTGGAATTCGGTCGCGACGTCGCGCGCATACTTCGCGAGCCGGTGGGGTGCCAGATTATCGACTGTGCCTTGCACGACGCGTGGCAGTTCGGCCAGACGCCGCGCCAGCACCATTTCGGCATCGTGCGTCAACGCGCCAAGCGAAGGCGAATGCCGAGCCGCATCGACGTCAGCAGGATCGGCTCGGCGCAGCACCGATGCGATGCGCGCGTGGCCGTACTGCACGTAGTACACCGGGTTGTCACTACTCTGCTCGACCGCGAGCTTGAGGTCAAACGTGAGCGGTGAGTCGGTCGCAAGCATCGTGAAGAAGAAGCGCGCGGCATCGACGCCGACTTCGTCGAGAATCTCATCGAGCGTGACGATGTTGCCCTCGCGCTTGCTCATGCTGACCTGCTCGCCGCCGCGCATCAACGTGATCTGCTGCGCGATGAGAATGTCGAGCTTCCCTGGAAAGCCCATTGCCGCGGCGGCGGCCTTGAGGCGCCCAATATAGCCGTGGTGATCGGGCCCGAGTATGTCGATCGCGCGGTTTGCGCGGGTGAGCTTCTCGTAGTGATAGGCGATGTCGGGCGCAAAGTAGGTGGGGCTGCCGTCGCTGCGGACGATCACGCGGTCTTTGTCGTCCCCGAATTCTGAAGTACGAAAATATTGCGCGCCGTCGGCTTCGTAGATCAAACCCATCGCGCGAAGCTTCTCGAGGTCTTCGTTCATCCGGCCGCTCGCGCGCAGTTCCTGCTCGCTCTGCCAGAGATCGTAGTCGACCCGGAAGCGTTCGGCGGTGGCGCGTTGCTCGGCTAAGATTGCGTCGCGGGCGAATTGGGCGAACTGCGCAATCGGCGCCTCCGGAAGGTTGCGCCACTTCTCGCCGTCGCGCCTGACGATCGCTTCGGCGATCGTGACGAGATAGTCGCCGGGGTAGCCGTCTTGCGGGAATGGATGAGATAGGTCGTACTGCTGCACGTAGCGCGCGAACAGCGAACGTCCGAGCGTCTCGATTTGCGATCCCGCATCGTTGATAATCCACTCGACGAACACGTCATACCCGCAATAGCGAAATGCGCGTACGAGCGTATCGCCGATCGAAAGCGTGCGGCCCTGCACGACGACTAAGGGTCCGGTTGGATTCGCGCTCCCGAATTCGAGCGAGATGCGCTCGCCGCGCGGCAGCGCGCGGCCGAAGTTCATTCCGTCGCGCAGAATGCGCGCGATAAGCGCCTGCCACGCCGGCGGCGCGAGCCGCACGTTGATGAACCCGGCGACCGCGTCGATTGCGACGAAGCGCGCAGCAATCCCGGGCGACTCGTCGCGTAGCTTTTCGATGAGCAGGTTCGCGACGTCGTTCGGCGGCCGGCGCGCGGCCTTGGCCAGCCGCAGCGCAACGTTGGTCGCGAAATCGCCGAACTCCGGGCGTCGCGGCGCTTCGAACGTGACCGGCGACGGCAAAGCCTCCGGATACGTGCGCGCCACGATGCCCTCGACGGCCCGTGCGAACGCATCGAGCGCGTCGTCGGGCAGCATGGGTTCAGGGTACCCTGAACCCGCGTCAGTGGTGGTAGGGTTCATTACGCGAAATCTTCGCCGCTCGATAGAGCTGTTCCAGCACGATCGCGCGGGCCCACTCGTGCAAGAACGTTAACGGCGAAAGTGACCAAAGCATGTCGGCGCGCTCGTGCAGCAATGCATCGGCACCGTAGGTCCCGGCTACGACAAAGGTCAGGCGCGATGCGCCGTCGTGGGCGATCTTGTCGATCTCGGCGGTGAGTTGCGCGCTGGAAAACGCCGCGCCGGTGCGCTCGAGCAGCCACACCCGATCGTCTGGACCCACGTGCTTGAGGATGCGCTGCGCTTCTTCGCGCATCGCGACGCCCGGATCGCCGCCGTGAGCGGCGCGAACTTCGACTTCACTGTACCTGCAATACGGCTCGAGCCGCTTGCGAAAATCGGCGCATGCGTCGGCGATATAAGCGGTTCGAATCTTGTCGACGGCGATCAGCCGGAGCTGCATGCAAAGCGCGTTGCGCCGCGGCGCTCGACCACGCCTTCGAGTTCGAGCATCGCGAGTTCAGCGAGGGCCTGCGCCGGGGCAAGCCCGGTCGCATCGACGAGATCGTCGAGATTGCACTCACCCGTCGCAAGTGCGTCCAATAGTACGCCGGCTGCTCCGTCGCGTCGCGGGCGTTCGCGCGCCGGTATTGCCTGCAGGTACAGCACTTCCAAGACGTCGGTTGCGTTGCGCGCCAGGATGGCACCGTCTCGAATCAGCGCGTGGCAACCGGCGACGTGCGCGCGATCGACGTCCCCGGGAACCGCAAGGACCGGGATGCGGGGCGCGGCCCAGCCGGCGGTGTTGAGGGCACCGCTGCGCGCCGGTGCTTCGATGACTACGACCACGTCGGCTAGCGCGGCGACGATCGCGTTGCGCGCGAGAAAGTGCCAGGGCTCGGCCGGCTGCTGCGGGGGAAAGGGCGAGAGTACCGCGCCGCCTTGCGCGATCATGCGCTCGGCAAGTGGCCGGTTGCGCAGCGGAAAGAACTGCGCGTGCCCGCTGCCCAGCACCCCCACCGTCGGCGCCGCCGCCTCGAGCGCACCCTCGTGTGCGGCGGCGTCGATCCCCAGCGCAAGGCCCGAAACGATGCAGCAGCCCGCCCTACCGAGCTCATGAGCGAATAAACGCGCAAGACGACGGCCATACGGCGTCGCCGCCCGGGTTCCGACGATGGCGACGCTCGGCCGCTTGAGTCCCTCGAGACGCCCGAGCTGCCACACTCCATCGCCTTCCCAGGCGAAGCCGCGTTCGCCCCGGACGGACTCGAAGGCCGTTCGGGTGGTATACTCCGGAGCATCCACGGTGCAGCCTTCCCGCACGACTCGTGCGGCGGCAAGGGGCGGCCACGCAAGGAGGCCCCGTGGCGTACCCGAATACGGGGAGCCGCACCCAGCCCGAAGCTCTGGAGGATCCACAGGTGGCAGCAGAAGCCTATTGCGTCAAGTGCAAGACGAAGCGTCAGATCAAAGACGCCGTGCAGATCACGATGAAGAACGGACGTCCCGCGACCGAAGGCAAGTGCCCCGAATGTGGGACCAAGATGTTCAAAATCGGGGCTGCGAGCTAAGCACTTCGCCCCCGGCCGCCTAAGCCGAACAAAGCGCTTAGTCGCATCCGCACTTGATTCGAAGAAGGCCGTCTCGGCGCGACGTCGGGCGGCCTTTTTGCGTTTACTAGGGATAGTACCGTATAATACGAGGACCTACTATATGTAGTCCCTCGACTACGCCGGGGAACGCTCCGCGTTTCCCAGGCTACGCGCGAGATGACAAGAGGTGAGGATCTGATCTGTCCGACCTGTCGCAAGAGCGAAACCCGCGTGGTGGACTCTCGCGACGACGAAACCGTTGTCCGCCGCCGGCGCGAGTGCTTGGACCCGCGCTGCAAGCATCGCTTTACGACCTACGAGCGCATGGAAGCGCCTCGTCTCTTCGTCGTCAAGAAAGACGGACGCCGCGAACAGTACAGTCGCGACAAGATCCTCAACGGACTGCGCAAGGCGTGCGAGAAGCGGCCGATCTCCGAAAGTCAGATGGAGGCCGTCGCGGCCGACCTCGAGCGCGATCTCTTTGCGCGCGGCGAGAGCGAGGTGAGCTCCACGATGGTCGGTGAGAAGCTGATGGAGGCGCTGCGCGCGCTCGACCCGGTCGCGTACATCCGTTTCGCAAGCGTCTATCGCTCGTTCCGCGATATCGAAAGCTTCCGGGAAGAACTTACGCAACTACTTTCTAAGTGAGGTTGCGGATGCAAGCGCCCTCGTCCGGGCGCCCGCAAGGTTCTTGCTTTCCGGAAGCGTACGATGACGCACATGGGCGAGCCGAACGGTATCGAGCTAAAGATTCTTGACGCGCGCATTCACACGTGGGGGATTCCCCGCTATCAGAGTGAGATGGCGGCTGCCGTCGATCTGTTTGCTTGCATCCAGGAGCCGCTCGTTCTCGAAGCCCAATCTCCGGCGCAGCTCGTTTCGTCCGGCATCGCGTTGCACATTGGCGATCCTGCGATCGCCGCTATCGTGGTTCCGCGTTCCGGGCTTGGCCACCGGACGGGCCTCGTGATGGGGAATCTTGTCGGTGTGGTGGATGCAGACTACACCGGCCCGGTAATGATCAGCGTGTGGAATCGAAATGCCATCGGCTCGGAGCCGATCGTGATCCGCCCCGGCGACCGGATCGCTCAGATGATATTCGTCCCGGTCTTGCGCCCTCGATTTGTGGTGGTCGAAGAATTCACGCGGAGCAGCGTTCGCGGCGATGGCGGATTCGGATCGACCGGTCACGCGCTTCCGGCTTCGGCGCCGTGAGAGTTTACATCGTTGGGCGCGGCGCCGTTGGCGGTTACCTCGGCGACCGCCTCGCCTCGATCGGCGTCGACGTCGCCTACGCGCCGCGTGCCCTCGACGCCGTCACGGCATACGACGCCGACGTGGCGATCGTAGCGACCAAATCGTACGATACTGACGGCGCGATCGTGACGCTGCGCAAAGCCATCGCCTATCCGGAGAAGTGTGTCTTCGTTTCTCCGCAAAACGGCGTGGGGAATGAAGAAAAAATCGCCGCGGCTTTCGGCGCAAATAACGTCGTCGCGGCGGCACTCACCGTCCCGCTCGACCGCGATCGTGACGGAAACGCGAGTCCCGCGCGGGACGGCGGTGGCCTGGCTTTCGCGCCGGTCGGCGAGAGCGCATTCAATTGGCTGACCGCGACCTTTGCCAGCACCGGAATGCGTGTCTTGGTGGTCGAAGATTGGCGCGCGCTCAAGTGGAGTAAGCTCGCACTCAACGTCGTGGCCAATGCGAGCTGCGCGATTCTCAACGTGCTGCCGGCACGCATGATCCATTTCGAGAAGATATTTGCGTTGGAGATCCGTATGATTCGCGAGGTGCGGGCGGTGATGGCTGCGATGAAAATCACGCCGATCGATCTTCCACGCTATCCCATGCGCGCGTTGATCGCGTCCGCTTCGTTGCCCAGTCCGGTGGCGCGCGCGATCATGGCGCGGCGGATCGCGG
>Ga0335074_10011554_pt1 | contig 12342 bp, 6 predicted proteins | sample Lox_Sample_23_FD_206715 | JGI IMG/M metagenome (GOLD analysis project Ga0335074, IMG submission 206715) | Soil microbial communities from Loxahatchee National Wildlife Refuge, Florida, United States - Lox_Sample_2.3 | ecosystem: Environmental > Terrestrial > Soil > Wetlands | place: USA: Florida...
GCACGCACGCCAGGGCGGGGACAGGCTCAGAGCACAAGCCTGGAACTACGCCGCCGATCTGACCAGCACCGGCCCTCCGATCTGCGAGTTCACTCGCATCATGTGCGACCTCGTGTCGCACTCGCAGGCGCAGGTCCGGCCCCCCTTGTGCCACGGCACCGCGTGCTCGAAGTCGCAGCGGCGGGCGTGCCGGACGCAGACCGGCAAGGTGCACTGCCCGTCCCGGATCTCAACGAGGTGGCGCAGGGTGCCCGACGGCTGGTAGCCGGCGGATTCGTAGCGGTGGTCGCAGTCGGTGACCGGGATGGGGCCGAGCTTGACTTGTAGCTGCAGGGTTCCGATGGTCAGGTGCCAGGTGCCGTAGCCGCCGGGCGGCCCGGGTCCGGCGGGGGTGAACGCGGCGGGCACGTCCCGGGTCCCGGCTCCGCCGGATCCCGGGTCGGGGCGGTTGCCCCGGGCGGGTTTGGCGCAGCCGTGGCCGATGGCGTGCCCGTCGGGGTCGGTGACCGTCACGCACCAGGTGCTGGCGGGGTGGCGGGCGGCGGCCGCGGCGAACTGGCGGGCCAGGTCGGGATCCAGAGCGCCCAGCCCGTACGCCTCGCCGGCGTGTTCGGCCAGCCCGAGCAGGTCCAGCAGCGGGATGGTCAGGTTGGCGGCCGCGGCCAGCCCCGCGATGCTGGGCGGGGAACCGTCCGGCAGCCCGCCGTGACCGGGACCGGGACCGGCGCCGACAGACCCGCCTAGCCGTCCGCCCCGGCCATCGCCGAGTCCGGCGTCCGCTCCACCACCCGGCTGGCCGGCGCGGCCGTCACCGGGCTCGCTGTCCGCGCCGCCGCCGGGCCCGCCGTCGCGGCGATCAGCGGGTCCGGCGTCCGCACCACCGCCAGGCCGGCCGGCGTCGGGGTTCCCGTCCGGGTCGCCGGCGGCGGGGGTGTCTGTTTTCTGGGGGTAGCGGCGGCGGGCGTCGGTGCCGTTGAGGGCGTCCAGGAACGCCAGCACCCGCAGCTGATCCAGGGTGCCCGGGACGCCCCAGGCCCGGTAGGCCAGCGCCCTGTCCTGGATGTGCTGGTTGGCCGCCAGCGCCTGATCCGGCGGCAGCCCGAACCCGGCCAGCGCCGCGGTCCCGGCGTGCTCGCGCCAGAACGCCACCCGGGCGTCGTCCTGCTGGGCCTGCTCGCGGCGCTTCCGGGCCCCGTCCGGGTCCACCGTGACCACGGCCCGGGCGATCAGCTGCGCGATCTGCCCGTGGGTCGCCCCGGCCAGGCGGCCGGCGAGCAGCGCCTCGGCCGCCGCCGCGAGCTCATCGGTCAGCACGGCGGTGGCGTCGGCGATGATCCGCGCCTTGCCCAGGCTGATCACCCCGGCGTCCAGCGCCCGGGCGGTCAGCGGGAGGCGGGCCTCCAGGTCCCAGGCCAGGCCGATCAGCGCGTCCGCGGCCCGCTTGGAGATGCCGAGCTCCAGGGCGATCTCCTCGGTCAGGTACGGCTGCCAGGCCTGCGGCAGCCCGCCCGGCTCCTTCGGGCCGAACCCGGGCACCGGCCGGGCCCGGATCAGCGTGCGGACCACGCCGAGCTTGGCCGACGCGCACCACGACTCCAGCGCGTCCCACCGGCCGAGAACGTCGAAGGCCTCATCGTCGCTCAGCCCGGCGCACCGCCGGTCCGGGCCCGATACCTGGTCCAGGACCCGGGCCACCGCCAGGCCCGGGCGCGGCGGCCCGGCCTGGCCGCCGCCGGGTGTGGGGCCTCCGGGTGCAGGGCCTCCGCCGGGTGTGGGGCCTCCGCCGGGTGCGGGGCCTCCGGGTGCAGGGCCTCCGCCGGGTGTGGGGCCGCCGGCGGGGTTCCCGTCCTGGGCGCCGCCGCTGGGCAAGGGGCCGGCGGCGGGGTCGTCGTCCCGCCCGCTGCCTGGTTCCGGCCATGCCACCATTGGACTGCCTTCTGTTCGACTCGGAGATTCCCCTCTTCCCGTCTTTGAATTCTCTCACGAACGACTGACATTTTTACTGGCGGCATGCCGGAATCGTCCATATTTTCTAGACGAGATTACGGCGTGGGCGGGATGCCTGGTTACAAGGCCTGCTTGCGTTCCAGGAAGTTCAGCGCGACCCAGCCGAACGGCACGGGGAGCCAGAAGGTCAGCAGTCGGAACAGCAGTACCGAGCTGACCGCGACGGCACCAGGGAGGCCGGCGGCGGTCAGCCCGGCGGTCAGCGCCGCCTCCACCGCGCCAAGCCCGCCGGGGGTCGGAATAAGCGAGCCGAGCGCGCTACCGGTCAGGTAGACCACGGCGATGCTGGCGATCGGCACCGATCTGCCGAAGGCCGCTACGCACGCGGCCAGGCAGAAGATGTACGCGAAGCTCAGCAGCAGCGCGCCGCCGACGCCCTGTGCGAGCTTTCGCGGGTGCTGCACGATCTCGAGCAGCCTGGGCAGCACCTGGCCAAACGTCGGCGACACCCGGGCGCGCACCAGGCGCCGCCCGGCGGGGACCGCGAGCACGGCGAGCGCGGCCAGGACGAGCCCGGCCAGCACGAAGTAGGCCCATCTCGGGGGCTTGAGCGGCTCTCCGTGGCCGGCTCCCGCGATCGCGGCGAACACTCCGATCAGCATGATGTGCAGGACGAAGGCCACCACCTGCGCCACGCCGACGCTCGCAACCGCGACCGGCGCGGGCATCTTCCTGCGCTGCAGGTAGCGGATGTTCAGCGCGGCGCCGCCGACTGCGGCGGGCGTCACGAGCGTGACGAATGACCCGGCCAGCTGGGCGAGCAGGGTGCGGAAGAAGTCCAGCCGCTCCCCCACGAAGCCGGAAAGCGACATCGCCGCGCCCACGTAGGTCACCGCCGACAGGGCCAGCGCGGCGAAGGCCCAGTCCAGGTTCGCCTCGTGCAGGACCTGGGCCAGGCTGGCCCGCCCAAGCTCGCCGGCCAGCAGGTAGGCGGCGGCCACGCTCGCGACCAGCGTGATCAGGGTCCGCAGCCGGATGCGCTCCAGGTGCACGGTGGCGACCTCGCCGCCCGGCACCGCCGCGAGCAGCAGCGTGCGCAGGGCGGGCAGCACGTCGCGGTGCCGGCGAAGCGCCTTCCTGGTGGACCGGGCGAGCGCGACGGGCTGCATCAGCGGGACGATCGAGAGAAGTTCGTCGGCTCCGAGCCGCTTGATGGCCAGGTCGGCGGCGCGGTCCGCGCCGACATAGAGCGCGAGCTCGGTGATGAGCTGGGAGGTATCCAGGCGTACCTGCAGGTCGGTGGCGGCCACGTCGCCGTCACCCGGGTCGAGCAGCATGACCTGGTCCTCGTGGGTGAACAGGATGCGGTCCGCGGTCAGGCTCCGGTGCGTGACGTGGTGGGTGTGCAGGAGCGACACCGCGTCCCATATCCCGGCGAGCTCGGCGTCGGTGGCCCCGGGGTTCCGCTGCGCCAGCGTGGTCCCGTCGTGGTGATCGTAGGCGAGCACCGACGCCTCCGGGCCGACCCGGACCACGGCGCGCAACCGCGGGGTGGACACGCCCGCGTCCTCGGTCGCGTACGACAGCAGGGCCTGGCGCTCGACCGTCAGGTCGACCGAAAGCGGGGCGCTTCGAGATACCTGCCTCTGCAGCCGGGCCGAACGGTACAGCCGGTAGACCGCGCCGGCCGCCTCCTGATCCCGGTCGAAGACGACGACGTTGAGCCGGCTATCGTCGGCGTTGGTCGCGGCGTAGTAGCGGGATCCGGCTCGGTCCGGGCCGGTGAACCGGACCCGCCGCATCGCGGCCACCGGGAGGCCGGTGCCCGCCAGGGCGGCCGCGATCTCCTGGGCGCTCGGCCGCTGCGACATCGAACCCGCCCCGTACCTGACCGCGAGGCCGATCGCGCGGCCCATCAGGAGCGTGATCAGGAGCGAGACGACGGTGGTGTGCAGCGTGCCCACGAGCTGAACGACGGCGTACACGCCGACCGCCAGCCACAGCAGGTTCCGCCAGATGGGGCGGCCGACGAGGACGATCATCGTCGTATAGGCGACCAGGGCGGCCAGGTACGGGTCCAGGGCCGGGGCGTGGCTGACCCCCGGCCGCGACATGATGATCGCGTCGTAGAGCCGGGCGGCCGTCTCGCGCTCCAGCAGGAGGTCGACGGCTTTCGTTACGAGGCCGGCCAGGACGCCGGTCAGTATCGCCTCGGCCAGCCGTCGCGGCTGGCGCCGCGCGAGCTGCTGGATGGCCAGGGCCACGGGCAGGATGAGCAGCGCGAACACCGCCACCGGGTTGGCCGCTTCGAGCAGCGCGTGCGGCAGCCGCTTGCTCGCGCCCACGAGATCGGTCTCCACCCCGGTCGTGGTCGCGCTCAGCGCGACGGCGGCTATCGCCAGGGCGACGATCTCGATGCAGGCGATAATGCAGCGCAGCAGGTCGACCGGCTTGCGGATCCGGCGCTCCAGGTGATCGGTGACCTGGACCTCACGGGGCTGCGGTGGCTGCACGGGACGATCGTCCCATCTCGGCTGCCCAGAGGTATAGACGGCCGGAGCCGTCACGGATTCAGTATGACCTGAACGAATCGGAACTGGGTGTAAAGGTCCGGGTCGCCGTCGCTAGGTCCGTTCTGCTGGTCATCGCCCGCCGCCAGGTATTGCTGCTCCTACCGGCACGCAGTCTAGGGCCAGGCCGGCGCGCGTGACCCGCTAACCCGCCCTCTCGGGGTCCCCGGTACCGGCCAGCCTTTCGCGGGCGGGAGGGCGCCGCGTATCGTCCGGGACATGAGGGCTTCTGAGATACGCCAGCTGATCAAGATGAAACCGGTGGAGCTCGACGCGACCCGCCGGCGGCTTTCGGCCTGCCACGACATCGGCGACCTGCGCGCCGCGGGCCGGCGGCTGACTCCCCGGCCGGTGTTCGACTACGTGGACGGCGGTGCGGACGAGGAACTGTCGACGCGGGCCAACACCAGGGCGTTCCGGAAGTGGCGGTTCCAGCCGCGGACGCTGGTGGACGTGTCCGAGCCCGATATGTCCGCGGCGTTCGTCGGCTCGGTCACGCCGCTGCCGCTGGCCCTGGCGCCGACCGGGTACACGCGGATGATGCACCCCGCGGGCGAGATCGCCGCGGCGCGCTCGGCGCAGCGGCACGGGCTGCCGTACACCCTGTCCACCATGGCGACGACGACGATCGAGGCGGTCGCCGAGAACGCGCAGCCCGACCTGTGGTTCCAGCTGTACATCCTGCGCGATGCCGGGCTGAACAAGGAGCTGGTCGACCGCGCCGCCGCAGCCAAGTACCGGGTGCTCGTGGTGACGGTGGACTGCTTCGTGACCGGCAACCGGACCAGGGACCGCAGGAACGGGCTCGTCATCCCGCCCGAGCTCACCGTCGCGACCCTGGCCAGCATCGCCGGAAAGCCCGGCTACTGGATCCGGATGCTGCGTAACCCGGCCATCGATTTCGCCAACTTCGCCGGGCACGAGGCGGTGACCATCGAGGGCACGGGGGCGCTGTTCAACCCGGCCATCACCTGGGACGACATTGCCGACCTGCGGGCGCGCTGGCCGGGCAGGCTGGTCATCAAGGGCCCGCTCGGGCCCGCGGACTGCCTGCGCGCCGTCTCGGTCGGGGCGGACGGGGTGCAGCTGTCCAACCACGGCGGGCGGCAGCTCGACCGGGCCGTGCCGCCGGTCAACACGATCGCCGCCGTCCGCGAGGCGGTCGGGCCTGACGTGTCGGTGCTGGTCGACTCGGGGGTGCGGCACGGGTCCGACATCGCGGTGGCCCTGGCGCTCGGCGCGGACGCCTGCGCCATCGGCCGCGTCTACCTGTACGGCCTGATGGCGGGCGGGGAGCCGGGGGTCGACCGGGCGCTGGACCTGCTGACTGCTCAGTTCAAGCGGACCATGCAGCTGCTCGGCGTGCGCTCGGTGGCTGAGCTGCGCGAGCGGGGACGCGAGTTGCTGGTGGAGGGGACGTAGTGATGGTCTCCGGCGGGCAGGTACTCGGCTTCGCGCTGGCTTCGCTGGTGCTGATCGTCATCCCCGGGCCCGGGGTGCTGTTCGTGGTGGGGCGGGCGCTGGCGCACGGCCGCCGGTCCGCGCTGGCCACCGCCTGCGGCCACGCCGCGGGGAACTACGTGGTCGCGGCGTGCGTGGCGGTCGGGCTGGGTGAGCTGCTTGAGCGCTCGGTCCAGGTCTTCGTGATCGTGAAGGTGGCGGGCGCGCTGTACCTGGTGTGGCTCGGCATCCACGCGATACGGCACCGCAAGTCGCTCGCCGAGGCAATGGAGGTAGCCGCGCCACCGCGGGCCGGTTGGCGCGCCGCGCGCGACGGGGCGGTGGTGGGCATCACCAACCCGAAGGCATACATCCTGTTCGGCGCGATCCTGCCGCAGTTCGTGAACCGGTCCGCCGGGCACGTGCCGGAGCAGATGCTGCTGCTGGCACTGATCTCGGTGGCCATCGGCGTGGTCTCGGATTGCAGCTGGGGGTTCGCGGCCAGCGCGGTGCGGGCCTGGTTCGCGCGCTCGCCGCGCCACTGCGAGATGGTCGGCGGGGCCGGCGGCCTGGCCATGATCGGCGTGGGCGTCACGGTGGCACTCACCGGGCGTCACGGCTGATCCAGGCTGGAGCGGTCTGCGGGCGCCCGGCGGGGTCAGCGGGCGCGGGCCAGGAAGTAGGCGCGCTCGGTGGCGACCTCGGCGCCCGGGTAGGGCTGGCGGCGAGTGACGGCCTCGACGGCGAAGCCCGCCTGATCCAGTTCGCCGGCCAGCCAGTCTGGGTCGAAGAAGCGGAACGAGACGTCGACCACGGCGCCGAACCACTCGGCCGAGTGCCGGACCTCCACGCCCGCGTGCACCGCCAGCAGGAGCAGGCCGCCGTCGGCCAGCACGCGGCGGAACTCCGCGAGCGCGGTCCGCACGTCGGCGTCGTCGATCATGTGGATCAGCGAGTAGAAGCTGACCAGGCCGTCCCAGGTGCCGTCCCCGGCCGGCAGCGCCGTCATCGAGCCGGTACCGAACTCAAGGTCCGGATGACGGGCCCTGGCCTGCGCGACCATCCCGTCGGACAGGTCGATCCCGGCCGCGGCGAGCCCCAGTCCGGCCAGGAAGGCCGTGACGTGGCCCGGCCCGCAGCCGACGTCCCACACCCGGCGCTGATCGCCTCCGGCCTGGCGGACCTGCCCGCCTCCGGCCTGGCGGACCTGCCCGCCTCCGGCCTGGCGGACCTGCCCGCCTCCGGCCTGGCGGACCTGCCCGCCTCCGGCCTGGCGGACCTGCCCGCCTCCGGCCTGGCGGACCTGCCCGCTTCCCGCCTGCCGGCCCTGCCCGCCTCCGGCCTGCCGGCCCTGCCCGCCTCCGGCCTGGCGGACCTGCTCGCCGAACGCAGTCAGCAGGGCCCGGTCCAGCGGCTTGTGCCGCAGTTCGTCGCTCATCGCGTCCGCGTAGCTGGCCGCGACGGCGTCGTAGCTCGCCTGGGTCGCGGCCATCCGGTCCGGAGGGCCCGGGTTCGAGGTCTGCGGCGTCATTACTGACGGGGCGGCAGCGAGGGGCGGGCCTTGCGCGGGGTGGCGGACATGTCAGGCGGGACCACGGCCGGCTGCTTGTCCAGGGCCTCCAGGGCGAGCCGTACGGCGGTCTCCAGCTGCGGGTCGCGGCCCGCCGCCCAGTCATCCGGGGTGTTCAGCACCTCCACGTCCGGGTCGACGCCGTAGTTCTCCACCCGCCAGCCCCACTCGTCGAACGAGAACGCGTACCTCGGCACGGTGACGCCGGTGCCGTCGACCAGGCGCTGGTAGCCGTCGATGCCGATCACGCCGCCCCAGGTGCGGGTGCCCACGACCGGGCCGATGCCGCGCAGGCGGACCGCCGCGGTCACGATGTCGCCGTCGGACCCGGCGTACTCGTCCGTCACGGTGACCACCGGCCCCCGGGGCGCATCCCGTGGGTAGCTCCTCGGCAGCCTCCCCCGCCCGTTGCTCCAGGCGATGATCCGGCGGGCGACCTTCTCGACGACGAGCTGCGACGTGTGCCCGCCGCTGTTCGCGCGTACGTCGAAGATCAGGCCTTCGCGGCGCATCTCCGTCCGCAGGTCCCGGCTGAAGTGCGCCCAGCCCTCGCCGACCATGTCCGGGATATGCAGGTACCCGAGGCGGCCCTCGCTGAGCTCGCGGACCAGGCGGCGCCGGCCGGCTACCCAGTCCTGGTACCGTAGCCGCCGCTCGCCGGGCAGGGGCACGATGACGACCCGGCGCCGGTCCGCGGCTTCGCCGGACGGGCCGGGACGGGGCTGGATGGTCAGCTCGACCGGCTTGCCGGCCGTGCCCGCCAGCAGCGGCCAGGGGCCGCGGTCCGGGTCGACCAGCTGCCCGTCGACCGCGACGATCTCGTCGCCGGCACGGACCGCCACGCCCGGCGCGGCCAGCGGCGACCGGGCCCGCGGGTCGGAGGACTCGCCGGGCAGCACGCGGTCCACGGTCCAGTGACCGGCAGCGTCCCGGGAGATGTCCGCGCCGAGCTGGCCTACCGGGACGGTCTTGGGCGCGGGGCCCTTGGCCGGGTCCACGTAGGCGTGCGAAGTGCCGAGCTCGCCGAACAGGTCCCAGAGCAAGTCGGCGAAGTCACCCTCGCCGCGGAGGCGGTCGACCAGCGGCCGGTAGGCGTCAACCGCGCCGTCCCAGTCCACCCCGGACATATCGGGCACCCAGAAGTCCCGGCGCACGATCCGGCCGACTTCGTCGTAGGCGTGCCGCCACAGCGCGGCCGGGTCGGCCTGGAACCTGGCCCGGGTCAGGTCCACCTTCACCACCTCGCCTGCGTCGTCGCCGTGCTTACGCGACGACGGCACGACCCGCAGGGCATCGCCGTCCCTGATGACCAGCCGGGTGCCGTCGCCGCTGACGGCGAACCAGTCCAGCTCGGCCGCGAGCTCGGTGACCTCCCGCTTGCGCAGGTCGAAGCGCTCAAGCGACGGGCGCGGCCGGTCGTCGTCCGGGTCCACGCCGCCTTCGCCGAGGACCCCGGCCACCCCCGCCCGCAACCACGCCAGGCCGCCCTTGACGGCGCGCAGGCCGAAGTAGCGCGATTCCTCCACGGGAACGGGCACGATGCGGTCCGGTAGCCCGTCGGCGTCGACCCGCACGCTGGCCGGTGCGCCGCATTCCGCGGCGTCATCGGACTCGCCGGAGTCCTCGGAGCCGTTGGCGGAGTCCTCGGAGCCGTTGGCGGAATCCGCGCCCAGCGGGCGCCCGGCCGGCAGGGGCCCGAACGGCGACGGGGTCCCGGCGGCCAGCGGCACCAGGTAGGGGCGCGCGCCGAACGGGAACGACAGGTCGAAGGACTGCTCGTCGTACACCGGGTCGAAGCTGCGCCGCGACAGGAACGCCAGGTACAGCCCGTCCGCGGTGAACACCGGATCGGTGTCGGCGAACCGGCCGTCCGTCACGTCCAGCACCAGCCCGTCCGCCAGCCGCGCCACCCGGATCCGCCGCAGCGGCTCCATCATCGGTTGCGACCAGGCCAGCCACGCCGAGTCCGGCGAGAAGCACAGGCCGTGCACCGGCCCGTCATCGGAGGAGGCAAGCTCGCTGACCTGCCCCGACCCCACCTCCACCGTCAGCAGCCGGCCGTCGTGCGTCGCTGCCGCCACCCTCGTGCCATCCGGCGAGCACGCCAGGTGAGTCACCGAGCCCAGCAGCCCCTGGGCGAGCGGGACGAGCGGCGCGGTCCCGCCCACCGCGGCGACCTCAAGCGCGTCGGCGCCCGACGCGTCGGTCACCCAGACGACCTGGCCGGTCTCCCCCAGCACGCGGGGCAGCCTGGCCCGGGCTCCGGGCTCCACGTACAGCGCCCGCGCCGGGCCGTCCTTGTGCGTCAGCCAGTGCACCGTCCCGCGCACCTCGACCACGCTGGCCTGACCCGTCTGATCAGGGTCAAGCCCGCCCAGGTGATCGGCCGCCGTGACGAGCCGCGGTGCGCGCGCCGCCGCCGGCGAGCCCAGGTTCACCTCGAGCATGCGCGGCTCGGCGGCGTCCACGTCCAGGATCCAGATGTCCCCCGCCACGTGGTACACGATCCGCTGCCCGTCCGTCGACAGGTTCCGCGCGTAGAACCCGTCGTGGTCGGTATGCCGGCGCAGGCCGGTGCCGTCCGCGGCGCAGGAGTAGACGTTCCCGGTCCCCTCATGGTCGGACAGGAAGAACAGCCGCCCCCCGACCAGCATCGGGCTGCCCAGTTGCCCCTCCAGGTCCGCCAGCACGCGGGTAAACGGCCCCTCCGCCGCCCCGGCGGTCCACAGCCTGCCGACCCGGCCGCCGCGGTAGCCCTTCCAGAACGCGGGCTCGCCCATCACGCTGGCGGTCAGCAGGACGGTTCCGGTCTCCTCGATGGCCAGGTCGGTTACCGGGCCGTACGGCAGCAGGCGGGGCGGCGCGCCCCCGTCGGCCAGGCCCGGGACCGCGAACGCCCGCTTGTACTTCATGGCGGGCTGGCTGGCCGCGCTGATGGCCAGCACTTCGCCCGCGGCGGTCCAGCCGGTCACCCTGGTCTGCGGATCGCCCCAGTAGGTGAGCCTGGTCGCGTCGCCGCCTTCGGCGTCGGCCGCATAGACCTCCGGGTTCCCGTCCCGCCAGCTCGTCCATGCGATCCGCGACCCGTCACGGGAAAACCGCGGGTAACTCACCTGGGCCACATCGGCGGACAGCCGCCATGCGCGGCCCCCCGCCGCCGGGGCCAGCCAGACGTCGTGCCCGGCGACGAAGGTGATCTGGTCGCCGTGGATGTGCGGGTAGCGCAGGTAACCGTGCGCCATCACGCGCCGCCCGCCGAGCTCATCTCCTGCGGGGGCGGCGTCTCTCGTGAAGGCAGTGGCGGGCGCGTCTTGGCCGGGCCCGTCGTCGGATCCGGCGGCGACGAGGGGGGCTGCTTCTCCAGCGCCTCGAGCGCGAGCCGGACGGCGGTCTCCAGCTGCGGGTCCCGGCCTGCCGCCCAGTCATCCGGGGTGTTGAGCACCTCGACGTCCGGGTCGACGCCGTAGTTCTCCACGCTCCAGCCCCACTCGTCGAACGAGAACGCGAGCTGGGGAATGGTGAACTGGGTACCGTCGACCAGCGTGTGCAGGTCGGTAAAGCCGATCACGCCGCCCCAGGTCCTGGCGCCGACGACGGGGCCCAGGCCGAGCAGGTGGATGGCCGCGGTCACGATGTCGCCGTCGGACCCGGCGAACTCGTCGGCCACGGTGACCAGCGGGCCGCGCCGCGCCTCCTCCGGGTACGAGATGGGGCGCATCCAGCGCCCCATGTCCCAGGCGATGACCTGGCGGGCCAGCTTCTCTACGACAAGCTGTGAGATATGCCCGCCGCTGTTCCCTCGCACGTCCATGACCAGCGCATCGAAGCGCATCTCGGTCCGCAGGTCGCGGCTGAAGTGCGCCCAGCCCATGGCCACCATGTCCGGGATGTGCAGGTAGCCCAGGCGGCCGCCGCCGAGTTCGCGGACCAGCCGGCGCCGCCCGGCCACCCAGTCCTGGTACCGCAGCCGCCGCTCGTCGCGCAATGGCACGACGACGACCCGGCGCAGCGCGGGTCCGGGGGGGTGGGTCCCCCCGGACGGGGGGGCCGGGGGGGTTTGGGGGGAAAGGTTTCCCCCCAAGAGCGGGGGGGTCCCGGGGGGTCGTCCCCCCAGGGCTAGCACCGTCAGCTCGACGGGCTTGCCCGCCGTGCCGGCCAGCAGCGGACCGGGGCCGCGGACCGGGTCAACCGGCCGGCCGTCCACCGCGACCAGCTCATCCCCCGCCCGCACCGCCACGCCGGGCGCGGCCAGCGGCGAGCGCGCCCGCGGGTCGGAGGACTCGCCTGGCAGCACCCGGTCCACGATCCACCGGCCAGAACCGTCCCGCGAGATGTCCGCGCCGAGCAGCCCGAGGCCCGCCGGGCGTCCGGACGAGGACTCGGCGAAGGGGTCCTCGCCCGGCTTGAACGCGTAGGCGTGGGAGGTGCCAAGCTCGCCGAACACCTCCCAGAGCAGGTCGACGAAGTCGTCGGCGCCGCGGATGCGGTCCAGCAGCGGCCGGTAGGCATCGAGCACGCCGTCCCAGTCCACCCCGGACATGTCCGGCGTCCAGTAGTCCCGGCGCATCATCCGCCCGGCCTCGAGGTAGGCGTGCCGCCACAGCGCGGCCGGGTCGGCCACGAACCGGGCCCGGGACAGGTCCACCGTCACGTCGTCGTCCGCGTCGTCGTCGTGCTTGCGCGACGACGGCACGACCCGCAGGTCGTCGTGGTCCTTGATCACCAGCCGGGTGCCGTCGCCGCTGACGGCAAACCAGTCCAGCTCCCCGGCTACCTCGGTGACCTCGCGCTTGCGCAGGTCGAAATGCTCGAGCG
>Ga0335074_10011555_pt1 | contig 12341 bp, 12 predicted proteins | sample Lox_Sample_23_FD_206715 | JGI IMG/M metagenome (GOLD analysis project Ga0335074, IMG submission 206715) | Soil microbial communities from Loxahatchee National Wildlife Refuge, Florida, United States - Lox_Sample_2.3 | ecosystem: Environmental > Terrestrial > Soil > Wetlands | place: USA...
TGAGCTCGGTCGCCGGTAAGGAGGGCAACCCGAAGGCGCCGGCTTATAGCGCGATGAAAGCCGGCGTGATCGCGTTGACGAAATCGCTCGGCAAGGAGCTCGCCGGTTATAATATCGGCGTCAATTGCGTTACGCCGGCGGTGGCCAAGACGACGCTGGCGATGAGCCAGGCGCCGGATTTTTTGGCCATGATCGTCGCGAAAATTCCGCGCGGGCGCATGCTCGAGCTGGAAGAGGCGGCGTCGATGATTTGCTGGCTGGCAAGTGCGGAGAATTCCTTCACCACCGGTGCGGTCTTCGATTTGTCCGGCGGCCGGGCGACTTATTGATGGAAAAAAAACCCAAGCTCGCGCACTCAAGGCGCGGCCGGGTCGGGAGGCGACGAGTATTCGGGAGGCGACGAGTATAATGAACGTGATGAAGCTTTATTATTCGCCGGGAGCCTGCTCGCTGGCGCCGCATATCGCGCTCGAGGAGGCCGGCGCGCCATTCGAGCTGTCCCGCGTCGATCTCGCCGCCGATCAGCAAAACAGCCCGGACTATCTACGCGTCAACCCGAAGGCGCGCGTGCCGGCCCTCGCCGACGGCGATTGGGTGCTGACCGAAGCGCCGGCGATCCTGCGCTACATCGCGGCGCGCCACCCGGCCGCAGGGCTGTGGCCGTGGGATTCGCGCGAAGAGGCGCGCTGCGCCGAATGGCTCAACTGGCTGTCATCGACCATTCAACCCGCCTTCGTTCATGTCCGCCGCGCCGCCCGTTACGCGTCCGATCCGCACGCAGTCGAGGATGTCGCCTCAACCGGCAGGAAAACGGCGCGCGAATTGTGGCAGGCGGTCGATCAGAAGATCGGTGACGGGCCCTGGGCGATCGGCGAACGCTACAGCGTTGCCGACCCGCTGCTTGTTGTTTTCTGGCACTGGGGACGCGGTCCGGCACTTGGTTTCGACATGGCAAACGACTTCCCGCACTGGACCGCGCACGCCTGTCGGCTGGCGTCACGGCCGGCCGTGCAACGCGCTTTTGCCAACGAGGGATTGCCGCTGCCGGGATAGGCAACGACAATCCGTCGTTCGCGCCAAGGCGTGATGCAGAGTCCCGCTCGCGCGGCGATGGGCGGAAAGAAGCGCGACTAGCCGAGCGCGGCGATGACTTCGCTGGCCTTGGTCACCGCGGCGACGTTCGTCATCGCATACTGCACCGACGCGCGATGCCAGTCGGCATTCATGGTCGAGCAGCAGTCTTCCGGCACGACGACGAAATACCCTTTGTCGGCGCCGGTTCGCGCCGTGTGCTCGATCGACATATTGGTCCAAGCGCCGGTGTCGATGATGGTGTCGCGGCCGCCCGACCGGAGCACGGTTTCAAGCTTGCTGCCTTCGAAGGCGCTCATCCGGATCTTCTCGACGACGAGATCGCCGGGCTGCGGCTCGAGGCCGGCAGCCGGTTGTGCGCCCCAAGTGCCGCGCACCATCGCTTTGGCGTCGACGAGCCCTTCGAACAACGGCGCATTCAGCGTAAAGCCGGGCGCGCCGGGTTCGACGATGAACCAGACGTGAATGACCATGACGCCGCGCGCGCGGCACACTTCGGCCAGGCGGCGTATGTTCTCGACCACGTTCTGCTCGCGGGCATGTTGCGGCGACCCCGAGGATGCGAAGGCGCCGCCGTCCATCATCACGTCGTTCTGCATGTCCTGAATGATGAGCGCGCAGCGCGACGGATCGAGCGCGAGGCCAGTTTTGACGCTGGCGCGTTCCGCCGGCGGCGGCGGGGAGGCTGCGGACGTCGCCGCCGGCGCGGCCGCCGCGGCGCCGGTGCTGGCGCGCATGAATGGCTCGACGCGTGGGCCGACTTTGGTGCGCACCGCATAGAGCGAATGGGTGGCGCACATGAACAAGGTGCGCCAGTCGGATTTGCCCCAATGCAAATTGGCGACAAGCTCGGGCACTTTGATCTTGCCGAGTAGCGCGCCCGAGCGCGAATAGACCCACACGCCGCCGGGCGCCGTCACCCAGACATTGCCGGCGCTGTCGCATTTCATGCCGTCGGGGACGCCGGGCTCGAGCTCCGAGCGGATGCCCGAGGCGAAGATCCGATCGGGGCCGAGCGTGCCGTTGTCGTTGACGTCGAATGCCCGGATCAGCGCGCGCACCGTGTCATTGACGTAAAGCACCCGCTCGTCGGGCGAAAAGCACAGACCGTTCGGCTGCTCGAACAGATTGCGATCGACCAAAAGCTGCGGCTCGCCGCCGCCCGCCGGTACGCGGTAAACGCCCTGGAAGCCGAGTTGGCGCGGCCGCTCGACGCCGTAAACCGGCATCCGCCCGTACCAGGGATCGGAAAAATAGATCGAACCGTCCGAGCGCACGCAGACGTCGTTCGGGCTGTTGAGCTCCTTGCCCTCGAAATGCGACGCCAGAATCTCCCGTCTGCCGTCGCGCTCGCGCACCAGGCTCGAGGTGGCATGCTCGCAGATCACCAGCGCCAGATTGGCGTCGTAGGTCATGCCGTTGCATTTGTTGGACGGCTTCATCACCTCCCGCGCGCCGCCGCGCTCGTCGTAGCGGCGGCGCACGTCCGCCGGCATGTCGGAGAACAGCAGATATTGGTCGCGCGGATGCCAAATCGGCCCCTCGGTGAAGGTGAAGCCGCCCGCCAGCCGCTCGACCGGCGCATCGAGATCGATCAGATCGGAAAATTCCCGACGCAGCGCGGAATGACTCATCCTACGCTCCCGTTCGTTACGCAGCGAACCATTGCCGCCGTGGCAAGGAGTGGACGGAAGGACCAGGCACGCTGTCTTGCAAGCGGCCGACGACTTGTCCGGCCTCGATGATGGCCGGACGGTCATGCACCGGCAGCACGAAGCGCGAAGAGGCGACGACTTTCTTGATGGCGGCCTTTTCCTGCCGCTTGGTAGTGCCGTGGTTGCCGGTAACGCGCGGCTCCATGTCGCTGATCTCGCGAAACGGCTCGACCAGTTGGTCGTTGATGTCGTAGAGCACGTCGCCGCAGATCGTCGCAACACCTTCATTGGTCTTGACGATCACGTTCATCGATCCCTCGGTGTGACCGCCGGCCGCCTCGCAGATCAGCCCCGGCATCAACTCGACCGGCCCGGATAATTCGAGATCGAGGAGGCGCAGCGCGCCCTTGGTGTGCAGGCGATCGATCAGGTGCTTGATGTCGACGGCCGGATACTGCGGATGCATCAATCCGGAAACCGAATATTCCAGCTCGCGGCGGTTGATCACCGCCGCGGTGTTCATCGGGAAGAGATCGTCCTTGCCGGCATGATCGATGTGCAGGTGCGTATGCAGCAGGTAGCGCACGTCGCCCATCCGCAGGCCGTGCTTCTTCAGCTGATTTTCGATCATGGTTTCGTGGGATTGCAGCCCGCGCATGCCGAGCGTTTCCATGATCTGGTTGGAGCGGTAGCCGGTGTCGACCACGACCGGCCACGTGCCGCCGAGCACGAGAAAGCCGAACACCGGCACCCGCCGCACGCGGCCGCAGTCGCGTCCGAGCACCAGAAAGCTCGATTCGAGCTCGATGTCGCCGTAGTCGAGAAGTTTGATTTCGAGTGCCATTGATTTTCTCCCTCACACGCGCACTTTGTTCAATTGAGCCGATAAACTCTTGCCGCCGTATCGTGTAGCGCCGCGCGAGCGGTTTCTTCGCCGAGCGGGGCGAGCGCGCTGCGGTACGCCGCGATCAAGTCGGGATAGCCGGTCCACAATTTCTCGACCGGAAAATTCGAGCCGAACAGGCAGCGCGTCGGGCCGAATATCTCGACGGTGTCGCGGACGATGGCGCCGATGTGATCCGGATCGTTTTTATGGATGAAGGTGCCGAGTCCCGAGAGCTTGCAAACGACGTTCGGCTGCGCCGCAAGCCGGCGCATCGCGGTCCGCCAATGCTCACGGCCGTCGTCGGAAAGGTCTTCCAGCATGCCGGCGTGCTGAAGGATGAACGTCACTTTCGGGGCGCTGGCGGCAAGCTCGGCCGCGCCCGTCATCTGCCCGGCGAAAACCTGGAGATCAAACGTCCAGCCGTAGTCGGCGAGCCGCGCGACGTTGCGTTGCAGTGTCGGATTGCGGGCGAGGTCGGCCTCGGCGGCGAAGCGGTATTGCGGGTTTTCATGCCATTGCAGTTGCATGCGCAAGCCGCGCATGCTCCGATATTTGGTCAGCCGGTCGAGCTGCGGGCGCGCATCAGCGGCGAGAAAGTCGGCGTAACCGACGATGCCCTGCGGAAAGCCGGTCTCGTCGGCGGCCTGCTGTACGTAGGCGACTTCGTCCTCGAAGCGATCTTTGGCCCAATTGGCTTGCACATAGACGGATTGAGTGACGCCGGTGCCGGCGATGTCGGCAAGATATTCGCCGATCGGATAATCGCGCCGGATCGCTTCATACGGGCCGAAGATGCGCGGTTGCATCGGCCCGTCGAGCCACGGCAGGTCTCGGCGGCGCCAGATGTGATGATGTGAATCGATGATCGCCGTCATGCCGCCTCGCTCGCCAAATCGAGCACGTTGTTGCAGATGCTGTCGATCGAGCCGCCGTCTGAGAGTTTGTCGAGATAAGGGCGCGCCGCGACCAAACCGGCGGTGCGCGCCTCGAAGGCGGGATCGGCGGCCAGCGGCGTCAGCCAGATGATCCGCCAGGCGATCCGCGCCAGCCGCGCGACCGCGTCCGCCATCGCCGTCGGATCGCCGCGCTCGAGTCCGTCCGACAGCACGATCAGCGCCGCACCGCGCGCCAGCGCGGCGAAGCGCGGCACGGCAAGAAAGGCGTTGAGCGCGTCGCCGATGCGCGTGCCGCCGTCCCAGTCGGCAACGAGCAGCGACGCGGTAGCAAGCGCTTGCTCGCGATTGCGCAGCCGCAGCGGCCGGGTAATGCGGGTCAGCCGCGTTCCGACTGTGAAGATTTCGACCGATGCCGCGGCGTGCGTCAAAGCGTGGGCAAAGGCAAGATGCGGCGGCGTGCGCTCCTTCATCGAGCCGGAGACGTCGATAAGCACGACAATGCGGCGCTGGCGCAGACGGCGGCGTCGCCGGCGCAGGCGCACGAACTCGCCGGCGTTGCGCATGGCGTCGCGGAACATGCGGCGCGCGTCGACGCCGCGGCCGCCGCGCGCCGCGCGCCAGCGGTAGCCGCGCCGGCGCGGCACGCGCGCCGGCAACGCGCGGGCAAAACGGCGCAGGATCTCGCCTTCATCGCCGGGGGCCAAGCGGCGCGCCGAGAGCCGCTCCGCGCTGGTCGCTTGAGCGCCGGATTCGCCTATCTCGTCGCCGAACTCGGGTTCCGGACCGACCGCGGAATCCTCGGCCGCGCGCAACGGTTCGTCCTCGCTCGGCTCCGCCTCCGGCACCAGGCTTTGCGCGCCGAGAAAATGCGCGTCGAACAACGCGTCGAAGTCGGCAAAGCGTTCCGGCGGCGGCGCCATGGCCGCGTGCGCAGCGCGGCGGATGTCTTCGATTCCGGTCGGACCCAAAAGCTCGATCGCCGCCAGCCAGGTCATGGTCTGTTCGGGCGCCACGGAAAAGCCGGCGCGGCGAAGAAGCGCGGCAAAATCGACGAAGTGCGCAAGGGGACGCATCGGATCGCTCACGCTTGCGCCTCCACCAGAATGGCGTCGATCTTCGGCGCGACATGAACGAGATCGTCCTCGTCCTTGAGCACGACGCCGAGCGAACGCTTGAAGGCTTCGGGCCAGCGCGCGCCCTGCTCGTTGAGCAAAGTCGCGGCCTCGGCCCATTCGACCGCTTCGGCGATGCCAGGAAGCTTGGCCAAAGGCTCACGTCGCAATCGTCCGACCGCGGCGACCACCGCGCGCGCCGCCCGCTCGCCGACCCCCGATGCCCGCATCATGATGATGCGCATTTCGCGCTCGGGCGAGGGATAATCGATCCAGTGATAGACGCAGCGGCGTCGCAACGCCTCGTGCAGCTCGCGCGTCCGGTTCGAGGTCAGGATTACGACCGGCCGCTCGTAAGCGCGAATGGCGCCGCGCTCCGGGATCGAAATCTGAAAGTCGGACAGAAATTCGAGCAAGAAGGCCTCGAACTCGTGGTCGGAGCGGTCGATTTCGTCGATCAGCAGAATTGTTTCCTGCGGCCGTCGCAGACAGGCGAGCATCGGCCGCTCGATCAGGAATTCGTCGCGGTAAATGTCGACGTTGCCGCCGTAGGCGCCCTCCTGGCGCAGCGCCAGCATCTGGCGGGGAAAATTCCACTCGTACAGCGCGGCTGTGGCGTCGATGCCTTCGTAGCATTGCAGTCGCAATAGGGCCCGGCCAAGCACGCCGGCAATCGCTTTGGCGGCTTCGGTCTTGCCGACGCCCGGCGCGCCTTCGAGCAACAACGGCTTGCCGAGTGCGAGCGCGAGATACGCGGCGGTCGAAAGTTCTTCGTCGGCGAGATAATAGGCCGCGCGCAGCGCGTCTTCGAGCGCGCGCGGGCTATCGATACCGACGATAGTGTGACGTACCGCCATGGCTTTCTACCGCGCGCGTCCGTGGCCGGCCGCGCCGCCGCGCGCCTTCAGCGCACGCAGGACTTTCTCCGGCGTGATCGGCAGTTCGTCGATGCGCACGCCGACCGCGTTGAAGATGGCGTTGGCGACCGCCGGCAGTACCGGATTGGCGCACATCTCGCCCGGGCCTTTGGCGCCGAACGGACCGTCCGGAGCCGGCCGCTCGAGCACGAGAATATCGTGCGGACAAATGTCGCCCGGGCCGGGCATCAAATATTCGTTGAAATCCTGCGCCCCTTCGCGGGTGTTGGGATAATAGGGCTCTGGCGTCTCGTACAACGCATGGCTCATGCCCATCCACGACCCGCCGACGAGCTGCTGCTCCACGAGTTTGGGGTTGATGGCGCGTCCGATCTCGTAGGCGCTCGTCATCTTCAACACGGCGACGTCGCCGGTCTCGTCGTCGACTTCGACTTCGGCAATGAGACAGGCGTGGGCGTAGCATGTCGCCGGCGACATCTCGCCGGTTTCCGGATCGACGTCCGACAGCGGCACCAGGAAAATGCCACGCCCGGAGATGGTCTTGCCCTGGCGGAACTGCGCGGCGATGGCGACATCGCGGACCGAGATCGAGCGATGCGGCGCGCCCTTGACGCGGATGGCCCCTTTGCCGTCGGTTTCAAGATCGCCCGGATCGACTTCCAGCTCCTCGGCGGCTGCGTCCATCATCACCGCGCGGGCCTCGCGCGCGGCCGCCATTACGGCATTGCCGACGCGGTGCGTCCCGCGCGAGGCGAACGAGCCCATGCAATGCGGTCCGGTGTCGGAATCGGCGGTGTCGACGTAGACGTCCTCGACCGGCACGCCCAGCGTCTCCGCGCAAATCTGGCGCGTCACCGATTTCATTCCCTGACCGAGATCGATGGAAGACAGCGCGACAGTGAATTTTCCGGTCGGGTTGGAATGCACCAGCGCCTGGCTTGGATCGCCGCCGAGGTTCATGCCGATCGGGTAATTGATGGTGGCGACGCCGCGCCCGCGATATTTGGCCATGATCAGCGCCTCCTTGTACCGAACACCGAAGAGAAACGTGGCGCGCCATGGGTCGAGCCGGCGGGCGTGGGAGCCGGCGGCGGCGGTGCACTGCGTGGCGGCGGCGGCGATGCGACAGGGGAGGGCGCCGCGGTCGGGGCGCGATCATAGGTAACGCGCTGCGGCGCGGCCGCCGCGACCCGCGGCGCCGCTACGGGCGCCGGCGCGCGTGCGCGGTCCGCGCTTGCGCCGGTGCGTCCCGGTCCTCCGCCGGCGCGCGACGACATCCTGCGGAACTCCTCGCGCAGCGGCCAGTTGGCCTTCTCGGCGGCGACCTGCGCGCATTCGATCAGCGCGCAATTCTTCGCCTCGCGCCGGTGTGCCTTCATGTCGCCGTCGCGGTAGGCGTTAAGCAGGCGGAATTCGAGCGGATCCATTCCCACCGCAACGGCGAGCTTGTCCATCTGGCATTCGATTGCAAAGTCGAGCGCGGTGACGCCGAACCCGCGCATCGCGGTAGCCGGCGTCCGGTTGGTGAAAACGCAGAACACATCCGCGCAAACGTTGGGGATGGTGTAGGGCCCGGGAACGTGGGCCACGCATTTCACCACGGCATAGCTGGACAGCCGGGTGTAGGCGCCGGAATCGAAATAAGCCCGCACCTTGCGGGCGACGATCCGGCCGTCCTTCGTCGCGCCGTCCTTGATGTAGATGCGCTCGGCGCCGCGCGGCGAGCCGAATTGCATCTCCTCATGCCGGCTGAACCGATAGCGCACGGGCGCGCCGGTCAGCCGCGCCGCCAGGATCGACAGCGGCTCGGTCATGGTGTCGACCTTGCCGCCGAAGCCGCCGCCTACCGTGCCGCCGATGAAATGCAATTGATTCGACGGCACCGCGTTGATCTTGGCCGAGGTGTCGAGCGAGAAGAACAATGCTTGGGTGGAGGTGTAGACGATAAAGCGGCCGTTGGTGTCGGGCACGGCGATGGAGCCGTTGGTCTCGGTCGGTGCGTGCTCGATCGGCGACATTTGATAGCGCTCTTCCATGACGACGTCGGCCTGTTTGAACGCCTCTTCGACGTCGCCGAAGCGCAGCTTCTGATGGTCGTATTTGCCGTAATACTCGAACGTGTTCTTCGGATAGGTCGCGTTGACCGACGGCGCACCGGGCTTGAGCGCTTCCTCGACGTCGAACACCGCCGGCAATTGATCGTAGGAGACGCGCACCAGCGCCATCGCCTCCAGCGCCGCACGCTCGCTGGTGGCGACAATGCCGAGGATCGGCTCGCCCCTGTAACGCACGAAGTCGCTGGCGAGCGAAGGCTCATCGTCCTTGCCGAATTGGATCAGACTCAGGAGCGTATTGAGATTAACCGGCACGTCGGCCGCGCGAATGATGCGCTTGACGCCGGGGGCGCGCGCCGCCGCGGCATCGTCGATCGAGCGAATGCGCGCGTGGGCGTGCGGGCTGCGCAGGATTTTCAAGTGCAGCAGGTTGGCGAAGCGGTGATCGTCGTAATAAGGCGAAGTGCCGGTGACATGCCCGAGCATATCTTGGCGCTGGGTCGGCTGGCCGATTTCCTTGAGGTTGTCGTCGCGCTCGTCGGCGAAGATGTCCTTGCGAAATTCAAGCATGGTGTTGTCCTTCAGGCGCGGCGACGGTCGTCGGCGCGCGCGGCGTCGAGCACCGCTTGGATGATCGGCTCGTATCCGGTGCAGCGGCAGATATTGCCGCAAATAGCATCGACAACATTTTCGCGTGTGGGGTTGGGATTGCGGTCCAGCAGCGCTTTCGCCGCCATCAGCATGCCGGGCGTGCAATAGCCGCATTGGGCGGCAAAGCGCTCCATGAAAGCCGCCTGCAGCGGGTGCAGATCGGCGCCGCGCCGCAGCCCGGCCGCAGTCTCGATCGACTTGCCGGCGCAGGTTTCCGCCAGCGTCACGCAGGAAACCCGCGGCACGCCCTCGACCAGCACGGTGCAAGTTCCGCACGTGCCTTGCCAACAGCCGCCCTTGACAGACAGATCGCCGACCGCCTCGCGCAGCACGTCGAGCAGGTTGGCGCCGCTCTCGGCAAAGGCGGCGACATCTTCGCCGTTGAGCTGAAATTGAATCGGAGTCTTCATCGGCGGCTCATGTGTGCGTGGCGCCGAGCAGCAGCCGGCGCAGATAGACGGGAAGAATTTCACGCCGCCACCAGGCGCTGGCGATGGCGTCGTCGGTAGGCGAGGTGCCGTCGGCGGCGACGGCGAGCGCCGGCGCGATGCCGGCGGCGTCGAGCGTACGGCCTTCGAGGGCGCGCTCCGCAGCCTTGGCACGCACCGGCGTCTGCCCCATGGCGCCGTAAGCGATCCTTGCGCTGGCGACCCGCCCGCTGGCGAGGGGCAATTGCGCGGCAATCGAGAGGACCGAGATTCCCTTGGGATGCACGCGGGTCACTTTGACGAACCGGAACGTGTCGGCCGGCGGCCGCTTGAACGCCACGCCCGCCACCAGCGACGCGCCGCGTTCGCGGCGGCCGAGAAACTCGTCGAGCGGCAATTCGCGCTGACCAAAGCCGCCGGCGAACGTCACCGTCGCCTCGAGCGCCACGAGCGCCGCGGTGAAATCGCCATAGGGGCTCGGCGCGAACAGATTGCCGCCGACGGTCGCCGCTTCGCGCACCGCCGGCCCCCCCACCGCGCGCGCGACCGGATGCAGAAATGAAAGCTCGCGTTCGGCGAGAATGGTCGCCATGGTCACGCCGGCGCCAAGCTCGATCCGGCCCGACGAGACCGCAACATGCAGCAGGCTCGGATCGGTCGAGCGCACGATCGTCTCGATCGACGGATCGGCTTCATTGACCGCGCGCATGACCAGCGTTCCGCCGCCCAGGAAGCGCGCTTTGCGCTCGCTCGAAAGCGCGCTCGCCGCCTCGGCCAATCGCGCGAAGGTTTTTACCGTGACGGTCACGCGCGTCCCTCCAAGTCCGAGGATGCGGCGAAGCGGCTGCGAATCGCGGCGAAGCCGGCGTCGTAGATATCCTCGCCGACCATGCGCGTCATCTCCGCTTCCGCCCCCGTGCGGGTCGAGAACGCGCAACGCCACTCCCAGAATGTGCGGTCTCCGTCGGTCACCGGCGCGAGCCGCACATGCGCGACGTAATTGAACAACGGCACCGGCGTTTCGAGCAGGCAATAGCTGAACGTCTGTTCGAGGTCCGACAGCGTCAACAGCTGCTCGCGCAACTCTGAGCCGTCGCGCAAGAAAAAGTGCCGTACGCAGCCCAGCTTGTCGGCGCTTTGGCTGCGCTCGATCGCGCTCTTGGCGACGGCCGGATGCCAATGGTCGTGGCCGTTGAAATCGCGCAACAGCGCCCAGACGCGATCGGTCGGCGCGTCGATGATTGTTGAGCGCACGATCCGGATCACCGCTTACCCTCCGAATTGCCGCTTGAGCGCATCGAAGCCGCCCTGGAAGACGCCGCCGCCGATCGACGAGATAAGCTCGGTCTCGCGCTCCGGCGGGCAGTCGAATTCCGCCGTCCACTCGACGAAAGTGCGCTCGCCGTCGGTGATCGGCGTGAGCCGCAGCGTCGCCACGTAATTGTCGACGCCCATCGGCGATTCCAGAATCGAGTAGGTGCAGAACAGATCGAAGTCCGACAGGCCGAGCAGCTTTTCGCGGATGCGATCGCCGTTGCGCAGGCGGAAATCGCGCACGCAGCCGACCTTGTCCGACGGCTCGCCATTCTCGATGCGGCTTTCCGCAATGCCCGGATGCCAGGACGGCAAGCCGTTGAAATCACGCACCCGCGCCCAGACGCGGTCGGAGCGGCCGTTGATGACGCTGGAGACGTAAACGCGGGCCATATGGCTCGTTCCCTCCTTGGTTTTCCGCGGGACCGCAATCAGCCTTGCCCTGGCGATCCGCCGCCGCCGCCACTGCTGCTGCCGCCTCCGCCCCGCCTGCCGCGCCCGCCGCCTTCTCCGCCGCCGCCTTCTTCGGGCTTCTTCGGCGCGGTGTCTTTGCGGATGCCCTGCATGTCGCGCGCCTCGCGGATGAGGCCCGGCATGCGCGACAGACTGCCGCCCTCAATACCGATCTCGGCGAGAATCTGATCGATCATCGGCGCTTGCACGCGATAGCGCAGCGCCGAATCGATCACCTCGTCGGTGGCGCTGCGCCCGTCACGGCCGCCGCCGCCGCCGTTGAGGCCATCGACCTGGAGGATGCGGATGCCCTCGATTTTCTCCATCGGCTTGACGCTCTCGCGCACGATGCCCTCGATTCGCTCGAGCAGCCGGCGCCGGAACAGCGAGGCGCGAGCCGCGTCGGTGAGGACATTCTCCGCCTCGTTGAGGAGCCGTTGCGCTTCGGCGGCGACCGCCGCGCGCACCTGCTCGGCGGCGGCCGCGATCCGCACTTCCTCGGCCTCCTTTTCGGCGATGAGCACCTCGACTGCGTGCCGGCGCCGCGCCGCCTCGCTCTCGCGCACGGTCTTGACCCGCTCCTCGGCCTCGACGGCTTGCGCGCGCGCTACTTCGGCGTCGGCCTGCGCCGCCGACTGTTCGCGCGATTTGCGGTGAATTTCGATAGCACCTTCCATGCGGGCATTCTCGACCGCAGTTTCGCGGGCGATTTCCAATTGCCGCAGCTCCCGGTCGCGCAGGATGCGCGCTTCGTCGATGCCGCGCTCCGAGGCGATGCGCGCGCGCTCGATCTCCTCGCGGGCGGCGATCTCGGCCTCCTGCAGGGCTTGTCCGCGCGCGACCTCGAATTGCTCGACCGCGCGGCGGCGTTCGAGCCGGGCGAGGTCCAGCGTCTGTTCCCGCACCACGTCGGTGCGGCCGA
>Ga0335074_10011556_pt1 | contig 12341 bp, 10 predicted proteins | sample Lox_Sample_23_FD_206715 | JGI IMG/M metagenome (GOLD analysis project Ga0335074, IMG submission 206715) | Soil microbial communities from Loxahatchee National Wildlife Refuge, Florida, United States - Lox_Sample_2.3 | ecosystem: Environmental > Terrestrial > Soil > Wetlands | place: USA...
CCCCGGGACCCCGGGCCGCCGGATCCGGGCCGCCAAGCTCGGGGTCACCTGTCCGCCAGCGTGTCGATGGCACCATTGAGCCCGCTAGCGCCCCCTCTAACGTGTTAATGGCACCATTGAGCCCGCTGGCGCGGGGCCCCTGGCGCTAATGAGTGACCCGGGCGCTGCTGGGTGTCCCTTGGCGCTGCTGAGTGCCCCCTGGCGCGGCCCGCTGAGCCGCCCGCGCTGCGGCACGGCACCGTGCTCAATGGCGCCATTGACACGCTGATGCCGCTGACCCAGCTGCGTCACCAGCGGCCCCAATGAAGTGCGTCGGAGCCCGTTACGTATCCGAGGGAGTCCGAGTCCGGGAGGCCACGCCACGGTGGCAGATGCCGGTTATGACCGACTTTATCCGGCGCGGTGAGCGGGCATCCGCGCAGGTTCAGCAGTCCGGAAGCCTTGCGGCTTCGCCGTGCTCGGCCGGGGACTGGCGGGTGACCGGGTCCACTAGGGTGGTGGGGTGCTGGTGGTGGGGTTTGATACGGCGACGCCCGCGGTGAGCGTAGCGCTGCATGACGGTACGCGGATCGTCGGCTCGGCGTTCACCGTGGACGCGCGGCGGCAGGGAGAACTGCTCGCGCCGATGATCGCGGAGGTCATGGCGGAGGCCGGAGCGGACCGTGCTGACCTCACCGCCGTCGCGGTCGGCGTCGGGCCGGGCCCGTACACGGGGCTGCGGGTCGGGCTGGTTACCGCCAGAGTACTGGGCGCCGCGCTCGGCATTCCCGTTCACGGCGTGTGCACGCTGGACCTCATCGCGGCCCAGGCCCCCCGGGGCCGAGACTTCCTCGTGGCCACCGACGCACGCAGGAAAGAGGTCTACTGGGCGCGGTATGACCCCTATGGCCGCCGGGTTGAGGGCCCGCTGGTCGGCGCGGCTGCCGAAATTCCCGGCGCAAGGGACCTGCCGGCCGCGGGCGCGGGCGGCGAGCTGTACCCGGCCGCGTTCGGTGAACTGCTGGCGCCTGCCTACCCGGATTCGCGCACTCTGTGCGAGATCGTGGCCGGTGGCGGCGCGACAGTACCCCCCGAGCCGCTTTACCTGCGCCGTCCCGATGCCCGAGAGCCGGCCGCCCCGAAGCGGGTCACCCCGCCGTGAGGCTGCGAGCGATGACCGTGGCCGACATGCCCGGTGTCATGGCGATGGAGCGGAAACTGTTCCCCGACGACGCCTGGCCGCCCGAGATGTTCGCCAGCGAGCTAGCCGACACTGAGCGCAGGTTTTATCTGGTGGCGGAAGAACGCCAGCTGATCGGATATGCCGGCATGCTCTTCACCGGAGGCCCCGAGGCTGACGTGCTCACGCTGGCGGTGAGCCCGGCGTGCTGGGGCAGGGGCACCGGCACCGCCCTGCTTCAGGCGCTGCTCGACGAGGCGGCGAACCGCCACTGCCAGCAGATCTTTCTTGAGGTGCGCGAGGACAATCAGCGGGCGAGGAGCCTGTACATCAGGCACGGCTTCGCCGAGATCGGCGTCAGGCGCGGCTACTATCAGCCCGCCGGTGTGGACGCCATCGTGATGCGAAAGGACCTGGACCAGTGAGCCCGCTCATCCTGGGCATCGAGACCTCCTGCGACGAGACCGGCATCGGGCTGGTACGCGGGCACGAACTGCTCGCCGACTCGGTGGCCTCCAGCGTCGACGAGCACGCCAGGTTCGGCGGTGTGGTGCCGGAGGTGGCCAGCCGGGCGCACCTGGAGGCCATGATCCCCACATTCGAACGCGCCCTGGCCATGGCCGACGTGAAACCAGGACAGATCGACGCGATCGCCGTCACGGCAGGCCCCGGCCTGCAGGGCGCGCTGCTGGTCGGCGTGGCCGCCGCCAAGGCATACGCGCTCGCCCTCGGCAAGCCCCTGTACGGGGTCAACCACCTGGCCGCGCACATCGCCGTGGACCAGCTCGAGCACGGCGCCCTGCCCGGTGAGGCGGTAGCACTGCTGGTCTCCGGGGGGCATTCCTCGCTGCTGCTGGTACGGGACGTGACCACGGATATCACGCCGCTCGGCGCCACGATCGACGACGCGGCCGGCGAGGCCTACGACAAGGTGGCCAGGGTGCTCGGCCTGCCGTTCCCCGGCGGCCCGCCGATCGACAAGGCAGCCAGACAGGGCGATCCGGACGCGATCAACTTCCCACGCGGCAAGGCTAGCGACGGCACGCTCGACTTCTCCTTCGCCGGGCTGAAGACCGCGGTGGCCCGCTGGGTAGAGGCCCAAGACGGACCGATCCCGGTCAGCGACGTGGCGGCTTCCTTCCAGGAGGCGGTCGTTGACGTGCTCACCCGCAAGGCGATCAGGGCCTGCCAGGATCACGGCGTCAGCGACCTGATCATCGGCGGCGGCGTGGCGGCCAATTCCCGGCTGCGTGCCGTTGCCGGGGAACGCGCCGCCAAGCGAGGCATCAGGCTGCGGGTACCCCGTCCCGGCCTGTGCACCGACAACGGGGCGATGGTCGCCGCCCTAGGCGCCGAGATCGTCCGCCGCGGCGTCCAGCCCTCACCGCTGACCATCCCCGCCGACTCCTCTCTACCCGTCACAGAGGTCGTCCTGTCAGGCGGGTAGCAGACGTGGTCTCTGTGACCAGTACCGGCAGCGGCTCCGGGCTGCGGGCCGGGCGTGTCCGCACGGGTTACCAGTGACCATAGCGGACGATGTCGGCGGCCGGGCGACGGCGTGCGCTGAGGTCGCGGATCGAGGTTTCGGCACTGTGGCCGATGGCGATCGCCCCGGTCGGCTCGTGGTCGCCGGGCACGCCGAACGCGTCGCGGAATGGCTGGACTTGCTCGGGCACGATGCCGAAGTACAGTGCTCCTAGCCCTTCGTCGACGACAGTCTGCAGAATGAGCAGCGTGGCCATGCCGGTATCGATGTACCAGAACGGGACCGGCCACCGGGCTTCGTCACGGTCGGTCCAACCCTTGTCAGGCAATGCGTAGCGGTCCAGGTAGACCCGCCTGCAGGACATCGGCACGATAACGAGCGGTGCCTCCGCGACCGGCTCTCGCGCGGCTGCGCCGGCCACTTCCCAGAAGCGCTTCAGGTCTTCGCCGGCGGTGAGCACGAGAAACGCCTGTCCCTGGGAGAAACCTGCAGAGGGACCGCGGACCGCGTTGGCCAGAATCCGGTCCAGGCTCTCCTGCGCCACCGGCTCCTTGGTGAACTGGCGGACCATGTGCCGTCGCCGCACCACTTCCTGGAATTCCACCTTGACCTCTAGCGGGCGTTAGTGCCGCGGTGCCGGAAGGCACGCCGGATGCGCCGCACGAGCAGCGCCAGGGCGGCCGCGATCGCGGCGACCGGTATCACCCGCTTCAAGATCGCGGGCCCCACCAGCCGCACCAGGTTGAGCGAGTCCTCCTGTGCGGGTGCCGGAGGGGTGGCCGCAACGGCCGCTGGCCCGCTGGCCGTGGCAGGCCCGCTGGCCGTGGCGGATTCGTCGGCGGTGGCGGATTCGCTTGCCTGCGCGGTCTCAGCGGCCCCGTCGGCCGGTTCCGGGGACGAAGGGGCGGGAAGGGTGGAAGTGGCGGCGCCGTCGGTGGCCAGCTGGAGGGCGAGGTTCTCGGCGAACTGCTCCACGAGCTTGCCGCCGACCTCTACCATCACCCCGCGCCCGAACTGGGCCGGGCGGCCGGTGATGTTCATCCTCGTATGCATGGTTACTAGGGTGCTGTCGCCAGCGGCCGGTGCGAGGGAGGCCGTCACGACCGCCGACGCCGTCCCCGCGCCCCTGGTCTCCTTGCCGGAGGCCTGCACCGATACCGTGCGTGCGTCATCATTGCGTTCAGTGAAGGTGGCGGTGCCTTTGTAAGTCAGCGATACCGGTCCCACCTTGACTTTGATCCTGCCGTTGACCACGTCGCCGTTGACCTCATCGACGGTTGCGCCCGGCATGCACGGCGCGATCCGTGCCACGTCAAGCAGGACTCCCCAGGCGATATCGGGCGAAACCGGGACGGTAAAGGAGTTGTCGAGCTCCATGGCCATTGCGGGTCACTCCCTTTCGAACGGCAGTACCCTAAGACCCTACCAATCCAGATGAACGCCGCTTCTGACCCTATGGCTCTGGCTAGTTATGCGTCCGGACGTCAGTGCTCCGGTCGCCGGGGTGGGAGCAGGACGGCTCCGACTCCGGGGATGGCCTGCGCCCGCGCCTCGGCTAGCAGAGCGTCGGCGGCCTGTCGGCCGTTCTCACCAGTACGGGACATGCGGGCCGCGATCAAGCCGGTCACGACGGGAGTGGAGAAGGATGTGCCGCTCCACCTGGCCATGCCGTAAAACTTCCGCTCCTGTCCGGCATAGGGCGGGACCCGGCAGGTGTAGGTGCCGGTGGCGTACGCGTTAACGAGATCCCTGCCCGGCGCGTATACGTCGACCCAGCCGCCATAATTGCTGAAGTCGGCACGGCTGTGCCAGTCTGCCGCGAGCGCGCCGACGGAAACTGTCCCCGGGACGGCGGCCGGCCATTCGGGCAGCCGGGAGTCGCTGTTGCCCGCCGCGACGGTGCAGACCACGCCCTTGTATTGCTGCGCGCGTTCCAGCCACGCCGCGAACGACAGCATCGGCATGTCGTTCCTGGTGGACGACGTTACCGACAGGTTAAAGATGTCGACACCGATGTTGAGCGCCGCGTCGAGCTTGCACACGAAGTCCGTCTCGAGCGCGCTGCCCGCGATGTTGAAGATGTTCGCGACGAAGACGTCGGCCTGCGGCGCTACGCACCGGGCCACGCCGGCCACGAACGTACCGTGCCCGGCATATGGCGGGATCGTCTGGCTCCCGTCCGGCAGTGGCTTGGGCAGCGGGTCCGGATCGCCCTGGACGCCCGCCAGCCACGGAACGCTGGCCGTCGCGCCGTCGAGCAGGCCGGTGTCGGCTATATAGATCAGTACTCCGGCTCCGCCGTTGTCCACGTCGACCGACGGGCTCGGCTCAATGTCGTCGTACACTTCTTGCGGTTCGGTGGCCGGGCAGGGGATCACTATTCCGTCGGCAGTGGTCAGCACGTGATTCGGCGTGGCGATTCCCGCACCGAGCTCGGCGTCGATCTGCGTCAGCAGGTCGGGGACGGCGGGCTGCCCGCCTGACGGGTCCTCGGCCATGCGAAGCAGCATGATGCCCTGGGTGACGCGTTCGGCCGTGCACGACTGCGGCAGCATCTGCTGTACCCGTCCGAGGTGCTCGTCGCGGACGATCAGATGACCCTCGGCGTACATGTAGCTGACCCCGCCATTGGCGGCTGCGACGGCGCTGATGGCGGTTCCCCGCTCGCCGAAGGCTGAGGCGATATAGTCGACCTGCTCGGCTGCCACAGAGTCCAGACCGTTATCTGCTGTCACGACGCCTCCGCACGTTTGATGATCGCCGGACTTTATTGTCACGAGCCCGCGGGCGCACCCCGCGGCCCCGCGGACTCGGACGCTATTACGGAGGAGGGGGTAAGTCCGTAAAATACATAAATCTGCTGCGGTAAAGGCGCCTAGAATCCTGTGCGTGGCCGGGGCTGCCCGTGCCATCGCGCCCGTCCCACGCGATGTCGATGGCCTGCTTCCGCTGGCCTTGTCCCGCCCCAAGGAGGCGCTGGCCAGGGCCCGTGTCGTGCTGGCCGGGCGGCCTAGCTACCACGAGTCCTCGGTGGCTCATCAGGCTGCGGGGATCGTGCTGCGGGAGTTCGGCGACGTCGAGGCGGGAGTCCGTGAGCTGCGCGCGGCGCTGCGGATGGCGCGGCTGACGGGCCTGGCCGAGCGCGAAGCCGATGTGCTGGCCACGCTCGGGGCGGCGCTGGTCTACGCCGGCCGGACCACGGCCGGGCGGAACGCACTCGACCTGGCGGTGCAGCGGTCCACTGGGCTCCTGGCGGCGCGGGTGCGGGTGCGCCGTGGGATGGTGCTGTACACCCTGGGCCGCTATCCGGCGGCACTGGACGATTTTCGGCAAGCCATACCCGCGTTGCGCCGGGCAGGCGACCGGCTCTGGCTCGCTCGCGCGCTTTACGCGCGTACCCTGGTCAACCTGCTGCTGGGCGTGACCGGCAGGGCGGACGCCGATTTCGCCGACGCGGGACGCTTGTTCACCGAGGCCGGGCAAGAACTCGAAGCGATCGTCACGGTGCACAACCGCGGGATCGCCGCCTTCGTCTCCGGAAACCTCCCGGCTGCGCTTTCTCACCTGGATACGGCCGCTTCGCGTTACCGGTCGCTGGGGATCACGACTCCAGCGCTCAGCATCGACCGGTGCGCTATCTTGCTGGCCGCCGGGCTTAGCGGTGACGCGCTGGCCGAGGCGGATGCCGCCGTGGCCGATATGGAACGGGTTCGCGGTCCTGCCACCAGGAAGGCCAAACTGCTGCTGATGGCCGCCGAATGCGCGCTGGCTGCGGCGCGGCCGCAGGCCGCCCAGGACTGGGCCCAGGCGGCGTACCGCCTGTTCCGGTCCCAGCAGAGTGCCTGGTGGCAAGCGCACGCCGCGCGAGTAGTCGTCGAGGCCCGCTTCGCGGTCGGCCCGGTCTCTCCCGCGTTGCTGTGGCAAGCGAACCGGGCCGCCAGCCGGCTAGACGCGCTGCACGGAGGCGACGCAACGCAAGCGCACCTGCTGGCGGGCCGGGTAGCGCTGGGATTGCGCCGCTGCGACTGGGCTGACCAGCATCTGGTGGCGGCGGCGCGCGGTCGTCGGCGCGGCACGCCGACGTCCCGGGTGGCGGGGTGGCTGAGCGAGGCACTTCGCGCGCAGGCCGTCGGCGACCCGCGCCGGCTGCTGTCCGCCTGCCGCCACGGGCTCGCCGTGCTGGACGAGCACCGGCTCAGCTTCGGCGCTTCGGAGCTCCGGGCGCGGGCCACCGCCCACGGCGCGGAACTAGCTACGCTCGCGCAACGCTACGCGGTGGGGGCGAGTCGTCCCCGGGTCCTGCTCTCCTGGAGCGAGCGATGGCGAGCAACCGCGCTGGCTGTCCCCGTCGTCCGGCCGATCGCCGACGCGGAACTCTCCGCTGCCCTTGCCGCGCTGCGCGGCGTCAGCAGGCGTCTTGAGACCGCGCAGAGCGAAGGATCACCCACGGCCGCACTGCGCCGGGAACAGCGGCGGCTGGAGAGCACGGTGCGCGCCAGCACGCTGCGTGCCCCCGGCGGCACCGTGGCCAGCACCGCGTTCAATCCCGCGGACCTGCTCGATGAACTCGGCGCCACCCGGCTGCTCGAGATAGTCGAGGTCGACGGGACCATGTACGTGCTGGTCTGCGGCTCTGGCAAGGTGCGTCAGTTCGTCGCGGGGCGCACCGCCGACGCCATCCGTGCCGCTGACTTCGCCCGCTTCGCCCTGCGCCGCATCGCGCGCAGCCGGACGGGGGACGACCCGGACAGCGCGCTGTCTATTTTGGCGACGGCCGGACCCAGGCTCCAGGAGGCACTGCTCGGTCCGGCGATCCGGCAGATGGGTGACGGGCCTGTGGCGATCGTCCCGCCCGGCAAGCTGCACGCGATCCCATGGGCGCTACTGCCCGTCTTGGCTGACCGAGTGTTCAGCGTCGCTCCGTCCGCGCGGGCCTGGATGCGTGCGCACACCACTCCTGAGCCGGAACGCCATCACGTGACCCTGGCCCGGGGGCCGGGCCTGGGCTCGGCTGGAGCCGAGGTATCCGCCGTGGCGGGACTGTACGACGATGTCACGGTACTGGCGGGCGCCGAGGCCACCGCCGAGAAGGTCCTGCTCGAGCTCGACGGGGCATGGCTGGCGCATGTAGCCGCACACGGTGCCTTCCGCGCGGACAGCCCGCTGTTTTCCTCGCTGCGTATGCTCGACGGGCCGTTGACCGTCTACGACTTCGAGCAGTTGCGCCAGGCGCCCTATCGCCTCATCCTGCCGAGCTGCGACTCCGGTGCGCAGGCGCCAGCCGGTGCCGACGAACTGCTCGGCCTGGTCAGCACGCTGCTTCCGCTCGGCACCGCCGGGATCATCGCCGCCACCTTGCCGCTCAACGACCGTGCCGTAGTGCCCGTTATGGTCAGCCTGCACCGGCACCTGCGGGCTGGCCGGTCGCTGGCCGAGTCGATGTGCGAGGTGCGCCGTGAGCTGGCCAGCGATCCGGTACGGCAGGCGACGGCGGCCTCCCTCGTCGCGTTCGGCGCGGTCTGATTCACCTTGTGCCGCTAGCACCGGCGTGCTCAGCACAGGGCACCCTGGCGCACGTGTGCCCAGCACAGGGGGCACCAGGGAGCCGGCGTGCCCAGCACACCTCGCGGCCCTTTTCAGAGCGTGAACCAGCTCGTCACCACGTCGATGCCGTCTTCGGTCCGGCAGCGCAACCGGAACGAGCCAGCTGGCACGGGCTCGATGCAGAAACAGCCGATCTCGTCGATCGGGACGGTAGCCGTCTCGCCGTTTCTGGCCTCCTGCTCGATGGCCCCTTGCCGCGGAGGGACAATCTGGCCGATCAGGGAGTCTCTCGTCACCTCGAGCTCGATGGACAGCCGTGCCGAAGTAAACGTAAGGGCGCGGATCGAAGCCGGCTCCGACCGGGTGCTGACCGACCGCAGGATGACGTCCAGTTCCTGGTCGTGACTGGAGTCGTACGTCAGCTGCGCGAGCTGGGCGTCGATGTCGAGCCAGGCATAGGCGTTCCGCGCGGTCTGCGTGAACCACGGTGGAACGGCTAGGCGCGCCCGCACGGCTTCGCGTAGTGCCTCCAGCAACCGCTCGTCATCCCAGTCTTCACGCATGTTTCTCGCCTCCCGCACTGTTGACTCGCATCTCGGCGCCGCTCAGCCCCACGAGCGAGGCCGAGCGGCGCAGACGTTCCAGACACCGGGCCCGCTGCGGGCCTATGCTCCCGACAGGGATCCGCAGCGTGGCGCTGATCTCGGCATACGAACGGGGCGGGTCGCTGATCAGCATCCCCAGCAGCTGCTGGCAGCGAGGCGGGAGCTCGCGGAGGGCGAGACGCAGCGCCGCGTTCCGTTCGGCCGCCACGACCTCTTGCTCGATCGACGAGGGGTCCATGGCGAGAAGCGTGTCATCCAGCTTTGCCCCCGTGACCTCGGCCCGGCGCGCCGCGGCCAACGTGCGCAGGCATTCACGCTGCGTCGTCGTCGCCAGCCAGCCCGGCAGCGCGGCCGGCTCGCGCAGCTTCCCGAGCTGCTCGACCAGCAGCAGCCATACGGTCTGCCCGACATCCTCGGTGTCCTGATTGTTCAGCCGGTAGCGCATGCAGATGGACCAGACCAGGGGCGCGTAACGCTCGATGATCTCGTTCCAGGCGTCCTGATCCCTGTTCGCCGCACGCGTGACCAATGCGATGACGGATGGGTCATCACGCATGACTGCCCTCTCGCAGCGGTTGCTAATCCTTAGTTACTCGGAGAAGAACACACCGGTTCTGATACGTCACGCGAATCGTGTATTAAGCGTAGATCTCAGGCGCTCCGTGCCCTGGGAGCCCCGGAAAGGGGGCGAGGTTCCCAGGGCATAACGATCCGCCGGCGCCCGCGCGAGCCGGTGCCGGCGCACGCCCGCCTAGCCGACGCCCGCCTAGCCGGTGCCGGCGCCCGCGCGAGCCGGTGCCGGCGCCCGCGCGAGCCGGTGCCGGCGCCCGCCTAGCCGACGCGGGCAGGTACTGGTGCGACAAAAGCGCCTAAAGGGACGCAAAGGAACCTCCGGGACCGATCAAGGCCGGACCAGTGTGAAGAATTACCCTATGCGAAGGATCACCCCCGTTTCCGGGGGACGGCGCTACGAAGGGGTAATCCTGCACGTAGTCCGGCTCTGGTGCGCTTTATGCGGGCTGTTGACCGGCTGTGTGCTCCTGGCTGGCGGCGGGCGGTCAGGGAAAGTGACTGCTGTTTTGTGCGGTGCTCGTGTTGCTTACGGCCGGTCCCGGTCTTGATTTAACGTGGTGTTCTGCCGCATCGTGGTAGGTTAACCGTCGTATACGTATGACAGACGGACACGAAGCGGCAGACTTCCACGTTATTTCACGCCGCGCCGCCTCGTTCGGCGGTACATACCTCTTATATCCGCCTATGTCCGCCCTCTTACGCGCGGTCGCGGTCCGCCCGCTTACGCGCGCCGCTTACGCGCGCCGCTTACGCGGGGCGGCGGGCGCCCTGCTTGCGCGGCGAGCCTCCCTGCCGCGCCCGCGCGCCGCTTACGCGCGGCGGCGGGGCGGCGGGGCGGCGGGGCGGGGCGGGGCGGCGGGGGCGGCCCGCCGCCGCGCGGGCCTTCAGTTGACGCCGGCGGCCGCCGCCAGGGCCCGGCCGGTGAGGACCCTGGCCAGGTGGCGGCGGTAGTCCGCTTTGGCCCGCAGGTCGTCCGGCGGCGAGGTGCCCTCGTCGGCGTGCGACGCGGCGTCGGCTAGTGCGGCACGGGAGGCAGCGGCACCAGCGGCCGCCGACTCGACAGCGTGAGCCCGAACCGGCACCGTGCCCATGTTGGTGAGCCCGACCCGGGCCTCGGCCACGTGGCCGTTGGAGCGGCGAGCCAGCGCGGCGACGCCGACGGTGGCCCAGTCCTGCGCGGTCACGTTGAACTTCTCGTAGCGATACCCCCAGCCGGGACCCAGCGCCGGAACGCGGATCGCGGTCAGGATCTCGCCCGGTTCCAGTGTGGTGGTGAGGTAGTCCACGAAGAAGTCCGCCGCCGCCACGGATCGCTCACCGGACGGCCCGGTCACCAGCATCGTCGCGTCCAGCGCCAGAACCACCGCCGGCAAGTCGCCGGCCGGGTCGGCGTGGGACAGCGAGCCGCCGATCGTGCCCCGGTGCCGCACCGCGGGGTCGGCCACCGTCGAAGCAGCCGCCGCCAGCAGCCCGCAGGAGGCGGCCACCAGCGGGTCCCTGGTCAGCGTGTAGTGCGTGGTAAGCGCCCCGATCGACAGCGAGCCGCCATCATCGCGGACGCCACGCAGCGAGGACAGCCCGCCGATGTCCACGAGCAGCGTCGGGTAGGCCAGCCGCAGGCGCAGCAGCGGCAGCAGGCTCTGCCCGCCGGCGATCACCTTGGCATCCTCGCCGCCGTCGGCCAGCGCCTGCACCGCCTCGGACAGCGAGGACGCCCGCAGGTAGTCGAACTGAGCCGGAATCATGAACGGTCACCCCCAGAAGCGTTAGCGATGGCCCGCCACACCCGCTGTGGCGTGCACGGCATCTCCACGTCGTTAACGCCGAGGTGCCGCAGCGCGTCCACGACGGCGTTCACCACGGCAGGTGTGGAGGCGATCGTGCCGGCCTCACCGACACCCTTCACGCCAAGCGGGTTAGTGGTGGCCGGCGTAGACGTCCGGTCGGTCACGAACTCCGGCAGATCGGCCGCCGACGGCACCAGATAGTCCGCCAGCGTGGTGGTGAGCAGGTTTCCGTCGGCGTCGTAGGCCGCCTCCTCGTACAGGGCCTGCGCGATCCCCTGGGCGATCCCGCCGTGCACCTGGCCGTCGACGATCAGCGGGTTGACCACATTGCCCACGTCGTCCACAGCCACATAACGATGGATCCGGACCCGTCCCGTCTCGGTATCGACCAGTACGGCGCACAGGTGCGTGCCGTGCGGGAACGAGAAGTTATCCGGGTCGTAGGTTGCCTCGGAGTCCAGCGACGGCTCGACGCCGTCCGGCAGGTTGTGCGCGGCGAACGTAGCGAGCGCGATCTCGGCGATCGTCTTGGCGGAATCCGGGTCGCCGCGCACCGACCAGCGTCCGGGCGTCCACTCCAGGTCATCGGCGGAGACCTCGAGCAGGCCGGCCGCGATCACGCGTGCCTTCTCGACCACCTTCTCGCACGCGCCGACGACGGCGACACCGCCGACTGACAGCGAGCGGGAGCCGTAGGTGTCCATGCCCTTCGGCGCGACTTGGGTATCGCCGTGCAGCACCCGGACGTCCTCGAACGGGACGCCCAGCTTGTCGGCCACGATCTGGCTCCACGCCGTCTCATGGCCCTGGCCGTGCGCGGACGAGCCGGTGACGACCTCGACCTTGCCGGTGGGCAGCATCCGGATCGCCGCGTGCTCCCAGCCGCCCGCGCCGTAGGCCAGCTGGCCGAGGACGCGAGACGGGGCAAGTCCGCACATTTCCGTATAAGTAGAGATCCCGATGCCGAGCTGCACCGGGTCGCCAGACGCACGCCGCGAAGCTTGCTCGGAGCGCAAGGCGGAGTAATCGAACAGCGACACCGCCCGCTCCGTCGCCGCCTCGTAGTTGCCGCTGTCATAGGTCAGCTTGGCGATCGTGGTGTACGGGAACTCCGAGTGCTGGATCCAGTTCCGCCGGCGCAGCTCCAGCGGGTCCATCCCGAGTTCAGCGGCCAGGTCGTCCATCGC
>Ga0335074_10011557_pt1 | contig 12341 bp, 7 predicted proteins | sample Lox_Sample_23_FD_206715 | JGI IMG/M metagenome (GOLD analysis project Ga0335074, IMG submission 206715) | Soil microbial communities from Loxahatchee National Wildlife Refuge, Florida, United States - Lox_Sample_2.3 | ecosystem: Environmental > Terrestrial > Soil > Wetlands | place: USA: Florida...
CCGCGCTTCCACGGTGATCTTTTGCGACAGGTCGCCCTTGGCCACGGCGGTGGTGACCTGGGCGATGTTGCGCACCTGCCAGGTGAGGTTGCCGGCCAGTTGGTTGACGTTGTCGGTGAGGGCTTTCCACGTCCCAGATACTCCCGGTACCTCCGCCTGGCCTCCCAGGCGCCCTTCGGTGCCGACTTCGCGCGCCACCCGGGTGACTTCTGAGGCAAAGGCTGACAGCTGGTCGACCATGGTGTTGACGGTCCGCTTGAGGTCCAGGATCTCTCCGCGCACATCGACGAGGATCTTCTGTGACAGGTCCCCGGTGGCGACTGCGGTCGTGACCCGGGCGATATCACGCACCTGGTCGGTCAAGTTGGCGGCCATGAAGTTGACCGAATCCGTCAGGTCCTTCCACCGGCCGGCCACTCCCGGTACCTCGGCTTGGCCCCCCAGGCGCCCTTCGGTGCCGACCTCGCGTGCCACCCGGGTCACTTCGTCTGCGAAGGCCCGCAGCTGGTCGACCATCGTGTTTATGGTCTCTTTCAGCTCCGCCACCTCGCCGCGGGCGGCGACCGTGATCTTCTGCGACAGGTCGCCCTTGGCCACAGCGGTGGTTACCTGGGCGATGTTGCGCACCTGCGAGGTCAGGTTGCCGGCCAGCTGGTTGACGTTGTCGGTGAGCGCTTTCCAGGTCCCCGACACCCCCGGCACCTCCGCCTGGCCCCCCAGGCGCCCTTCGGTGCCGACTTCGCGGGCGACCCGGGTGACCTCGTTTGCGAAAGCGAGCAACGTGTCTGTCATCGAGTTGATCGTCTGGGCCAGCTCGGCCACCTCGCCTCGGGCTTCGACCGTGATCTTTTGCGACAGGTCGCCGCGGGCCACGGCAGTAGCTACCTGGGAGATGTTGCGCACCTGGCTGGTCAAGTTGGAGGCCATGAAGTTGACCGAGTCGGTGAGGTCCTTCCAGGTCCCCGACACTCCCGGCACCTCGGCTTGGCCTCCGAGGCGGCCCTCGGTGCCGACCTCGCGCGCCACCCGGGTCACCTCGTGGGCGAAGCTGCGCAACTGGTCCACCATCTGGTTTACCGTCTCTTTGAGCTGGAACACCTCGCCCCGGGCGTCCACGGTGATCTTCTGGGACAGGTCGCCGTTGGCCACCGCCGTTGTCACAAGAGCGATGTTGCGCACCTGGTCGGTCAGGTTGGTGGCCATCGAGTTCACCGCTTCGGTCAGGTCCTTCCAGGTCCCCGACACGCCCGGCACGTTTGCCTGGCCGCCCAACTTGCCCTCCGTGCCCACCTCCCTCGCCACCCGGGAGACCTCGGCGCCGAAGGAGAGCTGGTCGACCATGGCGTTTACGACCGCACCGATGCGTTGGAACTCGCCTCGCACCGCCCTGCCCTGGATGGTGAGGGCCATCTTCTGGCTGAGGTCGCCCTCGGCGACTGCCGAAATAACCCTCGCCACTTCGTACGTAGGTCGCAGCAGGTCGTCGACGAGGGAGTTGACCGCTGCCTCGGACGCGGCCCACATGCCGCCCGCACCGGACAGTTCCATGCGTTCGGCCATGCGGCCTTCGCGGCCTACGACCCGCGCTACCCGTACCAGCTCCCGGCTGAAGCGGCCGTTCATGTCGATGACCTCGTTCAGGACCTTGGCAATCTCGCCTTCCACCCCCCTTCGCCGGCCAGACAAGCGAGGTGCCGAGAGGCCGCCACGGATAGCCCTCAAGGCATCGAGGACCTCCTCCATGAAGGCGTCTCGTTCGGGTGACCCGGCGGCCTTGCCGTTGGTGCGTCGCTGGCGAGCCGCCGCAGTGCCCACCAGCACCGGGTCGTCAAGCACGTCTAATGCCACAGCTCCTCCTTCAGCTGGGCACAGGCGAGCCCGTGCCACTTAGTTTGGGCAAAAACGAAAGCCCAGTAATGTACCCGTTTTGGAGGGTCTTCAAACAACCAATGGGCCGCGCCGGCACCTCTCTTGTGGCACGATTGCCGGGTGCGCCGGTGGCGCCTCGGGAGGTGGGCACATGTCGAGCCGTCTAGCCCTAGCCGTGACCCTGGCCTCGTCCCTATTGGTGCTTTCGGCGGCAAGCGCTTTTGCCGCTCCCGGGCCAGGGACGGCGTCCAACCTACGAGCCCACTTAGGGCCGAGCGCACTGCAGGTCGCGCCGGCGGCCCACCCGCGGCCCGCCTTGGCCAGCTTTGCCGAGGCGCCCGCTCGGGCGCGCCCGTCTGGCCGGAGCGAGCCCATGGCCGGGAGCGGCTCGGCTCGCAGCAGGTTGTCGAGGACAGGCAGGCCCACCGCCGCCGCCGCAACTGCCGCCGCCGTTGCCGGCGAGGTACGGCCTAAGCAGGCCCAGCTCGCCCCGAGCCCCCTTATGACGATAACTTATTCCCTGGTAAAGGAGTCGGATGGCAACCGGCCGGGCGGGGGAGCCGAGGTTTATTTGATCTTCTCCGATGGGGGTACGGCATACGTCTATGCCTGCAACAACAGCGAAGCCGAGGCAGACAGCGGAACGTACTCCTACAGCGGTGGCCGTTTGTCGCTTCACGTGAGCGCCTCGGACCTGAAGGTGAACGCCGACTTCGCCCTCGACCTGTCCCAGGCCGAGGTGACCATGCCATTCCAGATCTTCTCGAGCAAACCCGGCACATCGCTCTGGCAGCAGCAGGCGATGGGGCTCGACCAAGGGGTGATAGCTGCTTATAACGCGTCCACGAACCTGGCCCAGACAGTGCCGCCCGCCCAGGGTGCCGCGGCGGCTTTCTCCTATGCGCAGGCCTGGTTGGCGGCGCAGGGCTCTGGTGGTGCCGTACCCGTTGGGGCGCCGCACGCCGGTACACGAAGGCCCGCTTCTTCGCGCTACCCCTGCGGCAATTTTTGCGTGGCCAGCGTCACCAGCCTTGGCGACGACATATTGATCAAGTACCGCAACGGTCAATCTGTCGTGGTCAGCCTCTATGATGCGGCCCCGTCCTGCGCGGGGGGTGGTTGTGCTCAGCTCACGCTCAGCTCGCTGGCGAGCGACCCCCGGGTCTTCCTGGACCCCACAGTGCATCCCGACAGCCGGTTCGACCCACTCGACAAAACGGCCGTTTTTATCTCACCCGTCGCCGACATTGAGGACCCCGCCGCGCTTGCGGACATGAAGACGATCCTCGAGCAGCGCGGCTTCCACGTGGACGAGCTTCTCAATGCCAACGCCGGCCTGGCACAGATTACCAACGCGCTCAAGGGCAGTCCTGGCTACGTGCTCTTTTCGACCCACGGCAACCAAAAGGGCTGGCTTTTGGTGGGCCAAGCACTCACCACGACCGGCTTCTTCAGCGCCGAAAAAGTCGCGAACGCTTACACAAAGATGGCTTCGACCCTGCAAAGCGAAGGGCTCGGGTCACTGGTGGACTACAAGATGAACGGCACCAAGGCCTACCTCATCGACCAACCCAACTGTTCCTACAAGGTTGCCTTCTCTCTGTCGAGCTACGCGTGCGATTGGAAAATGGTCATAACTCCGAGCTATTGGCAGTGGTTGGAGAGAGAGCAGGGCGCCGACTTCACCCGCAGCCTCGTGTTCATCAGCGCCTGTGAAACCGACGCCACCTCCACTCTGCGTGACACCATCAAAGCCCGCGCCTACTTTGCCTTCACCGAGGACGTCGCTTCGAATTTCGCCACCGCCGTCGAACGCTACCTGGTGGAAGCCCTCTGGCGCCCGACCCACTCAGCCGAAGAGACCTTTTACAACATGCTGCGCGTCGAGCACACGCACCAGATGATCTACAAGGAGGACGCCCTGTTGCAGGGCGTACTCGGGGCGGCGGGCTCGGATGCCAGCTTTGACATCATGGACGGCTGGGGCTTTGACGGGTCGACGATGGTCCCGTACCGCGGCGACGGTTGGCTGAGCGGCAAGGTCGACGCCGGCCAGGTGTGGTGGATGCTCTACGCCGCCCGCTGGAGCCCCAACACGACCACCGGGGCAGCCAACCTCAATCTGTGTTACGGCAAGTACTGGTCCCATGGTAACCCGGGTGGCCTCGCAAGTCCTTACTGCAATGCCGCCAACGCGGGTATCCCGAAAAACCCGAGCAGCCTGAAAGTGGACGTGGCCTACGCCATATTCTTGCTCAACGGGACCAACCCTGCGGGCTTCCCCACCGGCCAGCTCCCACCCCGCTGGGTCCTGGACGACTGAGGCGCTGTTCGCGGACGGGGCCTCGACCCTGGACTGGGACTGCGCCCCTGGGCGCGGGGCGGCCCGGCGCAGCCAGTGCGGCCAGTGCGGTCCAGCGAGCTAGGGGGCGGCCCGGGGGACGCCCACCGAGCCGTCGGCGTCCCAGTGCCGGAGCCCGGCCTGGACACAACGTAAAACTTCGTCGATAGCCTGGCTGCCGTCGACGGTGACCAGGTGGCCGGTGATCTCGGGCTGCTCCAGGAACTCCGCGTAGCGCACAGCTACCGCCTCCAAGCGCGCACCTTCGTGGAAGATGCTCTCTGTCGGCCTGTTGCCCGGCTCGCTGTCGCTCGCGGTGGCGGCGCTCGGGGTGGCCGCGCTCGAGGTGGCCGCGCGGTGGCCGATGCGGTCGAGGCATATGGCAACGGGGGTGTCGACGTACACCGTCACGTCCGGCCGCGCCCGGCCCGCCGCCCGGTTGATGGCCAGGACCCACTCGGCGGGCACGGCATCAGTGCTCTGGTAGGCCAGCGACGAGAGAAGGTACCGGTCGCACAGGACCCACTGGCCGCGAGCGAGGGCCAGCGAAATGCTGCCTGCCGGCCCGAAAAGGTGCTCAGCGCGGTCGGCGGCGAACAAAAGAGCCATGTGCTCGGCCCAGCTTGCCTGGTCCGGCCACGGCTCGGACCGCAGCGCACGGCTCCGTATATGGCGACCGACGGTCGAACCCGAAGGCTCGGCCGTCTCGAACACCTCTATCCCGTGCGACCTCAGCCACTCGCCGACGCGCTCCAGTTGCGTCGTGCTGCCCGCACCATCCAGGCCCTCGAAGACGATAAAAGGGCTACGGCTGGCGGTCATTGGGAGCGGGCGACCATCAACGGTCGGAGGTCAGGCCGGGTGTCGCGCATAGTCACGACACTAATATCCCGGACAATCGCGGCTACTTGACGGCCAGCTCGACGACCTTCACGATGACCAGGGCGAAGGCCACCACCAGGTAGCCGCGCAGGACGGTGAGGCCGACTTTGCGCTGGGCTGATATGACTGGCTTCGAGAGCCGGTTGAGCGCCGGCATGCGCCATGTCTCCCGGTTATGCCACTCGACTGGCACGGTCAGCAGCCGCGCTGACGCGCGGCGGGACTGCCATGCCATGCCTAGCCCGACCGTCGCGCCCAGCGCCGTACCGCCGAGCAGGACGGCCATGATCTCGGGCCCGGTTATGGCCGGGAAGAGCACGCTGGCAGTCAGGATCACAGACAGGACAACCAATGCCCAGATAACCGCCGCCGTAAAGACATTGAGCCTCTTGGAGTTGACCCACGGCCCGAGCACGTCCTTGTCGTTGCAAAGCAAGAGGAGAAAGACAGTGGCACTCGGCAAAAGTACGCCTGCGAGCGTCTGCACGCCTTCGGTAAGCAGGCCGAGCGGAGCGCCGGGGGTGAGCACGATGGCCCCGGCTACGAGCATGAGCCCGGCATAGCAACCATAAAATCCCTTGGCTTTGCCGACCGGGCGGTGCAATGAGTGGTTGAGCCCGAGCACGTCGGCGCCGGCGTAGGCGGTCGCCAAGCCGACTGCCGCGGCGCCGATGATACTGGCGTCGAGCAGGGCTATGGCAAACAAGTCCCCGGCCAAGCGCGAAACGTAGTGGCCGAGACCTTGGGCGACATCGGCGGCGCTCGTAAAGTTGCCAAAGCCCGGTCGGCCGGCAAAGACGGCATCGGAGAAGCCGAACATGGCTGCCGCGCCCACAACGACGATGGCGATGCCGATCCAGAGGTCGACCCGCTCGTAGCGGACGAAGCGGGGCGTTATGCGCTTGTCGATCACGTAGCTCTGCTGGAAGAAAAGCTGCCAGGGGGCGACAGTGGTGCCCACGATGCCGATAATCAGGAGCATCACGGTCGAAAGCTGCGTCCCGTGGGGCAGCCCGGGCACGACAAAGTTATGCGCCATCTGCCCCATGGGCGGATGAGCGGCGATGTAGATAGGGATGAGGACGAAAGACCCGGCCACCAAGGCCAGGCAGATGCGCTCGAAGCGCCGGAAGCTCCCCGTGCTCACGGCGCCCACCACGACGGCTGTGGCTAATGCGACCGAGGGCAACTTGGGCAGGCCGAAGTAGCCAACGGCGAGGGTAATACCGATGAACTCGGTCACGATCGTGAGTGCGTTCAGGACGAACAGGTCGATGACGCTAAAGGCGCCCCAGAACTTGCCAAACCGTTCCAGGATGAGGCGGGCATGGCCTACCCCGGAAACAGCGCCCAGGCGCAGCACCATTTCCTGGTTGACGTAGAGGACGGGCACGAGCAGGAGCAGTGTCCATAACAGGTGCGTGCCGTAATTTTGCCCGGCGTTGGTGTAGGTCCCGAAGGCCCCGGCGTCGTTATCGCCCACCATGACTATGAGGCCGGGACCGACAATCGCCAGCAGGGTCTTCAGCTTCGCAGAGAGACCGGGGCGGGCGCCCGTGTCGCCGCGGGAGATCGTGCCGAGCGCCCCTCGGATGTCCCCCAAGTGCGCGGTGTCGAGGACTGCGTTTTCTAATTCGTCGCTTCCTTCGGCGCGCGCGCCGCCAATTCGGGCCATCTCCGGCCTCCCTTCACGATCTTGGGCACGCACAAAGCGCGCCGGGACGAGGCATAAGACAGGGTGCGGAGACGCTCCCCCTATGCCGGCAAGTCAGAAGGATCTAACGGCCGAGCCTGCCCAACGAGGCGGGCTGGAAGACTAGGCCTGGGTCGGCATCGGAGGGCGCCAGGTACTTGGGGGTTTGGATTTCACTGGCTCACCTCCTCGGCTCAGGCCTTGTGCAGGTTAGCACATTCTACGTGCTGCAGGGCCGCACGTCAACTGCTAGGTTGCCCGGTGGTGCCATACTCCGGTAGGGTATTGGGCAGCAGCAGCAGCAGCAGCAACGAAGGTTAGGTCACGAGCACGGGGAGGGCGAGTGGAGCGCGGCTACAGCCACAATAAGGAAGATGTCCAACGGCGTCTCAAGCGTATCGAGGGCCAGGTGCGGGGGCTGCAGCGGATGGTGGACGAAGATGCGTACTGCATCGAGGTGCTGACCCAGGTGGCGGCGGCCACTAAGGCCCTCCAGTCGGTCGCCCTGCAGTTGCTCGGCGACCACCTCTCGCACTGTGTGCGGCAGGCTCTCCGGGAGGGCGGCGCGGCCGCGGACGACAAAGTTCGGGAAGCGACCGAGGCGATCGAGCGGCTGGTGCGCACGTGAGGTGGCCCGGAATTGGTGGCTGACCTGCCGGCGGCGGCGCTCGGTGTGACTGGGGTCGCTTCGGACATAGGCGCCGGGCTGCGCCAGGCGTTCGATATGTTCTGGGCCAGCCTGTGGGCCCTGGTCCTTGGCTTCGGACTGTCGGGAGCAGTCCAGGCCTTCGTGCCCAAGGAGCAACTGCGCCGCCGCCTGGGGGCCGGTCCCGGCGGCGTGGCGCGGGCTACGGTGCTCGGCGCCGCATCGTCAAGCTGCTCGTACGCCGCATCGGCGATTGCGCGGGCCTTGGTCGCCCAAGGAGCCGATTACGTGGCCGCCATGGTCTTTCTGTTCGCATCGACCAACCTTGTGATCGACCTGGGGGCGGTATTGGCGAGCCTGGCGGGTTGGCGCTTCGCGGTGGCCGAGACCTGCGGCGCACTCATCATGGTCGTCCTGCTCGCGATGGCTGGCCGGTTCGTGTTCCGGGGCCAGGTGTTGGTAGGCGCCCGCACTCTGGCCGCGGCAGCTTCGCACGCTGCCGCTTCGCACGATGCCGCTTCGCACCGGGCCAGCTCGCACGGGGCCACGCCCGACGACGCCAGCCCGCACGCGCCCAGCCCGCACGGCGCCCGTAGGCGTGGGCCGAACCCTGAGGACGCCAACCGGGAAGACGCCAGACCATCGAGCATTGCCGCCACGGCGGCGGCAAACGAAGCATCTTGGCGGCGGGCAGGCTCGCGGGCCGGATGGACCGACGCCTCTGCTTACGCCATGGGCGACCTCAAGATGCTGCGTAAAGAACTGATTATCGGCTTTACCGTTGCTGGGTTCCTGTCGGCTCTGGTCCCCGCTTCGGCGTGGCAAACGCTGTTTGCCCAAGGTAACGGCGTATGGGCCAACCTCGAAAATGCTGCCGCCGGGCCGCTGCTTGCCGTGGTCAGTTTCGTATGCTCGGTCGGGAACGTGGCCCTTGCTGCCGCCTTGTGGAAGGGTGGGGCGAGCTTTGGTGGAGTTATCAGCTTCATTTTTGCCGATCTGATCACACTGCCCTTGTTGCTCATTTACCGAAAGCAGTACGGGTGGCGCATGGCCCTACGTATGGCCGCCCTCTTTTGGCTGCTGATGTCGCTCGCCGGCCTGGCCACCGAGTACCTGTTCAAGGCGCTCAGATGGGTACCGTCCGCCAAAGTGCATACGCTGTACATGCCCTCGGTGGGCTTAAACGCCACTACGTTCCTTGATGTACTGGCGTTGGCCGTTCTCGCCGCACTCTACTGGGTGAGCCGCCGTCCTGACCCCGCGACTGAAGCCCGCTATGCCACCGACCCGGTATGCGGTATGCAGGTGGAGTGTTCCTCGGCGGCCGTGACGGCGCTCGATGCTGCCGGCAGCACGGTTTATTTTTGCTCGGAGCATTGCCGCGACCGCGATGGCCATCATCCGGGGCGTGAGGGCGCGCTTCCTCACCAAAAGTGGCATGCTAGGGCCATGCCGACGGTGTACGAAGCGATGGGCGGGGACGAGGGCGTACGTGCCCTGGCTGAGGCCTGGCACGCCCGGGTCATGCAGGACGAGGTCGTTAGCCACGCGTTCAGCCACGGCTACCAGCCGGACCACACGGTGCGGCTGGCCGCCTACTGGGGGGAGGCGTTGGGTGGTCCCCCCACGTACACCGAGCTGTACGGCGGTGAGCCATCCGCCGTACGCATTCACAGCGGCTGCGGCGAGCACGAGGAGATGGACCAGCGAGCCATCGCCTGTTTTGACCAGGCGCTGGTGGATGCTGGCTTTTCCCATGACCAACGGCTTACCCGGGTCCTACACGACTACTTTGCCTGGGCGACGACGACGTCCATGGCTCGGTACCCACGGTCGGCCGATGATGTGCCTCCTGGCCTCAGCCTCCCGCGGTGGTCGTGGGACGGCTTGGTCGGCGAAAAGGCCGTTCCTGCGCCCCGATAAGAGGGGTCCTCCCGCTCTTCAATGGGCGGGTGGTTTCTGCGCCTCGATGAGAAAGCGTTGAGCATGCGCCTGGAACGGCCCATGGCACGCGATCTGTTCATGCAGGGCACGCAACCGAGGTAGGTAACCCTCGACGGAGAAGTCGGGGACGGTCCAGGGGACCTTACGCAGGAAATAGACAACGGCGCCGATGTCGTTGAACGTCGTCAGCAGCGGTTCCTCGCGCAGGTCCGTAACTGCCAAGCCGGCGTTCGCCGCGTCGCGCTCAGCCTGTCGCGGGCTGCGGCTGCTAGGCCCGTCCGGGGGCTGGGGGCCCATAAGGAACTCGTACAGCTCGCGATTTGACCCATCGCCGACTTGCTGCGAGAAGAACGTTCCGCCGGGGCGCAACACGCGGGCGACTTCTGGCCAAAGGGTGAGGACCGGGTGCCTGCTGATAACCAGGTCGAACGAGGCTTCTTCGAACGGCAGTGGCTCATCTATGGCCACCTCGGCCACAGTGGCGCCAAACGGGGCCAGGTTGGACCGGGCGATGACCAGGTTCGGCAGCCAGGCCTCGGTGGCCTCGACGCGAAGCGGGGCGCGCGTGCTGCGGCGGAGGACCTCGGAGAAGACCTCCCCGCCTCCGGTCTGGATGTCGAGCACTGCCTCCACCGTGCTCACCCTGTGGACCAGCATGCCGGCGTAGCCCCACGAGGGGCGTTGCTCGGTGGCCCGCCCGTCGAGCCAGCCAAAGCCCCAGCCGTCGACCGGCGCTGCGCCAGCTTCGGCCACCATTTCCTCAAAGTTCGCAGGCGGCACGGCTAATGGCCGACCACGGGCCAGCCGGCTCGGGTCACAAGCCCACCCGTCCATCGATCCGCTCTCGCAGCAGATCGGCGTGACCGATGTGGCGGGCGTACTCTTCGACCATGTGGACGAGGACCTCGCGCAGCGATACCTCGCCCTGGTAGCCGGCCCGTCCGACATAGGGCTTGGTGAGGCCGAGGTCGGTGGATTCGTCGACAAAGTGGTCAGCGAAGGCCACCTCCTCCCGCCAGTACTCCCAGGCCCGCGCCACCGCGGCGGGGTCGGCGACGGCCTCGCTGAAGGCTCGGTCGTGGTCGTCGCCAGCGCTCGCCCGGTAGCGCGACGGGGCGTCTTGTCCCGCCATCACCACCCGGAACCAATAGCGCTCCGCGTCGGACAAATGGCGGACCAGCCCGAGCAGCGACAGGTCTGACGGCTCGACCGACCGGCGGGCCATAGCCTGGGCGTCCAGGCCGGCGCACTTGAGCTCCAGCGTGAGCCGGTAGTCGCGCAGGTAGCCGGCAAGCACGGCTCGTTCGTCGCCATGATGGACAAAAATCCCGCCGATCCCGCGTGGGTCGTTATCGGGACCAACGAACATGTCTTGCCACCCAAACTGGCGCCCGCGCTCCGCGGCGCCCGCCGGCGCGGGGTGATCGGCCGGTTGGCCACTGGGGTTCATGTCGAACAGCATGACCGATGCAGCTCCTGCGCGTCTACCGCCATTCGGCCGACGAGGCTGCCCCGTGGCTTCCTATCGCTGCGCGACCGAGCGCCGGACGATCTCGTCGGCCGCGCCCTCGAGCGCGATCTCATCTCGCTCGCCGCTCCAGCGGTCGCGGACCTCGAGCGCCCCCCGGGCCAGGGCCCTTCCGGCCGTTACGACGAGCGGGGCACCGAGCAAGTCGGCGTCAGCGAACTTGACCCCTGCCGATACCCCCACGCGGTCGTCGTAAAGCACCCTCAGGCCAAGCCCCTGCAGTTGAGAGGCGGTACGCGCTGCCACCTCAAAGGGCTCGTCGTCCTTGCCCATGGCCACCACGTGCACCTGCGCCGGTGCTACCTCGCGCGGCCAGCGTAGGCCAAGGCGGTCAAACGCCTGCTCCGCCAACGCCGCGACGGCACGGGTGACCCCAATCCCGTAGGAGCCCATCGTCACCGTCACCGCCGTCCCGTCGGGGCCAGCGACCTGCAACCCGAACACCTCGGCATATTTTCGTCCGAGCTGGAACACGTGCCCCAGTTCGATCCCGCGCTCGACTTGCAGGGGCTGGCCGCACCGCGGGCATGGGTCGCCGTTGCGGACCTCCACTGCGCCGATCTCGGCGTCGGGGACGAAGTCTCGTCCTCTCACGACGTTGACCATGTGACGACCGGGCTCGTTGGCGCCGGTCACCCAGGCCGAACCATGCCTGACCAATGGGTCGACAACGTAGCGGGCCCCCAGTTCAGCTAGGTGCTGAGGACCGATGTAGCCCTTGACGAGCGCCGGCTCGCCGGCCAGGTCTTCAGGGCCGGCGGGTTCGACCTCGGTTGGCTCGAGCCGCCCGCCCAGGCGCTTGATATCGACTTCGCGGTCGCCGGGGACCCCGACCACCACCAGCTGCCAGGTGCTGCCCCCGGGGGCGCGGGTCTTCACGACGACGTTTTTCAACGTGTCGGCGGCGGACCAGGTGCGCCCCATCGCCAGAGCGTTCAGGTGGTCAACCAGGGTTGCTATGGTCGGTGTCCCGGGCGTGTCGAGCACTTCTGCCGGCGGGTGAACCTCTAAGCCATCATCATCGAAACGTTGAGCTCGGGGCGGCAGCCCGAGTTCAGCCGCTTCGGCGTTTGCGGCGTACTTGCAGTTCGCGCAGCGGACGAAGGTGTCCTCGCCCGAGGGCGTGGGAGCGATGAACTCTTCGGAAGCCGAGCCGCCCATTGCGCCCGAGACGGCGTACACGATCTGGTACTCGAAACCGAGGCGAGTGAAAATGCGCTCGTAGGCGTCGCGGTGAGCCCGGTACGACCGGTCGAGGCCCTCGTCGGAAATGTCGAAGGAGTAAGAGTCCTTCATCACGAACTCCCGGCCGCGCAGCACACCGGCACGAGGCCGGGCCTCGTCGCGGTACTTAGCCTGGATCTGGAACAGCGAGAGCGGGAAGTCTTTGTAGGAGGAGCACTCGCTTTTCGCGAGCAGAGTGAAAAGCTCCTCGTGG
>Ga0335074_10011558_pt1 | contig 12340 bp, 12 predicted proteins | sample Lox_Sample_23_FD_206715 | JGI IMG/M metagenome (GOLD analysis project Ga0335074, IMG submission 206715) | Soil microbial communities from Loxahatchee National Wildlife Refuge, Florida, United States - Lox_Sample_2.3 | ecosystem: Environmental > Terrestrial > Soil > Wetlands | place: USA...
CAACGCCGGTTCCTGTGGCACGAGGTAAATCCCCCTGTGCTGCGCAGAGCGGGGAGAGAGCCCGCTCAACCGGTCCTCGCCAAGCACAAGCTCACCGGAGTCGGGCTGGTAAATACCCGACATGATCTTGAGCAAGGTGGACTTGCCCGCGCCGTTCTCTCCCACGACCGAGTGGATCTCGCCGGGCTCGAATGTCACGCTGACCTGCGACAGAACGGTGGCACCGTCGAAAGATTTCGTTAGGCAGCGTCCTTCGTAGCGCCGCCCGGCTTGTGAACGCGTCGGTCCTGCTGGTGCAGACGCGTCGCCACCGACTGCGCGCGCAACCGAACTAGCTTCCGTGTGAGCGCTCATATGCTGGCTAGAACTGCGAAGGAAAACCTTTTCCTACCGCGCTGCCAGGACTACAGCCGAGACGAGAACTTCGTCTTTTCGAGAACCACCTTCTCCCAGGCCCAAGTTTGAAATCCCCCTCACCCCAACCTCCCCTCCCGCTCTATGAGAGCGCTAACACGCGACTATAGCAGGTGGCTGCCAGAGCTCAACGCGGCCAAATAAGGTGATTGCCCTCCACGAGCACGGTCTTGTCGCTCTTGGCGACGAGCGCGTTGTTCAATCTGGCTTGTACGGTCATACGAGTTCCCTTCCTGGACGGGCATTCCGACGATGAAGTGCAGCGCTGCCTGCGGGCGATGCAGTAACTGACGCGCGGGGATGGAGGACACCAGCTCGCCGGGCCTTGGGCGGGTTACTTTTCGGTCGTCATCTCTCTGGCCTTATGTGCAGTGCAGCTCTTCAGGCGACCGTCTCATAGCTCGACGCCGGGGTACAGGGGAAATCGGCTGAGAATGTCGGCGCAACGCTCGCGGCAGGCCGCCGCGACCTGGCCGTCAAGCGAATAGTGTGCCCTGGACGTGCCCGACGCCTGCGTGGCTCCGAGCGCGCCGGTGATGATGGCGGCGACTTCGTCCATTTCGGCGACGCCCAAGCCAAGGGTGGTAAGCGCGGGCGTCCCGAGGCGCACGCCCGAGGTGTACCAGGGGCCGTGGCGGTCGCCGGGGACGGAGTTGCGGTTGGACACGACGCCGCATTCGAGCAGGGCCGCTTCTGCCTGCCGGCCCGTGAGCCCAAAGCTCTCGGCCACGTCGACCAGCACGATGTGGTTGTCGGTGCCCCCGGTCACGAGCTTTGCCCCGCGCCGGGCCAGTCCCTCGGCCAGCGCCCTCGCGTTGGTGACGATGGCGGCGGCATAGTCAGCGAACTCGGGCCGGCGCGCCTCGGCCAGGGCCACCGCCTTGGCGGCCATGACATGAGGCAGCGGGCCACCAAGGACCATCGGGCAACCACGGTCCACGAACTCGGCGTACTCGGCGCTGGCAAGCACCATGCCACCGCGGGGGCCCCGCAGCGACTTGTGCGTCGTGGTGGTGACGATGTGGGCATGAGGGACGGGGTCCAGGTCCCCGGTCAGCACCTTGCCGGCTACGAGCCCGGCGAAGTGCGCCATGTCGACCATGAGTGTCGCCCCGACCTCGTCGGCGAGCTCACGCAGGACGGCGAAGTTGGGGTTGCGGGGGTAGGCTGAGTACCCGGCGAGCAGGATCAGCGGCCGGAAGCTACGAGCCTGGCAACGGAGGGCGTCGTAGTCGATGAGCCCGGTCCCGGGGTCGACCCCGTAGCTCGCCTGGTGGAACATCTTGCCCGAGATGTTCGGCCGGAACCCGTGCGTCAGGTGGCCCCCGGCGTCGAGCGACATGCCGAGCATGCGCTGGTCGCCGAGCAGGCGGCGCAGTTCCTGCCAAGCTTGCTCGGGGAGGTCGTTCACATGGCGCGCCCCGTGCCCCTCCAAGAAGGGTTGCTCGAGCCGGCGGGTGAGCACGGCCCAAAAGGCGACCAGGTTGGCGTCGATCCCCGAGTGAGGCTGTACGTAGGCGTGGTCGGCCCCAAAGAGAGCCACGGCATGCTCGGCGGCGATCCGTTCGACTTCGTCGACCTGCTCGCACCCGGCGTACATGCGCCGGCCGGGGGTACCCTCGGCGTACTTGTCCGAGAGCCAATTGCCCATGGCCAGCAGGACCGCCGGGGACGCGTAGTTCTCCGACGCGATCAACTTGAGCTGGCGTCGCTGGCTCGCCAGTTCCGCCGCGATCAAGCGGGCGACCCTGGGCTCTGCTGTAGCCACGACTTGGAGGGCCGAGCGGAAGGCCGATTGTTCTAGCGCTGGCATAGCACGTGCTCCCTTCGGACGAGCTCACTGTTCGCCCAGGCGCACGGCTGGGGCTGCAATTACAGCCAGGCCGTTCCCCGGTGGTGCTCCACCCGAACGCCAGTCACGGTCCCACTGGCACGATACCAGCGCGCCACAGGTCGTACCGAGATCCCTTTTAGAGGGCGGCTCTGGCAAGATCGTCCCTGTGGCGCCCCTAGCGCGGTCGGGCACGCTCCGGCGCGGGTTGGCACTTGAGTACACGACACTTGGTTGGAACGTAGTCGGGGTGGTAGTGCTCGCCTGGTCCGCCGTCAGCGCCCGCTCGGTGGCCCTCGCCGGGTTCGGGCTCGACAGCCTGATCGAGATCGGTGCCTCAGTGGTTGTGGTGTGGGAACTGACCGGGACAGGTGAGCGGCGCCAGCTCCGGGCCCTGCAGCTGATCGGCGCTGCGTTCGCACTGCTGGCCTTGTACCTGCTCGTCCAGGGGACCGTGGTCCTCCTTTCCCACCACCACGCCGGCCACAGCACCACCGGCATCGTCTGGACGGCGTTCACCGCGGTGGCCATGTTCCTGCTGGCTTGGGGCAAGGCACGCACCGGGCGGGCCCTGGGCAACGTCGTGCTCCGCACCGAGGGGCGTGTGACCCTCGTGGACGGGATCCTGGCGACCTCGGTACTGGCCGGCTTGGCGCTGAACGCAGGCCTCAACTGGTGGTGGGCCGACCCGGCGGCGGGTTTCGTGCTCGTCTATTACGCCGGCCGCGAGTGTGTCGCCATCTTCCGCAACGGGGCGGCCGTGTGAGCGCGGTCTTGCGCCTGCACCTCAGCTGGGGAGCGGAGCAACCAGGTACTCGGAGATGTCGCGGACGCTGAGCCTGCCGTTGGCGGATTTGCGAAGGTTGACAAGGCAAATGGGGCACATTGTCACGCAGTCGGGCGCGACGGCGCGCAGCTGCTCGACGCGCTGGGTCGCCACCGCGGCGGCCTTTTCCGGGTAGAGGGACTCAGCCGGTCCACCGCAGCACCACGTCAGCTTGCGGGACTGCTCAGGTTCGCGCACCGTGACCCCGGCGGTGGCAAGCAACTGCCGGGGAGCCTCGATGACGTCCTCGTAGCGGGCGTAGACGCACGAGTCGTGGACCACAACTTCGCCTTGGGCCGGCCTGTCGGCGGTCCGGCCATGCTCAGGTCTGTCGGCCAGCACCTCCAGGTAACTGCGCACCTGTACGTCATAACTGTCGACGAACTTGGGGAAGACACTGCGCAGCATGGTCGTGGTATGGGGGTCGATGGTTATGACCTCTTGCACCCCGTGCTTGGCGAAGATGGCAGCCACTCGGCGGGCGTGGCCGGCCACCACCTCGTCCGAGCCGAGGTCGTAGGCGAGCGCACCCGAGTAGAAGTCGTCCTCGTAGAGGTAGCCGAAATCAACTCCCGCGGCGCGCAACAGGCGCGCCACGTTGGCTGGGACCCGGTCGAGCTCGGCGCGCTGATCGGCGGAGGGTCGGGCGACCAGCGTCATACCGAAGCCCCTGACGGCTCTGTTGGCCACCCGGGCCGCGCCGACGTAGCGGGACAGCCTGGAGCCGGCAACACGGGCTTGGAGCCGGTTCAGCTGCTCAACGTAGGGGATGAGCTGGTACATCATCCCCGTGTAGAGGACAGTCCGGCCACCTCGGGGCAAGTGGAGGTCGCTCGCCCAGCGGGTCGCCCGGCGGGCAGAAATGGGCAGTACCGAGCCGCGCATGCGCAAGTTGTCGGACAAGATGCCAACGACGTCTTTGGTGGCGAGCGCCATCAGTGCCCTTCTTCGGGGTTGGTCAGTAGCCAGCGGCGCAACAGCCGCACGTTCTCGGTGATGTGCACACCGGCGGGGCAGTTCTCCTCGCAGGAGCGGCAGAGCAGGCAGGCGAAGATGGCCTCGCCCTGTTGGTGCACCCGACGGCCCATTCCCAGCACGGCGTAGCGGAAAAGCCTGCGGGGGAGCAGGTCGATGCCGAGGGGGCAGGTGGCGCTGCAGACGCCGCAGTTCATGCACGCCTCAGCGTCGAAGTCCCCGAGCTCGTGCAGTTGCTCGGCCAAGGCGGACGACACGACGGTGCTCACGGCCGGCTCAGCGCCGCATAGCGGAAGTAGCCTTCGTCAGTAGGTTCCTTCTCCACGCTCACGTAGCCGTACCTTCGCATCCCCATCACCCAGACCATGACCTCTTCGGCGGGCAGGCCTCCGGCAGCGGCGAGGTCGGGGACTGTCATCGGGCCATCCCCGAGCAGGTCGAGCAGTCGGCTCCTCATGAGGGGCTCCTCTCGGACGACCTCTCGGATGTCCCTGGTCATGGGGTGACCTCGCTCACGAGCGCGTCGATCATGGACCGGATCTGGGAGTCGGTGTAACCGGCCAGGTTGATGGCACCAGCCGGGCATAGCGGTACGCAGGCCCCGCAGCCTTTGCAGCCGGCGGTGTCGATCCGGGCCAGCTTTGTGCCATCGCCTTCGAACAGCGAGATCGCGGCGAAAGGGCAAGCGCCTACGCAAGCCCCACAGGCGGTGCAGGCGGCGCCTGTGACGGTTGCGACCTGGGGGCCCAGTTCAGCTACCCCCCGTTTGAGCACCGACGCCACCTGGGTGACGGCGGCCAGGCCGGAGGCTACGCTCTCGGCCGAAGTCTTCGGCCCCTGGCAGGTGCCGCAGATCATCACACCGTCGACCACGGTCTCGACTGGCCGGAGCTTGGGGTGGATCTCGTTGAAGAAGCCCTCCCGGCCCACGGGCAGCTTCAGTCCCCGCACCAGGTCGCCGTTCTCCCGGGGGACCATGCCGGTCACGAGCACGACCAGGTCGACCCGGACGGTCAGCTCTTCGCCCGCAGTCAGCAGGTCGCGCACCGTGACCTCGAGCCTCCCGGCGGCGCACTCGACCGTGGGCGGGTCGTCGTCGGCAAACTTCATGTACACCGAGCCGCGCCCGCGTGACTCGCTCAGCATCTCTTCGTTGCGGCCGTAGGTGCGCATGTCGCGGTAAAGGTGGTACTGACGGGCCCCTGGGTTGTGCTCGACCACTCGCAGCGAGGCGTGGACGGCAGCGCTGCAGCAGAACTTCGAGCAGTAGGAGTGCTCGGTGTCCCGGCTGCCGACGCAGTAGATGTACGCAATGCTGCCTACGGGCTTTCCGTCGTGGACGAGCGGCCCGTCGGCGCCGTCGAGCATCTCGTAGAGCTCGGGCAGGGTGACGACGCCCGCGGCGCCGTAGCCGTGCTCACCCGCCCGGGGCTTGTAGCTGGCGAACCCGGTGGCTACGACGACCTGGCCGACGCCGAGCTCCACCTTGTGGCCCGAGGCCTGCACGACCACGTGGTAGTTGCCGTAGGTGCCGGACTTGGAGACGACCTCGGAGCTGGTGAGCACCGTTATCGACGGGTGGCTGGCAATGTCCTCCCGCAGGTGGGCAACCAAGTCGGTGCCCCGGCGCCCGCGAGGGAGCATCGGCCCGAGACCGCCCACCCGGCCGCCCAGCGCGGCGTCCTTTTCGACCAGGACGACCGCTAGCCCGATGTCGGCCAGGCCGATAGCGGCGCGCATGCCGGTGACACCACCGCCGATGACCAGGACACGCTGTGTCGTCTCGACGGTTGTCGGCTCCAGCGGCACGCTCCCGCGCGTACCGGCGATCCCGGCGCGCACGAGCCTGACCGCCTTGCGGGTGGCGCCCTCGGGGTCGTCGGTGTGCGTCCACGAGCACTGCTCGCGGATGTTCACCTGGGTGTACTGGTAAGGGTTGAGCCCGGCCCGCCGCGCCATTTCCCGGAAGGTGAAGGTGTGCAGCTTGGGCGAACAGGAGGCGACGACCAAGCCGTCGAGGCCATGCTCGGCGATGTCAGCGATGATCTCGGTCTGGGTCAGGTCCGAGCAGGTGAACATGGCGTCCCGGGCCACCACGACGTCGGGGTCGTCCTTGACCGCCTCGATCACGGCCCCCACGTCGACGAAGTCGGAGATGTTGCCGCCGCAGTGGCAGACGTACACGCCGATCCGGCGGCAGCTCATGCCAGCACCTTGTGGTGACTGGCCAACCCAACGCGCTCGAGGTAAGCGGCCGCCTGGGCTGCGGCGGCACCGGCGTGCAGGACCGACTCGGGTATATCGCGCGCCCCTGAAACGGCGCCGGCGGTGAAGACGCCGGGTATGCTCGTCGCCCCCGGGTTCAGGTCCTCGTCGACCTCTTCGATGTAGCGGTGGCGGTCGAGCGCCAGCTCGCCGGGGCCGAAGAAAAGGGCGGCATCGCTGTTCGGCCGCACCCCCACCGCGAGCACCACGAGGTCGTACTCTGCCTCCGCCAGCACACCTCCGTTGTCAATGTCCTCGTAGCGGAGCACCAGGTCGCCGTTGGGCTTCTCGGTGATGCCCGCGACGCGGCCTTTCACGAAGCTCGTGCCCATGGCCTTGGCCTGTTCGTAGAACTCGTCGTAGCCCTTGCCTGCCGCGCGGACATCGATGTAGTGCACCGTCACGTCTGCCAGCGGCAGCGCTCCCATGAGCAGCTGGTTCTGCTTGAGCGAGTACATGCAGCAGAACTTGGAGCACAACGGGTTGCCGACGGTCTCGTCGCGCGACCCGGTGCACATGACATAGGCGATGCGCTCGGGTACTTTCCCGTCGCCTGGGCGTAGCACCGTGTTGAACGGGCGGGTGGGTGCCAGCAGCCGTTCCATCTGGGTGCCCGTGACCACGTTCTTGAAGCGGCCGTAGCCGTACTGGGGCTTTAGCTCGGCCGGGAACAGCTGGTAGCCCGTCGATATGACGACTGTGCCGACGTCGACGTCGACATCGCTGGCCCGCATGTCGAAGTCAATGGCGTCGGCCGGGCAGGCGCTGACGCACTCGTGGCACTCAGAGCACACCCCGCAGTCCAGGCAGGTGCCGGCCGCGGCCCGGGCCTCTGCTTCGGTGAGCGGAGGCTCAAGCTCGGCGAAGTCGCTCGGAGCGGGGGCGAACCGGAGGTCGCCGGTGACAGGCCGGCGGAAGGAGTAGCTACCCTGGCGGGCCAGCACTTCGGCCTGGTCAACCGCCGGCAAGGGGTCAGCCGAACCGGTCATCCCCAGGCCCTGCAGCCAACGGTCGACCATGTAGGCGGCTCTGCGCCCTTGGCCCACGGCCTTGGCGATCGTCGTCGGGCCGGTGACGGCGTCGCCGGCGGCAAAGACCCCTGGGACGGCTGTCTTGAGCGTGCCTGGTTCGGCAGCTATCGCCCTCGCACCTTCGGGCACCAGCGCCGGGAAAGTCGCCGTGTCGGCTGCCATCCCGACGGCGACCAGGACGGCATCGCAGCTGATCTCGTCACTGGCGATGTCGTCGTAGCGAGGGGCGAACCTGCCCTGCTCGTCGAACACCGACAGGCAATGCCGCAGCCGCACCGCCTGCACCTGGCTGTCCCCCTTGAAGCCGGCGACTCCCGAGCGGTCGTGGATCTGAACGCCCTCGGCGCAGGCTTCAGCCACTTCCCACTCGTGGGCCGGCATGTCGGCCCGCGCTTCCAGGCAGACCAGGTGGACCTCGGTGGCTCCGAGCCGCTTGGCGCTGCGCGCGGTGTCGACCGCGACGTTGCCGCCCCCGACGACAGCGACGACCTTGCCTGCCAGGTCGGGCGCGGCGCCGAGCTTTATGGCGCGCAGGAACCCGAGCGCACCCCGTACCCCGTCCAAGGTCTCCTCGCCCGGCACACCGAGCCTGGCCGCCCGTGGGGTGCCCGTGGCCACCACGACGGCGTCGAAGCCCTCGCTGCGCAACTTGCCCAGGTCCTCGACGCGGCTGTTGGTCGCGATCTCGACCCCGATCGCGGCCAGGTTGGCGACATCGGCCTCGACCACCTCGACGGGCAGGCGGTAAGAGGGGATCGCGAGGCGCAAAGCCCCGCCCGCCTCGGGCTCGGACTCGAAGATCTTCACGCCGTAGCCCTTCCTGGCCAGCAGCCAGGCCGCAGTCAGGCCGGTCGGCCCAGAGCCGACGATGGCGACCCGCTTGCCGTTGGGCTCAGGGCGCGTTTGGACCAGCGCCAAAGAGGTGTAGCGGTGGTCGGCGATGAACCTCTTGACCCGGCGGATCGGGAGCTGGCCTTCCAGGCTCGAGCGCGTGCAGGAGGCTTCGCACGGCGCGTAGCACGCCCGCCCGAGCGTTCCGACCAGGGGCGTAGCCTCGAGCACCAGCTCGAACGCCTTGTCGTACTCCCCGCTGCGGACGAGCGAGACATAGCCATGGGCTTTGATCCCTGCGGGGCAGTTGAACGTGCAGGGCGAAGTGCCCGCCCGCTCGATCAGTGCTTTTTGTGGCACGGCCTGGGGGAAGGGTATGTAGGCCGCGTGGCGGCCCACGAGGTCCCCGTTGAACTCGTCGGGGACCGAGACTGTGCATGCCAGTTCGCACAGGTGGCACCCGGTGCAGCGGGTGGGGTCGACGAAACGGGGCTTGCGGTGCACCTTGGCCCGGAAGCTGCCATCAGCCTGTCGCGAGACCGCTGCCACCTCGGAGTCGGTGAAGATGGTGACGTTGGGGTGGTGGGCGGTCGCCGCCATCTTCGGCGTCGATATGCAGCTGGCGCAGTCGAGCGTCGGGAAGACCTTGGAGAGCAGGATCATCTTGCCCCCGATGCTCGGGCCCTTTTCGACCAGGAGCACCTTGTAACCCATGTCCCCGAGCTTGAGCGCCGACTCCATGCCCCCGATCCCGCTCCCCACCACGAGCGCGTCGTAGCCCATCACTCCTCCATCTCGGCAAGTGCGGCCGTGAAGTCACGAACTTGCCTCGTGAAGGGCTCGGCGCATACGGAACAGATCGCCGACATCTTGAGACGGCGTCCGTCGATCTCGTGCGAGGCGAGGAGCGCCTGCGCCTCGGTGACGATGCGCGCCGAGCGCTCGCTGCAGTCCGACAGGTACCCGCACTCGTCCCCGTCTGACGCGATGAAAACGCCGTCGAAGCCCTGCTGCAGAGCGTAGAGGACCCACGTCGGCTTGATCCCGCTGGTGCACGGCAGGCTTATGACCACGACTTCGGGGGAGTAGTGCATATGCGAGCTCCCGGCCAGGTCGATACCGGGGTCGGAGATGGCGTTGGTCGACCACACGAGTACACGCGGCCCGCGCCGGCGAGGGTGACCTCTCGACGGTGCGGCGGGCTCGGCCACCAGCGTCCTTGTCGTCATTTGCCGCGGCGGACGAACACCCGGTCGTAACCCTGAGCCTCGGCGACGCCGACAAAGGCATGGCCCACCTTCTTCGACCACGCCTCGACGTCACGCTTTGTCTGTGCATCGCTCGACCACAGCTCCAGTACCTGGCCGAGGCCAATGCCGCCGATGGTTTTTTTCGCCTCCAGGAGCGGCCCGGGGCACGCTGCGCCGCGGGCGTCGACCACCTTGGCTGCGCCCAGCGCTCCTGCGTCCAGTTCGCTCAAGATCGTGCTCATGTGTCCCTCCGTCCAGCAATGAAATGTGAAAGCCTTGTCCAGTAGTTGAGATTTGTCAGTAGACGAGGCAATTGGTCGCCGACGTGATCTCGGCCACGAAGCGGGCTGCGGCGACCACCTCGGTACCGTCGACGAAGTCTTCTTCGTTGAGCTCGTGGCTCTTGAGGCAGGGCGCACACACGAGCAACTTGGCCCCGAACTCCAGGATCATCGGCAGTAGCTCGCCAAGGGGGGTGAAACCGGGGGCAGCAACACCTTCGGCCCCACCTTTCTTGACAAGCAGGCATCCGTCGGCCTGGAAGCCCATCACCACTTCCACGTCCGAGGCGACCGCAGCGCCGGCGAGGGCGAAGGGGAGCAAGGCCAGTTCGGGCTCGCTCGGGCCGTGGGTGACCATGATGACTAGCTTTTCTGGGTCAGTCATGGAGCCCCTAGCCTTTGCGGATGTAGAAGGTGAACTCGCCGTTGTCCTGGTGCGACTCGACCAGCTCGTTGCCGGTACTGCCGGCCCAGGCGGGGACATCGGCGAGAGATCCTCGGTCAGTCGTGATTAATTTCACAAGCTGGCCCGGCACAAGGGTTTTCATCAGTTTTGCCGTCTTCACGATCGGCATCGGGCACAACAGCCCGCGGGCGTCGAGCACAGCATCTTCTTGTAGGTGCGTGTCTGCCATCAGCTCCTCCTCAGACGAACAGCGTGACATTGGCGGTCCTGGCCTTGGCGAGGAAAGCCGCTGCGCCAGCGAACTCGACGCCTTCGATGAAGTCGTCGGCCGAATAGCCGAACACGTCCATAGTCATCTGGCAGGCCACGAGGTGCACGTCGAGGTCCCGGGCCGCCTCGAGGAGCTCGCCGATGGTGGCCACGTTCTTCTTGTGGAACTTCGAGCGCATCATCTTGGTGGCCAGTGGGCCCATTCCCGGCAGGCCGAGGACGGCGTTGGGCATCGGCACCGGCATCGGCATGGCCGGGTTACCAAGGGGCGAGACCTTTAGGAGCCGGCCGAAGTCCTTGTGGATGATGTTGAGGCCGTAAAACGTGAAGAAGATCGACGAGCCCATGCCGGAGGCGGCCGCTGTCGTGGCCAGGATCAGCGGCGGATAGGCCCAGTCCAAGGTGCCCTTGGAGGCGATTATGGCGGCCGTGTTGCTGCCTGGGTCGCGGCTGGCGACTTGCTCGAGCTCGGAGCGGACGATCCGGCGGACGTCTGCCTCGCTCAGCGCTGCCGCGCCACTCCCAACGTCCAAGGTCCCAACGTCCAAGGTCCCAACGTCCAAGGTCCCAACGTCCAAGGCCGCCCTCGCCGTCTTTTCCCCTAGGTCTCCCACGCTGCCAGTCTGAATGCTTCTCTGGTCCCAAGGCCAGGGCCCGTCGTCGCAAGGCCTAGGGCCCATATACCCTACCCTGCGGGGTATATGGCTCGCCCGTACGAGCTGGCGGAGGCCACTTCATCACTGCCGAGCCATTGGGCCCTGGGCCGAGGGCCCAAACTTCTCAGCGAAGCCCTGAGATAGTGAGGGCACCCATGGCAGCCGCCATGGAGAGGGGTACTGCGATGGCCCCTAGCCGGCTGGCCTTGGCCAAGGAAGGCCGCGCTCCCGCCGTCCGGGCCGCCCTCAGCCACAGGAGCCACGCAAGCGAGCCGGTGACGCCCAGGTTTGGCCCCAGGTTGAGCCCTACGAGCAGGGAGAAGGGGTGAACGGGACGGCGGGCTGCGAGGAGCGAGGCAGCGGGCAGGTTGTTGACCAGCACCGAGGACACCGCGGCCAGGGCGGCGGTACCCCAGCCGTCGAGGTGGCCGAGCAGATCCGCGGGCCCGGACCACGCCCGCCCCAGCGTGCCGAGGGCAACCGCCACGCCGAAGAGGCCTGCCAGCACGGGCGCACCGAGCACATCGGCGACGTGGCGAGGCCGTTCCTTGCCGGTGGCGAGGCGTACACCTATTGCTGCCACCCCGACCGCGGCGACCGGTACCGCGGGGTTTTGCAAGACGACAACGAGCACGGTGGCTGCCAACACGGCGAGCAACCCGATGCCCATGACGGGCCGCTCTGCCCGGGTGAGATCAGTGGTGCGGGTGCTCAACGAGCGCCGTTCGGTAAAGGCGATGACGGCGGCAGTCACGCTCAGCGAGGCCAGCGCCGGCGCCCACATGTGGGCGATGAACTGCCCGCCGGAAAAGTGGAGGTGGCCGAGGACGATGAGGTTGGTCAGGTTGGAGCCGGGCAGGAGCAAGGACCCAGCATTGGACAGGAGGATACAGCCGTAAAGGAGCGGCGCCTCCCCCTCGCCCCGGCTCCGCGCTGCGTACACGAGCACAGGGGTGAGGAAGGCCACAGAAGTGTCGAGGTTCAAGAGCGCAGTCACGCCAGCGACGATGGCCACCGCGCCGACAAATAGCGCCAACCCGCCGGGGGCCGCCCGCGCCAGGTTGTGGCCGACCGTCCTGAACAGCCCGTCGTCGTCGGCCACAAGGCCAATGAGCAGCAGCCCAGCGACCAGGACGAACGGCGGCCAGTCCTGGGACGCCGCTGATCGCGCGGCCGTGGTGTCGAGCACGGTGGAGGCAACCAGCCCGGCCAGCCCCGCACCTGCCAAGGCAAAGACGAGCCTGCCCTGAGCGCCGGGGCTCCCAGGTCGGCCTGTTCGCACTTCTAATCGCGCAACGTGCCGT
>Ga0335074_10011559_pt1 | contig 12339 bp, 10 predicted proteins | sample Lox_Sample_23_FD_206715 | JGI IMG/M metagenome (GOLD analysis project Ga0335074, IMG submission 206715) | Soil microbial communities from Loxahatchee National Wildlife Refuge, Florida, United States - Lox_Sample_2.3 | ecosystem: Environmental > Terrestrial > Soil > Wetlands | place: USA...
GCTCAGACTGGAACTTCTGGGCCAGCCGGCGCTCGGTCCGGGAATGCGCAAAACCGGCGAGCAGGCCGAAAACACCGACGAAACCTACACCATTCCCGTGGGCAAAACGCGGCAAGTGCGCAACCATTGCAACGACGTCCGCGCCGACTTTGCTGACGCGAGCGGGCGCAAGCTGGCGATTGAAGTTCGCGCCTTCGACGACGGCGTGGCGTTTCGCTACGTGGTTCCGGAACAGCCGGCGCTGAAGCAGGTGCGCATCGCGCGAGAGTCAACGGAGTTCACTTTTGCCAAGGATGCGGAGACTTACCCGCTCATCGTCGACGGTTACCAATCTTCCTGGGAAGATGAGTATCAGCTCCGCAACCTGAGCGGGCTGCACAAGGATTGGGTCATTGCTCTGCCGTTTCTGGCCAATGTACCAGCCGTAGGCTGGGTGGCTGTAACCGAGGCCGACATTGAGAATTATTCGGGCATGTTCCTGCGCAAAGAGCCCGACTTCGCCAGCCGCACGTTGCGGGTGGATTTGTCGCCGCATGCCGATCGCGCAGGCACGATCGACACCAGTTATGCCGTCGAAACCACTACCCCCTTCCGGAGCCCGTGGCGCGTGCTGATGATCGCCGATGAGCCCGCCACTCTCATCGAATCGAACATCGTCTTGAATCTGAATCCCGCGTCGAAGATTGCGGATACCTCCTGGATCAAGGCCGGAAAATCTGCTTGGGACTGGTGGAGCGGCGATGCTGCGCCGAGCCTGGGCGCGAAGGCTGGCATGAACACCGCGACGATGGAGCACTACATCGACTTCGCCTCGGCTTCGGGATTCCCCTACATGCTGATCGACGCCGGCTGGGAGGCGCGCGACCCGACTTCAAGCGACGCTGCGCCGCGGCAATCTGACATCCTGCACACATCGCCCAACATCGACATGCCCGAGCTGCTGCGCTACGCGAAACAAAAGAACGTCAAACTGTGGCTCTGGGCGCACTGGACCTCGGTCGACAAATACATGGACCAGGCATTCCCGCTCTTCGAGAAATGGGGCATCGCAGGCGTGAAGATCGACTTCATGAACCGCAACGACCAGTGGATGACCGACTGGTACCGGCGCGTGGTGGAAAAAGCGGCTGAGTGCCATCTGATGATCGATTTTCACGGCGCGTTCCCACCCGATGGGCTGCGCCGCACTTATCCCAACCTAATGACCCGCGAAGGCGTGATGGGCAAAGAGTACCTGAAGGTGACGGCGCGTGTGACTCCGGCGCACAATGCCACGCTGCCCTTTACGCGCATGCTGGCCGGGCCCATGGACTACACGCCGGGCGCCTTCGGTAATGTGACCCTTGCGGAATTTGTTCCACGGAGCTTCATGCCGATGGATCTGAACACCCGGGCGCAGGAGTTGGCGCTCTACGTGGTCTTCGAGAGCGAGCTGGAGATGGTTTCGGATTATCCGGAGCGCTACGCGGGGCAAAAGGAATTCGATTTCATCAAGCGAGTTCCCTGCACATGGGATGAAGTGCACGCGATCGGCGGCCAGCCGATGCAGTGGATCTCGCTGGCGCGACGCAGCGGCAGCGACTGGTACGTGGGATCGCTGACCAACTGGGATGCGCGCGACGTGAAAGTGCCGCTGAGCTTTCTGGGACCGGGCAAGTACGTAGCAGAGATGTACGCCGACGCACCCGATGCGGCCGAAGAACCGACGCACACGGTTCTGAGCCGGCAGGCGGTGGATCGCAACACGGTGCTCGACGTGCACATGGTTTCAGGCGGCGGCAACGCCATTTGGATTCATCCTGCGAATTGAGACGGGTCGTCGGTACCGCGGGTACTGGAATTTTTCCGCCCCTGTTGAATCCGGGGAGCAAAAGGATCATCTGAGAAAATAATGGAAGTGAATGAAGAACGCTATTTTGCGTCCCGGCAGGCCGCGCCGGGCGTTTTTGCCGTCGTTCTTTTGTCGATCGGCGCCGCTCTCGCCCTTTTCCCGGGCGAGCGGGCTCGCGCGCAGATGCCCAATCCCAGCTCTGCCGCCAATCCTTTCTGGGGCAGCGTAACCGTGCAGCCTGTGACCGCACAACCGCTCGAGCTCTCGCTCGACGACGCCGTGCAGCGTGGACTCAAAAACAACCTCGGCCTTAAGGAAGCTGAGAACGGCGAAAAGACCCTGAAGGGCGAAAAGAACGAGGCGCTGCAGGAGTTCCTGCCCACCGTCGAGCTTGAGGGTGACACCGGGTATCACATGCTCGATTTGGCAGCTCTCGGGTTCAGCCCGAATGTAGTCTCGAAGTTTTCCTCCCTGTTTCCCGGCGGGAAAATGCCGGCATTCTCGCCCATTACGAGATGGGAATTGACCGAGGGCCAGCTTCGTTACAGTGAAATTCTCTTTTCCGGCCCGGTGATCGAAGGATGGAAGGCGGCGGGCGCGGCGGAACGCTCTGCCTATTTCGCCAAAATGAGCGCGCGCGGCGAGGTAGTGCAGCAGGTGGCCACTGCCTATCTGCGTGCGGTCGCCGACGCCAGCCAGGTCGACAACGCCAGGGCGCTCGTGGCGCAAGCGCAGGTGCTCGAGAATCATGAACAGTCGGCCAATGAGGCCGGAACCGCGGCGAATCTCGACGTGCTGCGCGCCCGTGTGCAACTCCAGGCACAGCAGCAGGCGTTGATCGTCGCTCAAAACCAGCAGGCGAAAGATCTCATCTTGCTCAAGCGCGAGATCGGAGTCGATCCCGGTCAGCAGGTCACCCTTACCGATGGGTCGCCCTATAATGAGCTCGCGGCACAGACGCCGGACGAGCTGCAGGCGCTGGCCTACAAGAGCCGCCAGGATTACCAGAACCTGCAGAACCAGGTCATCGAGTATAAGGCCGCGCATGCCGTCTATCGCAGCGAGCGGCTCCCCACGCTGAGCTTCCAGAGCTACTACGGCACCAGCACCGTGGATGGCGCGGGCACCCACGGCAATTTCCTTGCCATGGGCCAGCTCAACTTTCCCATCTTTCGCGAAGCCAAGCTGCGCGGCGATGAGGACGTAGCGAAAGCAAAAATGCAGAGCGTGAACGCCCAGCTCGAAGACCTGCGCGACCACATCGATGAACAGGTGCGCGCCGCGCTGCTCGATGTGAATGCCAACCAGCAGCTCGTTGACGTGGCCAAGTCGAATGTCGATCTCGCTACCCGTGCGCTCAGCGATGAGACTGACCGCGTGAACGCCGGCGTAGACGACAACTTGCCGTTGGTCACCGCGCAGGCCACGCTGGCCAGGGCTGAGAGTAACCTGGTCGAGAGCCTCTACCAGTACAACGTGTCAAAGCTCGCTCTGGCTCGCGCCGCCGGTGTGCTGGAGCAGCAGTACCGCGCATACCTTGGGCAGTAAAACTCCACATCGAGCTCTTGCCATCGATAAGCGTTCCGGATTGTCCAATTAAGCCACGAACCAGAGGAGTTTTCCTTGCCGCAAAAACTCAAAATTGACGATTTTGCCGAGCCAGATGCGGCGTCTCCCGCCACGCGTGCCGCGCAGGATTCTGTTCAGGAGGCGGAGCAGGCTGTCGCAGCGAAGGGACGCGCTCGCATAGACATCGGCAAGCTGGACTTGTGGTGGGTAAACCAGCGCTGCGAGCCGGCCGTGCGAAACAGCTTCCGGCTGGAAAACTCAGAGACCCCGCGATTCGGCTTGATCCAGTTTGGGATGTGTCCAGGTGGACACACTGCGTCGCTTTTTCCCCGCACCCATGCGCTCAACAAGCTAGACCGTCTGGCCGTTGCCGGCCAGGAGCCCGAAGTGAAACACGCTTGGCGGATTGCCCTCCCCTGGCCGGTCGCCAACCACGCGTCGCATGGGTTCCTCCTCATTGCCGGTACCGAGAAAGCTCAGATTCTAAGCGAGGTATCCCGTGGCCCACGCAATGTGGAATGCCTGCCGAGCCAGTTGATTGCGCCTGCGGGCGGTATACTGACCTTGCTCCTTGACCAGGCTGGCGCCGCTCTCCTGCCTCCGGCAGATGCACAAGGTTATGGTCATCTTGAGAGGAACGCATGATTTTGGCTGGTGACGTAGGCGGCACCAAGGTTCACCTGGCGCTGTTCGATTTTACTGACGGCGATCTGAAGCACACCCGCGACAAGATCTTTCCCGCCCGTGAGTACGCGGGCTTGGAAGAGATCGTGAAAGAGTTTGTGCTGACGGAAAAGGTGACGGCTGCGTGCTTTGGTGTGCCGGGACCTGTGCGGGAGGGACGCCTGCGCCTGACCAACCTGCCCTGGACGCTTGACAGCCGCGAGTTGGCTCACAACCTTAAGATCGATTACGTCTTTCTTATTAACGATTTGCAGGCCAACGGCTACGGCATTGCGGAACTCTCTGCCGACCAGATTTACACGCTCAGCGAGGGTGACGCCCGTCAGGTGGGCAATCGCGCGCTCATCTCGGCAGGAACCGGGCTCGGCGAGGCATTCTTGATCTGGGATGGCCGCGACTACGTTCCCTATCCATCCGAGGGCGGCCACTCCGATTTTGCGCCCCGCTCCGCGGACGAAATTGACCTGCTCCTCTTCCTGCGACAGAAGTACAACGGGCGCATCAGCTTTGAGCGGACCGTCAGCGGCCAGGGGTTGACCAATATCTACGAATTCTTGCGCGACGTGCGCGGACTGGAAGAGCCGGCATGGCTCGCCGAGCAGATGCGCGTCGAAGACCCGAATGCGGTGATCACCGAATCGGCCATGAAGGCCAAGAGCCAGCTCTGCGAAAAGACTCTTGACATGTTCGTGTCGGCCTACGGCGCCGAGGCCGGAAACCTGGCCCTGAAAATCCTGTCGGTCGGGGGCTTATATGTCGGCGGTGGCATCGCGCCGCGGATACTGGAGAAGCTGAAGGACGGCACCTTCATCAAGGCCTTCACCGACAAGGGACGAATGATGCAGTTGCTGGTGAACATTCCGGTGCGCGTCATTCTCGAAAGCCGCACGGCGCTGATGGGCGCAGCCGCCTATGCCGAAGCTCGCGCCGCCGAACTCAGTGGAATTTCGCCCCGGGCCGCCAGCGTGAAGTTTTAGGCTGGATCGCCGGGAACGAGATTGAGGGCCTGTGGTTTAGTTACTGCCTCGGTCCCAGCTGATAGATTACGTTGACGGTGGTTTCCACCTCAACAGGCTCTCCTTTGACCAGGTACGGCTTGTACTGCCATTGGGACACGGCCCACATCGCCGACGCGACCAGAGAGGGCCACGGGGCTTCGATCACGCGCAGTTCGTGAATTCTACCGTCAGTGCCAATAGTGGCTTTGAGTACAACTGTCCCAGAGACGTTCGCGTCTTTCGCATCCTGCGGATAATTGGGCTGCACTTTCTTGATCAGGCGTCCCACTGCGACGTCGGCTGAGACTGGAACCTTGTCGACGGTCGGGTATTTCGCCTGAGGATCAGGGGAGAACTCCGGATCAGACGGAGTGAGGCCCGCAACTGATTCCACCTTGGCCGAAAGAAGCTCCCGCTTGCCTTCAAAAATCACGACTTCTCTGGGCAGGTAACGGCCTTGCACCTTCGCAATGGAATTGAATCCCTCCGTCATCGTTCCGAAGGAGTAACTGACCCGGAGGGCCGGCACATTGGGATCGAAGCAGTAAGTAGGAAAAAGTCCCAGCGGGATCTCCTGGGTACGCCCGTGCTGCGGCATCTTCGGGACTACCATGAGGCAGGGGAGTTTCTCGTTGCCAACCTTTACATCCTGACGTTCGAGCCGGTTCTCGCTGGAATTCAGTTCAGCCGCGTCGGGGAGCGGAGAGAGGAAAGCTGAAGAAAGCTTTATCTCGAAGTAGTTGAGCCCTTCGCCGGAAGAAGAATAGGCATGTTTGCCATCGGACGTATACCAATCGGTGTGTGTGGCGCCGAGCCGCGACCATGTGCTCCGGTGCACGCTGGGTGAGGCCCACCAATATTCGAAGCTCCCCTGCTCGGTTGGCTTGCCAGTTTCGTCGTAGAGTTGATAATTCGCCTTCAGATCCCAGGGCTTCAGTGAGGGGTCGGAAAAGTCGTAAAGCGGAGCCGCGGCGGCAAAGATGGCGCGAGGATCCTTGAGGGAACTCGTGGGCTGCGGAGTGGCTGTCGTTTGGCCGAGCGCCGCCGCGCTGAATGCGAGGCAGAGGACGAGCAAAATGGGAGGGCGCACGATGCGGAAAGAGTAGCACGGCACACTACGAATCCAGCGCACTTATGTGGGATTGAGATTTTGGATGCAATTGCCCAACCCAGGCGTTCCCGGAACCGTTATCCTCAGATAAGCACACGACCCCGACAACTGGAGGTAACTGAACGATGACTCGCTGGTTTGGCCGGTGGTTGTTGCGCGTGCTCGTAGCCGTTGCCGCAGTTTCGCTCATTGCCTTTGCTGCGGATTGGTCGGTTTACCATCTGCGTGGCTCGCCGCAGGGCACTGTCAGCGTCAGCCAGTTCATGGTGGTTCCTCTCAAAGGTCAAAAAACCGAGTACGACTATCTGGGAACTGCGCAGGTGAATTGCGCGGCCGCACTTTTTCCCCACGGAGGTGAAGATCCGTGCTGGCATCTAAGGCGCAATCCCAACCAGTGGGAGAATGTGGCGACGCCTGCGTACTAAGGGCGCTGTGAACTCGGAAAGAAAACGGCGCCGCCGTAATCGGCATTCCCCCCGCAGGCTCAGCAAACTAAGCAACCGAATTGCCTTACGCGATTGTCAATGTTCGGCCGATTGTGCGAACTCTCAAATGGGTGCATACTGCGTGCATGGTGGTTTCTGCCTGATTCGGTGATTGCTTGCAGAGCCTTCCCCTTTTTGCATTATTCCTGGGCAGCCTTCTTGGTTGAATGAGAGCTGGCCATGTCAGCGGCATAGCTTGCACGCAGCCGCGTGGATGGCAATCTCACACCAATTGCGGGCTGCGCGCGTCTTACAGTTCAGGGGTCTCCCCAACGGCGCCGGACAACAGGAGGTCAAAGGATGCCTGTAACTGCTCCTCTTCCCCAAACTCTGGGCGAACTGCGGTCCAACCCTCAATTCAACGAGGCAAGACTGAAGGCGCGCAACGTGAAAGAGGAAATGCGCGACAACCTGATTGCGCGCCTGAAAGCCAATGAAACGATCTTCCCGGGAATCGTTGGTTACGACGACACGGTGATCCCACAGATCGTGAATGCCGTATTGTCAAAACAAAATTTCATCCTGCTGGGGCTGCGCGGCCAGGCCAAGAGCCGGATTCTGCGCGCACTGACGGCGTTGCTCGACGAACAGTTGCCGTACGTGGCCGGATGCGAGATTCGCGACAATCCGTATCGGCCTCTCTGCGTGCGCTGCCGCGGGTTGATTGCGGAGCGGGGCGATGCGACGCCCATCGCGTGGATCGGACGGGATGATCGCTACGTGGAGAAGCTGGCCACGCCTGACGTGACCGTGGCCGACCTGATCGGCGATCTGGATCCAATCAAGGCCGCTCGCGCGGGCGAGAATCTCTCCAGCGAGCTGACCATGCACTACGGTTTGTTGCCACGAGCCAACCGTGGCGTGTTCGCCATCAACGAACTGCCCGATCTCGCGGGAAAAATTCAGGTGGCGCTGTTCAATATCATGCAGGAAGGCGATGTGCAGATCAAAGGCTACCCGGTGCGGATGCCGCTCGATCTCGTGCTCGTATTCAGTGCCAATCCCGAAGATTACACTGCACGCGGCAAGATCATCACTCCGCTGAAGGACCGCATCGGCTCGGAGATCCGCACGCACTACCCCGAGACACTCGAAGAAGGCATCGCGATCACCGCGCAGGAAGCCTGGCAGAATCGCGGCTCGGCCGTAGAACTGCCGCAGTACTTGCGCGAAGTGGTGGAACAGGTGGCTTTCTCTGCGCGCGAAGACAAGCGAGTGGATAAGCGGAGTGGCGTGAGTCAGCGCCTGCCAATTTCGACCCTCGAGCTCGCGGTGTCGAACGCCGAACGGCGCGCGCTGACCACCGGCGACGCGCCCGTGCTGCCGCGCGTGAGCGATCTTTACGCGGCCATGCCCGGTATCACGGGCAAGCTTGAACTCGAGTATGAGGGCGAAATGCGCGGCGCCGATACCGTCGTGCGCGAGTTGATCCGCGCCGCGGTGGGGAAGATTTTCAACCGTTATTTCGCAGGTGTGGATACGGCGCAGATCGAGCAGTGGTTCAACCTGGGTGGCACCGTGAAACTCGAAGAAACGCAGCCGGCTGCGGCCGTGCTCAAGGAGTTGAAAGCCATTCAGGGCTTGATCGAGAAGCTGTCGCCGCTTGGCGTGAAGTCAGGCGACGCAGCACCGAAGGTTGTTGCCGCCGCCGAATTCCTCCTCGAGGGATTGGTGGCGCATCGCAAACTGAGCCGCAACGAGCAGCACGGTTTCACCGCCCAGGAAGGCCCGCGCAAGCGCGATCTCGAAATTCAAAACCCCGAGCGGGAGAGTCGCACCCGCGACCGCGAGGAATTGGAAATGGAATACGACGACTGGGAGCGCGCGCGCCGCAGACGCAGAGGCGGAGGCTTGAATTAAATCAGGGAGCAGGGGAGCCGTCAGTCTGTAACCGTAAGCCCGCAGCAAAACAGCATGCAGCAGATAGCTACGAGCTACAGGCTGCCGGCTACAGGCTCCATGCACGAGAGCCGGGAACTGAGGCAACCGTGAAGCGCATTCAATACACGAAATATACTGGCGATCTGGCTCAGGAGATCGATCTCGAAGGCCTGCTGCAGGCGCTCTCTGACTACCTGCTCAACTCGGGATTCTACGACCCTTACAACGGCTTCGAAGACCTGGACCATGATCTGGATGATTTGCGCGAGGCCCTGCGCCGCGTGCTCGAGTCGGGCGACTTTCTTGACGGCGAGATGCGCGAGCAACTGCAACAACTGGTCACTGAGGGCAAACTCGATGAGTTAATCGATAAGCTCATCGAGCGAATGGAGCAGGAGAACTACATCTCATCGGCGCGACAGGACGGCCCCGCCCGCATCGACGAGGGTAACGGCTCAGCCGGCCACGCAGATGAACGAACGCGTTTCGAAGTGACCGACAAGAGCCTGGATTTTCTCGGCTTCAAAACGCTGCGCGACCTGATGGGCTCTCTGGGCAAATCGAGCTTTGGCCGCCACGACACACGTCATTGGGCAACCGGCGTTGAAACCAGCGGAGGCTCGCGGCGCTATGAATTCGGCGACACGTTGAATCTGGACGTTACGGCGACGCTAAGTTCGGCGATCAATCGCGAAGGCCTTGGATTGCCCCTGAATCTCGAGTACGAAGACCTGCAGGTGCATCAGTGCGATTACCAAAGCTCGTGCGCCACGGTCATGATGCTCGATTGCTCGCACTCCATGATTCTGTACGGCGAAGATCGCTTCACCCCCGCCAAGCGCGTGGCCATGGCGCTTTCGCACCTGATCCGCACGCAGTACCCGGGCGATTCGCTTTCGCTGGTGCTGTTTCATGATTCAGCCGAGGAGATGCCCGTGTCGCACCTGGCCCGCGTGAAGGTCGGTCCCTGGCACACCAACACACGCGAAGGCCTGCGTGTGGCCCAACGCGTCCTGTCGAGGCAAAAGAAGGACATGAAACAGATTGTGATGATCACCGATGGCAAGCCTTCGGCGCTCACGCTGCCCGACGGAAGGATCTACAAGAATCCATACGGACTCGATCCGCTCGTGGTCAGCGAAACGCTCGAAGAAGTGGCCCGCTGCAAGCGATCGAACGTCATGATCAACACATTCATGCTCGCCAGCGACTATGGCCTGGTGCAGTTCGTGCATAAGGTTTCTGAGATGTGCCGCGGCAAGGCGTACTTCACCACGCCGGCCACGCTCGGGCAGTATTTGCTCATGGATTACATGCAGCACAAGTCAAAGACCATCCACTGAAGAACCGCCAAATCTACTCGTCTGTGATCCGGGGCCGTCTTTGCGCGGGGCCAATGTGCTTCCAGGAATCATTGCGCTCCGGTTTCAAGAAAAACAAAGATATTCCCGTCGGGATCATGAACGAACACCAGGCCGTCCATGTGGTCGGCTTTCACGCCCGCACGTTTCAATTCGTCAGCGGCTTTTCGCGCATCGGGCACTGCGAAGAGAAACTCCGGTTGTGCGCCGGGGTGCCACGCGCGCAGTTCGATGTGAATATCCGGCGCATCGGGAGCCGTCAAACGGACGTTTCCATTCACATTCTCCGGCTCGAATCCCAGGTCGGTGTAGAACTCCTTCATTGCTGCGCCATCCATAACCGGCAGATCGAAGCCCAGCAGTTCTGTTGAGACGCGGTCCATGCCGAGATGCTGTCCGCGGTCGAGAGTGTGGCGCGAGCCCGGCATGTACTGGGTGAACTCGGTTACACGGTGCTCGGGATCTTCGGTCGAAGAAATCAGGTTGCCGGCAGCGGCTTTCTGCACCGGCCTGAGTTTCAGACCCATGGAGTCATAGAACTTGTAAAGGACGTTGAGATCGCCTACTTCGAAACACACGTGCATCCAGCCCAGCGGCTGGTTCGGGCTGGTCTGCGGATAGAGTTCGATGAACTGGTGGTCGTTGACCTTGATGAAGACCTCGGTGGTTTGGCTCCCCCGAGTCATGGCGAACGCCTCTTCGTAACCGAGCTTGCCCAGGAAGTTGATTTCGCGGTCGAGGTCGCTGACGCGAAAGGCAATGTGCGCAATTCCGATAATCCCCGCATCGGGCGCGGGAGGTTGTGCTACCCCGGGCATCGAGCAGGCGCAAAAAAGCGCAAGGACTCCCATCCAACCAATCTTCATCGTCATCTCCTCAATTTCCCAAGCCAAGGAATTGAACTCGCCAGGCAATTACGCGGTTGCCGGGCGCTATGCATAGTCTTCGCGATAGGGGGTAAAGATGTCGAGCACTTCCGACGGTTCGAAGGCCGACGCCTCGTGTTCCACGCCGCCATCGACCACGACACTGTCGCCTGCTCGCATCTCCCAGCTTTTGCCCTGGGCCTGAAATCGAATATGCCCCCGCACTACATAGACCATCTGATGATGCGGATGACTGTGCCGCGCGCCCTTCCAGCCTTTATCAAACGTGTGACGCACGAGCATCAAATGCGGGTTGTACGCCAGCACCTGGCGCAACATGCCAGCCTCAGGGGTGGTGACCGGCGTGGCATCGGTTGCGACGTAAATGACTGCGGATTCGTCCATAGGCCCCTCTTCGGAAGCTGTCAGCTTTCAGCCATCAGCTTCTGTTGCGTAACTGCGACCGGATGAGAGTTCTTTTCTGATCCCGGATCCCTGATCTCTGATCCCTGTCTTCACCTGTTTAGCCAGCCTCCATCGACCACGAGGACATGACCGTGAACGTAATCGCTCGCTGAAGATGCCAGAAAAACTGCTGCTCCTGCCAGGTCTTCGGGCTTGCCCCAGCGGCCGGCGGGGATGCGCTCCAGAATTTGCCGCGCGCGTTCCGGGTTCTTCTTGAGCGCTTCCGTGTTGTCGGTGTCCATGTAACCGGGCGCGATGGCGTTGACGTTCACGCCCTTGGAAGCCCACTCGTTGGCGAAGGCCTTGGTAAGCTGCCCGACGCCCCCCTTGGCCGCAGCATACGCGGGCACCAGGATTCCACCCTGAAAGGTGAGCAACGAGGCGATGTTGATGATCTTGCCCGAACCCTGCGCGAGCATGTGCCGCCCTGCGAGCTGTGTCAGGCGGAAGACGCTCGACAGGTTCACGTCGATGAGCGCTTTCCAGTCTTCCTCGGGATATTCGGCGGCCGGCGCACGGCGGATGATGCCTGCGTTGTTGACCAATATATCGATGGCCCCGAAGTGCTGAAGGGTTTCTTCGACGAGCATCGCGCAAACGGTGGCGTCGGCGACGTCACCCACCAGGGCGAGCGACTTTGCGCCGAGCGCGTCGAGCTTGTGCTGCGTAGCTTTGGGAGCCGAAGTGGATCCGTGGATGGCGACGCCGGCGCCCGCCTGTGCGAGCGCGATGGCAATGGCCGCACCGAGACCGCGCGAGGAACCGGTGACGAGGGCGGATTTACCTTTGAGGCTGAATTGGTCGAGGATCATCGTTTCAGAGATCGGGGTCGGGAATCCGGGGTCGCGTTAGGGACCAGGGGACGGAGATTTGCGTCCCCGCCGGCGATTGACCACGCCATATCCATTATGTCTGATCGGGCCCAACATCGTTTGGCCCGAGGGGCTACAGCGGTTTCACAATTGCCTTACATCGGAGCCGAAATTGCCGAGGGGCTTTTTCATCAAGAAAAAGCCACCCTTGGAAATGCCGGAAAGTGCACGGGAATCGTGAAACCGCTCTAAACGTCTCCAGGGATGACAGGATAT
>Ga0335074_10011560_pt1 | contig 12339 bp, 10 predicted proteins | sample Lox_Sample_23_FD_206715 | JGI IMG/M metagenome (GOLD analysis project Ga0335074, IMG submission 206715) | Soil microbial communities from Loxahatchee National Wildlife Refuge, Florida, United States - Lox_Sample_2.3 | ecosystem: Environmental > Terrestrial > Soil > Wetlands | place: USA...
GGGCGGCCAGCGATCACGACATCGAGCCGGTGATCGGCGAGCAGCGCGAAGACCCGGTCGCGGACTCCCACGTCGAGGGTCATCTCGACCCGCGGATAGCGGCGCCTGAACGAGGCGAGCAGGCCTGGCACGAGGTACTCACCCGCCGTGGCGACCGTGCCGAGGCGCACGAGGCCGCCCTCGGTGCCCGATCCCGCCCTGGCGGCGGCGACTCCCTCGTCGAGCAGTCCGAGTATCCGCCGTGCATAACCGGCGAAGATCCGGCCGGCCTCGGTAAGCGCGAGCCCGCGGCCCTGCCGTTCAAACAGGGCAACGCCGACTTCCTTGTGCAACGCGGCCAGCGACGCCGACACGGCCGACTCGGTCACCGACAGCCTCTGAGCGGCCGCCCGCGCGGACCCAGTCTCCACGACGGCGAGGAAGTTTTCCAGCTTGCCGGGCGTCATAGCTGAGATTTTACTTAAGTGTTGATGGCAAACACTCGCTGGACACCTTAACTATCTGTTGGTCATCCTCGAAGGAAGGAACGGTGTCGCAACCCGAGGAGCACCCGTGTCGGACCGCTGGGATCCAGGAGTTCAGAGCTACGCGAGCATGGGCTACTACGACCCGGATTATCTGCCAAAAGACACCGACGTGCTCGCCGTCTTCCGTGTCACGCCGCAGGCGGGCGTTGACCCGGTGGAGGCGGCCGCCGCTGTCGCAGGGGAGTCGTCCACGGCCACCTGGACCGTGGTGTGGACGGACCGCCTGACCGCGAACACGCATTACCAGGCCAAGTGCTACCAGGTGGTCCCGGCTCCCGGCCGGCCAGGCGAGTACCTCGCGTACGTGGCCTACGACCTTGACCTGTTCGAGGAAGGCTCGATCGCGAACCTGACCTCATCGATCATCGGCAACGTGTTCGGCTTCAAGCCGCTCGCGGCGCTCCGCCTCGAGGACATGCGGATCCCCGTCGCTTACGTCAAGACCTTCCAGGGACCAGCTCACGGCATCGTGATGGAGCGGGAGATCCTCGGCAAGTACGGCCGCCCGCTGCTCGGCGCGACGATCAAGCCGAAGCTCGGGCTCTCGGCCCGCAACTACGGCCGGGTGGTCTACGAGGCATGCCGCGGCGGGCTCGACTTCACCAAGGACGACGAGAACATCAACAGCCAGCCGTTCATGCGCTGGCGCGACAGGTACCTGTACTGCATGGAGGGCGTCAACCGCGCTGTCGCCGAGACCGGCGAACTCAAGGGCCACTACCTGAACATCACGGCCGCGACCGTCGAGGACATGTACGAGCGGGCCGAGTTCGCGAAGGAACTTGGCAGCGTGATCGTGATGGTCGACCTGACCATCGGCTACACGGCGATGCAGTCGATCGCGAAGTGGGCTAGGGCAAACGGCATGCTGCTCCACCTGCACCGGGCCGGTCATTCCACGTATACCAGGCAGAAGACCCACGGAGTCAGTTTCCGCGTGATCGCGAAGTGGTGCCGCCTGATCGGAGTTGACCACCTGCACGCGGGAACGGTCGTGGGCAAGCTGGAAGGCGACCCCGCGACCACGAAGGGCTTCTACGACACCCTGCGGCTCGACCATGTCCCTGCGAACCCGGCCAACGGCATTTACTTCACCCAGGACTGGGCCAGCCTGCCTGGCGTCATGCCAGTTGCCTCTGGCGGAATCCACGCCGGCCAGATGCACCAGCTCGTCGACCTGCTCGGCGAGGACGTGATCCTCCAGTTCGGCGGGGGCACGATCGGGCACCCGCTCGGGATCGCGGCGGGCGCGGAGGCCAACAGGGTGGCGCTCGAAGTGATGATCAAGGCACGCAACGAGGGGCGTGACTTCCTCGCCGAGGGGCCCGAGATCCTGCGGGACGCGGCGCGCTGGAACCGCCCGCTTGACGTCGCGCTGGCGACCTGGGGTGATGTCACGTTCGACTACGTATCCACCGACGCGCCTGACGCCGTCCCTACCCCGACTGCCTGATCGGAGCACGCCCATGTACCTGCGGCAAGGAGCCTTCTCCTACCTTCCCGATCTGTCCGACGAAGAGATCGCGGCGCAAGTGCGTTATGCGCTGCTCAATGGCTGGCCGGTGTCGGTCGAATACACCGACGACCCGCATCCGCGCAACGTGTACTGGGACTTGTGGGGACTGCCAATGTTCGACCTCCACGAGCCAGACGGCGTGGTGGCGGAGATCAACGCCTGCCGTGCCGCCTTCCCTGAGCACTACGTACGGGTGCTCGCCTACGATGCGCGGCTGCACAGGCAGACCGCAGCGCTGAGCTTCCTCGTCCAGCGTCCCACGCGCGAGCCGGGGTTCCGGCTCGACAGGACCGAGGGCGGCGGCCGGGTACAGCACTACAGCATCCGTTCCTACGCGACAGAGGCGCCGGCCGGAGAACGGTACTGCCGCGAGGCGGGTGCGCCATGACAACGGGATTCTCCATGCACCGGCCAGGACAAGGGAACGGCATCCGTGCTGATCAGGTCGCGCCGTCACCTGAGCCACCGCAGGTGCTTGACCGCGATGCCCGCGTTGACCTGCATGCCGACGAGGCGACCGAGCGGGTGCGTGAGGTGCTTGACTCACTTGACGCGGAACTGGTCGGGCTGGCCTCGGTGAAGCTGCGGATCAGGGAGATCGCGGCGATGCTGACCGTGGACCGCGCGCGCAGCCGGTTCGGGCTGTCGGCGAGCAAGCCGTCACTGCACATGAGCTTTACCGGGAGCCCTGGCACGGGGAAGACCACGGTGGCCATGCGGATGGCCGAGATCCTGCACGCGCTCGGCTACTTGCGGGTGCCCAGGGTTCACGCGGTGACGCGCGAGGACCTCGTCGGCCAGTTCATCGGTCACACCGCTCCGAAAACGAAGGAGGCCCTGGCCAAGGCCGCTGGCGGAGTGCTGTTCATCGATGAGGCGTACTACTTGTACCGGCCGGACAACGAGCGCGACTACGGGCAGGAGGCCATAGAGATCCTGCTGCAGGAGATGGAATCTGGTCGCGGTTCGCTGGCCGTGATCTTCGCCGGGTACCCGGACCGGATGGAGACGTTCTTCGCCTCCAACCCTGGCCTCAGCTCACGAGTGGCTCATCACCTGGAGTTCGAGGACTACTCGAAAGAAGAACTCAGCCAGATCGCCCAGATTATCCTCGGGCGCGACAATTACCGCTTCTCCGAAGCGGCAAGGGCCGCGTTCTCCGAGTACCTGGACAGGAGGATGGCGCAGCCCAGGTTCGCCAACGCCCGCAGTGTCCGCAACGCGCTGGAAAGGGCCAGGTTGCGGCAGGCCGGGCGACTGCTCGCGGTTCAGGGCACGGTCGGGCGGGACGACTTGATGCTGATCAGCGAGGATGACATCAGGGGCAGCCGGGTCTTTACTGAGTCCATGGCCGGACCAGGGCCAGCGGGGGAGGTGGTGACATGAGCCCGCACAAAGCCGTCAGGCTGGCGCGCACCGATCCGGTGCGGGTGTCGCGGCCGGTCATGCTTGCCATCGCCGGTGACAGTGCCGCCGGGAAGACAACGCTTACCAGGGGAATCGAGGCCGCTCTCGGGCCCGATCGCACCAGCGTGATCTGCGTCGACGACTACCACCGCTACGACAGGGCCGAGCGCAGGGAAGTGCCGTTCACGGTGCTCAATCCGGCTTGCAACTACATGGAGGTCATGGAGCAGCACCTGCAGTTGCTCGCCTTGGGTAAACCCGTGCTCAAACCGGTCTATGACCACTCCACCGGGCGCCTCGTGCGCCCGGTTCTGGTCGAACCCAGGGAGTTCGTGCTGATCGAGGGGCTGCTGCCGTTGGACAGCAAGGTGCTGCGGGCGTGTTTCGACATCACCGTGTACATGGACCCGCCCGAGGACATCAGGAAAAGCTGGAAGCTGCGGCGCGATACCGCTGAGCGTGGCTACACAGCAGAACAGGTACTGCGCGAACTGGAACGCAGGGAACCGGAGTCCGCCGCCTACATCAGGCCGCAGCGCCAGTGGGCCGACATCTGCGTGCGCTTCGCGCCCATCCCGGGCAAGGAAGTGCAGCCGGGGACGCCGCTGTCAGCGGAACTGCTGCTGCGGCCTACGATCTCGCACCCCGACTTGTCGTCCACGCTGACCGACGATGACCGCAGGACGGTACACCTGAAGCTGATCAGGGACGCCGACAGCCGGCCGGTCGACGCCCTGCACGTACACGGCTACGCGCCGCGGGAGGACTCGCGCATCGTCGAGAAGCTGATCTGGGAGCAACTGCCGTCCGGCCATGGCACCCCGATGCCAGAAACCCTGGGCAGGCTGGCCGACGGGACCAGGAGCGAAGCCCTGGCGATCACGCAGTTGCTGCTGGTGTGGCACTTGCTCCAGGCCCGCGCGTAGCGAAGGTGAGGCCCCACGCCGTGGCGGCGCGGGGCCTCACCTTCCGCGGATTAACTGTCGTACGGGTTCGGCGGGAGCGTGCTGGACCAGGTGATCTTCTGGTAGACGTCGCTCTCGTTGCGGGCCGCTTCCCCGGCCAGACCGTCCTTTGGCTTGGTTGCCGCGTAGAACGAGTTGGTCTCGAGTACGGCCGAGGCGTCGGGCGACTCGAAGACTTCCCCGGTGTAATTGGCGGCCTTGTCGTAACGGCTGATCTCGATCGCCGGCCGGCCGAGCGCGTCCTTAGCGTGGCTGTTCACGACCACGCCAGGCGTCGCGGCGAGCACCTTGAACAGGGCCGAGCGCAGCGACGGGCCGACCAGCGGATTCCATAGCAGGTACATGGCTTGCGAGAAGACCAGGTCGTCAGGGGTCTCCTTGATTTCCGCGGGGAACGGCTTGTACTTGATGTGCTTCTTCTTCAGTTCGGCTTTCATGGCGCGCAGGCCTGCCGCGTTCTGCTGCCTGGCCTGCCTGATCAGGAAGGAACGCAACGCTGGCATGGCGGTGGGATAGGCATCGAACTGGGCCTCGGTCGGGGATCCGGCCTTATAGACCGGCAGTTCTGAGGGGATGCCCTGGCCTTGCTGATAGGTCCAGATATCGCCGTTCTGGCTGTCGATGACCGAGGTCCGCTTGTCGCTGCCCTGAAGTTCCGACATCTCGACGTACCGCTCAGTTGACTGCGTGGTGCTCGCGGCGGCGGCGCTGAGCTTGTTCAGCGTCCGCACGGCCGCGGTCAGCTTGACTGGTGGTGCGGGCACATGGCGGTGACCTGGGCCGCTGGTTGTCGAGCCCGTACCCGCGGTGGTGACGGCTACGCCGATGGCGGTTACGGCGGCGACGCCCGCGGCGGTGGCGGTTAGCGAGCGGGTGCGCATGGTCCTGTGCCTGGCGCTGGTCACCACCCTGGTCGTGACCTCCTGCGGTGCGCACAGGTCACTGGTAGCGCGGTGCATCAGGTTACTGAGGATTTCCTCATCGATCGTGGGCAAAGTCTTTCCTCTCAGTACGAGTCGCTGGTAGTGAAGAGCGCGGTGAGTCCCGGCTGCGTTCTGAGCTGGGCGATCGCGCGCGACGCCGTGCTCTTGACCGTCCCGGTTGAGACGCCGAGCAAGTCGGCGACCTCGGCTTCGCTGCGGTCATCGAAGTAGCGGAGCACGATGATCGCCCGTTGCTGCTGTGTCAGCGTGCTGAGCGCGGCCAGTAGCGCGGGCCTTAGCTCGATTGCCGCCAGCCGGTCGCCAGCCCTCGGATCGCCGTTGTCCTGCGCGGCTATTAGCTGGAGTTCGGCGGGCCTCCTGCGCCTTGCCCGGCTCTGGTCGATCACGATGTTGTGCATGACGCGGCGGGAGAACGCCAGCGGGTTATCGATGCGCGTCCAGCGCGCCGCGAGCCGATGCAACGTCTCCTGGTAAATGTCCTCGGCAAGGTGCGGGTCGCAGGTGAGCAAGGTCGCGATCCGCAGCAGCGTGTCACCAGACTCGGCTACGAAGCGCTCGAACGCGCGTGCTTGCTTTTTGTCCACATAGACCCCTGACTGTCGTCGTCACCCCCATAGACGACCCCCCGTCAGATCAGGTTGAGCACTGCGGGATGCCCTGAGTAAATCCCGACTGGGTCGGCGAAAGCCGCACGCCTGGCGTATCGACGTACAAGTCGCTGACGTAGCCACCCGACGCGAGCTTGTCCCAGACAGACGACGATATGCCCAGGGTATTGGTCTTCGGCTCGCCGCTCGCCTGGCAGACGATCTCGACCGGTTCGAGATTCGCCAGGTCGCCGGTGACCGGGTAGCTATCGCCAGGGCCCGAATGCACAGACAGTCCGCAGCTATCGCCCCGGCAGCTATGGAACACCTCGTATCCGGAGATGACCGTGCCTGTGCTGCCGCCGCCTTCGCCCGTGCCTGTGCTGCTCTGGCTCGGAGCCGGGGAAACGATGACCACGGGTGCGCTGACGCTGACCGTTGCCGTGGCCAGCGCTCCGGCCACCTCGGCCGTGATGTCGGTGTGCCCTGGTCCGGTAGCGACAAGCACGCCGGCCTGGGTAACGTACCCGACGTCTGGATCGGACGACCTCCAGACGGCGCCTGAGAGAATCCGGCTGGGGACATTTGAGCCGCTGGCAAGCTGGCCGGCCAGCGTGAGCTGCGCTGATTCCTTTTGGACCAGCGACATCGATTGAGGCGTAATCGTCAGAGAGGAGATCGCGATCGTTGCGGGAGTGGGCAGGTGCAACCGCTGTTGCAGCGCGGTCAGGGCGTTAGCCCACTGCTGCAGCCTCGCGGCGCTGGCGCCATCTGGCGCGACGGTGGCGCGGTAGCCGACGCTCAGGGTGCCGTGCGCGGGCAGGTTGAGCTCCCACTGAACTTCGGGGTCGGCCTCGACAACCGTCGCCGCCGGCGTGAAGTGAACGGTCTTGACCGACGCGGCGATTGAGGTGGGGATCGCCTCGAAGAACGTCACCTGGTGCGGCTGCCCGTCTGAACTGCTTGCCGAGACGGATTCGGTCAGGACCGAGCCGCCAGGTCCGCTGAGTGTCCAGCGTCGCACGATCAGCAGTCCGTCGGAGTACGCCTGCGGCTGGAACACGTAAGTGACCGGTCGCACCGATTTCGGCTGGTCGTTGGACGATGAGTGCAGCAGGAAGGTCCGTGCCGCTGCCGCTCCGCCGACGATCAGCACGGCGATCAGCGCGGAGACGATGATCGGCAGGCTAAGGGAACGGGATGACCGGCTTGGCGGAGGCGGGGCTGCGTAAATCAGCGGAGGAGCGTATACCGGCGGACCTTGCGGAGTCGGCGTGATGACTAGCTCATAAGGCGGAAGCGCCTGGGGAACTGCCGGCGCGAGAGGCGAAGCCGGGCTTGGCGGGGCTGGGCTAGGCGGCGATGGCGGCGATGGCGGTGTGCCCCGCTGAACGGTCTGAGGTTCCGGCGGTACTGCGGGCCGCCTGGCGGCAATAGGCGGGAAGACCGGGGCCGGCATCGGCTCGAGCGCGGGCAGGTCAGCCAGCGACGGCCGCATGATCGCGAGCGCCGCGGCAAGCTGAGCCGCCGACTCGGGACGCCGGTCAGGGTCCTTCGCGAGCAGCGTCGCGATGAGCGCCCATAGCTGGATAGGGGCGCCAGGGATCGGCGGCGGCGGCTCGTCGATGTGCCTGCGGAGCACGGCGACCGGATGCCCGCCGGCGAACGGCGTGCGGCCTGCCAGCATCTCGTAAAGCACGATCCCGGCCGAGTAAAGGTCCGCGGCGGAGGTCGCGCTCTCATGGTCGGCCAGTTCGGGCGCCATGTACTCGGGCGTTCCGATCAGGCTGCTCACCTTGGTCAGCGAGCCGTAAGTGAGCCGGGCGACACCGAAGTCGGTCAGCTTCAGCTCAGGCCGGTTGCCAGAGGTATCAACGAGCAGGTTCTCCGGCTTGACGTCGCGGTGAACTATTCCTGCCGCATGAACGGCGGCGAGGCCGTCGAGAAGCTCGCATCCGTGACGGGCGACCTCAGCGGGCGGGAGCGTGCGCTTTGCGAGCAGTTCGTGCCGCAAGTCCTTGCCCTCGATGTACTCCATGACTATCGCCAGGGTCTGGCCCTCGACGACGAGGTCAATGACCCGGACGATGTTGGCGTGTTTAATCGTCAGCAGGATCGAGCGTTCCTGTATGAACCGGGCGACGATGTCCGGATCGGCTACCAATTCGGGTTTCAGCATCTTTACGGCAACAGGCGCCTCTGTTTCACGCACGGTGCCGCGATATACCCGGCCCATGCCGCCCTGGCCGATGCTCTCGTGCAGCACATAGCGGCTGCCAAGCAGTTCATCCACGCTCTTCCCCCTCGACCTTTCGCCGCAGCCGCCCCTATCGCCGCCCCGAAATTGCCGACACTGATCATGAAACGCGCCGATTAGATAGGCAAAGCCTAGGTCAGCGCAACCACGTCAGGTAGCTTCTTTTTAGCCCAAACGGGAAGGCGGACTGGTGGATCGCTGGGTGCGGACCGCGGATGACGTGCTTTCCATGCTTGATGGCTGGTTCAGCCGCGAGGTGAGCTGGGACGAGTTCTACGCCGACCGGTCAAGGGACATACCGTTCTTCGCGCCGAAGCCGGATGAGAACCTGGTGGCGCACGTGGAATCCGGCCTGATCGCGCCTGGCCGGGCGCTTGACGTGGGCTGCGGTCCTGGCAGGAACGCTATCTGGCTGGCCTCGGCCGGCTTTGACGTCGATGCCGTTGACCAGTCGCGGCTGGCGCTTGACTGGGCTGGTGAACGGGCCGCGGAGGCTGGAGCGGAGGTCAGGTTCCACTGCGGTGACCTGTTTTCCCTGCCGCTGCAGGCTGGCCAGTATGACCTGGTGTACGACCACGGCTGCCTGCATCATCTTCCGCCCCATCGCCGCGTGAGCTACCTGGCGTTGCTCGAGCGGGTACTTCGTCCTGGCGGATATTTCGGCCTGGCCTGCTTCGCGGCGGGCCAGATGGGCAGCGAAGCACCCGACGAGCAGCTTTACCGTGAAGGAACCGTTCACCGCGGACTGGCCTTTACCCCCGAGGCGCTCCGCGCCATCTTCGCGGACTTCGCTGAAATCGAGTTGCGGCCGATGAGGCCGCAGCCATCAGACGCGGCCGTGTTCGGAGAGCCCTACCTCCTGACCGCCTTGTTCCGCCGCGGGGACTCGGGTTAGTCCGTCCAGAAAGTGAACCCGTACAGGGTTGACCGGGGGAGGTGACTCTGTCGGTTGTGCTCCGGCAACCTGAGGGTCGGCTCTGAGGTTGACATGAAACTCACATGAAGGTCACGCGAGGGCCTGAGATCGGCCCGGCAAGCTTTCCCCCATGCCGGAAGATCTCATGACCGAACCGAATGCCCGTGCGGCCGAAGGCGGCGGCCGGTCCGCCGCGCACGGGTCGCGGCTGGCCAGGCGCCGCCGCGTGCTGCTTGGCGTCGGGCTCGCTGCTGCCCTGCTGGCCGTCGGAGGGCTGATCGGTGCCTCCCTCGTCAAGTCGCCGCAGCAACTCGCCGCCGACACCGCGCCCCCGGCGCCTACAGAGACCACCGCCACGGTCGTTTCCCAGGTGCTCACGTCGTCGGTGCAAATGCGTGGCCTGGTGTATCCGGCGGTCGAGTACGACGTGTATGCCACTGCCCCTTCGGATGAGTCCACGTCGGCCTCGGGTGCGCCGGGAGCCAGCTCGGGCACGTCATCATCGCCCGCCTACATCTCCAAGCTCGAGGTCGCGACCGGCGACCTGATCCATAACGGGGAGCAACTCGCCGAGATCGACGGGGAGCCGTTGTTCGCGTTGTCCGGCTCGGTGCCCGCCTGGCGTGACCTTGACCCAGGCGATAGCGGGCCCGACGTGACCGAGTTGCAGCACGCGCTGGCGAAACTTGGCTACTACTACGACGGCGACCTGCCCGGCTACTACGGCTCGGCGACCGAGTCGGCAGTGGCCCTTTACTACGAGCACCTCGGCTACACGCCGCCGTCCACCGGCGGGGTGCCGATGGCGAACGTGGTGTTCCTGCCCTCGCTCCCCGCGACCGTGGTCGCTGTCAACGGAGCCACGGGCGAGCAGCCAGGGCAGCCGTTCCTCGAACTGGCCGCGAAGGGGTCGCTGGCGCTGACCGGAGAACTGCCGCCCGCCTACGCGGGGCAGGTGAAGTCCGGCCTCAAGGTCACGATCTACGACGAGGTGACCGGCATCCACGCCGTCGGCACGGTGACTGACCTGGGAACGGCGACCACGCTTAGCCCGACAGGCGCGATCGTGGACATCGGAACCGCCCCGGCAGGCTCATCGTCCTCGTCGAGCTCGAGCAGTTCCTCATCCTCAAGTTCCAGCAGCTCAGGCGCGACTGGCGCAACGGTCTTCATCCCGCTGAGCGTGCGTCCTTCGAAGGCGCTGCCTACGGCGCTGAACGGCGAGAACGTGCTGGTCACCGTCGAGACCGGGCAGACCGAGGGCCCGGTGCTCACGGTTCCTGTCGCTGCCGTTGTCACGACGGCATCGGGAACGAGTTTCGTCACGGTCGTCGGCGCCAGCGGCAAGCACACGAAAGTCAAGATCACTCCTGGGCTTTCAGAGAACGGGTACGTCCAGGTGACCCCGGTTACCGGGAGCTCGCTGGCGGCCGGTGACAAGGTAGTGGTGAGCGGCTGATGGCAGCGCCAGTGATCGAACTGAGCGGCCTCACTCGCACCTACCCTGGCTCGCCTCCTGTTACCGCGCTACGGTCCGCCGACCTGGTGATCGAGGAGGGTGGCTACGTCGCGGTGACCGGGCCTTCCGGCTCGGGCAAGTCCACCCTGCTCCACCTGCTCGGGCTTCTCGATGCGCCGACTTCCGGCCGGTACCTGCTTGATGGCCTGGATACCAGTCAGCTAAAGGACAAGGACAGGTCAGCGCTGCGCGGCCGGCGGATCGGGTTCGTCTTTCAGGCCTTTCATTTGCTGCCCTACCGTACGGCACTGGAGAACGTGCAGCTCGCCGAGCTCTACAACCGGACGCCGAGGGCAGGCAGGCTTCCGGCCGCAGTCGAGGCCTTGCAACTGGTCGGGCTCGGGCACCGGCTCGACGCCTTGCCCGTCACGCTGTCAGGCGGGGAGAGCCAGCGGGTGGCGATCGCACGGGCGCTGGTCAACCGGCCGAGCCTGGTGCTGTGCGATGAGCCGACAGGCAACCTGGATTCGGCTAACGCCGCCGCCCTCATGGGATTGCTCGATGAGCTCAACTCGGACGGCTTCACGATCGTTGTAATCACTCACGACCTGGCCGTGGCGGCGCACGCCAGGCGCATGATCGCGATCAGCGACGGCAGGCTGTCCGAGCGGGCAGGAGTCAGCCATGCGTAGATCGGCGACTGGCTTGCCCGCCCCCCGGCTGACCGTGCGGGATACGGCCGCCGAGGCGATCGCCGGGATCGTGCAGCGTCCTGGCCGGGCGGTGCTGACCATGCTAGGGACCGTGCTCGGAGTGGGCGCCTTCGTCGCCGTGCTCGGACTGACCGCGACCGGGGCCGGCCAGATCTCGAAGCAGTTCACCGTGCTCGAGGACACCACCGTCAGCGTCGAGGACAACGGGCCGGCCAACAACGTCGCGGCGCCTGGAACCAACCCCGCTATCGGGTTCCCTGCCAATGCGGACACGATCGCCGACCGCATCAGAGGGGTCGCGGCGGCCGGCGTATGGTGGCCGGTCACGCTGCCCGACAACGCCGGGTTCAGTGCTTCGCAAGCGCTTTCCGGCGAGACGTCACAGACGATCAGCCTGCTGGCCGCCTCGCCAGGCGCGGTGAACGCGATGGGGCTTGACCTGGTCGCCGGTTCACCGCTGACCGCGTACGAGAACGACACCAGGCAGCACGTGGCTCTCATTGACACGACGACCGCGGCCGCGCTCGGCATCTCGGCGAACCGCCTCGCCAGCGATCCCGCGGTGTTCGTCGACGGGATCGCGTATACGGTCATCGGCGTCTACAGTTCGGCTCAGCGCGTGGTCAGCGACGAGAGCGCGATGCTGATACCTGAACGTACTGCCCTGGCCGATTACGGCAACCCGCAGCCTGGCATCGGCGGCGAGGAAGAGGCTCAGATGATCGTCGCGACGAAGATCGGCGCGGCGCAGCGGGTGGCCGGGGAAATCGCCGCAGCCGAACTGCCCACCGATCCGAAGCGCCTGGTCGTGACCTCGCCCGCCAGTCCGCAGAACCTGCAGAGCGAGGTAAGCAGCGACCTGAACGGCCTGTTCCTGATCCTCGCTCTTGTCAGCCTGCTCATCGGCGCTGTCGGGATCGCCAACACCACGCTCGTCGCCGTTCTCGAAAGGACCGAGGAGATCGGCCTGCGCCGCGCGCTTGGCGCCAGGCCGCGGCACATCGCCACGCAGTTCCTTGCCGAGTCCACGGCACTCGGGACGCTCGGC
>Ga0335074_10011561_pt1 | contig 12339 bp, 9 predicted proteins | sample Lox_Sample_23_FD_206715 | JGI IMG/M metagenome (GOLD analysis project Ga0335074, IMG submission 206715) | Soil microbial communities from Loxahatchee National Wildlife Refuge, Florida, United States - Lox_Sample_2.3 | ecosystem: Environmental > Terrestrial > Soil > Wetlands | place: USA: Florida...
CCGCATCGCCGAGGAGCCAGCGGCTCTTCTCATCGAAGTCTCCGCCCTTCACCCGAAATTCCGCGCGCTCGAAGAGCACGGCGCCGGTGGCGAGAAGCGAGCGGTAAACGCCCGGCCACCCGCCACGCCCCTCACCGTGCTCATCGCCACGGCGCGCCGGCACCAGGCGCACGAGCACGCCCTGATCCGCATCGCCGATGGCCGGCACCCCGCCCTTGACGTCCATGATGCTCGCGAGGAACTCGAGCATGGATTCGAGCGCCTTCCAGTAGCCGGCATCGAAGTCGCAGCCGCTCGCGCGCGCCTGAAGACCCGCCAGAATCAACATGTCGGCGACCGCATGGTGATACCAGATCGCCTGCTCCCGGTTGACGCCATCCTCGAAGTTCTGCAGCAGCGCCTCGCGCGTCAACTCCGCGCGCGCCTGCGCGTGCCAGCGGCGGCTTTGCGGCCAGAGCGGCCAGGTGAGCGTGGCGATGAAAAGACCGGTCGCCTCGCCGAGAAGATGATTGTTGGCCGAGGAATGGCGCGAGAAGTGGCCGGCGATGAAGTGGCAGTGGCGGTAGATGCTCTCGAGCCAGCGGCGGCGAAACGCCCGGCCCTCCTCGCCCGCAAAGAGCCTCGAGTCCTCGGAGCCGAGAAGCTGCCAGGCGAGTGACCAGTTGGCGAGCCGGATGGCATGCTCGAGGCTGGCGCACCAGTTGACGCCCCGCGGATACGGACACTGCTCGAGCCAGGAATCGATCAGCGCGCGGGCGCCGCGCGCATAACGCTCATCCGCGCTCAGGTGCCAGGCCTGGGCGAGGGTGACCAACTCGAGATGACGGTTGATCTCCCAGAGGTACTTGATGTCGCCCACACGCGCCGCGTCGCGGTAATCGAGGTCCAGGCCGAACTCGAGCGGCGCCTCGATGCCGGTCTTCGGATCCACGTTCCAGCGCGGTGGGAAACCCAAGTCCGCATCCTCGAGCGCAAACACATCGAAGCGACCGCGCAGAATGCGCTCGGCCGCCTGCGTATAGCGTCGTGAGTCAAAATCACGCGGCAGGGGCCTAACCCAGGGCGGACCGCTCACGCCCGCCGGCGGCGGCGGATGGGCGAGACCCAACCCGGCACGCTCGAGGCTGCCCTGAACCTTGCGCCGCAGCCGGAAGCCGACCTCGCGCGCGCTCATCGCGCGCAGGCGGCTCAGGGTCCATTGCAGCCGGCCTCGGCGGGGGCCGGTGGATGTGCCGGTGGAGGTCGCGCCGAGGTCGGCTCGCGTGGCAGCCATCGCGAGTCAACGCTCGCGCGCGGCTTCAGGTTCCGCCGGCGGATCGTGCGGAGGGCTTGCCGAAGAACGCCTGCGCGGCGGCCGCGAACTCCGGCGAGCGCAGCCGGGCGCTGAACACGGCGAGCTCCTCCTCGATACGAGCGGCAATCTCGGCGCTCTCGCCGCTGCGCAGCAGCCGTTTGGTGGCCCGCACGGCGCCGGGCGGCTGGCGGGCGGCGCCATCGGCGAGCGCGCGCGCCTGCTCCATCAGCCGCTCATCGTCCACCACCCGGTTGACGAGCAAACACTCCTTCGCCGTTGCGGCATCGAGCGGCTCCCCGAGCAGGAAGACCTCGGCGGCCCGTTGATGACCCAAGAGGCGGGGCAGCAGCAGCGTGCTCGCCGCTTCGGGAACGAGGCCGAGCTGCACGAAGGGCATGATGAGCCTCGTGCTGCGGGCGGCCGCGATGACGAGATCGCAATGCAGGAGGAGCGTCGCGCCGATCCCGACGGTGGGGCCGTGCACGGCGGCGATGAGGATCTTGCCGAATCCGCTCAGCGCGCGCAGAAAGCGCGAGATGACATGATCGGGCCCCACCACGGCCGGGGCGTTCAGGAAATCCTTGAGATCGTTGCCCCCGGTAAAACACGCGCCTTCGCCACTCAGTAGCAGCACGCGGATCTCATCGTCCGCCTCAGCCTGCCGGAAGGCCTCGACGAGCGCCTCGTACATCTGCGGGGTGAGTGCGTTGCGCTTCTCGGGACGATTCAGCCGCACTTCGCAGACATGACCTCGGCGCGTGACCAGCACCTGTTGGGATGGACTCGTTGTAGCATTAGTCATATTATATGACTCTCAAATCACGGGTCGACCCGCCATGATAGCCGCCCGCCGCCCATGAGCGCGCAAGCGCACTACCGTCCCACACGCCAGTCCGTAGCGCGTCCGATGCCGCGCTTGAGCCGCCTCGCGCTCGAGCGGGCGAAGTCGAGTCACGATCAGATCGCGGCCATCCTCGGGACGGAGCTCCTCAAGGGCACCTACCCGCCCGGCGGCAACATGCCGGCGGAGCCCGAGCTCATCGAGCGCTTCCAGGTCTCGCGCACCGTCATGCGCGAGGTGATGAAGACTCTCGCGGCGAAGGGGTTCGTCGTCTCCAAAACGCGCGTCGGCACCCGGGTGCGCGACCCGGTGTACTGGAATTACTTCGATGCCGATGTGCTCGCATGGCGGGTACGGCTCGGCCTCGACGATGAGTTCATGCGCAGTCTCACCGAGGTGCGGCGGGCGCTCGAGCCGAGCGCCGCGGCCCTCGCGGCCCGACGCCGCTCGCCGACGGATATCGCGCGCCTGCGGGAGTGCGTGCGCCAGATGGCGCGCACCGATCACACGCGCCAGAGCTTCGCCGAGGCCGACCTCGATTTTCATCTGGCGATCGGCAGCGCCTCCGGCAATCCGCTCATGCGCTCCATGGCGAGTGTGATCGAGACGGCGCTGGTCGCCTCGTTCGCGCACAGCTCTCCGGTCGATGATCCGGCCGATCACGAGGCGACGGTCAACGGCCATGCCGCGGTCGTCGATGCCATCGAGGCGGGCGAGGAGCGCGTGGCGGCCGAGGCCATCCTGAAAGTCATCGACATCGGCGTGAACCGCATCGACGTCAGCCGCAAGAAGCAGCGAGGACAAGCGAGGAAATGAGCGCTTCCAGCAAGGAGAAAGGCGGCGGGCGGCGCCTGCGCTCGCGCGCCTGGTTCGACAACCCGGCCAATCCCGACATGACGGCGCTCTATCTCGAGCGCTATCTCAATTACGGCATGACGCTCGAGGAGCTGAAGTCGGGCAAGCCCATCATCGGCATCGCGCAGACCGGCTCCGACCTCTCCCCCTGCAACCGTCATCACCTCGTGCTGGCGGAGCGCGTCGCCGCCGGCATCCGCGCGGCGGGCGGGGTGCCGATCGAGTTCCCGGTCCATCCCATCCAGGAGACCGGCAAGCGCCCGACGGCGAGTCTCGATCGCAACCTCGCCTACCTCGGACTCGTCGAGGTGCTCTACGGCTACCCGTTGGATGGCGTGGTGCTCACCATCGGTTGTGACAAGACGACACCGGCCTGCCTCATGGCGGCCGCCACGGTCAACATTCCCGCCATCGCGCTCTCCGTCGGACCGATGCTGAACGGCTGGCATCGGGGCGAGCGCACCGGCTCCGGCACCATCGTGTGGAAGGCCCGCCAGATGCTCGCCGCGGGCGAGATCGATTATCCGGCTTTCATCGAGCTCGTCGCCTCCTCCGCGCCCTCCACCGGGTACTGCAACACCATGGGCACGGCCACCACCATGAACTCGCTCACGGAAGCGCTCGGCATGCAGCTTCCGGGATCGGGCGCCATACCGGCGCCCTACCGGGAGCGCGGCCAGATCGCCTACCTCACGGGCGAGCGGATCGTCGCGATGGTGCACGAGGATCTGCGGCCCGCGGCGATCATGACGCGCGAGGCATTCCTCAACGCCATCGTCGTCAACTCCGCCATCGGCGGCTCGACCAACGCGCCGATTCATCTGGCGGCGATCGCCCGGCACATGGGGGTGGAGCTGACGCTCGATGACTGGCAGCGCTACGGCTACGCGGTGCCGCTCCTCGTCAACCTGCAGCCCGCGGGCGAGTACCTGGGCGAGGACTACCACCGTGCGGGCGGCGTGCCGGCGGTGGTGAACGAGCTCATGAAGCAGAATCTCATCCGCGAAGCGGCCCTCACCGTCAACGGCCGCACTGTCGGCGAGAACTGCCGCGGGCGCGAGATCGCCGACCAGGCCGTCATCCGCCCGTTCGAGCGGCCGCTCAAGCCCAACGGCGGCTTCCTCGTCATGACGGGCAACATCTTCGATTCCGCCATCATGAAGACGAGCGTGATCTCGCAGGATTTCCGGCGGCGTTTTCTCGACGACCCGGCCGATCCCGATGCGTTCGAGGGGCGCGTGGTGGTGTTCGACGGGCCGGAGGACTATCACACCCGCATCGATGATCCCCTGCTTGCCATCGATGCCCGCACGATCCTCTGCATCCGCGGCACCGGTCCCATCGGTTATCCCGGGGCGGCCGAGGTCGTCAACATGCGCCCGCCGGCCTACCTCATCAAGGAGGGGATCAGCTCTCTGCCCTGCATCGGCGATGGGCGCCAGTCAGGAACCTCCGCCTCGCCCTCGATCCTCAACGCCTCGCCGGAGGCGGCGGCGGGTGGCGGCCTCGCCATTCTCAAGACCGGCGACCGGCTGCGCGTGGATCTGCGCCGGCGGGAAGTCAACATGTTGGTTCCCGAGGCGGAGCTCGCCGCGCGGCGCCAGGCGCTCGAAGCCGGTCACGGCTATCGCTACCCGGCCTCGCAAACGCCGTGGCAGGAGATCCAGCGTGGGATGGTGGAGCAGCTCGCGGACGGCATGGTGCTCAGGCCCGCGGTGAAGTACCAGAGGATCGATGAGACCTTCGGCGTCCCGAGGGACAACCACTAGGCCGGCATGTGCTCCTCGAACCAGCCCACCATGCGCGCGGCGTAGTCCACCGTCGCCGGCCACTTGCGCACGCCGTGACCTTCCTGCGGGTAGGTCACCAGCGCCGACTTCACGCCATTCTCGAGCAGCGCGTTGTGAAACTGCACGGCCTCCTCGGACGGCGTGCAGCGATCGAGCACACCGCAGGTGGAGAGCGTCGGCGTGCGGGTCTTGTGGGCATGCAGGATCGGGCTGCGATCGTAGTATTTGCCGCCCGCATTCACATAGGTGTCCTGCAGGAAGAGCGCCACGAAGTGCCCGATGTTGGAAATGAGGTGCTCGGTGACCTGGTTGGTGACGGGTGAGACCGCGACCGCGGCCGCGAATCGTGGATCCTGGGTGATGAGCCAGGTCGACATGTAGCCGCCGTAGCTGCCGCCGGTCACGCCGAGCCGCTTGGGATCGGCGATCCCGCGCTCGGTGAGGTGATCGAGCCCGGAGAGATAATCGTAAGTGTCGGCGCCGCCCATGTCCCCGAGCACCGGTCGCACGAACGCCTGCCCACGGCCGGTGCTGCCTCTTGGATTGGGGAGGAAGATCGCATAGCCGCGCTTGAGCAGCATCAGGGTGCCGATGCTGCGGCGGCCCAACCAGAAGGGACGGTAGTGCCACACCGGACCCCCGTGCACCATCATCACGAGCGGCTGTGGCGCGCGGCGCGCGGATCCGGAGGCCGCTCCCGAAGCCGGCAAGAGCAGCAGCCCCTGGATCTCGAGCCCATCCGGCGCCGGCCACTTCACCGTCTCGATGTTGGCGAGCACGGACAGCGACTCCTCGGTGCCGGCATCGAAGGACTTGACGGCGTAGTACTTGCCGCGGCGAATGACGGCAATCTCCGGCGCGCGCCGGAAGCCTTCGCCGATGAGCGCGCAATCGCCGCTCTCGCCGAGCCCCGCGATCGCCGTGTAGAAGCCGCCGGTCGTCAGCTCCTCGCTCGCCCAGATCTCCTGCAGCTCATCCGCCTGACAATCGTAGAGCGCCACCACGGTCTCGAATCCGCGGTGCCCGGCGAGCAGGAGGTGTCGGTCGGAGCGCCACTCCGTGTGGCTGATATCGACCCCGCGGGTCGCGATCCTGCGGACCTCGCCGCTGCGCGCATCGATCACCCGCAGGTCACCCGCGACGATCCAACGGTCGCTGCAGAGCGCCTCGATCACGGCGACATGACGACCGGAGGGCGAGGCGCTCGGCCAGCCGAGCTGATCCCGCGGGACGAGCAGCTCGCGGCCACTGGAGCCGGCCCCCTGCCGGGCAGCGGCCGCGATGAGCTGCAGGCGCGCGGTATACCACAGTCCCTCGCCGGGTCCCGGCGAGACGACGGCCGCGATGGCCTCGTTACCGCACCAGGCGGCCTCCCAGATGTTGCTGCCGGCCGGGCTCACCTGGCTGACGCGATTCTCCTCGAGGTCGTAGACCCAGGCGCGGCGCCAGCGGTAAGACTCCTCCCCCGTATCGATGACCGGCATCCACGCCGGAAGATCCTGCGCCGCCGTCTTGCTGCTCGCCGCGCCCTGGGCGCCAGCGAGATCCGCGCCGTGGCCGGCGGCGCCGAGGAGGATCCGGCGGCCGTTCGGCGACCAATGCAGATATTCCACCCAGCCCACGATCGCGGGCGTGGCGCGGCACTCGCCGCTTTCGGGATCGAGGAGGTAGAGCTGAAAGTCACCCGCCCGGTGGCGGTCCGAGAGGAATGCGACCTGACGGCCATCGGGGGAGAGCTTCGGTGCGCGGTCGGTGTTGGGACCGAAAGTCAGCACCCGCGTGGCGCCGCTCGTAAGATCGGTGAGACAGATGCGCGCGAGCGACTCGTTGGCGGAGTCGACCAGCGTCCCCGAGAAGACCGCCCGGCTGCCCTGCGCCGAGATCTCCGTGGCATCGACGATGAGCCCGCTGCCTGGCCGGCGGAAGCTTCCATAGAGCGACTCAGCCTCGCGATAAAGCGCCGTCTCTCGGATGTCTCTTTGCACGCTGTTCCCCTTCTTTGTTCGCCTTGTGCATCAAGCCTCGCCGTCGAATCGGGCGAGCGCGTAATCGTCGGGTTCGACGGCCGGTGACCCTCCGGTGAGCAGATCCGTCAGCAGCTGTCCCGAGCCGGCGGCCATGGTCCAGCCGAGGGGACCGTGGCCGGTGTTGGTCCAGAGGTTGCCGATCGGCGTCGGGCCGATGATCGGCACACCATCGACCGACATGGGACGAAGGCCGCACCACGGCTTCGCCCGCTCCCGCTCGAAACCGCCGTTCGGCAGCACCTGGCGCACGAGCGTGAGGAGATTCTCGATGCGCGCCTCGGGCAAGGTGAGATCATAGCCGGTGAACTCGGCCGTCCCCGCCACGCGGATGACGTTCTCGAGCGGCACCACCACGGCGTGGAAATCATCATCGGCCACGGGCACACGAAGGGGCGGCTCGAGCGGCGGACGCTCGAAGGTGATCGAATAGCCTTTGGCCGGGCGCACCGGCACCCGCAGCCCGAGCGCTTTCATGAGTAGCGGACTGTAGCTGCCGGCGGCGACCACGTACCGGTCGGCGCTGAAGCGTTGCGCGCCGCTGCGCACCGCCGTGACGCTCCCGCCACGCACCTCGATGCCGGTGACGGGCGTCTGAAAGCGGAACTCGGCGCCCGCGCGGCGCGCGTGATCGGCAAGGCCCACGCAGAACTTGTAGGCGTTGCCCATCTCATCGACCGGATAATGAATGCCGCCGGCGAGCCGGCCGCTGATGGGAGCGAGCGCCGGCTCCATGGCCACGATCTCCTGCGGGCTCAGGCCTCGATAGGTGAGTCCCTGCGCCTTGAGCTGCTCCGCCCACTCGAGCGCGCGGGCGAGCGCCGCGGGATCGCGAATGACCCGCAGCGTCCCGGGCGAGGCGTCGCCATACTCGATGCCGAGCTCCTCGCGCAGCCGTCCCATGACCTCGATGGAATGCAGCGCGAGCTTGAGGTTCTTCACCGAGTTTCGCCGGTATCGCGCCGGGCTCGAGTTGCGCAGAAACCCGACTCCCCACTCGGCAAGCTGCGGCAACGCCTTCAGGCGCAGCTTCAGCGGCGAATCGGCGCGGCCGATGGACTTCAGCAGCACCCGCCAGCTCCCGGGCGCATTCCAGGGCTCGGGCATGCTCGGGGTGAGGAGCGAGCCGTTGGCAAAGCTCGTCTCCCGCCCGGGGCCCTCCTGACGATCGAGCACGATGACTTCCCAGCCGCGGCGCGCGAGGAAGTAAGCGGAGGTGGTGCCGATCAGGCCGCTGCCGATGATGAGCGCTTTCATGGATGGGCGGACTGCCGCTATTTCCAGACTTCGCTCGCGATGCGCAGCCAGTTGTGGCCGAGAATGCCGCGGACCTGCTCGTCGGTGAGATTCTCGCGCGCGAGTCCTTCGGCGATCTGCCCCATCGCCTCGGGCTCGACCATCGGCATGCCGCTCGCGGTGCCGAGCCCCGCCGGGAACAGCGTCGGGTTGTGGCGCAGGAATTCATCGAGCTCCGCGCGATCGAACGCGTAGTCGAGACTCAGGCCCACATGATCCGGCCCGACGAGATCGATGACGTAGCGCAGCTGGCGCAGGAGCTTGTCGATGAGCCGCTCGGTGGCGCCGAGGAAGGCGCCGATGCCACTCAGGCCCACCACGCCACCCTTGCGGGCGCAGGCACGGATCAGATCGTCGGAGATGTTGCGGGGCTGCGGTGTTTCCCCATTGGGGTTGGAATGGGAGAAAATGACCGGCTTGCGGGCATAATCGAGCGCCTCGGCGGCGGTGCGCGCGCCGGTGTGGGAAAGGCAGAGCACCATTCCAACCCGCTCCATCTCATCGATGATGGCGCGGCCGACCGCGCTCAGGCCCGGATCCTCCGTCTCGAGGCAACCCCCGCCCGCGGCGTTGTTGTGATTGTAGGCGATCAGCATCCAGCGCACGCCGAGCTCGTAGAAGGTCTGTACCAGGCTCAGGTTGTCCTCGACCGGGCACATGCCCTCGACGTCGAAGACGATGCCGAGCTTGCCCTCCCGCCGGCAGAGGTGCACATCGTCGGCGGTGGCGATCAGCCGGTAGCGATCGGGCCGGCGCGCGATCCACTGGCGCATGAAGGAGAGCACCCGCAGGTGCTCGGTCCAGGGAATCCTCGCAAAGCCGACATTGAGCGATGCGACCGTCACGCCCGCTTGACGGTAGCGCTCGAGCTGCGGCAGGAAGCTGTCGTCGGGCCGCAGCGGCATGCAGCCGTGGTTGTCCCAGACGACCGTCGAGCGTAGCAATGCCGCGGTCCGCGGACTTATGTCGTGTGCTTGGGGCAAGCGCCTATTTTAGACCCAACCCCCGTCGACGATATAGTGCTGGCTGGTGCAGGCGCTCGCCTCCTCCGAGGCGAGAAAGACGATGAACCGCGCCACCTCGGCGGGGACGAGCTTTCTCTTCAAGCACTGGCGGGCGAGGATTTCGGCCTCCCCCTGCGGGGTGACCCACTTCTCGAGTTGACGCCGGGTCATGATCCAGCCGGGCGCGACGGCGTTGACCCGGATCCCGTGGACGCCGAAATCGCGCGCCAGCGAGCGCGTGAGACCCAACACGGCGGACTTGCAGGCCGTGTAGGCCGCCATGCCGCCCTGGCCGATGATCCAGGAGGTCGAGCCGAGGTTCACGATCGAGCCCCCGCCCGAGGCTTTCATATCGGGAATCACCGCCTGCGCGCAGAAGAACTGATGCTTGAGGTTCACCGCGATGCGGCTGTCCCAGATCGCTTCCGTCACTTCCTCGGTCGCGTGACGCTCATCGTGCGCGGCGTTGTTGATGAGCACCTGGATGGGTCCGAGGAGCTTACGAATGGCCGCGACCGAGCGCTGCAGCGCCGGGATGTCGGTGAGGTCGCAGGGCTCGAAATGCACCGGCGTGCCGGCGGTCTCGAGCTCGCGCACCAGCGCCCGCGAGGGTTCCACCGCGATGTCGATGAAGGCGACCTTCGCCTGCTGCGCCGCGAAGTGCCGCACGATCGACTCGCCGATCCCCGAGCCGCCGCCGGTGACCAGCACCACCTTGCCCTTGAGGTCCGGATAGATCGCCGTCATGTTGGATTCATGATAGCAACTTCCCGTGGCCGCAGGCCCGGGGCCGGAGCCTCGAAGCTGAAAAGATCGCCCGCCAGAGGCTGCGCCGCCCGCTGCTCGCGGTTCAGTCCCTTCCAGGCGGTGGTGAGGTAGGCGGTGCGCAGGTCCGCGCCTCCAAAGGCGATCTTCGTGACGTTCGCGCACGGCAGGCGCACGCTCGCCAGCAGCCGCCCGGAAGGCGAGTACCGCCGCACTCCCCAACCGCCCCAGAGCGCGATCCACACGCCGCCTTCCTGATCCACCGTCGTGCCATCGGGATGGCCCGCGCCCTCCTCCAGGCGCACGAACGCGCGCTTGCGCGCGAGGGTGTGCGGCTGCGGACGGTCGAAGGCATAGACCGTCCGCGCGCAGGTATCGGTATGGTAGAAGACGCGACCGTCGGGACTGAAGGCCGGGCCGTTGGTGATGACATAGCCCTCATCGAGCGCCACGCACCCCCCGTGCGCCTCCAGACGATAAAGCGCACCGCTCGGCTCGACCTCCGGATCGTGCATCGAGCCAAACCACAGCGCCCCTTCCGGGCTCACGCAGCCGTCATTGAGACGGTTGGCCGGCCGGTTGGGCTCGACGTGCGCGAGGTGGGTGAACTCGCCCGTGCCGGGATCGAAGCGGTGCAGCCCGCTCTTCAGTCCGACGATGAAGCCGCCGCCGCCAAGCGGCGCGAGAAACCCCGGTTGCTCGGGCGCCGGATAGAATCGATGCTCGCGCGTGGCCGGATCGAAGCGGTGTATGCGCCGCCCCTTGATGTCGACGAACCAGAGGGCCGACTCGCGCTCGACCCATACCGGGCCCTCGCCGAGCTCGGCTCCGACTTTACAGACGGGCGTGACATCCACGATCAGGGCCTATGGGGACGGGCGATGCCGCGGGGCGGCGATAGTTTCCTCGGAAACTATCAGCAGCACTCGGCCCTCGAGGCTCTCCCCGGGCTCGAGGACTTTCTGGCCCGTGACCGCCGGCGGCTCCGGGCGGTTGAGCGCATTGGGCATGTGACTCACCGGCTCGACGCAAAAGAAATCCTTATCCGGGGGATTGTAGATGTGCAGCCAGCGCAGCGGGGCGCTCGCGGTGAGCGCAACACACAGCCGCTCCGCCGGCAGGAGGATCCGCGCCGTACCGGACCAGCCCGTGTGGCAGTGATCGATGAGCTCCAGGCGCGCGAGCGCCTCCCCGTGGCCCCACTGCCCGAAGCGCGTCCCGGGCGCGAGCTGCACCGGCAGACACTGCGCATCGGTGAGCCAGACGCCCTCGACGTGCGCCTCGAGCCGGGCCCCCGCGCCCTTGTGAAAATAGGGATGCCAGCCGAGGCCGGCGGGCATGGGGGTCGCATCGCGATTCCTCACCGACAGTGTCAGCTCGAGCCCATCGGGGCGCAGTGTCAGCGTTTGGCTGGCCGCGTAGCGCCAAGGCCAGCTGTCGGGGGGATGCTCGAACGAGAGCGTCACGCGCGCACCCTCCGCCGACTCGATGCGCCAGGGCTTGCGCCACCCATGGCCATGCAGCGGATGCGCCTGACCCGGCGCATTGCGCTCGATCCTGACCTCACGTGCGCCCGAGCGAAAACTGCCGCCCGCGATCCGGTTGGCGAACGGCACGAGCGCGAAGGCCGCCGTCTCGAAAGGATCGCTCGCGAGCGCAGGCGTCGGCCGCAGCACATCCCGGCCCCGATAGCGCAGCGTCGCGATCGCCGCCCCGAGCTCGGGCAAAAGCTCGAGCCTCAGGTCCCCGTTGGCGAGTGAGATCACCGGGGGGAAGCGCGCGGAAGGCTCAGCGCGGCGCGGCCTTGGGGGCGGCGACCGCGGCCGTCGGCCGATGCCGATGCCACAGCTCCTGAATGGACTCGAGCGTGCGGCCCTTGGTCTCCGGCAGGAAGCGGATGACGAAGAGCGCCGCCAGGAACGAGCAGACGCCATAGACCCAATACGCGAATCCGTGATTGAAATGCGCGTTGAGATAGCTGCTGCCGTCCATCACCGGGAAGGTGAGCGTCACGATGAAGTTCATGATCCATTGCGCCGCGACCGCGATCGACATCGCTTTGCCGCGGATCGAGTTGGGAAAGATCTCAGAGAGCATGATCCACACCACCGGGCCCCAGGAGAAGGAGAAGCCCATGATGTAGACGATCACCGCCGCGATGGCGACGTAGGATGAGCTGGTGCTCGATGCGGCACCCACATGCTCGACGGTGGCGCTCACGAGGTGCCGGTCGAAGAGAAACCCGAGCACGATCATCGCGGCGGACATGGTGAAGGCGCCCACGACGAGGAGGGGCTTGCGGCCGAGCTTGTCCACGGTGAAGGTCGCACCCAGCGTGAACAGCGTCATCGTAATGCCGACCACGGTGGCCGACTCCCAGAAGGCCTGGTTGGTGGGGGCGCCCATGTTCTCGAACATGTGCGGCGCGAAGTACACCACCGCGTTGATGCCGACGACCTGCTGAAAGATC
>Ga0335074_10011563_pt1 | contig 12337 bp, 9 predicted proteins | sample Lox_Sample_23_FD_206715 | JGI IMG/M metagenome (GOLD analysis project Ga0335074, IMG submission 206715) | Soil microbial communities from Loxahatchee National Wildlife Refuge, Florida, United States - Lox_Sample_2.3 | ecosystem: Environmental > Terrestrial > Soil > Wetlands | place: USA: Florida...
TCAAATTCCTTTGATACAAACGGTGGGACAGGCCTGGACAGACCATCGTTTTCTGTGGTGTCCGCGTACGCCTGCGGCGCGCGCAATTTTATGAAAACTTGGTTGGCGCGCCGATCTTCGCCCGGCCATCGCCCATTTTCGACGCTGTCCGCCTGGCACGACCTCAGTCAGCGGCCACGGCCTTCGCCTCGGGTTCCCGCTCTTCGACCCGCGCCACCCGCCGCACATCGCGGCCGATGTAGAGCTGCCGCGGACGGGCAATCTTCTGCTCGGAATCCTGCAACATCTCCTGCCATTGCGCCAGCCAGCCCACCGTCCGCGGGATGGCGAACAGCACCGTAAACACATCGGGCGAGAATCCCATCGCCTGATAAATGATGCCCGAATAGAAATCCACGTTGGGATACAGTTTCCGTTTGATGAAGAATTCGTCTTCAAGTGCGATGCGCTCCAGTTCGAGCGCGATATCCAGTTTCGGGTTGCGGCCGGTGATTTCAAAAACCTCCTCGGCTACCTGTTTGATGATGCGTGCGCGCGGATCGTAATTCTTGTACACGCGATGCCCAAATCCCATCAGCCTGCCGCGTCCGGCTTTGATCTGCTGGATGTAAGCCGGCACGCGATCCTTCGAGCCGATCTCATCGAGCATGCGCAGCACCTCCTCGTTGGCGCCGCCATGCAGCGGCCCGGAGAGCGCCGCGATGGCGGCCGCGGTGGTGGCGTACGGATCAGCGAACGAGCTGCCCACGGCGCGCATGGCGCTCGTGCTGCAATTCTGCTCGTGATCGGCATGCAGGATAAACAGCACCTCGAGCGCCCGCGCCAGCACCGGATTGGCGCTGAACTTCGGCTCGGTCCGGCGCCACAGCATGTTCATGAAGTTCTTGGTGTAGCCGAGATCGTTGTCCGGATAGACATACGGCAGTCCCAGGCTGTGGCGGTAGGCGTAAGCGGTCAGGGTGGGCATCTTGCCGATCAGCCGCGTGATTTGCAGCTTGCGCACGTCCGGATCGTGGATGTTGCGGGAAGCCGGATAGAACGTCGAAAGGGCCGCCACGGTGCTCATGAGCATGCCCATCGGGTGAGCATCATAATGAAAACCTTCCATGAACTTCTTGAGATTTTCATGGATCATGGTGTGGTGGGTGACGTCGGCGATCCAGGCGTCGAGTTCGTACGGGCCGGGCAATTCGCCGTTTATGAGAAGATAGGCGACTTCCAGGAAGCTGCATTTCTCGGCCAGCTGCTCGATGGGATAGCCGCGATAGCGCAAGATGCCGCGGTCTCCATCGAGATAGGTGATGGCGCTCTGGCAAGAGGCCGTATTCAGAAACGCGGGATCGTAACTCAGCAGACCGAAATCCTCAGGGCCGGTCTTGATCTGGCGCAGGTCAATAGCGCGAATCGCGTCGCGGTAAATCGGCAGCGTATAGGTTTTTCCGGTTCGATTATCGGTTATGGTAAGAGTCTCGTTGGGCATAAGTGGGCGCCCTCTTGGTGGTGGGCTGTCCGCGCCTGCTGCATTTAGATCGCCACGAAAAATGTGGCGAAACGCCACAATTTGTGAGGGATTAGCGTGGATTTTTCCAACACGCAGCGTGTTTTCGCTACGGGAGTGGGTGAAGGTGCGCGAGGTGGTGAAGCCGTAGCGTGTGGGAATTGCTCGAATTCCTGCTGCGCGAGCCCCTGGCATATCGCCGACAGACCACTTAAGACGATGGTCTGCCCCACAAACCAGAATGGGTGTGACGCCGGGGCCGCCGCTAGATCGGCCAGCGAGACCAGCCGGAGTTCTTGGCCGGAGGTGCTGCAGCCCCAGCCGAAAAATGTCCGCCGCGCAAGTTCCCGAATTCGACTTCGTTCCGGGCGAACTCGATCGGCCGGTCGGTTACCATCTCGATGGTGGTGCCCTTCCCCAGCACCGCATCCGGTCCACGCGTGAGCAGCACGATCATCAGTCCGGTAGCGGCGCCCGCGCCCGCGCCGATGCCGCCGCCCATCGCGATGTGTTTGGACGCCGCCCCGGCGATCAAGCCGATCCCAGTCCCCGCTACGGCCGTTTCGGCGACCGTTTGCGCGTCGCCGCCTTTATTGCCTTCGCTCTGGATGTTGCCTTCTTTCTTTTCGAACTCGCCGCCGCCCTGGCCATCGATGCCGCCCACGCGCGCCTTGAAGTCGCGTGTCACGCCGTTGGGGAGAGTGAGTGAATCGAAGCGCAGGTACAACTCTCCGCGACCCTTCACCCGTCCAGGCCGTTTCACCTCGGTCACGGTGCCTTCCACCCAACTGCCCGGCGGAATCACGATGCGGCCGCTGGCGAGCACCGGAAACACGGTCTCGAGATAGACACGATCACCTTCGGCGGCGTTCTTGGTGCTGAGTGTATTGATTAGCCCGAGGGGAATGCGAGTGCCCGCGGCGACCACGTATTTAGTCTGCGGCGCTTGATCGGCCCGCGCGGGATTGGCCGGGGCAGCGGACGGCGCGCTTTGGGCCAGAATGGCGCCCGGTAGAATCAGGAGCGATGCAAAAACGGGTCTTATGCACATGGGCGAACCTCTGGCATCATTCTACCAGGAACGCACAAGTCCGGTTCACGAATTAGTAACAACCTGCAAGACTTACATGGGTGCGGCAAAAAAGTACTGAACATTGGCCGCACTTTGCACGGCGGGTGCCTTATGTGACCACCAGTCCCAGACTCTGCCTCGTGACTTTCCCGGCGCGCCAAGTCAGGGTAGGACAGGCCATCGTTTTGGGTGGCCTGTCGCCAAACGCGGGCACGACACAAAACCATCGTCCGCCTGACGGTGCCAAGTCACAGGTTGGTTCGTTCGGGCTCACCGGGAGGCGGCGCTAGCCCGCATCCCCGCCGCGCGAAGCTCAGCCTTTGCGCCGGCTATTTCCAATGCCCTTCCACCATCACCCATCCACCGTGACGGCGCACCCAACGATGCGCGACCCAGCGGGCGTGCGGATGCGGGGGCATTTCCCATCTTCCAGGCACCCAGACGTAAGCGCTTCCGTTCCAATTTTGATATCCATTTACCCAGACATAGCCGGGGCCGGGCGCAGCCGGGCGTGTCTCGACCACCGCCGCGGGCGGAGCCACGTGCACTATCACTTCGGCGGCTAAGGCCGAGCCTAACGTAAGGGCGCCGGCAAAAGCCAACGCTAGCATTCCTTTTCGCAACACCTCTTTTGCTCCTTTCCAGTAGTAATTGGAACCAAAATCCCGTTCCGAGGCTTTAGAGGAAGCAGGTCTAGGGCCAGGACTTGCGGTTCGGCGCGAACCTGTTTCGGCCGATGTGCCCGTCCGTACGGTAATTACGACTGTGGTTCGGCGCGCACGATTTCCATGGGCACCCAGATTTCGACGTTCTCCTTCTCGGTGACTCGAAAACCTGCTTCGGCGATCACGCGGCTGAGGAAGATCGGGCGGCAATCCACGAAGTTCGGAAAGTGGCGATGGGTCCATTCATAAGCTTCGTAGATGAAGCCATGTTTCCCTTCTTTGGACATGCTGACCACGGCAATGCGCCCATGGGTTTTAAGAACACGCCGGCACTCGGCGAGCACCACGGGAATCTCCGGCGAATCGAACAGCTCGAGCGTGAAGCTCATGAAGACGCCATCCATGCTTCCCGCCGCGTAGGGCAAGTGCGTTGCATCGCCGGTGCGCAGTTCTACCGAATCCGCGGCGCCTTCGTCTTGCATGCGTTTGCGCGCCACGGCCAGCATGCCATCCGAGAGATCGATCCCGTAAACTTTGCCGTGCGGGGCCACGGCGCGCGCCAACCCCACCAGGGCGTGGCCGGTACCGAATCCGATTTCAAGCATGGACTCGCCGGGTTGCGCGCGCAGCATGCGCAGTCCCGTGCTGCGCACGGACGCTTCGGTGTGTTCCGATAACAGGTCGTAAACGGTGCTGATTTTGTCGTACAGGCGTTTGGTCTCGGATCGCGAAAGGGGCATACGTCAATTCTGGCGCGATGCGGGCCTTGGAGTCGCCTCGCGACGGTTAGCCTGCCGGCGGTGGCGGCGGCGGTTTCGAGGCACGGCAGATCGGCGGCCGCAGTGGTAGCTGTTATATTCAAGCGTGGCCGAATGGAATCCGCACCAATATCTGAAATTCTCCGATGAACGCACGCAGCCTTGCCGCGATCTGGTGGCGCGCGTTGCCCTTCCATCGGTGCGCCGCGCGATCGATTTGGGATGCGGGCCCGGCAACAGCACGGCGGTGCTGCGCGCGCGCTGGCCGGATGCCGAATTGACCGGGCTCGATAGTTCCGCGGGCATGATCGAGCAAGCGCGGATGAATTGTCCGGAGCAGTGCTGGATTACGGGCGATATCTCCGCATGGGCGGCGGCGGAAGGCGAACCTTTCGATCTGGTTTTTTCGAACGCGGCGCTGCAATGGGTTGACCATCACGCGCGCCTGTATCCGCGGCTCCTGGCGCGCGTCGCTCCGAGAGGCGCGTTGGCTGTGCAGATTCCGGGCAATATCGATGCGTTGCCGCACCGGCTGATGCGCGAGACAGCAGCCTCGCCCGCATGGAGCCGCTGGTTTCCGGCCGGGCAGCCGCGGGAGTGGCATCATCACGAAATGGATTTTTATTTCGACACGCTGGCGCCGGTTGCGAAGCGCCTGGACCTCTGGGCTACCGAATACATCCACATTCTGCCGGACGCGGCCGCCATCGTGGAGTGGTATCGCGGCACAGGTTTGCGGCCGTTTCTGGAGCGGCTCGAAACCGACGCACAACGAGAACAGTTCGCGGCCGATTACCGTGCGCGGCTGGAGCCGTATTTTCCGGCTCGCACGGCGGGAGGCGTGTTGTTTCCATTTCGCCGCATCTTCCTGATTGCGTATCGCTGAACGCCGTTAGCCTACGCGCGAGGCTTTTCAGCCCCGTCCGTCAAGACCTTCAGCCCGCCGCGTTTACGCCTTCAGGCAGCCCACCGCGGCCTGAACGGGGAGACGGCGAGGGGGAGACACGGAGACGACGCGGAGACCGCGATCGACAGTTTCCTACGCATCGGCGTTCTGCCCGCGGGAGGAGCCAATGAACGCTGCTTCAATTACAGGTGACGCCCTCGGTTGATTTCGGCTCTCCCGGCGCGGGCAGAACGGTGAAACGCAGCAAACCGCTGAGCGCGCTCTCCGTGTCTCCGTGTCCCCCGTCTCCTCTCCGGGCTGCGTAACCTTTCCCGGTTTCGCCAGTATCACCTCTATGCGAAACCTGGCAACCGATCTCCGCTTCGCTTTCCGGACCTTCAAAAAATCGCCGGTCTTCCTGGCGGTCGCCGTGCTCTCTTTGGCCTTGGGCATCGGCGCCAACACCGCGATTTTCACCCTGGTCGACCAGATTCTGCTGCGTCTGCTGCCCGTGAAAGACCCGCAACAATTGGTCCTGTTCTGGGGACGCGGCCAGCATTACGGCAGCAACACCGGCCGCTATAAGCTTTCCTATCCGATGTACGAAGACTTCCGCGACCACAACCAGGTTTTCAGCGGAATGTTCTGCCGGTGGGACACCTCGCTCAGCGTAAGCTCCGAAGGAAAAACCGATCGTGTGCAAGGCGAGCTCGTTTCCGGAACGTATTTTCCCGTACTAGGCGTAGGCCCGGCTTTGGGCCGCGTGTTTACGCCCGCGGACGACCGCACTCCCGGTGGCGCTCCTTATGCCGTGATCAGCTACCGCTATTGGCAAACCCGCTTTGCCGGCGGCCGCGACGTGATAGGCAAGAAGTTGCTCATCGACGGCTATCCCATCACCATCGTGGGCGTCAGCCAAGCCGGTTTCGACGGCACCGATCCGGGCGTCTCGCCGCAGATCCGCGTTCCCATCATGATGGAGGCGCAGTTGAATCAGGAGATGGCGGAGTATTACAACTTGAAGAACCGCCGCGGCCGCTGGGTGAACGTATTCGGAAGAATGAAGCCGGGCGTAACCATGGCGGAGGCCAAAGCTTCGCTGCAGCCGTTCTTTCATCAGATCCTCGAGATGGAAGTGCGCGACAAAGAATTCGCGCACGCCGCGCCGGAGACGAAGAAGGCGTTCCTGGCGATGTGGATGGATCTGCTACCGGGCTCCAAGGGCGATTCCGAATTGCGGCGCGCGACCGCCAGCCCGCTGCTGGTGCTGATGGCGCTCGTTGGCCTGGTGTTGCTGATCGCTTGCGCCAATGTGGCCAACCTGCAAGTGGCGCGCGCCACCGCGCGGCAGAAGGAAGTTGCCATACGGCTGGCACTTGGCGCCAGCCGGGGCCGGATCATTTCGCAACTGCTGGTGGAAAGCCTGATGCTGTCGCTTGCCGGAGGCGCCCTGGGATTGCTTGTGGCGGTATGGATGGATCGCGCGCTGCTTAGTTTTTTGCCCGCCGGCGATTCGCCGCTCACCATTTCGCCCACGCCAGACTGGCGCATTCTAGCCTTTGCTTTGGGCGTTTCCCTGCTCACCGGCATCTTGTTCGGCCTGGCGCCGGCGCTTAAATCCACGCGGCCGGAACTGGCTGGGACGCTGAAAGATCAGGTGGGATCCATCGCCGGCGGCACATCGGTAGGCTTACGCAAGACTCTGGTCGCGGCGCAGGTGACGCTGTCGCTGCTGCTGCTGATCGCGGCGGGCTTGTTTATCCGCAGTTTGAGTAATCTGAAGGATCTCAATCCCGGATTCCGGGTCAGCAACCTGATCAGCTTTTCCATGGACCCGCGAATGAGCGGATACGAGAAGGACCGCACTCGGGATTTCTACCGGCAGTTAAAGGAAAGGCTGGATGTCATTCCAGGCGTGCAATCCGCCAGCTTGGCGATCATGCCGGTGCTGCACGGATACGAGTGGGATAGCAGCATGGCCATCGAAGGCTTCCAATATAAGCCCACCGAAGCGCCCGACCCGCACATGCAGTTTGTTTCGCCGGATTTCTTCTCGACCATGCACATTCCAATCCTGCTGGGGCGCGATTTCCGCGCGACGGACGACCGCGGTGCGCCCAAGGTCTGCATCGTGAACGAGAAATTTGCGCGGCGATATTTTAAGGATGGCATCGCGCTGGGCAAGCACATCGGCATGGGAGGCGATCCGGGAACGAAGCTGGATATCGAGATCGTCGGCGTGGTAGGCAATACCAAATATGAAAGTATGCGCGAGGAAGTGCCGTTCGAAGTGTATCAGCCATACCGGCAGATGGATTTCGTGCTCGGCATGTTCGCTTACGTGCGCACGTCGCGCCAGCCCGAGCAGGCCTTCTCCAGCGTCCGCCGGGTGGTGCACGACCTCGATCCGAATCTGCCGGTTTCGGATATGAAAACGGTCGAGACCCAGATGCGTGAATCGCTGGTTACGGAGCGGTTGGTGGCCACGCTTTCGTCCGCGTTCGGCATGCTGGCGACACTGCTCGCGGCCATTGGGCTTTATGGCGTGATGGCCTATGTGGTGGCGCAGCGCACGCGCGAAATCGGCGTCAGGATGGCTTTGGGCGCGACCGCGCGCGACGTGTCGCGGCTGGTGATGAAGGACGTGTTCCTGCTCACTGCGATCGGCATCGCGGTGGCGCTGCCTGCGGCTTGGGGATTGACCCGCATGGTCCAGTCGCAGCTCTATGGCATTCAGGCCAACGATGCGTGGACCATCGCCGCCGCGACCATCGGGATTGCGGGTGTGGCATTGCTGGCAGGATATGTGCCGGCGCGGCGCGCGGCGCGCGTGGATCCGGTCCGGGCCTTGCGTTGGGAGTAGCGCGCGCGGCAGGTCACGTCCTCGCTTCACTGGTTTCAGCTCCGCCGGTCACGGCGGGGTTTATCACAGATGGATTGAGGTATGGATTTCCCGAGCTGTTTACCGTCTGAAGGTCACCACGATGCGCGCCTTGGACGCCTGCTCCAGGGCCGCCGAAATTGCGCGGAAATATCGACGAAGGCCCATCCGATCACCCGGCGCGAGAAGGCATCCAGCACTGCCCTTTGCGATCGATCGCAGTTCCACTCGGCCCCCGCGAGCGGTTGAAACCAGCCCGGCTATTTCTTCAAACAGGCATCCGCGCCTCTGATGACGGCCGGCGGGTGATGATCCACGAAATGCTGCCAGGTTTTTTTAGAAAATCGTTCTCCATGGCGCGCCATTCCGCACGCCAGCGCTCCAGGCGTTTCGGGCTCACTCCCGTCCGAAGAATAGCGAGTGCGTTGCGGCAGTTCGCGTCCCACGTAGTATCCTGGAATGGCGAGGACAAAACGGCATGGGATGTGGCGGCGGACCGGTGAACCCGGTGAGCATCGAAATACCGCAGGGCGCGCACAAGGTATTCTGCGTCAAGTTTCAGCGTGAAATGCAAGGCCTGGATGAGGTGCCCTTCGAAGGCCATCCGCTAGGACAGAAGATCTACGAGAACGTCTCCAAGGAGGCCTGGAAGATGTGGATCGAGCACATGAAGATGATCATGAACGAATACAGGCTGAACCTGGGGACGCAAGAGGCGCAGGAATTTCTGCTGAAGCAGATGGACGATTACTTCTTCGGCGAGGGCGCCGCGCTGCCGCCGGATTACGTGCCACCACGGCAAAAGGCGTAAGCTATCAGCGGCGCGCGCGGACCACGATTTGCCTACCGATTCTACGACGTGACCTCGTAGACCACCCGCCGCCCTTCTCTCCGGCGGCAGCGCCAAAAAGGTTTCCAGCCGAGTCGAGGACCACGCCGCTGTATGGTCGCCAGCCATCATTCCCCCCCCTATAAAGTTATACAGGAATGGGACTACGAAAACGGCAGAGTCGAAAGATACTCGAAGGGCGAGAACCACGAAGGAGAATATGACCGAATACGGGCGCGCAGACGAAGCCGCCAAAGCCGGGCCGTCAACCATCAGGGGGTAGGTGATTGCACATGGGAATTCAGAGAGTTTTGGGCAGGTATTTCAGGGATAGCCAGCAGAGCGAACTGCAGGGCGAAATCGATGTGTCGCACGTTCCGATCGAAGTGCTGTAACGCCTGTTTACGCCATATCCGGACAACCCACAACTGTATCGTACCTACAAGGTTGGTGAAGCGGAAGCGCGTGAGCTGCAAGAACATATCGACGAGAGGATTGACCTAGATCGTTACCAGTTCTACCTTGAGACCTACAGAGTGTAGCCGCGCGTTCAGCAGTGGTAAGCGTCTAGGAAACCAGGGTTATGGATCTCCTCCGGCGGCGCCGAATCTGAATCCTGACTTTTCCATGCGCAGGAACCTTCGCCAGCATATGGCGGAATTAGCTGGAAGACTGCTACAATCACTGCACTTCGGTAACGGAGTCCGCCTTCGGTTCCAGCGGGTCGCCAGGGGGTCCGGTTTGTTACACCGGCACACGTTACGACTCCTGGACTTCCGCCTGCCCTTCCAGCATAAGCGTAGGCGGGCCGTGGATGGCCGATGCAAAGTGGACGACCTACTGCTTGTTCACGCGTTTATTAGCCGATGATGTTGGGAGTAATTTCGGCAGCCTCAATATCCTAAGGATCGCGCGCGCGATCGCCCAGCCTTAGGAGAGACGTCCCAGGACGATAAGGTTGCCGGCCCTGTCCGGCTTGAGACGACTTCAGCCCCTTGCTGCTGCCGCCGTTGTAGGTTGTTCCATAGAGATTTCCCATGGAGTCGCGAATCACGCCGCCGGCGGGGTTAGCGCCATCGGCCCCGCCGGTAAAAGCGAACAGCACGGTTTCATTGCCGGCGGCATCCACTCTGAACACGATTCCGGCATTGTACGCGCCACCCGACACAGTAGTCCCGCAGAGATTACCATCGTCGTCACGGATCAGTTCGACGCGGGGTAGGCCCCGCGTCACTGGTTCCTGAAGCTGTGGAGTACGACTTCACTTCCGGCCCATGCCGGCGCCAAGCTTATCGTGGCCACGGTTAATAGCAGTTGCGTCGTCACAGCAATCCTTCTGTGCGCCCCAGTATATCGGAGAAACGCCGTGCAACCCCATGGGGAAGGTGAAATTAGACGGCTTCTGCGCTGGCTATTCGCAACGCAACGCCGCCATCGGATCGACCTTCGTCGCACGCCGCGCCGGGACATACGCCGCGATGAGCGCCACCAGCGGGATCGCCAGCGCCACCGCTACGTAGGTTTCCACATCGAGCGGCTTCACGCCATACAGAAAGCTGGCCAGCACCTTCGATCCGGCCGCGGCCAGCGGCAATCCCACGACGACTCCTACGAGCGGCGGCAGCATGCCGCGCCAGAGCACCATCCGCATCACGTCGCGCGGCTGCGCGCCGATCGCCATGCGAATGCCGATTTCATGGGTGCGCCGGCTCACGGCATACGCCACCACGCCGTAAATCCCGACCGCCGCCAGCAGCATCGCCAGCCCCGCGAACGAGCCGATCAGAATGGCGTACCAGCGCGGCTTGGCCACCGCTTTGCCGAAGGCATCGTCCATGGTGCTGACTTTGCCGAGCGGCTGATTCGGATCGATGTCGCGCAGCTCGCGGCGCAGCGCGTTCACCAGCAGCCGCGGATCGGACGCCGTGCGCACGCCCAAATCCACCATTTGCGTGGGCAGCGTGTCGAATGGCCCGTACACGGCGGCCATGCCTGTGCGGTCGAGTTTCAGATCGCGCAGATCGGCGATCTCGCCCACGATGGGACGCGGCTGGCCATCGATATACAAATGCCGGCCCACTGCATTTGCACCGTTGAAATACTTACGGGCGAAGGCCTGGTTCACGATGACGCCGCCGGCGCTGCTGCAGAAGGTCGTCCCGCAATCCGTCCCCCCACTATCGGAAAGATCCAGATACCGGCCGGACACCAGAGAAACGCCGATGGTTTGCAGGAAATTCGGCGTCACCGAGCGCCAATCGACTTCCACGTCTTTCCCCAACTCCGGATGGCCCTCGATGCCCACGGTGATGCCCATCAGCATATTGAATTCGAGCGGCATGGAGTCGGTGGCACCCGCCGCTTCCACGCCCGGCAGCGCGCTGGCTTTCTCGACGAGGCGCCGCACAAATTCCGCCCGCTTCTGCGGCGTGGCGTACGTCTGGTCATCGAGCATCAAATGCGCGATCAGCAGGTTGTGGCGCCGGTATCCGGGATCGATGGCGCGCATCAACAGAAAACTGCGCAGCAGCAGGCCCGCGCCGATCAGCAGCACCAACGCGGCGGCGATCTGCGCAGCCATCAATACATCGGGCAAGCGTCCGCCATCGGCGCGCCCGCCGGAAGTGGCGCTCTTCAACATAAGCTGCACGTCCGCGCGCGAGTATCGCCACGCAGGCAGTCCACCGATCAGCAGTGCGGTGACAATCGCCAACAGAGCGGTGAACGCGAAAACGGCCGGATCGGGATTCAGCGATTCCAGGCGCGGAATGCGCTCGGGATAGAGATGCACGATGGCGCGCACCACCCAGAACGACAGAGCCAATCCGAGCGCCGTGCCGGCGAGCGATAGCGCCATCGCTTCGGTGAGAAGTTGCCGCGCCAGCCGTCCGCGCCGCGCACCCAGAGCCGTGCGCAGCGCCAGTTCCGCTTCGCGTCCGGCGGTGGACGCCAGGATCAGGCTGGCGATGTTGCCGCAGGCGATCAGCAAAACGCATCCGGCGGCCGCAAACAGAATCAACAGCGCCGGGCGGATGCCGCTGGCGACGTCGTCCACCATCGGCACCAGATTGATGCCGCGCGGTCCACCAGCCTTGGGACCCGCTTCGTGCGGCGGCAACTGGCGCGCCAATGCCGTGCTCTCCGCGCGCGCCGCTGCAAGTGAGATGCCCGGCCGCAGCCTGCCGAAAGCAAACGCCGACTTCATTTCGAACGGTCCATTCATGGCGAGCGACAAAGGCTCCAACAGCTCCGGCTGTTCGTTGACCGACGGTGCGATTAAACGGAATCCAGGCGGCAGAACGCCGACCACGGTGCACGGGTAGCCATCCACGGTGAGCGTCTTTCCCAACGCCGCGGGATCGGCATGAAAACGGCGCCGCCAGAAGCCATCGCTCAATACCACCACGCGATCCTTGCCCGGCGTCATGTCTTCGCGCGTGAACGCGCGGCCCATCGCGGGCGTGACGCGCAGCGTAGTAAAGAATCCGGGCGAGACCACCGTGGCGTACACCCGCTCGGCGCCGTCCGGGCCGCCGATATTGCTCATCCACGGAAAGTAATAGCCGATGTCCGCGAATGACCGGCTCAACTCGCGGAGCCGGTCGAGCTCGCGGTCGTTCATCAGTTGCTTGTCGCGATGTGTCATCGCGCCCAAGTCGGAATGCGGATCGAGATCCACGGACCAGATCTGCGTGAGCCGGTCCGATTGCGCATAAGGCAGCGGCTTGAGCATTACGGCGTGGACAAC
>Ga0335074_10011565_pt1 | contig 12336 bp, 11 predicted proteins | sample Lox_Sample_23_FD_206715 | JGI IMG/M metagenome (GOLD analysis project Ga0335074, IMG submission 206715) | Soil microbial communities from Loxahatchee National Wildlife Refuge, Florida, United States - Lox_Sample_2.3 | ecosystem: Environmental > Terrestrial > Soil > Wetlands | place: USA...
CTCCGAAGGCCGAGTCCCGGATGCGTTCCGCTACGACCTACCAGATCCACCGGACGCCACTACCGCCGCAGAGATCGCCGGGCACGCACTAGGCGTCCTGGTGCGGCAGAACCTGCCGGTTGCTGTGGTGGCCGGGTACGGGCCCGGGACACGGGTAACACCGCTGGCTGACGCCTTCCGCGCCGCCGCACCCACCAGTGGTGTACGGCTGCACGACGTGCTACGCGTGGAGGACGGCCGCTACTGGTCCTACCTGTGTACCAACCCGGCGTGCTGCGCGGCCGAGGGTGTCGTCTTCGACCCCGCCGCGGACCCGGCCTCCAGAGCGCTGACGGCTGCGGGCCTGGGGGTGCTGGCGAGCCGGGAGGCCCTGGCGGCCACCATCGGCCCGGTCACCGGCGCCGACGCGGACGCCATGCGGCAGGCGACCGCACAGGCCGAACGCGCCGCAGACCTGCTCATCGCCAGGAAAGGCCCGGATGCACTGATCCGACCAGGCCTGGCCGTGGTCCGGGCGTCGATCCGGCTTTACCGCGAGGGCAGATCGATCGTCCCGCTGATCGGCTATGCCTGGCTGGCGCTTACCCTGCGGCAGCTGCAGATCCGCGACGACGCGTGGGCCCGGATGGACCCGCTGCACCAGGTCTCGCATCTGCGGCTGTGGACCGACGTGGTCCGCCACGCCCAGCCCGGCTATATCGCCGCCCCGGCATCGCTACTGGCCTTCACCGCATGGCAGGGCGGTGACGGCGCGCTGGCCAACCTGGCACTTGACCGCGCCTTAGCCGACCAGCCGGACTACTCCCTGGCGCTGTTGCTCCGTGACGTCCTCGATGCCGGGACTCCGCCGACGCTGGCGACCCCGCCGATGACGCCTGAGGAAGTCGCCGAGAGCTACACCACTTCCGGTCAGAGCCCGGCTCGGCGAGAGGAGTCCTCCCCAGCCAGCCAACCACGGCCGGGCGAGAACGAGGCACCGGGCGAGACCGCCGCCACCTGAGTTGTTCGGTCTCCGGGCTACGAGTCACCTACGGCCAGGCGTTGCTCAGCCGGACTCGTGGCCCGGGGCCACTGTGCGGCGAATCTGCGGCGGCGGGACCAGTGAGGTCTTCCGGCGTGTTCAGTCTCGCAGGCGCGGTCAGGAGCGCAACCGTCCTTTCGCTGCGCTCACCCCAGACCGTCAAGATCTTTTTCCGAGCCGCGGGCGGCCTTGGAGCCGGCGAAGCCGGCACTGTTCTTTCTTGCCCGCTGAAAACATCTTGCCGGCCAGGGGCCAGCCGGTTGCCCTCCCGCCCTATTACGCCTGCGTGCCAGCCCGCGCCGGAACACCTCATAGTCCAGGTCCCGCCGCCTGGACTTCATCGCTGGAAGGCACCCCATGGACGACGAGCGCACCCCCATCGAAACGTTCACGTGCTCCTATCCGGGCTGCGGCGCCACGACAACCGTTGCGGAATCCATCTACGTCGAAGACTACGGACAGATCTGCCGCTGCTGCGACGAAGCAATCTTCGGACCGCGCCCGGAGTACTGGGAGATCGAGCCGCCGTTCTGACCACGCATCATCTGGGCGGCGCGTGGGGCACCGCGCGGGACAGCGCGTCCGTGACCGCCTCGGTGACGGGCGCGTGTTCCATGCCAAGGCGGATCGCGACGCGGGAGACTTGCCTGCCGACGTGGCTGGGCGGCATAGCGGCGATGAGCTCGGAAGTGGCCCGCAGGGCATTGAACTGTCCTTCCGCGAAGCGGAGCCAGTTGTCCCAGCGGTCGAGTTCATTGTCGATGACCAGATCGGCCAGCGGCCGGGTGTACGTGGTGAGCATCTCGGCGAGCACGTCCGGCCCTTCGTCGGCCTGGATCTGCGCTGGATCCTGGCCGGGCTGGAAGTTGACCGCTTCCACCTTGTCGGTGAACTGACAGAGCATTTGGTAGGCGCGGACGGCGGCACGCCGCCCAGCCGGGTCAGCGTCGAACCCCACCAGCACTCCCACCGCGTGCAGGTCCACTGACTCGCTCAGGGCCTGGAGGTGACGGAGCGTAAGGGCTGTCCCGCACGGTGCCACTCCGGCATACCGTTGCCGCCCGGCCGTAGTAACGGCGACAGCATCCAACGAGCCTTCCACGATGACGGGCCGTGCGCCGGTGCTGAGCATTCGCCGTGCTTCCCACAGCCCGAAGAGCAGCGCGCTCTTGTCATACAGGCAGTTGCGCGGGCTGTTGATGTACTTGGGCGTGCCGGGGGCGGCACGTTCTGAGGCGCGGCCAATGAAGCCCGCCACACTGCCGTCCGGTGAGCGGATGGGGAAGACAGCGCGGTCACGAAAGGTGTCGATAAGAGTGCCGCGTCGGGATCGGCAGGCAAGGCGTGTCTCCTCGATTAACGCATCTGGGCAGCCATGCGCGCGTAGATGATGGGTGAGCGCATCCCAGGCAGCGGGGGCGTACCCGGCGTGCCAGCGAGCCTGTACCGCGGGGCTGAACCCCCGAGCTTCCAGGTAATTCGGAACCCAGCTGCCGGGCAGCCGATCGCGGAAGAACGCCGCGGCCAGCATGGTGAGGCGTGCACAAGCCACCCGGTCCTGGTCGGTGCCCGATCGGTCCGGTCCGCCAGGCCGTCCACCGCGGCCGTGGTCGGTGCTCATGGCCGAGGGCTCGGCGTGGGAATCCGCCTCGCAACCGCCGGGACGGCCGCTGCGCGTCCTGCCGCAGCTCGCTCGGCTTCCGCGGCCAGGACCTCGTGGACCGACAGCGGGAAGTCCTCGTCACATGGCCGCATGCTCCGGCCGGGCCGGATGTATCCGGCCAGGCTGACCGGAGCGGGCCGGGAGGTAGCGTCAGTGGCGGGCGTGGGTGCGGGCATCAGCACGCGGTGTGGCACAGAGGACGCGTCCTGGGCTCGTGGATGGCGGGCGAATAGCGGTGCGGCTTCGCGCATCGCCTCGGCTGGGCCAAGGTCTTCGCTGCGCAGGCGGTCGTAGTGGGCCATCGCGTAGGGGTGCAGTTGGCGGAGCCGTTCCTCGCACCGGATCATTGCGGTGGCAGCGGCTGGCTCATGCCAGGGCACGTTGCGGTCGGCGTAGGGCAGTGCCGCGCCCCACGCTTGCGCGGTTTCGATGAGGGTGGCGTGCCGGCGCCAGGCGGGGTCGAGGGCAGGCGCCCACCGGGTGCGGTCGGCGTCGCGTTCGGCACGGACCTGGGCGTTCAGCGCGCGGCGAGCCCGCTGGTCCTGCTCGGCGGTCATCCGGGCCTGGGTGCGGCGATGGTAGGCGTACACCTGGACAGCGGTCCCCGCGAACGCACCCACTTGGACGGCCCGGCTCACCGCGTCCTGTGTCGCGTCGCGGAGCGGGTCGGAATGGTTGCTGCCGAAATCCATTGGTCCTCCTGATCAGGTGGTCGAGGCGGGGCGGCCGTCACCGGTGGCGGCCCGGGCGGGCAGCGGGGAAGTCCTGTCCGCCCGGGCCCGCTCTGCCAGCCGGTGGATCGGTACCGGGCGGGCGGGCGGCACCAGGCGGGGCTGGGAATTCCCCGGACATCCCGCGGCGCGGCCGACCGGACCGGGACCGTGGGCTCGCAGCCGTTCCACCCGGTTTGGCTCTCGGTGCCGAACGGCTCATCAGCGGCGTTGAGTCTTGGGCGATGGAGTCGCCACTGAGGTGGAAGAAGACGCCGGCGCGGCGGACGGCGGTGCGCTCAGCACGGCCACCGTTCATCTGATGGCGCAGTGACGCGAACAGGTTGACGGCGTGTTCGGCGACACGTACATGCCGGTCGATGAGGTCACTGATCACCTCTTCGCAATTCGTCGCAGCGCGGATCCGCCTGGCCATCGCGGCGTTGCCAGGAACTCGAGAAGGCGGGGCCGGGGTGCAGATGCCAGCTCTTGAGTCCACCCAGTCGCGCAGTTTCTGGCGGGTTTCATCGAGGACGCTGGCCGCCGCCGACGTGGGGGTCTCTACCGGCACCGCGGCGAGCCCGCGGACGGCGGCGGTTGCTGTCACCAGCGGGTTATCCGCTAGGCGATGCATCACCGTGCGCAGCGCGGTCAGCCGTGAGTCCAGCCGGCCGGCGTTCCAGCCGGTGACAATGAGGTCCCGGGTGCGACGATCTGCGCTGTCGTGGGCGACGGTGTAGCCGACCCGGCCAAGGGCGGTGGCTGCGGTCCAGGCCGCACGCCTGGACGAGAGGCTCAACCGGATCCCGTCCTCAGTTCCAGTCACCTGGATGCCGGTGTCGCTGCCTGTGGCCCGAGTGCAGATGGCCAGGATGTGCACGGGATCGAGATCGGCCGGATGCGGGTCAGCCGCGGTCATCGGAAGCTCCCGCTTGCTGGTCTAAAGCAGCTGATGCACGGGCCGGCATGGCGCTGTATTCGCCGGGGACAGCGGGGTCGGTCCGCTCGGCGGGCAGCGTTCGCGCGGTGGCTTCGTGGGGTTCACGGTGGACGGTCTCGCTGCACTGGTAGAACGGCCCCCGCGCGCCGAGCAGGATCGGCAGCTGGTGGTCAAGGTGCTCGCGGTACCAGGTGCCGATGCCGGTGCCCGGCTGGAGCCGGAGCACTTCCCAGGCGTGCCAGAGGGCCTTGAGTCGGCTGACCGCCTCGTCGTGCTCCCACCACTGGGCGCACCACCGGTACTCTCCGCCCAGTGTGCGGCGGAACACCGGTACGAAGTGGTCGCTGACCCAGTCCGCGAGCTCGTCATACATAGGTTCAGGTGCGTCAGCGGCACCGGGAGCCGGACGCGAACTGTCGTCGGTCGGCATCGAATGACCTCCTAGAACGGTGGATTGGCTGGCTGGTCGCGGTACCACGGGTCGGCCTGGTTGGCTTGCTCGCGGATCAGCTCTTGTGCGGCCTGCTGAGCAGCACTGATCTCGGCGGCGCGCGGCCCGGCGTACCAGGGAGTGAGCCGGATCAGCGCGGGCTTGATCCCGGTCGCCAGTAGCAGCGCCGTCCCCGGTGGCAGCGCGCGGATCGCGGCGGGCTCCAAGATGTCCTGTCGGCGCAGCGACACCGATTCGCTTGCCCGCCCGTCCCCGTAGGACAAAGTGCGGACAGGGACGTCATGCTGGCCGACCAAGGTGGCCAGGTCCCGGGCCAGCCGGGGAGAGTCGACGCCAGCGCCGATGATCTTCTTAGTGGCCGCACCCCACAGCGCCGCCATTCCGTGTTCGCCCCACACGGTGACGCCCTGCTCGTAAGACTGCAGGATGGTGACCGGGATGATGCCGCGTGAGCCGAGGTGGGAGTACAAGTCGGGCAGGTCCGCGATCCGGCAGATGTTGGCCGCCTCATCCAGCGGCACCACCAACGGCGGGTCCAGCCGCCCGCCCAGCCGCTCGGCCTGGCGTTCCGCAGCGCGCATGACCGTGTCAGACAGCGCAGCGATCAGCGGTGCCGCCGCCGACCGCGACTTCGATAGGAGATACAGCGTGCCGCGACTGGCGGCGAAGGCATCCGGGTCGAAGACAGGCAGGATCCCGCGGCGGGGCGGGGTGACCCAGGCCATGATCTGCGGGTCGGTCATCGCCTTGGCTGCAGTCCGCGCAGTCTGGTAGATCCCGTCCCGGGTCTCGACCGCTCCGTTCTGCGCGCCTCTCAGCGAGGCGGACATGGCAGCAAACCCGGCGTCTGCCAACAGCTCGGCCGGAGTCGGCACGGCTGGCTCGTTCAGCCACCCAGCCACGTCGTGCAGCGTGAGCCCGGCTGACGCGGCGGCCAGGAACAGCGCGGAGAGCAGGTCCTGGGCGGCCGGGCCCCATAGGTCGCGGCGGTTCTCGTCCGCCACGGTGAGCACGAAGTGCCCGGCCAGCCGGTGCGCGTCCTCGACGGTGCGCAGGCGCTCCAGCAGGTTCCACCACCAGGTCTGCGGCTGGTGAGTGATTTGCTGCGGATCGAACAGCCACACCAGCGCGCCAGTGGCCTGCTCGCGCAGCCTGGCGGTGGCGGCCCACAGGTCAGACTTGTTCGAGGTGGCAATCACCGGCCCAGGCGCGGACAGCACGAACGGGATCGCCTGCGCGGTCGTCTTCCCGGATCGGGGCGCCATGAAGGCGACCACGGTGTCTTCCCACGACGCGTATACCGCCGGGCCACGGCGAATTCCCGCGCGCAGGATCCGTCCCAGGTTGAGCCCGGCCTGTGCCGGGTCCATCGCCCGCGGATCCGTGCCGGTCAGCGACCGGCGCAGCCCAGATGCACCTCGTACGAGGGAGTTGCGGGTCAGCGCCCGCAGCCGTGGATCGCGGGACAGCGCCGCCACCGGATCCCCTGGTGCTGCGTGCAGCCGTCCGGAAAGCTTGACCACCCCGGCGGCGAGTGCCGCGATGACCGCCGCGAGAACGACGGCCGTGATGACGACGGCTGTGGTCGGGGTGCGCGGCCATGCCTCCGGCCCCTGCCCATTCAGGACGTCGCGGACGAACGTCATCCCGAACGGCTTGGCGGTTCCGCCGGTGACGGCGGCGGCGATGGCCGCAGCGGCCCAGATCAGGCCGAGCAGCGCCAGCATCGACCAGCTCGCGATCAGCACTGCCCAGCCGCCTGCGGTGCCTCCGGGGGCGGCCGACGGGTGCGGGCCCAGTGCCCGGCTCACCGTGGCTCCCCACCGTCGGTGAAGTGCGGGTCTGTGTCATAGAGCTGGTGCTCGGGCCCGACTAGGGCGAGCTGGACGGGGATGCCGAGCCGTTCCCCGGTCTTGATCAGGTACTTGCCGCGCCCGGGGTGGCACACCCCGGTCCGGTAGGACTCCGGCGCCGACCACGATGCGACCAGGGCACGTTCGGGGTCTGTCAGCGGCGTGATCTCAGCGACCCGGGCCAGCTCACGGGGCGGTAGCCCGGCCAGCACGGTGATAGCGGAGCGGTCCAGGAAGCCGCGGGCCTTGGCCCGGTCGTCCTCCGTGGCCAGCGCGTCGAGGTCAGCCAGCGAATGAGTGATCATGATGTGGGCCATGCCTTTCGCCCGGTTGAGCCGGGTGAGGGAGTCGGCGTACTCGACCAGCCCGGGGGCGCCGCGCAGTGCCCGCCACAGCTCGTCCATCACGCCGAGGTAGGAGCGCCGCGGCCCATTGCCGGTCGCGGCCAGCGCGGCGGCGGCGTCGACGCAGCCGAAGCCGTAGCTCCAGGTGCACAGCAGCGCAGCGGTGAGCAGCTTGTCCCCAGCTGCCTTGACTTCGGAGATATCCACGCTGACCGCGGGCGCATCCAGGTCGATCGGCTGGGAGGTGGGGCCGTCGAACACCCCGGCCAGCGACCCGCTGCACAGCAGGTCCAGGGTGAACACCAGATCAGCGACCCGGGCGGCGTACCGCTGCGCGGACTCCTCGCGGGCGGCGGCCCGCAGTTCGTCCGGGCCTTCCTCGATGACCCGCAACACGTCGGTGACGGTGGGCGCGGCCTGGCCGTGACCGCGTTCGTCGAGCAGGTCGATTGCACGGCCGAGGATGACCTCCTCGGCGTTGCTGATCCTGGCCTCCCGGATGAGCGTGGCCAGCGCCAGCAGCAGCGCCAGGCGCCGGGATCGCACCTCCGCGCGCAGCCGCTCGGCATCCCGGCCGCTCATTGCGCGGAGCGCCGCGCCGAGCGGCCCGGCGTCGAGCGGGTTGATCCGGTCCAGCCCGCGGCCAATCCGGATCACCTGGCCGCCCAGGTAGCCGACCAGCCGGGCATAGTCCGGCTTGGTGTCGCCCAGGATCAAGACCTTTGTGCCGAACGCCAGTGCCCCGCTGATCAGCCTTTTGACCAGCGCGGACTTGCCGGTGCCGGGCTGGCCGAGGACGAACACGCCGGGGTTGGTCACCAGGCCGGTACGCAGCCAGGCGAGAGGGTCGAGGCAGACGACCTCGCCCCACAACTGATGCCGCCCGACCGGCGTCCCCGCAGCCGGGGTGCCGCTGCCCGCCACGAACGGGAACAGGCCGCACAGCTGGGTGGTCGTGGCCTGGTATTCCGGGCCGGGGGTGATGGTCACTGCCCGCCCGGCGTCGGCAATTTTCCAGCCCCACGCGGGCGGCAGTGGGATGACGCGGTTGACTGCCGGGTGGGGTCCGGGGCCTGGCGCGGGTGGGTTGCTGGTGGCTGGGGCCGGTACCACCGTGGCCGCACGGCCGGGCTCGTGGTGCAGCTCAGTCGCGGCCGGGGGCGTTAGGCTGCGTGGGTCTTGTGCTGGCCGCTGTGGTGCGGACCGGATGCGGTGCGCTGACATGGCGATCCTGGCTGGTCAATGCCGGAGACGGCGGGCGAGTTCGGGCAGGCAGATGCCGCACGGCAGGGTCACCGTGAAGCCGGCCGCCTGGCTGCGGTACAGGCGCTGCAGCCGGATCCGCGAGGACTCGGCGGCGGCCTCGGTGTCGGCGGTCGCGCGGGGCAATTGCGCGGGGTCGGTGACGGTGACCGTGACGTACAGGGCGATCAGGCTGACCCCGGCGCCGCGGGCTTCCTCGTCGGCGGCCTGCCGGGCCCGGGCCTGGTCGTGCGCGTCGCGGGCGGTCTCGTCGCGGCGAGTCCGCCGGGCGTACTCGCTGCGGAAGGACGCGGCCCGCACCTCGCCCTCCAGCGTGCGGGCGGCCGCCACTGCGGGCAGCGGGCGGTACTGGAGGCTGACTCGCTTCGGGTAGCTGCCCGGGCCGAGCAGGCGGGCTAGCACGCTAGAGGTGACGTTCTGCCGGGGCGGCTCGCGCCAGGCCCAGGTCACCGACATGCCGCTGTCGTGCTGGTAGCAGTCCCAGCGTTCTTCGGCGCCCGCCGGGCCTGCGGCGGACCAGTCCAGCTGGGCTTCCAGGGCCGGGCCCATCGGCTTGGCCAGCAGTCGGCTGACCTCGCCGCGTACCGCCGGGTCGAACGCGGTACGGACGATCCCGGCCAGCTCCACCGCGCGGGCCCGGCCCAGCACGCTCACCCCGCAGGTGCCGAGCGCGGACTCCAGGCCGAGCAGCGCCTGGCCGGTTTCGGTGACCGCCTCGCTGACCGTGCGCGGCTGTGCCGGGAAGGCAGTCGGGTCGACGGTGATGCTGACCCGAGTGTCCACGTTGGCCGCGGCAGCGGGTGCGCTGGCCACGAGCTGGTCCATGATGTCCAGCGCGGGCCGGGGCGCGGCCGGGTCGATCGCGGCGGCGATCTGGCTGGTTAGGGTCGATCCGGGGTCGGGGGCGGTATCCACCGTCACGGTGACCCAGCGCAACGCCGGGAGGTAGCCCAGTGAGGCCAGCCAGGCACCCCAGTTCGCCACCCACTGGTCGGCGTCCGCCGGGTCGGCCAGCCAGGTGGACACGGGTGCGACCCGGATGGTGGCGGTCAGGTAGCCGGTGTGCCGGTCGCGGACCACGCCGTAGCGGTCGCCCTGGCCGTCTTCGGCGGACAGCAGGTCGGTTGCGGCCAGGGTCCCAGGCAGCTGCAGGATTCCGGTGTGCTGCTGCACGACCTCGGCGCAGTAGCTGGTGTGGCCCGCGTGGGTGCCGTGCCACCAGCGCAGCCGCTGCACGGCGAGCTGCGCGAGCGGGACGCCGCCGACCCTGATCACGCTGGTCGCACCGGTTAGCACGGCGGGCGGGGCGACGTAGAGCAGCAGCCGGAGCGAGAACGCGGCGATGAGCATTAGCGCGGCGAAGCAGCCGAGTAGGACGAACGTGGCGGCCGGGCCGAGGCCGAGCAGGCCGATGCTGCGGCTACGCCGCCATCCGCCGTAAGTGCGGACCAGGTGGTCACTGCTCACCGCTGGTCTCTCCTTCGTTCATCGCGCCGGTGGCGAGGTGGGTGGTGTCGGCCGCGAGTTGCGCCCCGGTTGCGGCGGTGGCGGCCGGCCCGGTGGCCGCTGTCGCTGGGGTGGTCGCGCCGGACGGCGCTGCGGTGTGGGCCGGGGTGGGGCCGGTTGGGGTGGCCGATGCTGCGGCCGGGTCGGCGGCGCCGGTCAGGGCGCTTGGGGTCAGCGAGTGGGAGGTGCCTGGCTGTGGCCACGCCGCGGGTCGGCCCGCGGGCGGTGGGCCTGCCGGGGTACCGCCTGATGGGCCGAGGTCCGGTCCTGGTCCGTCTGGGCCGGATGGTGGGCCGCTCGATGTCGGGCCGCCCGCTGGGGGGCTAGCAGGCGGGGGACCGAGGCGGGAGTCGAGGTAGGCGGCCTGGTCCTGCGCGGTCCCGCCGCCGTAGCCGCGCATCGCGCCGACGGCGATCGCGCCCACGGTGGCCATGCCGAGCAGCTGTCCGCCGCTCCCGGATCCGCCGATCGTCCCCGTGGTCCAGGTGAAGAACTTCATCAGCGCGGGCAGCGTGAGTACCGACAGCAGCAGCATCACGAAGCCCATGACCATGGTCTGCGGGCTGCCGCCCGAGCCGATCATCGTGAACGCGGTCGCGTACACCGCGGCCGCCGCAGGCTTGTAGCAGATCAGCGCGAGCATCCAGGTCGAGACCTTGCGGACCCAGGGACGGGTCAGCGGGGCGATCGACCCGGCTGCGGCTAGCGGCAGGGCCCCGGCCAGGATGATTAGGGCGGCCTGGCGGAACAGCATCAGTACCGCCTGGACCAGCGACAGCACGATCGCGATCACGCCGAACACGAGGACCACGGCCGGTGCCGCGCCGCCGCCCAGGGTGAGCAACAGGGTGAGCCGGTGGGTGAACTGACCGCCGGTCGAAGTTTGCAGGACCCAGGCAGACCAGGCGTCGCCCGCCTTGAGCAGCAGTGTCGCGGCGGCCAGGCCGAGGGTGCTGGCGGCGGCCAGGGTGAGCAGGCCGCCGGTGACATCGAGCAGCGGATTGGCGCGGCGGGTCAGCGTCATCCGCGCCCCTGCGGCGATGATCCCGGCGACCGCGACGGCGCTGGTGACCGGCAGCAGCCAGTGCTGGATCGCGGTAACCGCTGGCTCACCGGCCAGATTGGGGGAGGGGATGCGCAGCCACCACGTCGCGGTGCTGGTAACGATCCACTTGACGCCGTCGGTGATGGCCTGGGCGATGCCGCTCAGCACGTCGCCGGCGGCGCTGGTTGCTACGGACTTGATAAGGTTGCCGGCCACGCAGGCCGGGTCGGTCAGTGGGTCGCAGGACATGACTCACCCCTCGTTCGGGAAGGCGGTGTAACCGCGCAGGGCGGACGCTGTACCGGCGGAGCTGTTCCAGGCGCCACCGGGCGGGGCGATCACGCGCCAGTCGCGGCGCTGCCAAACCAGGTGGATCCGGGTGATCGCGATGACGGTGGTGCCGTTGCTGGCTGGGCCTTCGGTGACGATGTCCGCGGTCGCGGCGGCCGGTGTGTAGATGGTCAGGCGGTAGGCAGTTTCGGCAGCATGGCCGCGTCCAGTCGGCTGGCCGGGTGCAACGTGGGCAGCGGCGCGCATGGCGGCGTAGTCGCTGTTGTCGGCGGCCAGCAGGGCTGCCGCACCGGGGCCGGTGAGCTGGTGGTTGATGGTGGGCCGGTAGACCGGCGGTCCCCACTGGGCGGCGGTGCGCACGACGATGTTGACCGCGGCGAGGACCGCACCCAGCGAGGTGTCGGCGAAGCCGCGGGCCAGACCGTTGTGCTGGTGGCGGGGGCCAGCTGCGGCGGAGACCGGTAGCTGGATGCCGTGGAAGTCGGTCCAGCTCACGCTCGGCATTCCGCTGTTCCTGGCTTGCGGGGCTGCTGATGTGTGCCTGGTGGATTTGCGTGCTGGGGCGGTGGCCGGGCCCATTGGGGTGCGGCCGTGGCTGGCAGTCCGTGGGTGGGCGGCGATGTGCTGCGTCGCCACGGCGGTCACGGTGATGGCGATGAGCAGGAGGGCCAGCCGGCGGCGCCTGCGCCAGCGACGGTAACGGCGATAGCGACGGTAATCGGCGTAGTTGAACATCCCGGGCCTCAGAGGAAGACGCCGACGATGCCGGACGACAGGGCGATCAGGGTGAGCCCTGCCAGCACCCACGGGATGCCGGTCGCGCCGTCCGCGGCCAGGCTGTGCCGGTTGCGGCGGCCGATCGCCATCATCGCGCCGCACCCGGTCAGCCCGAACACCCCAGCGATCAGGGCCAGCCATTTCCACCAGGCCAGCAGCGTGTTCACCGTGCGGGCCAGGCCAGGTGGTGCCTGCGGAGCCGGGTTGGGCACGGTTACCGCGACTCGGCCTGGCAGCTGCGCGAGGCCAGGGCTGACCATGGTGGCGTGGTGCACGGCGAGAGCGAGCAGGAGCATCGTCAGGTCTCCAGAGGGTTGGGTGGGAGCGGGAACGTGCGCTTGGCGGTCGCCTCGATCTGGGCCAGGGCCCGGCACGCCGCGCGGGTCAGCGGCACGGCCGCCAGATCGTCGGCCAACCGCAGGCCGGCCATGAACGGGACCCGGATCACGGCGCCCACCTGCGGTTCCAGGAG
>Ga0335074_10011566_pt1 | contig 12336 bp, 7 predicted proteins | sample Lox_Sample_23_FD_206715 | JGI IMG/M metagenome (GOLD analysis project Ga0335074, IMG submission 206715) | Soil microbial communities from Loxahatchee National Wildlife Refuge, Florida, United States - Lox_Sample_2.3 | ecosystem: Environmental > Terrestrial > Soil > Wetlands | place: USA: Florida...
GAGAGGGATTGACCGAGGCTGACATCGTCAAGTGGCACGTCCAGCCCGGCGACAAGGTGACGATCAACCAGATCATCGTGGAGATCGAGACCGCCAAGGCGGTGGTCGAGCTGCCGTCCCCGTACGAGGGCGTGGTAGCCGGGCTGCTGGTGCCGGAGGGCGAGACCGCCGACGTCGGCACGCCGATCATCTCGGTCGAGGTCGGCCCGGACGCCGGCGAGGGTGACCAGCCAGCGGCCGCTCCCGGCGGCAGCACGCCCGCCCCCGGCGAACTGCCGACCGCGCCCAGGGGAAGCACGGCCGCTGACCTGGTTCCCCCGCTCCCGGCCGAGGGGGGGAACGAGCCGGGAATCCACGGCACCCTGGCGCCCAAGGACGACGAGGAGCGCCAGTCGGTGCTCGTCGGCTACGGGGTCAAGCCCGGCTCGACCAAGAGGCGCACGCGGAAGGCCGCGGCGGAAGCCGCCGGCACCGGCGCAGCCACAACCGGAGCCCGCGCCGCACCGGCAGCGACGAGCGCACGGGCCGCGGCGAGCGCACGGGCCGCGGCGAGCGCTCCGGCCACGCAAGCCCAGCCCGCCACGACCGCCACGGCCGCCACCCCGATCCGGTCCGCCGCGCCAGCCACACCCGCCCCGGCTACTCCCGCGGCCTCCGGCAATGGCGCGGCCGTGCTGGCCAAGCCGCCGGTGCGCAAGCTCGCCAAGGATCTGGGGGTCAACCTGGCCCGGCTAGCGGGCACCGGCCCGGGCGGCTCCATCACCCGCGACGACGTGCAGTCGGCGGCCGACGCCCAGGAAACGGCCGAGGCGGCGGAGGTCACCGCCCCGGTCGTCTCGTTCCCCGAGTTCGCCGGGGTGACCGCCGTGGCCCGCGAGGAACGCATCCCGATCCGCGGGGTACGCAAGCACACCGCGGCCGCGGTGGCGGGCAGCGCGTTCACGGCACCGCACGTCACCGAGTTCCTGCAGATCGACATCACCGAGACCATGGCCGCGACGGCGCGGCTGCGGACGCTGGCCGAGTTCACCGACATCCGGGTGTCACCGCTGCTGCTCGTGGCCAGGGCGCTGATGGTCGCTGTCGCCCGGCATCCCATGATCAACTCCACCTGGGACGAGGACGCCCAGGAGATCGTGGTCAGGCACTATGTGAACCTCGGCATCGCCGCTGCGACCGACCGCGGGCTCGTCGTCCCGAACATCAGGGACGCCCACGCGCTGTCGCTGCCCGGCCTCGCCCGCGCGCTCGCCGAACTCGCCGAGACCGCCCGGGCCGGCAAGGCGACACCGGCCGACCTGCGCGGCGGCACGATCACGATCACGAACGTCGGCGTCTTCGGCGTGGACACCGGAACGCCGATTCTCACACCAGGCGAGGCGGCAATCCTAGCGTTCGGGCAGGTCAAAGATGCACCGTGGGTTCACAAGGGCCAGCTGGCGGTGAGGAAGGTCACGACCCTGGCCCTTTCGTTCGATCACCGGATCGTCGACGGCGACCTCGGCTCGGCCGTGCTGCGCGACATCGGCGCGATGCTGGAGGATCCGCTGCGGATGCTCGCCTGGTCTTAGATCCCCTCCCTCCCCGCTATCGAAGGGATGGCCGTGATTAGGCACGTTGTGTTATTTGCATGGATTCCCGGCGCCACCGACAAGCAGAAGCTTCAAGTGACCGAGGAACTTCGGGCGCTGCCGCCGCTGATGACCGGGCTGCGGTCGTTCAACGTCGGGCCGGACGCCGACATCATCGAGGGCAACTTCGATTTCGCCCTGGTCGCGGACTTTGAGGACGCGGAGAGCTACCTCGCGTACCGCAACCATCCCGCGCACCGCGCGGTCGTGGAGCAGGTGATCAATCCGATCGCGAAGGAGCGCGTCGCCGTCCAGTACGAGATCTGAGCGTCAGAAGGCTTCCTCGGGCAGGTCCATGAGGTCGAGGGTGGTGGACTCCACGAGCTGGCGCTCGGTGGCCAGCCTCGGCAGGACCGTGGCGGCGAAGAAGCGAGCGGCGCCGATCTTGCCTTCGTAGAAGGCGCGGTCGGGCCCGGCCGCACCTTCGTCAAGCCGGGCCTGCGCGATCTCCGCCTGCCTGGCCAGCAGCCAGCCGATGATCAAGTCGCCGAGCGCGAGCAGCAGACGCGTGGTGTTGAGGCCGACCCGGTAGATCTCCGGCGGCTGCTGCATGCTCGCGCCCAGGAAGCCGTGCATGGCGGCGACCATGGCTTCGACGTCGTCTGCCGCCGTGGCCAGCGCCGCGCGCTCGGCCTTGAGCCTTCCGTTGCCGCCCTCGGCCGCGGCGAACTCCCTGACCTGGCCGAGCACGTAACCGAGCGCCTGGCCCTCGTTCCGGACAATCTTGCGGAAGTACAGGTCCATGCCCTGGATCGCCGTCGTGCCCTCGTAGAGGCTGTCGATCTTGGCGTCGCGCACGTACTGCTCGATCGGGTAGTCCTGCAGGAAGCCGGAGCCCCCCAGGGTCTGCAGCGAGTGGGTCAGCATCTCGTAGGCCCGCTCCGAACCGACTCCCTTGACGACCGGCAGCAGCAGGTCGTTGAGCGCGGACGCCAGCGTGTCGTCCTGGCCCTGCGCGCCGGCGACCTGCACCGCGTCCTGGAACGTCGCGGCGTAGAGCACCAGCGCCCGCATGCCCTCCGCGTAGGCCTTCTGCAGCATGAGCAGCCTGCGCACGTCCGGGTGGTGGATGATCGTGACCCGCGGCGCGGTCTTGTCGGCGGACTGGGTGAGGTCCGCACCCTGCACCCGGGTCTTAGCGAAGTCCAGCGCGGTCAGGTAGCCGGCCGACAGCGTGGCGATCGCCTTGGTTCCGACCATCATCCGGGCAAACTCGATGATGACGAACATCTGCCTGATGCCGTCGTGCACATCGCCGACCAGCGTGCCGACCGCGGGCTGGTCGCCGCCGAAGGTCAGCTCGCAGGTGGTGGACGCCTTCAGGCCCATCTTGTGCTCGACGTTGGTCGCGTACACACCGTTGCGCTCGCCCAGCTCACCGTCGGGGCCGACCATGAACTTGGGCACCAGGAACATCGACAGCCCCTTGGTGCCCGGGCCGGCGCCATCGGGCCGGGCCAGCACCATGTGGAAGATGTTCTCGGCCATGTCGTGCTCGGCGCTGGTGATGAAGCGCTTGACCCCCTCGATGTGCCAGCTCCCGTCCGGCTGCTGGATCGCGCGGGTGCGACCGGCGCCGACGTCGGAGCCCGCATCGGGCTCGGTCAGCGCCATCGTCGACGTCCACTTGCGGTCGATCGCGATCTGCGCGAACCGCTTCTGCTCGGGCGTGCCCAGACGCCATAGCGCGTGCGCCATGGCGGCGCCGCTGGCGTACATCCACACCGCCGGGTTGGCCCCCAGGATGAGCTCGGCGATCGCCCAGTGCAGCGAGCGAGGGGCCCGGGTGCCGCCGAGTTCGGGCGGGAGCTCGAGGCGGAACCACTCCCCGTCCTGGAATGCCTGGAAGGACTTCTTGAACGCCTCCGGCATGCGCACCGACGAGGTTTCCGGGTCGAAGACCGGCGGGTGGCGGTCCGCCTCGGCGAACGACTCGGCGATCGGGCCGACGGCGAGCCGGTTCACTTCGTCGAGCATGCCGCGCGCGGTCTCCTCGTCGATCTCCGGGAACTGCTCCGAGCCCAGCACGGCCTGGCGGCCCAGCACCTCGAACAGGTTGAACTCGATGTCCCTGAGGTTGCTCTTATAGTGGCCCACAGCTGTCTCCCCACCTGGCCCGGCAAGATCGTACTCACGAGTAACTTAGAGTATACTACCTGCGAGTAAGTTGGGCCAGCCGAGAGATGGCACCGCTGGATGCGGGCCACGCCAGGTCGGCAGCGTGTGGCCACCCCCAGATCGCCAGGGCTGGCCGTTTCGCGTCGCCAGGGCTGGCCGTTTCGCGTCGCCAGGGCTGGCCGTTTCGCGTCGCCAGGGCTGGCCGTTTCGCGTCGCCAGGGCTGGCCGTTTCGCGTCGCCAGGCTGGCCGTTTCGCGTCGCCAGCGCGGGCTGTTTCGCATCGCCAGGCCGGCCAGCGCAAACGTCTGCGCGCCAGGCCGCCCTTCGGCCGCCGGCTGCGGGCGCCTCGCCTGCCCTCGCAGCTCGAACCGGACGGCGCGTCAGCTGCCTGACACGCTTGAGGCCGGGGGATTCGCACTGGGCGGAATACGGGCGCCCCAAAACGCCATACGCGTCAAACCGAAACTCGCCGTCTAACCGAAACCAGCCCTCGCCGACAGAAGAATAACAACATACAGGGCATTTCGGGCTCCCAGGCGGGGGCTGGCCGCTATGACGGGTAGTGTCGTCGGCCCGTTACTGTCGTTCTAGCCGTGTCGCCGGCCCGTTGCTGCTGTTCCGTCTTGATTCGGGACGCTGGGGGCTGTTTCAGGCGGGGAGCGCGGGCTGTTTCAGGCGGGGAGCGCGGGCTATTTCAGGATGTTGACCGCCCTGGCGATGACCAGCGCGCCCACCGCGAGCGCTACCGCCGACTGTGCGGCCATGGTCATCTTGGCCCACCGGGACAGCGGCATCACGTCCGTTGGGCTGAACGCTGTCGCGTTCGTGAACGACAGGTACAGGTAGTCGAGGAAGTAGGGCCGCCAGTCCGGCGGGGCCAGGTGGGGCGACGCCATCTGCGGAAACATCAGGTCGGGGTACTTGCGCGGGGCTACGGCGCGCTCAACCGGGCCTCCGCGGTCGAACTCCCAGTACCAGAGCCCGAACGCGATAACGTTGGTGGCCCAGACGGACGCCCCGGAGGCCAGAAGAGGCAGGGCCGACGCGGTGTTGGGCAGCGCCTCGATGATCGCGCGGATGAGCAGGATCGCCGAGATCGCGTTCGCGGCCGAGATGAGCATGATCAGCGTGATGCTTCCCGCCCGGGCCGCCTTGCCGCGGCGCTCGATCCTGACCGGGTTGGCGATGATCAGGCCGATGCCGAGCGCGATCTCGAGCCCGGGCAGGAGATAGTGCGGCAGCGGCCTGGAGAACGAGTCCGACAGCTGCATCTGCAGCACGACGGCGATGGCCACGGTCACCGTCACCGGCCACCGCGTCTCACCCCTGGCCCGGCGCCGCCAGGCCGGGACCACGGCGCCCAGCACGCGTCCCGCCCCGAACTCATCGGCCAACCGCATCAGCTCGGTCGCCGATGAATCGGGCATCTGGGTCCGGTCGGAGTCATCCTGCGGGTGGCCCTCGCCCTTCCGGCCGTCCCCTGCACCCTGCTGATAGCGGCCTTGCGGCCCGTCCCGGCTTGCCGGGTTCTGTGCCCGCTCGCCCGATCCTGACTCCGACATCTGCCTATTCTCGCCGCCCCGTGGCCGTGACGCGCACGCGCGGGGATCCAGTGTGATCGCGCGTATCCGTGATACTGGTCGTGGTGGCTGGCTTGCCTGGTTGAACGTCGGAGGTTCCGTGCAGCAAATCGTTGCCCTCTCCCGCTGCGCCGTCATCGTGCGGCACTGGTTCGAGATCGATCTGGACGATGCATCGATGGAGCACGGCGCCCGGATCGAGCTGCGTGAGCTGGTGCCGCAGCCGCACCGCGGCAGCGAATCGGCGTCGCAGGTCATCACCGCGGACCGGCCGCTGTGGCGGGCCGACCTCTTCGACCGGCTGACCGACGAGCCGGGCAGCTATGGCGTGGCTCACTTCCACCCGGAGTTCTCAGGCAACGAGCCGTGCTCCAGGGCCTGGGACAGGCAGCTCACCGCCAGCCCGTGGGACTGGCTGCGCGACCAGATGGCCACGGCGGGCGCCGCATCTGGCCACCCGTGGCCGGTCGATCCGGCCGACGCCAGCGATATGGCCGCACTGGCGGACACGGTCGTGACGACTGCCCGGCAGGTCGCGCCGGAGCGCTGCGGCTCGGCGGCCGAGTGCTACCGGCTGACCCGGGACGCGCGGGGCTCGGTCCAGCTCATGATCGAGTATTTGCACCGCCCGGACCTGCTAGACGAGGACTGGGTCTCGCCCTGGCGCCAGGCCGCGTAGCGGCCGCCCGGCTACCGGGCCGATGTGGCGGGCGCGCGGTCACACAAACCGAATCTCATTCTAGAACCCTCTGGGCGGGAACCGAATCTCGTTCTAGAATTTGGCTACCCGTCAGTACGAACGGCAACCGGGGTGAACCATGGCGCTTGGCCTGACCGAAGAACACCTGCAGCTCGCGGAGGCCGTCAGCACCTGGGCGCAGCGGCACTGCCCGGCCGACGTCGTCCGGGCGGCGGCGGATGGACCTGACAGCGGATCGGCGCACTACCTCGGGTCGCTTGCTCCCGGCCTGGCCGAGCAGGCGCTGTTCGGGTTGCACGTGCCGGAAGACGACGGCGGCCAGGGTTACGGCCTGCCGGAACTGGCCGTCGCCGTGGAGGCACTCGGCCGCGCGCTGGTCCCCGGGGCGTTCCTGCCGACCGTCTTCGCCAGCGCGGCGCTGGTCGCGGCCGGAGAGACAGGCAAGCTGGTCACCGCGCTGGCCGACGGGTCGAAGGCCGGCGCGGTCGGCCTGGTCGCCGGGCTGACCGGCACCCGCCAGGGCGACGGGGACCTGGTCATCGACGGCGAGTCCGGGCCGGTCCTCGGCGGTTCGCTCGCCGACCTCGTCATCCTCCCGGTGCAGACCGATGCCGGTGAGGTGTGGGCCGTGATCGACGCCGCGAGCCTCGAGGTGACCGCGCTAGAGAGCCTGGACCTGACCAGGCCGGTGGCGAGGGTGCGGGCCGACGGCGCCGCTGTCCCGGCAGACCGGCTGCTGACCAGCCTGAACAGGGCCGCGGTGACCAGCCTGGCGGCGATCCTTTTTGGGGCCGAGGCATCCGGGATCGCGGACTGGGCCACCCGCGCGGCCAGCGACTACGCCAAGATCCGCCACCAGTTTGGCCGGCCGATCGGCCAGTTCCAGGCGGTCAAGCACCGCTGCGCGCGAATGCTGACCGAGGCCGAGCAGGCCGCCGCCGCGGTCTGGGACGCGGCGCGCGCACAGCCCGGCGAGCAGCGCGAGTTCGCCGCCTCGGTGGCCGCGGTGGTGGGGCTCGACGCCGCCGTCTGGTGCGCGCACCAGTGCATCCAGGTGCTCGGCGGCATCGGGTACACCTGGGAGCACGAAGCCCACCTGTACTACCGCCGGGCGATGTCGCTGCGCGCCCTCCTCGGGCCGTCCAGTGACTGGGCCACCCACGCCGCCGACCTCGCCATGTCCGGGGTCAGCCGGCCGGTGCAGGTGGAACTCCCCGGTGGCGATGCGGAACTTCGCGCACAGATCCGCGAGGAGCTCTCCGAGATCGCCAAGCTCACCGGGCGAGACCGCCAGGAACGGATCGCCGCGGGTGGATGGGTCGTGCCGCACCTCCAGCGCCCGTGGGGGCGGGAGGCTGGTGCGCTGGAGCAGGTGGTGATCGCCCAGGAGATGCGGGCTGCCGCGGTTCGGCCACCGGTCCTGGCGATCGGCGCCTGGGTGGTTCCGGCGCTGGTCCAGTACGGCACGCCCGAGCAGCAGCGGCGTTTCCTGCCGGCGACGCTGCGCGGCGACTACCTCTGGTGCCAGCTGTTCAGCGAGCCCGGCGCCGGCTCCGACCTGGCCGGGCTGAGCACGCGGGCGGTCCGCGTGAAGGGGGACAGTGGAGAGGGAACCGGGAGGCGGGCGGGGGGTGGGGGCTGGAAGATCACCGGCCAGAAGATCTGGACCTCGCTGGCCAAGGAGGCGGCCTGGGCGATCTGCATCGCACGCACCGACCCGGCGGCGCCCAAGCACGACGGGATCACGTACTTCCTCGTCGACATGTCCTCACCCGGCGTTGAGGTGCGCCCGCTGCGCGAAATCACCGGCGACTCCCTGTTCAACCAGGTCTTCCTCGACGACGTATTCGTCCCCGACGACTGCGTGGTCGGCGACGTGAACGCGGGCTGGCGGGTGGCCAGGACCACACTTGCCAACGAGCGGGTCTCGCTCTCCCAGACCTGGACCTTCGGGTCCGGCGTGGCCGAGCTGCTGCAGGTGGCCAACGTGGCGGCCGGTTCGTCGCACGGACGGGTGGGCGAACTCGTCTGCGCCGCCCACGCGATCGACCTGCTCGGCCTGCGGGTGACGCTCAAGCAGCTGTCCGGCACCGAGCCGGGTGCCACCGGCAGCGTCCGCAAGCTGCTCGGCATGCGGCACGCGCAGGAGATAGCGGAGCTCTGCTTCGCGCTGTCGGGCCCCAGCGGGGCACTGGGCGGCGCGGGGGGCGCGCCGGTCACCGCAGCCGGTGAGCCGAACGGTGCGCAGTGGGCCCGGCAGGTGCTGATGACCCAGGCGCTAACGATCGGGGGTGGCACGACCGATATACAGCTGAACATCATCGGCGAGCGGATACTCGGCCTGCCCCGGGACCCGGACCCGCCGACGGGTTAGCCCGGCGCAAAGGCCGGTCACAAGCACTGCAAAGTCCGGACCCGCCGGCGATGGTTAGCGTTCCCCGGGTATTAGCCACGCTAGCCTACGAGGAACGGCATCCCGGGGGAGCTGATGACCGGCAGTGACGGCGGCGCGCTGGGCGGCGGATCGGGTCCCGGCGAGACTCCAGACGTGCCGTTCCGGCGGATCGTATCGGCGCCGGACGCGCCTGACACGCCGGCCGACGACGCCATACCGGGCCCGCGGCCCGGCTACTACCCGCCATCATCCGGGCGCAAGACTTCGCGCTGGCCCAGTTCGTCCGAGGCAAAGAGCTCCCCCTGGCCCAGGCCGTCATCCAATGCGGGGGCCTCGTCCGCGCCCACGCTCCCGGGCGGCCCCCCGCCGGGGTCAGCGGCGCCGGGCGACGGCCAGCAGCCGCCGGGCGGCGGGCCACGCGGCCCCCGGCCACCCGGCGGGTCCGGGCGCACCGGCGCACGCCGCAGGCCCGGGCCATCACCGGCGCAGCAGCAGCTGATGGCCCGCATCTCCGCGAGCAGGAGGGCGCGGCAGCGGCGTGCGCTCCTCATGGCCTCCGGCGTCCTGTCCGTGCTGGTCCTGCTGATCGCCGGCAGCGCATGGGGCCTCACCAGCTACATCAACGGCCACCTCGGCCGCGTGAACGCGGGGACCTCCGGCACGCCCGCGAGCGGGCCGCTGAACATCGTGGTGGCCGGCCTCGACGAGAGGGCCGGCTTGACGCCGCGCCAGCAAAGACTGCTGCACGTCGGCTCCAACAGCGGCGAGCTGGACACGGACACGCTGATGCTCGTGCACGTGTCGGCAAGCCACCGTTTTGTCCAGGTTGTCAGCCTGCCGCGGGATTCGTGGGTGAACATACCCGGGCACGGCATGAACAAGATCAACTCTGCCCTCGGCCAGGGCGGCCCTCAGCTGATGGTGCAGACCATCGAGCAGGCCACCGGGCTCACCGTCAACGACTACATCGAGGTGAACTTCCTCGGCTTCGTCAAGGTGATCGATGCGCTAGGCGGCGTGAACATCTGCCTGCCCTATGCCGTCGATGACTCCTACAGCGGCCTGCACATGTCGGCGGGCGAGCATCACGTGGACGGGATAACGGCGCTCGAGTTCGCCCGTGACCGCCATTCATTCCCCACCTCCGACCTGGCCCGTATCCAGGACCAGCAACAGCTGATCTCGACGGCGCTGAGCGAGGGAATCAGCTCGGGCATGCTGGCCAACCCGATCCGGCTGGAACGCTTTCTGTCCGCCGCGTCCGCCGCGATCAAGGTCGACCAGGGATTCAACGTCGTGCGGCTGGCGGATGAGATGCGCGGCATCTCCCCGAACGACGTGACGTTCACGACCGTCCCGCTCTCGAATCTCAACTACCAGACGCCGACCGGCGAGTCGGCCGTGCTGTGGAACACCACCGCCGCGGCGGCGTTGTTCAACTCGCTCAAGAACGACCAGGCGCCGGCGGGCCACAAGCAGGCGGGGCACGCGGCTGCGAAGTCCGGGGGCCGCGGCGTCAAGCCGGGTCAGGTGTCCGTGGACGTCTACAACGGCACGCTCATCAGCGGGCTGTCCGGCGACACCGGAACTGACCTGGCCGCCCTAGGCTTCCGGATTCATGCGTCTGGCCTGGACTGGACCAGCCAGAACCTCACGCAGACGGTCATCCAGTACCCGGCGGGGCATGAGGCCGACGCAAAGCTGCTCGCCAAGGCCATGCCCGGCGCCGGGCTGCAGCAGGTGAATGGCCTGCCGCGGATCAGGATCCTGCTCGGGAGCAGCAACCACACGGTCCAGGGGGCGCCGAGCGCGTCGGGCAGCCCAAGCCAGAACGCCTCACCCAGCCAGCAGCGGACCGCCGCCCAGGACGCGTGCCACTAACCCCAAACCAGCAACATCCCGGCAATCAAGCCCGATCCACGCCCCCTTGGCCAAGACCCCGATCGGTGTCGTCGTGCCGCGCGTATCAGTGTTGGAAAGGCGACGGCTGCCGGGGCCGACGGGGCCAGTGGTACTGCATCGAGTCCTGGCGGCGCGCCGGGCGCTGAGCCCTCAGCGCCGCGCCGGGCGCTGGTCGCAGCGGCTAGACCTGCGTTGTGCTGTCAGCCTCGGGTGGGAAGGTGGTCGAGGGGCCCGAGGCGCCGGCCTGTGGCTGGCCAGTTCCTGCCGACCCTGGCTGGCCGGCTCCTGGCTGGCCGGCTCCTGGCTGTCCGGTTCCTGGCTGTCCGGTTCCTGGCTGTCCGGTTCCTGGCTGTCCGGTTCCTGGCTGTCCGGCTCCCTGTGACCCGGGCGGGTCGGTGGGCTCGGGCGACAGGTTGATGCCGTTCGCCGATTCGTGCGCGGACAGGTCGGCAATCAGCTTGTCGATCTGCGCCTGGCTGTCCGGGACGCCACGGCCGGTGCGTTCCTGGTAGACCAGGGCGCCGAGGTTGCGGAGCATGGCGTCGGCACGCCGTGTGGCCTGAACCTGGTCGTACTTGGCCTTGCCTTGCTGTGCAAGCTCGGTAGCTTGCGCCTTGACCCTGTCCATCAGTCCCATGGTTGCCTCCGAAGGTCGACGCCTCTCGGTCCGCCGGCAGGGCCAGCGGTTCGCGCCCGTTGCCGCCGTATACAGCAGCTTAGGACCACTCCCCAGGATGCCCTCGACCGCTGCCTTCGTTGCGCCGATCATCCGGCCGGAATGGCGAACCGGCAGGTCAGAAGCTCAAATATTCCCCTTACTCACTCAGAGTGACAAGAGTCATACACGGCACCAAAGGGGATGGTTGCCGCCCTGACCGGGCGTTATACATGCGATCCCCGTCCGGGAGCGCGGTCCTCACCAGACGCGCACTCCCGTGCCGCCCGGCCGCTGGCCCGTCGCACCCCCGCGACGTAAGAGCCAGCCTCGCCGAATCCAGTGGACGCACGCGATGCAGTTATGCGCGCGCGTGCCGGGCAAGGCAGCGCCATCCGAGGCTCACCCTCCGGCAGGGCTCAGCGCCCCGCCGGGCGACGGGGAACCGAGGAAAGGAACCCTCTTGCGGAGCATTACCCGTCTCCCCAGCCCCCCGAGGCCCAGCCGCGCGGTCGCCCTGGCAGTGCTTGCAGGCGCCGCACTTGCAGTCGCCGGCGGTACCACCGCCAGCGCTGTGACGTCGGGCCCGGTCACCACGCGGGCCGCGACGGTCACTCATCACCCCGCTACCCCCCACAGCACGACCCAACCCCTCAGTTCCGAGCAGGTTGACGGCCTCGAGGCGCCGGCGCCGCGGCACGCGGCGGCCAGGCACGCCGCGGCCGCGCGGCGCGCCGCGGCCGCGCGTCGTGCCGCTGCCGCCCGGGAGGCCGCCGCCGCCCACCGTGCGGAGGCCGCCCGGGAGGCCGCCGCCGCCCGGCGTGCCGCCGCAGCAAAGCGGGCCGCGCACAAGGCACCCACCACGTGGCGGGAAATCGCCCACGCCGTGGCCGGGCAGGCCAGCGGGGCGCTGCCGGCGAGCGACCGGCTGCTGCCGGCCGCCGTCAGCGGGCCACAGTCCAGCATGGACCTGACCCCGAGCCAGTACGCCAACGCGACCACGATCGTGCGGCAGGCGCTGCACATGCACATGGGCCTGCGTTCGGCGGTCATCGCGGTGGCCACCGCCATGCAGGAGTCATCGCTGGAGAACATCAACTACGGCACCTATGACTCGCTGGGCCTGTTCCAGCAGCAGCCGGACATGGGCTGGGGCACGGCCGCCCAGGTCACCGACCCGGCCTACGCGTCCGACGCGTTCCTGAGCGCGCTGCGTCAGTACCAGGACGGCAACCCGGGCTGGGCCACCCAGCCGCTGTGGGAGGCCGCGCAGGGCGTCCAGAAGTCGGGTTACCCGACCGCCTACGCCAAGTGGGAAGTCCAGGCCGCCCACATCGTGGCCAGCGTCGTCCGCG
>Ga0335074_10011567_pt1 | contig 12336 bp, 14 predicted proteins | sample Lox_Sample_23_FD_206715 | JGI IMG/M metagenome (GOLD analysis project Ga0335074, IMG submission 206715) | Soil microbial communities from Loxahatchee National Wildlife Refuge, Florida, United States - Lox_Sample_2.3 | ecosystem: Environmental > Terrestrial > Soil > Wetlands | place: USA...
GGCGGCCCAGCCGTGATCTTCGTCCACGGCGCGGGTTATCTGCAAAACGTGGATCGCAAGTGGTCCACTTACGACCACGAGTACATGTTCGACCACATCCTGATGGCGCGCGGCTTCCTCGTCATCGACCCCGATTACCGCGGCTCGGCCGGCTACGGCCGCGACTGGCGGACCGCCATCTACGAACACATGGGCGGCAAGGACCTCGATGACGTCGTGGACGCCGCCAAATACGTGGTCTCGGCCTACGGCGTCGACCCCAAAAAGATCGGCCTCTACGGCGGCAGCTACGGCGGCTTCATGACCCTCATGGCCATGTTCACCCAGCCCGATGTCTTCTCCGCCGGCGCCGCCCTCCGCCCGGTCTCCGATTGGGCCCTCTATAACAACGGCTACACCTCCGACATTCTGAACCTGCCCCAGCACGATGCCGAGGCCTACCGCAAATCCTCGCCCATCTACTTCGCCCAGGGCCTCAAGGGCGCCTTGCTCATCTGCCACGGCATGGTCGATACGAACGTCGAATTCGAAGACACCGTGCGCCTCGTCCAGCGCCTCATCGAGCTGCGGAAGGAAAACTGGCAGCTCGCCGTCTATCCCGTGGAGAACCACGGCTTCGTCCAGCCCAGCAGTTGGGCCGACGAATACAAGCGCATCCTGAAACTGTTCGAGACCAATTTGCAGTAGCGGCCGCGGAGGAAGTATGGCCATCTCGATCGTCCGCCTCGGCGCCCCCCGGAAGCCGGGGGAAGGCCCGCGTCTCGGAACCGTCCGCCGCCCTCCCCGCGGCGTCCCCAAATCCGATTTCGCCCGCCTCGACTATTACGACGTCTGGTTCCCCAACCTCTCCCCCAGCGCCGAACTCGTCGCTGAAGCGCTCCACGCCCGCGACGACCGCGCCTGGTCCGCCTTCACCCGCAAGTTCCGCCGCGAAATGAGCGCGCCCGACCGCAGCCGCGAACTCGACCTGCTGGCCGCGCTCTCCCACACCGCCAATTTCTCGCTCGGCTGCTACTGCCCCGACGAGCGCCGCTGCCACCGCTCGGTCCTCCGCGCCCTCCTCGCCGAACGCGGCGCCAAAGTCGTTTGACCCCCGCCCGCGAACGATCTTCCCCAACCCGGTTCGGCTCCCTTCGCCCCACCGCCCGCGCCGCGAGCCTAATCCATCTCGACGCTCATGAGGTAAATTACCACAATAACGCTCTACAATTCCTATGTGCTTCAAGGCACATTCAGACTCAGTCGTAATGATTTTGAGCTTGACTTATTTTGGGATATACTTATCCTAATATTGAATAGATAAGCCGCGTTCCTAACAGGAACCCTGATCAACGGCGGGCTTGTCCGCTCCGATTCACGACGATGTGACTGCGGACTTGACCGCGCCAAAGCAGACTGACAGACATCCGAGCTACCGCAAGGTTAAAGTGCTCGAAGTGTGCCCATAGGGGACTATCGCTCCAGCCACGATTTCTGCCACCGCTAACGTTTCTGATTCTCGCGGTGAGCGTCCACACGGCGTCCTCCCAGACTCCGGCATCAATTTCGGGTACGGTCGTATCCTCGGCGGGACAAGCTCTGCGCGCCATCGTCGCGCTCACTCCTGCTGGAGGCGGCGCTGTGCGACAGGGATTCACCGACCTAGCCGGCGCGTTTAGTTTCAGTCAACTGCCGGCGGGCCAATACAATCTATGCGCGCGCATCCCCGCCGAGCAGGCGGCGAATCCCAGCCTTCCCTACCTCGACACGTGTACGTGGCCGCAGCCGCAACCTCCGGTGTTAGTGTCGGCAGGACAAACCCTGACCGGCATCCTGGTCCTTGTTCCCCAAGGCGTTCGATTGCAGGTACAGGTGAACGATCCGCAGAGTCTGTTGGCGCAGATTACTCCGCAGCAATGGGCCCAGATCCCCGACATGCAGCTTCAGGTGCGGATCCGGCAGACGGGCGGCCTTCCGTACCGAGTCCCACTGGTTTCGCAGACCCCAAACGGGCGGAGCTATTCCCTAGGCGTGCCCGCGGGGGCATCGCTGTTACTCACCGTCAGTAGTTCCTCTTTGAATATAGTGAATCAGATCGGAGCGGCGGTGCGGGGCGAGGCTAGCCTGCCGACGCCCACGGGAACGGCGCTGAGCCCGGTGCAGTTCACCGTTCAAGCACAGTGAGCCGGAGAGGAGTAAGAAGATGTCGAAGTCAGTCAAGACAGCCGCAATTCATTTGAACCTCCTCGCCGTGGCGCTGTGCCTGTTGGCGCCTGGAGCGGCGCGAGGGCAGCAAAGTTGCCAGGGTACCATCGACGGTGTACCGGCCTGCCAATTCTATGTAGACTCGAACTATTTTGCCGTGTTGGGGCGCGCACCCGATTGGACCGGCTGGATCTATTGGTATTGGGAGCTGACGCAGAATAATCTGAGTTACCTCTCGATGACGAGTAGTTTTCTGGGCAGCCAGGAATACTTCAGGGATTGCCAGAACGTGCTTCTGGGCAAGACCTATTTTGTGATCGGGTGGGACTCGACGAATGGCGTGCCCGGCGGGATCGCGGACGGGACCTACCAAACCGGTCAATCGCCTAACCCGGCCTCATGGTGCGGCACCCAGACCTACAGTTCCACGTGGACACCATACAACTACGATTTCGTGACGCTGCTGTAGCCCCCAAACACAGGCGACCCCGACAGTAACCGACATGCACGCCAAGCCATGCGTCTTCGAATATGGAGCCCCGGGGAGCTGTTCTACCAGCGATGCGACTACCGTGGCGCGCTACATCTCCAGCTACGTATGGGATTTTCTCGCGTCGAGAGGACTGACTGGCAATCTCGTCATGTTTGGGGAGACCTGGTCCAACTCGTCAGCGGGATGTAACGGCCAAAACCCTACGGTAAACGACACCGCCTTCACCTCCCAGACCGTCGCGGGCTATCTGCAGAGCTGCCTATTTGGTGCAAGTGACCCCCTTTGCACTCAGTACGGAATCAGCCCCAACTCCAATCCCGCGAGCGTTGTTTTCCGGCCGTGGGGCAACGCGACCGCAACCTCGTCCCAGTGCGAGACGCCGTTGAAGGTAGGCGCGCCAAACGGCCCGTTTATCTATTAACAATACGGAGATCAATCCAAATGACATTGCCGAGATTAGTCACAGCTTTCGCCGCATGCGCCGTTCTTGCCGTCACCGCCTATGGTGCTGCCTCAACGGGCACGCTCTCTGGGGTCGTTGTAGACGATACCGGCGCCCCGGTTGCCGGGGCCATCATAAGCTATAACAATGGCCAGGCCATGTCACGCACCGCAAACGGGCTGACGCCTTCTCAGGGCGCCGTGGCTTCCGTCGTTCTGACGGGGGCGGATGGCGGCTTCTCTGTTACCGGCCTGCCGGCGGGAGGTTATGGGCTGTGCGTATACGGTCCTAAACCCACGCACCCTGGGTCGTGCGAGTGGGGGCCAGGGGCGACCAGCGTCAGTGTGTCCCCCGGCCAGACGGCACAAGTCAGCCTTCAAATTGCCGAGGGAACCCTTCTGATCTTTCAAGTCCAAGATCCCGGCGGTAAGATTCGGGACCTGGAGAGCCAACCGACAGTAAATGGGCGGATGCCGCTTACAGGCTCTAATTTCGCAATCGGTGTATGGGCGGGTACCCGCTACTTGCGCGCCTCGCTGGTCTCAACAAGCGGGACGACACACCAGTACCAGGTCGCAATCGCAAAGACCGCCTCGGTGCGGCTGTTTCTCAACACGGCTCTGAACGTTATCGATGCGAACAGCAGCGCTATGGCGGTTGGCCAGCCAAGCCTCACCATTTCGGCGGGCGGGCAGGCGACGGTTACGACGAACCTAACGGTGCAATAGGTATTCATGAAGGGGTCCCACATGGGTCGAATCACTCAGGTTTATTTCATTGTATGCTGCCTGACTATCAGTCAGTCAAGCGCTCTTGGCCAGATGACGCCGAATCAGATTGCGAGTGGCGCTTACACGCTCTCAGGCTACTCCCCGAACGCGTTGATCGTGTCGCCTAACGAAGTGCTGACGCTATTCACGCCTCCATTAAACGTCCCGGACGCCGTTGCTTCGCAGACACCGTTCCCAACTTCGCTTTCGGGAGTTTCGGTTCTGGTGCGGGTAGTCGGCGCGGTGGACACGCGGGGCTACCCCACCATGCTGCCGATTTTGAGCATTTTCAAGAACAACGTCACCATTCCGCCCGCGCTGGTAGACTGCGCCTCGCCCGCCAATGCAAACCTGATCTACTGCGCCAACACGGCGATCACAGTTCAAATTCCCGTCGAGGGCGTCTGCGCGTTGGAGCCTGCGATACCTCCCGGCGAAGCAAACTGCCCCTCCAACCCTCCATTCACCGGCGTTCCCCCGATGCTCCTGCTCAACGTCAGCGCCAGCGGAATCACGGGGCCGGACCTGCCCGTCCAGTTTGCTCAGACAACGCCTCACCTGCTCAACTCCTGCGAGACGATGTTCGGGCCGCAGAATCCCAGCGCTCCTTCGACCTGCAACTACTTGGTCGTCCATGCTAACGGCTCCTTTGTGACCAGGAGCAGCCCGGCAGCTCCTGGCGAGACCATCGCCATTTACGCAACCGGGTTAGGCATGGATGGAACGGGGATTAGCGGCGTCAGTGGGTATCCCGCGGCAGCGCCAGTACAGCTTGCGTCCGGATGGGGTGTCATGACCGTAACCTACGCATCCTCCGCCGGGGTTCAATCCCCTTCTGTCACGCTGGACCCGCTACTGTTAATACAGCCCGATTGGGTTGGCCTGGTGGCTGGCTACGTAGGTCTCTACCAAATCAATGTGACGCTTCCGGCCATGCCGGGGCTGCCTCCCTGCGGATCGAACGGGAACGTGAACGTCTCGCTATCCGTGGCAAACACAAACACAATCGGCATTTGCGTCCAGCCATAACGTAGGCGGCCGTCTTACGGACTCTTGCCGGCCTCCCGCAGTGGCGCCACCAGTTCCTCAACCGCGCTTCCGACGCTTTCAAGCTGCGCGTCGGGGCCGGATTGTGGCGCCTTGGTGCCATGTGCCATCACAGCAATGGCAGCGTTGTAAGCTTGGAGCCCACTGAAACGCCCGGTTTTCCATGGCTTGCGCCCTCGCGGCCCGCGCGGCATCCAGGCCGGTCCGATCCTCGACGCTTTTGACCTCGAACCTCAGCTTGAGCAGCGCCTCGGCCCCCGCACGCTGGGACGTTTCGGCGGCCGCCTTCATGCGGTGGACCTCGATATCGTGCACCACGCCCAGACTGACGTCGCTCGTTTCGATGGCGGCGAGATGCAATTCGGCCCGGCGCAGGTCGGCGTCCGTGATAAGCCCATCGTCGCCTCGATCTCGATGAAGGTGTTTAGTGTCGTTGGTCCTTGCCGGGCTGGCTTCCCCTTCGCTCCCTTTGCGCAGCCAGGCATCCTCGATCAACGCCAGACGCATGTAACACACCCGTCAGCCCCCTTCAGCCCCTGGCGCGCCCCGCGAGGTGCTACGCTCGGTGCAGCATGACGGAGTACGATGCGAGCGGCGTGGATGTTACGCTGATCCGGTGTTTCCTCTCTTTAACGCCGGCCCAACGGCTCGAGCGGCTCCAGGAATTCATGGACTTCACCGAGGAGATCTGGAGGCTCAACGGCATTGAACCGTCCTTTGGAGATCCTGCGGACGCTGGCTGACCACGAGGTGGAATTTATCGTGGTGGGCGGCGTCGCGGCCGTAGCGCTGGGCGCTCCGGTCAATACGATGGATATCGACATCGTCCACACCCGCGCGCCGGAAAATGTGACGCGGCTGCTGGCCGCCTTACATGCGCTCGATGCCCATTACCGCCACCGCCCGGAGCTTCGCCCCACAGAGTCCCACCTCTCCAGCCGCGGGCACCAGTTGCTGGCGACCAGGCTCGGCTACCTCGACGTCCTCGGCGCCATCGGCAAAGGCCATACTTACGCCGGCCTTCTGCCCCACACCGTCGAAATCGAATTCGCCCCCGCCTTCCGCTGCCGCGTCCTCGACCTCGAAACCCAGATCGCCATCAAAGAAGAAACCGGTGGAGAAAAAGACCTGGCCATGCTCCCCATCCTTCGCCGCACGTTGGCGGAGCGGCGCCGTATCAAATAGCCCCGGTTTTGGCCCATTCCATCCCGCCCATCAGATTTTTTGATTCGACATCCGGCCCCGAACCTGATAATCTCTTTGGACAATAGAATGCTCAACCAGGGAGGGAAAGCTATGCAATCCGTCTTCAATCCAGACCTCAAACGCGAATTTGTGAACCGTGGCTTTTCGCGCCGTAGCTTTGGCCGAATCGCCGCTATGATGGGCGGCGGCGTTGCCGCGATGCCATTCTTCAACGAGCCGGCTCTGGCCCAGCTTTCCAGGGTAGAAGCTCCCCCGGATGCGGTGATGATCAACTCCAACGAGAATCCCATGGGGCCGTGTCCTGAAGCGCGCACCGCCTGCGCCGCCATGATTCCGATGGGAGGCCGGTACCTGTTCGGCGAGGCCGACAAGGTCCGCAACATCCTGGCCGAGCAGGAGGGTCTGCCGAAGGATCACGTGCAGATTTTCCCCGGTTCCAGCGCACCTTTGCACCAGGCCGTGCTGGCCTTCACCTCCCCCGAGAAGCCGTTCGTGGCAGGCGACCCCGGTTACGAAGCCGGTGGGCGTGCCGCCGGGTACATCCACGCGAAGGTGGTTTCCGTGCCGCTGCTCAAGGATAAAGGGTACGCGCACGACGTGAAGACCATGGCCGCCGTGGAAAACGCCGGTCTGATTTACATCTGCAACCCCAATAACCCGACTGGCACGCTGACTTCCAAGGAAGATCTCGAGTGGCTGATCAGCAATAAGCCGAAGGGCACCATCGTGATGATCGATGAGGCCTACACGCACATCTCGGGCGCGGAATTCATGAGTCCCGTGGTGGCCGCGGATAAGGACGTGGTGATCCTGCGCACCTTCTCCAAGATTTACGGCATGGCCGGCCTGCGCGCGGGCGCCGCCTTCGCGCGTCCCGACCTGCTCCAGAAGCTCAGCATCTTCAGCCACACCAGCATGCTGCCGATCACCGCCATGGCCGCGGCTACCGCCAGCCTGAAGCAGAAAGACCTGGTGCCGATGCGCCGCAAGATCATCGCCGACGTCCGCCAGGACACTTTCAACTACCTGGAGCGCAAGCGCTTCTCTTACGTCCCGTCGGTCTCCAACTGCTTCATGGTGGATGTGAAACGAAACCCGCAGGAAGTCATCGCCGGCCTGCGTAACGAGAAGGTGTACATCGGCCGTGTGTGGCCCAGTTGGCCCACGCATGTCCGCGTCACCGTGGGCACCAAGGAAGAAATGCTCAAGTTCCAAGCCGCCTTCACCAAGGTGATGGCTTGAGCCTTTGGGGCATTCTGCATCGCAGAGGCCCCAATGGCGGTCGGTACGGCTGGAAGCGCCTGGCGGGAGATTGTTCGGGCGGCGTAATCGCGGCGCTGATCGCGCTGCCCTACGGTCTGGCGATGGCCTCTTTGATGGGGCTGCCACCGGTGCTGGGCGTATTTACCTCCATCTTCACAGCCCCGTTCATCGCCCTGCTGGGCCGCAACCCGGTGCTCATCGGCGGCACCGCGAGCGCGACTGTGCCCTTCATCGCCCTGGCGGCCCGCCAGCATGGATTGGGCGGCGCGGCGATGCTCTGCCTGTTGGCGTCTCTGGTGATGGTGGCGTTCGGCCTCCTGCGCCTGGGCCGCTACATCACCCGGGTTCCCCAAGCGGTGGTTTCGGGCTTCTCCTGCGGCATCGGCGGGATGATGCTGGTCTCGCAACTGGATATCATCCTGGGCGTCTCCTCCCCTCTGACGCGGTCGGCCGGCTCGACCCTCAGCCAGCTTCTGGCGGTGAGCCAGCACCTGATGGAAACCCGCATGGTGCCGCTGGTGCTGGGGCTGATGGTGATCCTGGCCGCGACTTTCTCCGCGCGCTTTTCCCACCACCTGCCGGCTCCCCTGATCGGTGTGGCGCTGGCCATTCTGATGGCCCGCTTTTTTGGCTGGCGCGAAAAGGAGGTCGGCTTCCTTTCCCCCGGCCTGCCTGCGCTGGCGCCGTTCTCGCTCGGCGCGCGGAAAATCCTGGCCCTGCTGCCTTCGGCGGTGGCGCTGGCTTTCGTCTCGTCGGTCAACATCCTCATCACCTCGCGCGTGGTGGAACACTTTCGCGGCCGGCATAAGCGTATGAAGCCGGGCGACGCCGATCGCGAACTGGGCGCCTACGGCGTGGCGAACCTCTGCGCTTCCGCCTTCGGTGCGCCGCTCAGCGTGGGCATTCCGGCGCGCAGCCTGGCGGTGGTCCGCTGCGGCGGCACCACCCCGCTGGCCAACATGTTCCACGCCGTGGTTTTGCTGGCGATTCTGCGGCTCGGCTCGGGCTTCGTAGCGCACATCCCCATTCCCGCGCTGGCCGGCGTGACCGCCTGGATGGGCCTCTGCCTGCTGGACTGGAGCGCCTGGCGCCGCCTGCCCAAAATGGCCACATTGGACGCGGCAGCCTTCCTGGCGACCGTTTTCAGCGTCCTCACCGTCAACGCCGTCCTGGCCGTAGCTATCGGCTGTTCGCTCTACGCTGTGCATGCGCTGTGGGTGCGGTACGCCCGCCCGCCGCTCGCGGAAGCCTTCGACCCGCCCTCGGGATCGTAAAGTGTGCCCGGAACGTACCAATGCGCTGCGGCAATAGCGCTTCCCGGCCCGATTCTGTTGCTTAATAAAGGATATGGCACTTTCTGCGAGAAACCAGCTACCGGGAACGGTGGAAGAGGTGCGGCTTGGCGACGTCATGGCGCACGTGGTGGTGAAAGTCGGCGAGAGCATCGTCGAAAGCGTAATTACCAGGACCAGCGCCGAGGAAATGAACCTGAAGAAGGGCGACGCGGTTCGCGTAGTGGTGAAATCCACCGAAGTGATGATCCAGAAGGATTGACCGCGGAAGGTGAGAAGGCGGCGCCCTGGCGATCACAGTAACCGTCGCGGCCCCGTAGCCTACGCCAGCGCTCTTCCTGCGAAACCACGCAATTCTGTTGCGCAAGGCGGGGCCGGTTGTTGTATGCTGGAAGCGGGCCGGATTTGGCGAGGTCCGGCCCCTTCGCACTTTCTAGCGGCGCTTGCGCGAGTAGATCAGTGCCCTGATCCGGCCGAGTATCAGCGCCGGAGATCAAGCAGCAAAAGGATCATGTTGGTGATCCTCCTTTCCGTTTCAAAGTGGAGGGCCGGGACCTTATCCCGGCTCTCCCGGTAGAAGCCCCAAATGACGTCGCTTTGGGCTGCCGCAGACCGTCGGCAAGCCGGCGAACAGGTCACGCGCTCGGAAACATGGTGGATCATCCTGAATCCGGCGCTTGCAGCCCCGCGGAGCGGGCAGCGGCCGTGCGCTGCAACCAGTTGTAGATACGCCGAGGTCACCAGGAAGGTGATCCGCGCCGCAGGCTAAATTGCCGGATTTGTGATCATTCGTGCCGCAGCGCCGCCAGCGGATCCAGCCGCGCCGCTCTTCGCGCCGGCAAATAACAGGCCGCCAGGGCAATCACCGCCAGCCCGCCGGTGGTCAAAGCCAGCACCGCCGGATCGTTGGGCTTCACTTCGTGCAGCAAACTCGCCATCAGGCGCCCGGCGGCCACGGCGCCGGCAATCCCGATCGCGAAACCGGCGAGCGCCAGGCGCATGCCCTCGGCCAGCACTTGTCCGAGCACCCGTCCGCGGCTGGCGCCAAGCGACATCCGGATACCGATCTCGCGGGTTCTCTGGGTCACCACGTACGACAGCACGCCGTAAATCCCCACCGCCGCCAGCAGCGCCGCGAAAGCCGCAAACGCACCCACCAGCAGGCTCAGGAACTGCGACCCCTGCGCGCCGTCGCCAATCACTTCGGCCATGGTCCGGATATTGTAAAGCGGCAGGCTGCCATCCAGTTGCGCCACCGCCCGGCGCGCCGCAACGGTCAGGCCGGACGCCCGCTGGGGCGTGTGAAGCACCAGGAAAAGCCCCCGGCTGTTGTCGAACGGCGAGTATCCTTCCGGAACCGTCTTCTCCGTCAGCCCCCACTCCTTCACGTCCCCTACGACCCCGATCACCTGCTGCCACGGGCCCGAATCGCCACCCCAGGAAAACAACTGCCCCAGCGCACTCTGGTTGGGCCAGAAGCGGCGTGCCATGGTCTGGTTGATCACTGCCGGATAAATCATGGCGTTGGTCACATCGGCAGACAGATCCTCTTTCTTCTCGCGGGCCTCACGGCGCCGCGCATCGAGCGAGGCGTGCAATTGCACATCTTCGGGCGAAAATACCCGTCCGGCGATCACCGGCACACCCATGGCGCGGAAATAATCCGGAGTAACCGAATGCACCTCCACCAGCGGCCCGCCCATCGGCGTGGAAGGCTGGCCGCGCACCTTGATGTACCCGTTGCTGCCGCCCTCCAGTGGCAGGTGGTCGGTAAGGGCCGCGGCGTCCACGCCGGGAATGCGGCGGGCCTTTTCGAGCAGAGCTTGCGCAAACTCCATCTGCTGCGGGGCCTTCTGGTAACGCGCTTCGGGAAGCTGCAGGGCGCCCGTCCAGACCCCGTCGGGCCGCACGCCCACTTCGACGTTTCGCAGCCGCACGAAATCCTTCAACAGCAGCCCGGCGCCCGCCAGCAGCAGCAGGGAGAGCGCAATTTCGCCCACCACCAGCACATGGCTGGCCAGCCGCCGGCTCTTCGACGGGCTTACCGAACTGCCCGCGCCGCCCTTCAGCTCGTCGTGCAAATCGGTGCGCGACGCCTGTACCGCCGGCACCAGGCCGAACACGATTCCGGTTGCCAAGGCCAGCCCGAAGGTAAAGGCCAGCACGGTTCCGTTCAGCTCGATAGAGTTGAACTGCGGAAGGGCGAAGCTCTTGGCATGCGAGAACAGGCTGATGATGTCCCATCCCAAACCCAGACCCGCGATACCGCCGGCAATTCCGAGCAGGACGCTTTCCGTGAGCAACTGCCGCACCAGCCGGCCGCGGCCCGCTCCCAGCGCGCTGCGCACAGCCATCTCTTTTTGCCGCGCCACGGCCCGCGAGAGCAGCAGGTTGGCCACGTTGGCGCAGGCGATCAGCAGCACCAGCGCCACCGCCCAGAGCATCATGAGCAGCGAGCCGCGCGCATTCCCCACCAGGTTGTCGCGCAGCCACACGACTTTCGCCCCCACCTTATAATTGGAATCCGGGTAGGCCTTCTCCAGCCCTGCCGCGATCACGGTCAGGTCCGCCTGTGTCTCCTGCACCGTCACCCCAGGCTTCATCCTGCCGATGGCGTTAGCCCAGTGCGAGCCGCGCGGGTATTGGCTCATCTTCACCATCTCACTGGGCATCCACAATTGGACTCGCGCCAGCGGGAAGCGGAAACTGGCCGGCATAACCCCCACGATGGTGTACTTGCGGGCGTCCAGGTCGATTTCGCGGCCCACCACACCCGGATCGCCGGCGAAGCGGCTCTGCCAGAGGGCGTAGCTGAGCACTGCCACCCGGTCCCTCCCGGGCTGCCCCTCGCCGGGAGCCCAAGTCCGGCCGAGCAGCGGGCGCACTCCCAGCACAGCGAAGAAATTGACCTCCGTGATAACCCCGGCGACGCTGTCCGCGCGGCCGTCCTGGCTGGCGTTCAGGTTCTGCACCCAGCCGAACATGGCCATATCCTGGAAGGTGTGATTTTGGGTGCGCCAATCGCCCAGGTCCGGCCCGGCAAAGGGATATGATCCCGGCGCCGACTCGGTCTCGAACAGCCGCACCAACTGCTGCGGATTGCGGAAAGGCAGCGGCCGCAGCAGGATCGTATCGATGATGCTGAAAATCGCCGTGTTGGCGCCCACCCCGATCGCCAGGGTTGCCACGGCCACCGCCGCGAACCCTTTTGCCTTCCACAGATTGCGCAAAGTGTATTTCAGGTCTTGCACGCAGTTCATGACGTCGCAAGGGATAAACGGTTAGCTGAGCCGAACTGGCGCCCGGAGCCGCAACCGTGAGCGGTCTTCACCACCCTCGAACTCGACATTGGCGCGAATCTCGATGCGGCGGTACGTCGCGATGGTGCCGGTGGTCTCCACCCAGGGACTCAGAGGGCGGTACGCGCCCGAGTCCAGCCAAGCGCGCGAAATCGCGCCGGCAGTCGGCGGAATTCCGATTGCCGCGGTTTCGCCCCGCCGTCTCACCATCGGCCGGCGGTCCGCGTGATTATCTGTTGGCGGTGCTCACCGGGTTTTCGCCCAGGAACCGGTGCAGGAAAGTCTCCATGCGGCCGAGCGTGTACAGCCACCGGCTGTGCAGCAGGGACTCGTGCACGTC